>OOAJ01000001.1_pt1 | contig 381809 bp, 281 predicted proteins | sample 1671241 | NCBI WGS metagenome assembly OOAJ01 (sample SAMN06348136, study PRJEB24527) | human gut metagenome | biome: human gut; feature: ankylosing spondylitis patient; material: feces | host: Homo sapiens | place: China | collected 2015-10
CGACTGTATATCGAAGGCGCTATTGCTGTTTTCGTGGGTGGTGGTTCGTTGTTGAACCGTTGCGGGAGTAAGAGACGACGAACCGACATCCACGAAAACAGCAATAGCGTCAAAAAACAATAGGGTCGGGAAGAACACCGTAAATGACGTTCTTCCCGACCCTAATCGCGAGACACTCCCCTCAGCCGGCATTCACCGACCGGGGGAGCCAGAGGGGCATCAGGCCTCGTAGTAGCCGTCGGCGTCGAGGCGGGCGTCCGGGTTGAGGAGCATAGCCTTTTCGACCTCGTGGTGGTCGTAGCCACGGTGATCCTCGCGGAAGCGACGGTTGTCGATCGGCTCGTAGAGCGCGGCGCGGCCCATCATGCCTTCCTCAAGGCGACGCTGGCCGGCAGCCAAACGCTCGTTGGCGCGATCACGCCATGCATTCAGTGCCTCGACGCCCGCGGTGTTGGCCACTGCCGCTTCGAACGCGCCCGGATTGACGATCGCCGCAAAGCCGGACACGTGGCCGAAACCGAGCGACGTGGCCAGGCCCGCCTTGACGGAGCCGACCTTCAACGGTTCGCGCAGCCAGACCATGTGGTCGTCGCGCATGAGCTTCGGATCAACGCAGTCAAGGGCGGCATTGGCCGGAATCACGCCGGACTTGAACAGCTGGGTCAGACCGTTGACCTGGAAGATGCAGGCACCGCCCTTGGCATGACCGGTAAGCGTCTTCTGCGAGATCACGAACAGCGGATTGCCGTCGGCGCGGCCAATGGCGTGGGCCAACGTGTTGTGCAGTTCGGATTCGTTCGGATCGTTGGCGTTGGTGGACGTATCGTGCTTGGAAACCACGGCGATGTCGTCCGGGGTGACGCCGAGACGGGCCAGATCGCGTACCAGCTTGGAATCCTTGCCGCCCATGCCCGCTGCAAGCGCACCCAAGCCCGGAGCCGGAATGGAAGTGTGCGCGCCGTCAGCGTAGGAGTGCACGAATCCGATTACGCCGGCAACCGGCAGGCCGAGCTTCAACGCGATATCGCCACGGGTCAGCAGGATGGTGCCGCCGCCCTGGGATTCCACGAATCCGCCACGACGACGGTCGTTGGCACGGGAGAAGAAGCGCGCGTCGATGCCCTTGGCGTACATTTCCTCCGAATTGGCGGTGGCGTTCATGTTGCCGAAGCCGATCACGGATTCCACGCCGATGTCGTCGATCGCACCGGTGACCACGAAGTCGGCCTTGCCGAGCGCGATCTTGTCGGCACCCTCTTCAAGAGAGACGGCTGCCGTGGCGCAGGCGGAAACCGGCTGGACCATATTGCCATAGCCGCCGATGTAGGACTGCATCACGTGGGCTGCGACAACATTCGGCAGAGCCTCCTGCAGAATGTCGGTCGGAATCTCATGGTTGAGGAAGCGATCCAAGTACAGCTTGCGCATGGACGCCATGCCACCGAAACCGGTGCCCTGCGTGGAGGCCACCATCGACGGATGCACCGCCTCGAGGATTTCGGTCGGCGTGAAGCCTGCGGACAGGTAGGCGTCGACCGTAGTAACGATGTTCCACAAGGCGATCTTGTCGACATCGCCGACCATGGAAGCCGGAATGCCCCACTTGACCGGATCGAAGCCCTTCGGGAACTGGCCGCCGACCGTACGGGTCATGGCCGCGCGACGAGGCACGCGAATCATGGAGCCGGCATGGCGGGTCACGTTCCATTCGCCGGATTCCGCATCGGCCGCGAAGCTGGTGTGCGCTTCATCAAGCTTGACGTACTCTTCGGCAATCTCACGAGTCGGAACCGAGAAGGTCACATCGTGGTCAAGGAATACCTCGGCCTCTTCCTCGTCAGTGCCGTCCTTGTAGTCGTTGCCCATGCCTTCGTCGAACGGACGCACGCCGGAACGAGCCACGACCTCGTCATGGTAACGTTCCGCGATATCCTCCTCAGGCACGAGGTTGCCATCAACGTCGTACCAGCCCGGCTTGGGGCTGTCGTTCCACGTCAGCAGACCCATATTCCATGCTAGTTCGAGCACCGCGCCGGCAGACAGATCCACCTGTCCGTCGGAATGGATGCCGAGTTCGGCTTCGAAACGGGTGCGGCCGGAGCCCCATGGGCCAAGTTCACCCACGGACACGATGACGATTTCGTCTTCCGGACGGGCGGTGACGTTCTGCCAATCGGCAAGATCGACCTTGGCCTGACGCGGAGCACGCGGGCTTGGCAGTGCCTTGATGAGCGTCTTGGCCGCGGTATCGGATTCGTTGCCTGCGATTGCGTTCTTGGCATTCGCCGCTTCCGCTTGGGCCGCGTCTTCCATGGCTTCCGCGCGCAGTGCCTTGATGTCGATCGGCTCGTTGCCGAGTCCGCCGGTCAGATCCACGTCGAGCGGAGCCTTGGCTGCTTCGATACGGGATTCGCGGGTGGAAAGGTTCAGCAGTTCTACCGCGATTTCGGCGGTGGAATAGGTCTTCAGACCGTGACGCTCCACCACTTCGACCAGCGGATCATTGCCGCCCATCAAGCCCGTGCCGCGCACCCAGCCGATCTTCGGATGGGCGAAGGTCACACGGCTCGACCACACCTTTTCGGCGCGAGCACGGTTCACAATCGCATCAAATGCGCTCTTCACTTCGCCGTAGGCACCGTCGCCGCCGAAAATACCGCGGTTCGGCGATCCCGGCAACACCACATGCAACTTATGCTGCACATCGGTGTCGGCACCGATCTTCGCAAGTCCGGCAATCGCACGCTCAACACCCCACAGCATGAGGCGAGCCTGGGATTCGAACAGTTCGCCGGAATCGGCGAGGCTGCCATGCACCGGCGGAGCCGCGAACGGGAAGAACAGGCTCGGCTCGTAAGCAGGTTTGAGAATCGTGGTGGTCGCACCGGAAGTCTTCTTCTGCACATTGCCGACCCAAGTGACCAACGCGTCCACGTCACGGTAGCTTGACAGGTTCGCAGGAACCAGCCACAACTTGGCGTCACCCGCCGCATGCTCACGGTAGGTCTGCTTGGCCCATGCCTTCACGCTTGGCTTGAAACTGTGCGAGGTGGCCACCACGGTCGCACCGCCTGCAAGCAGGCCGTTGACCACCTGGGCTGCGATGGAGTTCGGAGCCACGCCCGTCACCACGGCGATATCTCCAGCGAAACGGCTGGTTTCCGCCGATTCGGAAGCGTTTTCTCCTGCTTCGGCAGCGACACGATTGAATGCGGCCTTCAGATCCGCGTTGTCGCTCTTGCCTGCATACCAGGCGGCTTCGTCGGCAATGGTCTTGCCGAGACCGATGAAGCTACCGTTCAATGCGGATTCATCGTTGTTGTAGTAGGCGCGTGCCAGATCCTCACGTGCGGATGCCCAACGATCGTCGAACAGAATGGCCTTGCGCTCGTCAAAACGAGGTTCGACCTGCTTCGGCCAGTCAGCACCGAGTTCGGCTTCGACCGCAGCCACAACAGCCGCGTTCTCATCAGCAGTTTCTTCGGCAACCGGAGCGGCAACGCCCAGCTGGTTCAGCACGAACTTCGCCGTGGAGGCGAGCACGCCATCGGCACCGGTCACCTTGGCCGCGAACGCGTCCAAAGCGGCGGAATCAACCACAGCCCCGCCAGCTGCGCCACCAGCGCTCGGCATGGCAACGGCGATGCCCTTGTCGGCGGCAACCTTCTGCACGGCCGCATCGATCAGCGCGTTGGCAGCGGCCGCATTGGAAGCGGCATCCGTGCTCAACGAGGCAAGATCACCGCCACGAGAGCTGGCCCCCTCACGGGTTTCGAGCACGAGCGCAGCCACCACATGGGAAGTCCACCCTTCACCAAGCTGCCATGTATCGGTCACACGCTTGGTGATCTGGCCGAGCTTCACACCGGCGGCACCGAACATGCCACGCACACGGTCGCGCACGATGTCAGACAGCACCGGACCGAACGCCTTGTAGTTCGGAGCGACCTTGTTGACCAAAGCGCTCAGCGCCTTGACCGTCGCTTCGGCGGCACCGTCCACGGAAGCCACGCCCAGTTCGGAGCTGATGTCCATAAGCAACTGGTTACGGCGGGAAGACACGCCATTAGTCAGCGTATCGGTGGTATCGCTTTCGCCGATCTGATCGGGGCGAACCTTGGCCGAGTAAGCCAGCAATGTGGCGATCGCATCGGATGCCTTGAATGGAATATCCGCAACGGCGGCACCAGACGGAGCGCCAGCGGAAGCTGCGGCAACCGGAACTTCCGCAACGGCTGCAGGAGCCGCCGCAGGAGCTGAGGCAACAGCCGGAGCAGCAGCCGCAGAAGAAGCCGCAGCCGCAACTGCAGAATCGTCGGCATCTTCTTCCGGAACCAACGAATCGGAATCGGTCATATATACGCGGCCTTCATCGCGACCAACGTTGTACACCGTCACATCGCGACCGGCAAACTGTGGCAGACGCAACGTCTTGGCACCAAGATTGGCGAGTGTCGGAGCATTGCCGAGACCAACCTCAACATACTCTTCCACACCAAGACCGCCCTGCTCGGCGGAACCGAACAGCAGAGCCTGCGTCTCAATCCAACGCACCGGGGAGGCGAACTGCCAAGACAGCAGTTCCGTAAGCAGCAATCGACCGAGCTTCTGATCATCAGCAGCATAGGAATCCCAAATCTGCGGATCATCCAAAGCGGCCTGAATGCGCTCGGACGGCACGACTTCGAGAATCTTGGCCGCGAATTCCTTCGTCATTTCGAACGGAGCCGCAACCAGGTTCGGAATGTAGCGTCCGACCAAGCGACCACGGTAATCGATGGTCTGCGGCAGGAGCGCGTCAAGCTTGTCGCGGAATTCCGGCACACCCTTGCGCAGCAGCGTGGAATGGAACGGCACATCGATGCCCGGCACCAGCATGAATGCCGGCCTGCCGCCATATTCGGCTACGCGGCGGTCGGAATCGGCCTTCAGCGCCTTCAGACCGGCGATGGTGCCTGCCACGGCATACTGCTGGCCAGCCAGGTTGTAGTTCACGATCTGCAGGAACTCGCCGGAAGCCTTCGACACGGATTCGACGTATTCGCGTACGCCGTCGTCGCCCACACCGAACTGGTTCGGACGCAGCGCACCCATGCGGTAGTTGGAGCGACCCTTCTCGTCACGCGGAATGAGGTGGTGCATGGTGGAACCGCGGTGGAACACGAGTTCGATCACGGTTTCCAGCGGAATCACGCCGGCGAAGGAGCTCAGGGCGTTGTATTCGCCCAGCGAGTGGCCCGCGAAATAGGCCGGCCAAATGTCGGCGCCGGCTTCGCGCAGACGTGCGGTCTGGGCGAATGCCACGGTGGCGAGCGCCACCTGCGTGAACTGGGTCAGGTTGAGCAGTCCTTCCGGATGGCGGTAGGTCACGCCGTTGGCGGTCAGTTCCTTCGGATTGTCACGCACGACGGCGAGGATCGAGAATCCAAGCTTCTCGCAGGTCACCTTGTCGGCACGCTCCCACACGTCTCGTGCGGCCGGGGACTTGGCACGCTCGTCGAGCACCATGCCCTGCTGCTGTATGCCCTGGCCCGGGTAGACGAAGGCGGACTTCGGCGCACGTACGATGGCGGTGCCACGAGACACGATATTGCCGTCGATGCGGCTGGTCACTTCGAGCACCATGCCGGAGTGTGCCACGCGTCCGACACGCTCGACGGAGATTTCCACTTCGTCGTCGAGCTGCACCATGCCGTACATGTTGTAGGTCCAGCCTGCGATTTCGTAGTGCGCACCCTTGCCGTCAAGCGCCTGCACCGCGTATTGCGCGGTTGCGGAGAGCCACATGCCGTGCACGAGCGGTGCCGCAAGACCGGAAACGGCAGCGCCACGATGCGAGGTGTGGATCGGGTTGAAATCGCCGGAAGTACGGGCGAAGGCGGTCATCTCGTGCGGAGCGGTCACCTTGACGCGGCGCAGCAGTCGGCGCGGAGTGCTTTCGATTTCCGCTTCGATTCCGCCGTAGTCCGGCGCTTCCGGCGGCAGTGCGTCGGAATATGCGCGGCCACGGATGGCGAAACGCTCGGTTTCGTTGGCAAGCACGGTGCCGTCTTGTGCGCTGTGGGTGACGTGGATGGTCACCACACGGCCGGATGCCGATTCGAAGTAGTTTTCGGCCCAGCTGGTCAGTGCGATCTGTTCGCCAGTGTGCTTGAGCAGCTCGTCTTCGCTGACTTCCAGTTCGATGAGATGGTCGAGATGCACTGCGTTGAGCAGTCCTTCGATCACCGGGAAGCCGTTGACGTATACGGATCCGAGGGCCGCGTAGATGGCGGGCCATGCCGGTCCGACGAGTGCGTCCGGTGCGATGCGCGACGGCACCAGATTGCTCGGCAGCGCGCCGCCGGTGGCCGCTTCATGGTCGAAGCCGAGGTTGGCGGACAGCGTGTAGCTGGTATGCGCCTGCCCGAACGGATGGGCGGCTTTGTCTGCCACCTGCTCAATAACGGGCATGGCGGTGAGCTTGTCGCCGGTGATGGCGGTATTGCCGATGCCCGCGGTGTCGGCAAGCATGCGGTACACGTGTTCCGGCAGGCGGTCGCGGTCGACCACCGGGAAGAGCCCGGATTCGTTGCCGTCCACGTTCAGCGGAATGACGATGTCGCGTACGGCGTGCTTGGATGTGCCACCGTCAGGATCGTTGTCCCAGTAGGTATCGAGATGAATGTCGAGATCGTACTTTTCGATGCTTCCTTCGCTGGAAATCTTGCGGATTTCGTAGTTGGCGTCACCGTTGCTGGTACCGTACGCCGGGTTTGCCATGAGATGGCCCACCCACGAGATGTTCGGGGATTTGCGAATGAATTCTTCTGCGGAAGATGCCGCGCCGAGCTGGGCGAACGCGGTTTTAGCTGCGATCGGCGATTCTGCGGAAACGCGCTTGACCATGGCCTCTTCGAAACGGCCAAGAATGTCGGCGACCGGTTCGTCAACGGTGGTGATGCCCGCAACGGAGATCGGACCAGGAATAATACGCACGGAATCGGCGGAGTAACGGGAGTCTTCGGACTGCCACAGCTGATCCTGACCCCACCAACGCAGCAGGTCGTTGTCGATGACGGGCACGAACGGCATTGGCTTCGGGTATTCACGCACGAGCACCGGGAACCAAGCTTCATCCATCGGGGTGACGGTCAGTTCATCAGCTTGCGGATAGGCTTCGGCAAGCTTGGCGATGGCCGCATGCGGATCGGATTCCACATCGGCACGGGATGCGAACAGCGATGCGAATTCGCCGCTTTCCTTCGTGGTGACGCGGGCTTCGATACGCTGTAGCAAGTGCAGGAAGCGATCGGCATAGGTTTCATCTACCCACGGGAAAGCGAGATCGGCGAAACGCTGCGCCCATGCGAGATAGGTCATGGCCTTCAGGTCACCGAAATACGGCTTCGCGGTGGCGTTCAACGCATCGATGATTTCCTCACGGCGGCTTTCCAGCTCTTCCGGATGCTTCATCACGCGCACCAGCAGGCGTCCGCAACGCGCGGAAGAGTTTTCCAGCTCGTACATATCGGCATGCAGGTGGCTCAGGCCGGAGGTGACTCCACCCTTGGCTTGGCCGCTCGGCACCCACTGTTCGCCCAGCGGAGCGAACGGATCGACGTCTGCTCCCTTGGCGGGAATGCCTGGGGTGTTGACGAGCATCTGCTTGACTTCAGGGCTGGTGTGCGCCTCTTTGGCGGTCATCACGGCGGTGCCGACAAGCACGCCGTCCACCGGCATGAGCGGACGACCGTATTCGGCGGACCATTCGCCGGTGATGTAGTCGGCGCCACGTTCCGGCGTGCCGATGCCACCGCCGACCACGAGCACCAGATTGGCCTGTTCACGCACTTCGGCATAGGTGCTCAGCAGCAGATCGTCCAATGATTCCCACGAATGGTGTCCACCTGCGGAACCACCTTCGACTTCGATGAGCACCTTGACCGGAGCGACGGCCTTGGCGATGCGCACCACCTGGCGAATCTGGTCGACGGTGCCCGGCTTGAAGCTCACGTACGGGAATCCGTCGGCGTTGAGAGTGTGGATGAGTTCCACGGCCTCGTCAAGTTCCGGAATGCCCGCGGACACGACCACGCCGTCGATCGGGGTGCCGCTGGCACGCTTCTTCGGCACGATGCGCTGGGATCCGAACTGCAGGTTCCACAGGTAGCGGTCCATGAACATCGCGTTGAATTCAACGGTACGGCCTTCTTCAAGCTCTTCTTCCAGCTTGGCGACATGACGGTCGAACACGCTGGCGGTCACCTGACCGCCGCCTGCGAGTTCCGCCCAGTAGCCGGCGTTGGCGGCCGCCGCCACGATTTCCGGTTCCACGGTGGTCGGAGTCATGCCGGCGAGCAGCACCGGCGCCTTGCCGGTCAGTTCGGTGAATGCGGTGCGTACCTTGTCTCCGGCGGAGGTGTGGATGATGCTTGGCGCGAAGCGGGTCCAGTTCTGGGTGCGCTCCGGCAGGGTTTCCAGCGTGGAGAGTTCGCCGCGATCGGCCACGGTGGAGGCTTCCACCACGCCGATGCCAGTGCCTTGGGCAACGGTGGAGAACAGCTTGCCAACGGTGGTTCCCGGGCCAAAGTCCAACACCCACAGGGCGCTCGGATCGGTGGATTTCATGAGCGCACGCACGCGGGCGGCCCAATCCACATGGTTGAGCAGCACTTCGGCGGCGAGCTCGCGAGCGTGGTCGGCGTTGATTCCGCAGGATTCCGCCCATGAAACAGCCTGTGAAACAGCCTCGGCCATAAGCGGGCTGTGGAACGGCAGGGTCACGTCAAGGTATTCGAGCACCGGTTCGAACACGCGACCGCCACGCACCTTCTCTTCGCGCAGCTTGGCCTGGTGCTTGTGCTCCTTGGCCACTTCCACGCCGAACGCGGCCAGATCCTCCGGGTAGCCGGAGAGCACATAATGCGTGGCGGAATTGGTGACTGCCACGGCGATCGGGCCTCGGGCACCGGAAACACGCTTGATCAGCGCATCCACCTGGGCGCGGGTGATGTCCTTGACAGACAGCATCGGCGTGGCTTCGCCGTGACGTGCGGCAAGGCCAAGCTGACGTGCCTGGCGGGTGCCGGCAACGCCGATCAGCGTGGCAATCGCAAGAATTTCATCGATTTGCGCGGAAGCCGCCTCAATGGAACCCGCTTCGACGATCGCCTGCACCATGTGCACGGCGAGCACGCCTTGGGAGTGACCGAGCACGGCAACCGGCTTGGCAACGGCGGGATTGTAGCCGAGGGAAGCAGCGTCGAGTAGCGCACCCAACTGGGCGAGAGCAATGCCCGGAACGCTGGCGGAAGCCGCTGCGGCAGCGCCGAGTCGTGCCGGATTCGGTTCGAATCCAAACAGGTCGACCGGGCGCCCGGTGGTGGCGAGCAGGTCGGCGGACACCGGGTACAGCAGTGCCTGGGCTGCGTCGGCGTGGGTATGCAGGGCTTCGTCGAGCACCGGATTGGCGCTCTGGTCGGCGAGCGTCACCGGCCATGGGGTGGATTGGCCTGCGAAGGCGAGTGCGTGCGGCTCGCTGTTCAGTCGGTCAAGAAAAAAGGTGTTCATGATGTTCCTTACTTGTTTCAAAAATCTTGCGATGTGTTCTTGCGTTTACGTTTGCTTACGATTCATCCGCGCACTTTGCGCCCGTCACAACGGCTGGTTGCCGTGGTGTTTGGTGGTTTTGCGCACGCGTTTCTTGCTGGAGAGCAGTTTGAGCGATTCGATGATGGTTTCGCGGGTTTGCTCGGGGTCGATCATGGCGTCGATTTCGCCCATTTCCAGCGATAGATTCGCGTTGACGGTGGTGCGTTCGTAGTCGGCCACGTATTTGGCTCGGAGCGCTTCGACGTCTTTGCCTGCGTCTTTGGCTTTCTGCAGGTCTTTGCGGTGGATGATGTTCACCGCTCCGGCCGCGCCGAGCACTGCGATTTGGCTGGATGGCCACGCGTAGTTGAGGTCGGCTCCGATGGCTTTGGATCCCATCACGATATAGGCTCCGCCGAAGGCTTTGCGTAGGATCACGGTGACCAGCGGCACTTGCGCGTTGGCGTAGGCGTAGATCACTTTCGCGCCGCGGCGGATGATGCCCGCATGTTCCTGTTCGGCGCCAGGCTTGTATCCGGGGGTGTCCACCAAGGTGACGACCGGCAGGTTGAACGCGTCGCACAGACGCACGAATCGTGCCACTTTTTCGGAGGAATCCACGTCAAGGATGCCCGCGTTGACGTTCGGCTGGTTTGCCACAATGCCGACCGGATGCCCGTTCACGCAGGCGAATCCCACCACTGCGGAGCTTGCGAACAGCTCGTGCACCTGCACGAATTCGCCGTAGTCCACGATGCAGCGGATCACGTCGAGCACGTCGTACGGCTGGCGGTCGTTGTCCGGCACGATGGTGGCAAGTCGCTTGGCCACGTCACGGTCGGCGCGGGTTGCGGCGTACGCGTAGGTGGGCGGCTGCAGGTCGGAGTTGGACGGCAGGTAGGCGAGCACGGTTCGTGCGTAGTCGATCGCGTCGGCTTCGTCTTCGCCCAGGTAGTGCGCCACACCGGAGGTGGCGTTGTGCACGTATCCGCCGCCGAGGTCGTCCATGCTGATCACTTCGCCTGTGGCCGCTTTGACCACGTCAGGACCGGTGACGAACATGTTGGAGTTTTCACGGGTCATGATGATCAGATCGGTCAGTGCCGGGCAGTACACGGCTCCACCCGCGCATGGGCCGAGAATCAGCGAGAGCTGCGGCACGAAACCGCTGGCGTCGCAGGTTTTACGGAACAGATGCCCGTATTGCGTCAGCGCGGCCACGCCCTCTTGAATGCGGGCGCCGCCCGAATCGATAAGCGCGATGATCGGCACTTTCAAGTCGAGCGCTTTGTCCATCAATCGGCAGATCTTGCGGCCTTCCGCGACTCCCAGCGTGCCGCCGCGCACGGAAAAGTCCTGTGCGTATACGGCCACTTTGCGTCCGAACACTTCGCCGAAACCGGTGATGACCGCCGCTCCCGCGCGTCCGCCGTTGATGTCGCCGCCGCAGAATCGTCCGATTTCCTCGAAGGAACCGATGTCAAGCAGCAGGTCAAGACGTTCGCGCGCCGTCAGCTTGCCTTTGACATGCTGGCGATTGCGGGCATGATCTTCCGCTTCGTGCGCGAGTTGCGCCGCACGAAGCACGGATGCGCGGATTGGCTGGGATGCGCCCGGCAGGTCGGCCGCGGAGACGGCTTCGGCCGCGTTTTTGCCGAGTCGCTCCTGCTGTTCCATTACGATCTTCACGGCTTCTTTGACGGCCGGGCTTGCGATGATATCAGTCATCACTTACCCCCTTCCATAGTTCCGTCGGTTGCGGTTCCGTCAACAGCAGCGCCAGTTGCGCCGTTTTCGCCGGCTTTCGTACCGTTCGCTCCGGTCACGTCGATGGTCATCAATGTTTCGCCGGCTTCCACGCCCGCCGCGGGTCCCACGAAAATCTTGGTGACAGTGCCTTTGACCGGCGCGTACACGTAGTTTTCCATCTTCATGGATTCGAGAACGACGAGCAGGTCGCCCTTGGCCACCTGCTGGCCCTCGGCCACATTGATACGCGTCACGACAGCCTGCATCGGGCTTGCGATCACACCGGATTGGCCGTCGTTGCTTTGCTGTTTTTTCTGCGCATGATGCAGTCCCTGTCCACGCAGCGGCTGAATGGCACGTTTCGCGTCACGAGCTTTGGCACCGCCCGTCAGGTTGGCGACGATGTCGTTCGGCACGGTCAGCGACACTCGGCGATTGTTGACTTCGATGACGAAGGTTTCGCTGGATTCCTTCTTGTCGACCTCGGAAGCGCCAGACATGGACGCCGGCTGCCCGCCTTGCGATGATGCGGCTTCCTTGTTGAGGTACTTGCGTTCCAGCCATTTGGTGCTGACATCGTATGCAACACCGTGTTCGGCGGTGAATTCGTCGTCGTTGAAAATCTGTTCGAACAAGCTTGCCGGAGTCGGCACGCCTTCCACCTTCAGCTCGCTCAAGGCGCGGCGCACGCGGGCCACTGCTGCCGCTCGGTCAGATGCGGTGACCACGAGTTTGCCCATCATCGAATCGAATTTCGGCGAAATGGTGTCGCCTTCGACCACGCCGGAATCCACACGGATGCCCGGGCCGGACGGCCAGCGCAACGAGGCCAGCGTGCCGGAGCTTGGCGCGAGGTTCTTCGCCGGATCCTCGCAGGTCAGGCGCAGTTCAAAACTGTGTCCACGAAGCGGATGGTTCACGGTCAGTTCCCCACCGTTGGCGATGGTCAGCTGCTCGCGCACCAGGTCAAGTCCGCAGACCTCCTCGCTGACGGTATGCTCCACCTGCAGACGCGGATTGACTTCCAGGAAGTACACTTTGCTCTGTTCGGTCACCATGAATTCGCAGGTGCCAAGCCCCTCGTAATCGACGGCTTCGAACAGTCGGCGAGAGTAGGTTTCCAGCTGGTCGGTCACCTCGGAGGAAAGGAACGGTGCCGGCGCCTCTTCGACAAGCTTCTGATTGCGGCGCTGCACGGAGCAGTCGCGCGTGGAATACACGGTGAAGTTGCCGTGCGAGTCGCGGCCGCACTGCGTTTCGACGTGACGTCCTTTGTCGATGAATCGTTCCACGAAATATTCGTTCAGATCACCGCCCTGCAGCGCATCATGATTCATGTAGAAACCGCGCAGCTCGTCATCGTTGTGCACGAGCGTGATGCCGCGACCGCCGCCGCCATCGGTACGCTTAAGCATGAGCGGATAACCGTGCGTGTGCGCGAAATCCAGCAGCAATCGCATGTCGGAAATCGACTGGGAAATGCCGGGAACCGGCGGAACTTTGGCGAACGTGGCCACACGACGTGCGGTGATCTTATCCCCCAAATCCACCAGGGCTTTCGGATTCGGACCAACCCAAGCCGCACCCGCATCGATCACTTTCTGCGCGAAAGTGGCCACTTCGGAAAGGAATCCGTAGCCTGGATGCACTGCGTCGGCACCGCTGCGCTGCAGAATGTCGATCAGCAGATCCTCGTTGAGATAGGTGTCTTTATACGTGTCTCCGGAAAGCAGATATGCGTCGTCAGCCATCTGCACGTATTGTGCATGGCGATCCTGCTCCGCGTACACCGCAACCGTGGGAATCCCCATCTCACGGGCGGTGCGCACTACGCGAAGCGCGATTTCTCCGCGATTCGCCACCAGAAGTTTGTTGACATTTTTAGGCATAACGTCAAGTTTGGTCGCGCGAACGAAAAATCGTGAACTCGTTTCCCACAAAAGACACGCAATCTTTTTGTAAGGCTCCACAAACGTTACCGAAACTTGGCAAGCCTACGATTGGGGGCATAAGTTGACAAACCTTGCATTTTCGTCACTTTCGCGCTTGCCATCATTTCGGCTGTCAACAATCGTCGATTCATCAACGTAATGCAATCACATCCAAGGAGAATTATCGTGCGTAACGCAATGCTGACACTCAAAACCACGCTGAAAACCGCCACCAGCGGCACTGTCGGATCCATCCTCAAGCCGGCGCTGTTCGCCGTGCTCATGTGGACCGCCTCCGCGGCCGGTGCCGTGCCGATTCCGGGCACGCCGGTGCCGATCACGCTACAGACGTTCGTGGTGATGCTGGCCGCGCTGATGCTGCCGTGGAAGCAGGCCGGCGCCGCGATGCTCATGTATCTGGCAGCCGGCGCGGTCGGTCTGCCGGTGTTCGCCGGCGGCGCTTCCACCATGGCATTGGTTGGCCCGAGCGCCGGCTTCCTGATCGGCTTCCTGCCGGCGGCCATCGTCACGTCGCTGCTGAAGGGTGAGGCGCGCACCGATTCGCTGAAGCATGGCGCGCTGACCGCCGCACGTTACCTGTTTGCCTGTGTCGCCGGCTGCATTGCGCTTGACTATCTGCTTGGTTTCATCGTGCAGTCCGCCATTACCGGCATCGCACTGCCGATTGTGGCCGTGGCTTCCATGGGATTCGTCGCAGGCGATGCGGTCAAGGCCATTATCGCTTCCGCCGTGGTCGCAGGTCTTGCCAAGCTGAAGTGAGATTGCGGCAAATTTCAGCAATCAAGTAATTTTTTACTTACTGAGCACGCCTACGTCGGCCGTGCTCACCCGATGCAATACGCCTTCCTGATCCTCAATGGTCAGGGAGGCGTCGTCGTTTAACGCGACAGCCCTGCCCTGCAAAGTGGTTCCGTCCACAAAATGAGCCTCGCACTGCTTGCCGAGCGTCCAGCAGATCGGGGTCATCGTTTCCCGGGCGCGCACAGCCTCACGGTGAGGGTCCTCTTCGAAATCAGCCAACCGCGAGCGCAATCCTTGCACCCAACGTACGGCAATCGCATCGCGCAACACCATCGCATCAGGCAGATTGCGCGCAACCAACTGCAACGATGTGGACTTATCTATCGGCAATCGTTCCTGAGCGACGGCAAGATTCAAACCGACGCCGATCACAATGGCAACGCGATCCCCGCAATCCGGAATCGGCACCATTTCAGCGAGTACGCCACCAAGTTTCTTGCCGCCAGCAAAAATATCGTTCGGCCATTTCAGCAAAACATCTTCATCGAGCGTGCCGCCGAAATCGCATACCGCACCAACAATCGCCTCACGCATCTCGCAACCGGCAATCATCTGCAGCCAACCATTGACGGACGAATCGCGCACAATCGCAACCGGCACGCTCACCACCAGCGACACGATGAATGACTCCCCCGGCACACTGGCCCACGTATGGTCGAGCCGCCCGCGACCGGCCGTCTGCTCGTTCGCCGCGACAACCACGATCTCACGCCCGCTCCACACGAGGTTCCCTGCAATGCCGTCCATGCCATCCATGCCGAACAGCCGACCTGCACGCACCAAATCCGCGGCATACGTGTTGGTGGATCCCACCGTATCCAAAACAAGCACCTGATCCGCCGCAACGCATGTACGCGGCATGATCGCAGCCGAATCCAAAATCGCCATCATTACCTCCTACCTACTACAGCGCGGCGCGCCGACGCAATGTCGCCGCAACGCAACAGCTCATGCAGCAGCCAACGCAGCCGCTACTCGTCCTGCCGCACCTGGCTGGCCTCATGCGCACTGGCCACGTTCGCGCTGGCAGCCGATCGCGCATTACGCGACTCGCGCCAGAATTGCAGGCATACGAAACCGAATACGAACGCGACCGGTAGCATATGCCGTTCGAAATTGTTGGCCGGAGCGGTGATCATCACGCCCATGAGCAGCAGCAGGGGCAGATGCCATGACAGCGAGCGCCATCGCCGCAACACCACTTCGGCAGCGCCGACCAGCAGCATCAGCGTTACGTACAGATTGCCGTGCGTCACCCAGCCGATCACGGGAATATTGCCCCAACCTTTCGCGAAGCCGGCCACCGCATCGCGCCAATCGTGGTTATACAGGTGGATCCACGCATTGTCGTTCTGCACGTAATCGTTGTTCACGTAGTAGTCCATCGACACGTATGGCAGGTCGGTCACGTCGAAATAGCCGAAGCATTCGGCGAAAAACGCGTCGAGCGCGATAACAGGATTTGCGACAACGATTTCAAGCCAGGCCTCGTTGAAGTTTGTCATGTCGTCTTCGGTGACGGTGCGCCACTTGTAACTGACTTTCTTCGATTGGATGCCGGAGGATTTCACCGGGTCGGCGTCCTGCCGGAAGTACGCTTCGGCCATCTGGTCGAGGTTGAAGACCGGTTCAAGCTTTTTCGCCGCGTCCGCCGGAATGCCTTTCGGATTGTATTTGGCGACGCGCGCGATCTGCTGCAGTTGGATGCCACGGCTTTCGATGGGGTCGCCGCCGATGATGGCGCCCGTGTTGGTGAGGAACACGATGCCGCCATGAATGAGGATGGTTGGCAGCAGAAGTGCCACAAGATAGGTTTTCCAACGTTTGCGATCGTTGATAAGTGCCAGGATCAGGGTGAAGAGAATGATGTACCACGCGTATTTCGCGCTGATGAGCATCACGCAGCTTGAGATGGTGAAGGCCATGATCGAGCGTTTGCGTAGGTACGTCGGCTTGCCGTTGATGGTGGGCAGCGCTTTGATATGCGTCATGTGCAGTTCGTACCACACGCCGAACCACCATACGAATGCGAAAGCGAACAGCGGCGATTTCGTCAGGGAAATCGTGGCGAATACCGCAAGCGGGCACACCATGAAGAACAGCAGTATCATGAATCGTGTTTTCGCACCGGCCCGCAGTCTGGAGGGGCGTGCCACAACGCCTGCTTCAGGATGCGCGTAATCGCGCATATTCCAGCAATCGTGGCGTTCCGGATGCGAGAAGTCGAACGTGCCGACGCCAAGCCTGCGCCACGGCAGGTTGAAGAACCGGTTGGCGGTGGCCGAACAGCAGAATGCGGCGAATAGCCATTGCAAGGCTGCGAGCACCACGATGCCCGCATCGTTGGAGTCGGTGAAGTAGCGCGAAACCGCCGCTGCGGCACCGTAGAACACGGTGAGCACGACATTGTGCTGGTCGGTCAGATATGTGGGATTGTCCGGCCACATGTAATGCGCGGTCGGGTAAATATCCATGGGCACGAACGAGAAGAAGCCGATATATGGCTGTTTCAAGCCCGTCCACTGGTTCAAGGCCCAGCTGAATTCACGGATCTGCGAGCGAATGTCGGCGCCGAACGCGGCCAATAGCGTGGTTGGAATCCACAGCCAGCCGATTACGAACACCAGCATGAGTTTCCACCAACAGTCGGTGCAGCGGATGAGTTTGCGCCCCGTCCATACGATCACTGCATGCAGGGCGCGCCCTGGGCGGCTGTGCGCGGCATCATGCAAGTGTCGCAACATAATGCCAAGCACGGTGGTCGGCGTTCCTGCAATCTCGTTGCATAGTTTTTCATGCCGTCGTGCGAAATATTGCGGAAGTACGCGACGGCCGCGGCCGAATCTGACCAATGCGACAACTATCGAAAACCATATCGCGAAAGCGACCACCAAATACAGCACATTCAGCCAGCCGAAGTCGGAAAGCCCATCGCCGAACCAATACAACGGCCCGATCGCGCAACACCATGCCACCCAAAGGCATGCCAGCACGGCCAGCATCCAGCTGAGGAATGTGCCGATACGCTCGCCACGCTTTCCAGTTTGTTTGACTTCGCTCATAAGCGGCATAATAGCGGCACTCCCCGAATGAACTTCACCTCGTTGACGCTTTCCGTTCAGCGATTCGCCAGTTGGGCGGCTACACTTGACGCTTATGAACTCCGATCAGGCAGACATTCTCGACCTTCTGGCAGGGCACACCGACGATTCAACCATCGAACGGCTCGCTTTCGAATGCCTGATGACTTCTCTTACGGATGATCGCGTCGCCTCGTTGATGAATGTGCTTGGTTGGCGTGGGGATTTCGATTGTTTCGCGATTGGCGGCACACCGGAAACGAGTCCCGCTTCGGCTTCGCTCGTTGCGCGTAAGGCGGTGCGCGATCTGGGCGGAGAACATGTGATTGTTGGCACATACGGCAGTTTTCTGCTGGCGCTTGTCTGTCAGAGTGGCGCCGCCACTGCCGAAGTGACCTGCACGTCGATTATGCCCGCTTTCAAAGATGACGAATCGGTGTATTTGAGTCCGGTGCGTTCCGGTGTCGCCGGCGCTTCGCACGTGTTGCGTGAAACCCTGTTTTCCTTGCAGGCGGCTCCCGCTTTGGCGTCGCCGTCCCGCCCGTTGCGTGCCGATGAGTTGCTGCCGGAACGGGCGCTGTTGGGCGATGATTACGCTCGTGAAGAGTTGTATCAGAACGTGTATCAGGTGCTTCATGGCGAGAATCCCGACGATCCGACGTTTGTGACGGTTTCCACGTTTTTGCGCAACGGCAGTTCGTTGGAAAACACGGCGAAGGAATTGAATGTGCATCCGAATACGGTGCGTTATCGTTTGAAGCGTGCCGCGGAAACGACCGGTTGGGATGCGACCGACCCGCGTGACGCATACGTGTTGACGACGGCGCTTGCGATTGGCCGTATGCGCGACCGTTGAACATCACTTCTCTGTTTTAATATCTATCTGATATCTGGTTTCATTGAGATTCTTTGATAGTCAGACGATTGCAGGATCATTATTTATTAAATGAGATAGATAATCGCAAGATATATATGAAAAGACCCGCATCTCGCGTTGGGGCAGGATGCGGGTCTTTTGCAAGCTATATAGAAGCTATCTGCAAGCTATATTGCTCAGGCGATGACCGCCGGATCAACCGGGACGCCCGGGTTCATCGTGGAGGTGATGGTCGCCTTGGTGACGTAGCGGCCCTTCACGGTGGACGGCTTCAGACGCTTGATTTCGTCGGCAACAGCCTTGAAGTTCTCGTCGAGAGCCTGCTCGGTGAAGGAGAGCTTGCCGATGAGGAAGCTCAGGTTGCCATTCTTGTCAACACGGAAGTCGACCTTGCCGCCCTTGATGTCCTTGATGGCCTTGGTGACATCCATGGTCACGGTGCCGGTCTTCGGGTTCGGCATGAGGCCACGCGGACCGAGCACGCGGCCGAGGCGGCCGACCTTGCCCATCATGTCCGGGGTAGCCACCACGGAATCGAAGTCCAGGAAGCCGTCGGCAACCTTCTGCACGAGATCGTCGTCACCGACGATGTCGGCGCCAGCCTCGAGAGCCTCGGTGGCCTTCGGGCCACGGGCGAACACGAGGACCTTGGCGGTCTTACCGGTGCCGTTCGGCAGGTTGACGGAACCGCGGACCAGCTGGTCGGCCTTACGCGGATCCACGTTCAGGCGCAGCACGGCCTCAACGGTCTGATCGAACTTGTACTCCGGCATGCTCTTGACGAGAGCGATGGCTTCGTTAGCGGTGTAAAGATTGTTGCGATCGATCTTCTCAGAAGCTTCGCGGTACTTCTTGGAACGCTTTACCATTTGTCCCTCTCCTCTCAGTCGGTAACCGTGATACCCATCGAGCGGGCGGTGCCCTCGATGATCTTCATGCCGGCTTCGACGTCGCGTGCGGACAGATCAGCCATCTTGATTTCGGCGATCTCACGGACCTGAGCCTTGGTGACGGAGCCGACCTTGTGGGTCAGCGGGTTTTCGGTACCCTTCTGGATGCCCGCGGCCTTCTTCAGCAGAGCTGCCGCCGGCGGGGTCTTCAGAATGAAGGTGAAGGAACGATCTTCGAAAACGGTGATCTCAACAGGGATGACCTGGCCCATCTTGTCCTGCGTGGCAGCGTTGTACTGCTTGCAGAAGTCCATGATGTTCACGCCATGGGAACCCAGTGCCGGGCCCAGCGGCGGGGCCGGGTTGGCCTTGCCAGCCTGAATCTGGAGCTTGAGAAGCGCCGAGACTTTCTTCTTAGGAGCCATTGTATGGTTCTTCTTTCTGTAGAAGCGGTGGTAGCGGCACCGGAGTAGGTCTCCCGCGTCCGGTTCCTTCCGCAACGTATATTGCTGTGCTGTGCTAGCGGATTCCGTACCCTCATTCAGGCACGCCAAACCCTCCAGACACAAGCTTTCCCATTGTGCCCACTCCCCCAGACAAAAAAGACCCCGCAATGCGCGGGGTCTTTCAAAAAATCTTATCAGGACAGTTTTTCTACCTGGTTGAAGCCCAACTCCACTGGCGTGTCGCGACCGAAGATGGACACGAGCACCGTGAGCTTCTGGGTGGTGGGCTCAACGTCGGAGACGACAGCTGCCATGGTGGTGAACGGGCCGTCGGTGACGGTGACCTGATCGCCAACGGCGTAGGAGACTTCAAGGACGCGCTTCTTGTTGGCGGCCGGCTTGTCGCCAGCCTTCTTGAGCGCTTCGGAGGCGATCATCGGAGCCATCATGGAAACGACTTCTTTGCGGCTCAGCGGCGCCGGTTCCTTGGTCGGGCCAACGAAGCCGGTGACACCTTCGGTCTCACGAACAATGCGACGGGCGTTCTCATCCGGAAGCATGCGAATCAGCACGTAGCCGGGAACGCGCACGCGGGTGATGACCTTCTTGCCCTTTTCGGTGTGCTTTTCGACCTCTTCCATCGGCACTTCAATCTGGAAAATCTTGTCTTCCATGCCGAAGCTCGCCACACGGGATTCAACGTTGGTCTTCACACGCTTCTCATAGCCGGAGTAGGTGTGCAGCACATACCATTTGCCTTCGAGGGTGCGCAGGCTGTTGGAGAAGTCTTCGACGGCCTTGGCGCCGGCATCCTGCTCGTCGTCTTCCTCGCCCTCTTCGGACTCGTCGGAAGCGACTTCGGTAGTCGGCTCTGCCTCAACGGTCTCATCGGCGGTTTCCGGAACGCTTTCACCCTCGGCCTGCAGCGCCTCAACGGCAGCTACGGCCTCGAGATCAGCTTCTGGAGCTTCGTCGAGGTTGTCGGAAAACACTTCGTCAGTCATGCAGTTTCACCTTCAAGTCGTTGATCAGCCGAAGATCCACAGGGTCAGCTTGCCCAGACCGAAGTCCATGCCGGTGACCAGTGCCATCAGGAGCAGCACGAAGATGAACACGGCGAGTGCCCAGAAGAACAGCTCTTTGCTGGTCGGGGTCACGACCTTGCGGAGTTCGTCGATAATCTGTTTGATGAACAAGCCAAGACGCATGAAGATGTTCGGCTTAACGGCCTTTTCGCTATTTTTTGCCTTCGCCATAATAATCCTCCGCTGAGCTTGTTGTAAGAAGCTTGGCAGGGAAGGCGGGACTCGAACCCACAACCTACGGTTTTGGAGACCGTTGCGCTACCAATTGCGCCACTTCCCTAGGTGTACTCTGCCGTTTCTACTTGCTGGCGAGGATTTTGTGCGAAAAACCACGCAAGAAGTAAGCGGCAAAACCGCCAAGTCGAAATAATAGCGGGTATTTGCGACTTAGTCCAACCGGTTTTTCAAGAAATGTCCCAAAACCGCTATTTTTCAACGAAAAAAAAGATTCGCACCCGGCATGTCACCGCGGTGCGAATCGTGCGAAAAGTCTCAGTCAGGCCAGTATCAGTCCTCGACCCACTGCTTCATACGCTTCATGCCCTCAACGAGGTCGTCGTCGGCAAGCGCGTACGAGAATCGCAAGTAGCCGGGAGCGCCGAACGCTTCGCCTGGAACGGCCGCCACATGACCTTCGTCAAGCAGTGCCGCAGCCAGTTCGGACGTGCTCGCATAAGCGGTTTTGCTGGTGCCGAGCGGCTTGTTCAGCAGTGCGCTCACGTCGGCGAACGCATAGAATGCGCCGGTCGGCGTCGGGCAGTTCACACCTTCGATATCGTTCAACGCGGCAACGATGGTCTGACGGCGCTTGTCGAAAGCCTCGCGCATCTCGTACACGGCATCGAGCGAGCCGGACACGGCCGCGATTGCGGCACGTTGGGAGATATTGTTCACGTTGGACGTCATATGCCCCTGCAGCTTGGACGCGGCCTTGGCCACGTCGATAGGAGCGATCATCCAACCGACACGCCAGCCGGGCATGGCATACGTTTTGGCCACGCCGTTGAGTACCAGCAGCTGGCCACGCACTTCGGGCACTGCAGCGCCGACATACGTGGTTTTTGCGCCATCGTAGTTGAGATGCTCGTAGATTTCGTCGGAGATCACCCACACGTGGTGTTCCACAGCCCATTCACCAATCGCCTTGACGGTTTCCGGCTTCCACACGGCACCCGTCGGATTGTTCGGCGTGTTCACGATGATGGCTTTCGTACGTTCGGTACGCGCTTTTTCGAGATCTTCAAGACTTGGTTCGAAATTGCGGTCGGCACCGGCGAACACTTCGACAGGCACGCCTCCGGCCAGTTTCACCGCTTCCGGATAGCTCGTCCAATACGGCGTCGGAATGATGACTTCGTCGCCATCATTGAGCAGGATTTGAAAGGATTCGTATACGGCCTGCTTGCCGCCATTGGTTACGATCACCTGATTCGGATCGACTCCATACCCCGAGTCGCGCAACGTTTTGTCTGCGATCGCCTTGCGCAATTCCGGCAAACCTGCCGTCGGAGTGTAACGATAGTTCTTCGGATCCTGCACCGCTTCGGCCGCAGCCGCGACGATCGCAGCCGGAGTCGGAAAGTTCGGTTCGCCCGCACCAAATCCAATGACGTCGATTCCTTCAGCTTTCATCGCTTTCGCTTTGGAATCAACGGCCAGAGTAGCGCTCGGAGCCACGCGGTTAATACGTTCGGAAAGAGTCTGCCAGTCAGCCATAGTCATGTTTGCCATGCTATCCCTCCCGCCCGAAAAACAACAGCCTTTTAGCACATTTTGGAATTCCTTTTCCCTGTTGACCGGTAGGGGCGGCATATTGCTATTTACAGGGCACCGAACAAAAGAGGGAAAGGGATTAAACCAAGACGAGGTTGTCACGGTGGACTAGGGGGTGGGCGTATTCTTCGCCGAGGAAACGCTTGAGCTGGGCGGTATTGCGGCCGAGCATTTGCGGGATTTCTTCGGAATCGAATCCTACGAGGCCTTTTGCGAGGTGATTGCCCGCTTCATCGTCGATCCACACCGCGTCTCCGGCGGCGAAATCGCCCCGCACTTCGAGTACGCCGGCGGCAAGCAGGCTGGCGGCCCCTCCGCGTACCGCATTGGAAGCGCCGGCATCGGCCACGAGCGTGCCTTGCGGGTGTGCTGCGAACCCGATCCATAGGCGGCGTGATGATCCACGGTCGTTGATGGGGGCGAATGCGGTGCCGACTGGGTCGCCCATCATGGCCGGGCCTGCGTTTGCCGCGCAGGTGAGCACTGCGGGAATGCCGGAGACCGCCGCAACACGCGCCGCTTCCATTTTGGTGACCATGCCGCCGGTACCCACGTTTGATCCGGTGCCGCCGACCTGCACTTTGGCGAGCGCGTCCTCCACGTTCGGCACGTAGCTGATGCGTCGCGATCCAGGTTCGCTTGGGGGTGCCGTGTAGAGCGCGTCCACGTCGGTGAGGAGCACCAAAGCGTCGGCGACTACGATGTTGGCGATCAATGCGGAGAGTCGGTCGTTGTCTCCGAAACGGATTTCGTTGGACGCGAGGGAATCGTTTTCGTTGATGATCGGCACCGCGCCGAGGTCGAGCAGCCGGTCGAGGGTGCGTCGCACGTTGCGGTATTGCTGTGGCGCGATGGTGTCGGACACGGTGATGAGGATTTGCCCGACGCGCAGTCCGTATTGTGAGAAAGCGTTCTCGTACTGGGCCATGAGCAGGCCTTGTCCGACGGCCGCGCACGCCTGCTGGTCAGCCACGTCGGTTGGGCGTGAGTCGAAGCCGAGGGAGCCGAATCCGGCTGCGATGGCGCCGGAGGAGACGAGCACCACGCGCCCGCCCATGAGTCGCACGCGTGCGAGGGCCGCCACGAGCGCGTTGAGTCGCTCAGGATCGAGGTGGCCGCTTGGTTTGGTCAACGAGCTGGATCCCACTTTCACCACGATGGTTTGCGCTTCGGCGATGGCGCGGCGCACTTGGGCTTGCGATGGCGTGTTCATGGTTCCTCCAGGCGTTCGAATGGCCGAAAAGAAAACCCGCCGACATGCCAATCGGCACATCAGCGGGCGTTTTGCTGCTTCTATTGTTCCACGTTTTCGGAATCGGTGGTTTCACCGCGTCCGAAGAGGCTGGTTTCGTCATGGCGGTCGTCGTCCACGGAAGGATCGGCCCAGTGTCCGGCCTTGCGTTCGGCCATCATGGCTTCACGCACGGCTTGGCGCGCATCCATCATTTCGTGGTACTGGCGACGGCGTTCCGCGTTGGTGCGGCGCTGCGAACGGCCGTCCTGTTCCTGCAGTCGCAGGTCGACGCCTCGTGCGCCAAGCTGGGCGCCGTCGAGCATTTCCGCGCCCGCAGCAATGGTCGGATCCCAATCGAATTCCACGGCTCGCGCGCCCTTGCCGATGCGTACTTCGTCGCCAGGCTTGGCTCCCTTGTTGCGCAGCTCGTCTTCGACACCGAGTTTGGCGAGGCGGTCGGCCAGGTAGCCGACTGCTTCGTCGTTGTCGAAGTTGGTTTGCATGACCCAACGTTCCGGCTTGGTGCCGAGCACTTCGTACCAGACGTCGCCGTTGCCGGCTTCCTTGCGTTCCACGGTGAAGTCAAGCGCGGTGCCGCCTTCGTCGTTGCGGCGACGGCGGTTGCGCGGCTCTTCGAGCGGCTTGATGACCACGCGCGCTTCTTCTTCGGCCTGTTCGCGTTCGGCGACTTCCTTGCGCATGTCGGCGACCATGGCCGCCAACGCCCAGTTGAGTTCCTTCAAACCTTCGTGGGATGCGGTGGAGATGACATACACATTGAGACCGAGTTTTTCGAATTCCGGTTTGACGAATTCGGCCAATTCCTTGGCTTCCGGCATATCGACCTTGTTGAGGATGATGATTCGGGGGCGTTCGGGGATTGGGATTGCGCCCAACGGCAGTTCCAGCTTGTCGGCATATTCGGCAAGCTCATGTTCGAGCGCCTTGTAGTCGCTCATCGGATCACGGTCAGGTTCCAGCGTGGCACAGTCGATGACGTGGGCGATGATTTCGGTGCGTTCGATGTGGCGCAGGAATTCAAGGCCGAGGCCCTTGCCTTGGGATGCGCCCGGAATCAGGCCCGGCACGTCGGCGATGGTGTACCGCATGTCTCCGGCCATAACCACGCCGAGGTTCGGCACGAGCGTGGTGAACGGATAGTCGGCGATTTTCGGCTTGGCGGAGCTCATGGCTGCGATCAGGCTGGATTTGCCTGCGGAGGGGAAGCCCACCAAGGCCACGTCGGCGATGGATTTGAGTTCGAGAATGACGTCACGTTCCTCGCCTGGTTCGCCAAGCAACGCGAATCCCGGAGCGCGACGGGTGCGGTTGGCCAATGCGGCGTTGCCAAGACCGCCGTTGCCGCCGGCCGCCACCACGAACTTGTCTCCGGCATGGCGAAGATCGGCGAGCTGCTCGCCCGGATGCTTAGGCTTGCCTTGCGGCCCTTTGGCTTCGAAAATCACGGTGCCCACAGGAACGGGCAGGATCAGATCGGCACCTTTCGAACCGTCTTTGGTGTCTCCCAAGCCCATGGTGCCGCTTCCAGCCTCGCGGTGGGGCATGAAACGGTAATCCAACAGGCTGTTGGCGTTCTGGTCGGCCATGAAGATCACGGAACCGCCATCACCGCCGTTGCCACCGTTCGGTCCCGCCAACGGCTTGTATTTTTCCCTACGGATGCCGGCGGAACCGTTGCCGCCGTCGCCGCCCTTCACATGGACGGTCACGCGATCGACGAAATCACTCATGTATCTACCTTAATCGTTTGTTCGAAACGGTCCGATTATTGTCCGTTTGATATGTCTTATGCAACTGTATGCAACGTTACGTGACGTTTGGGACGGGCTGAAGGAAACCAATCCTCAGCAATCATCAAAATAAAGAAAAGCCGCGTCCATAACGGGCGCGGCTTTATCTTGTAAGCGTTAATTGCGCGTATTTCAGGCGGCAATCACGTCGACGACCTTGCGGTCACGACGCACGCCGAACTTCACGCTGCCGTCCTTGAGGGCGAACAGGGTGTGGTCCTTGCCCATGCCGACGTTCTCACCCGGGTGGAACTTGGTGCCACGCTGACGAACGATGATGTTGCCGGCCACGACGGCTTCGCCGCCGAACTTCTTCACACCGAGGTATTGCGCGTTTGAATCGCGACCGTTGCGCGAGCTGGACGCGCCCTTCTTATGTGCCATGTCTGTTCCTTTCGGTCCTTGACTCTAACCCTGCGCCAATCAGGCGATAGCCGTGATCTTGACAGCGGTCAGCTGCTGGCGATGGCCCTTGCGACGAGCAACGCCGGTCTTGTTCTTATACTTCATGATGCTGATCTTCGGACCCTTGGCCTCATCGTTGACAACCTCAGCCTTAACGCTGACGTTGGCGAGATCCTTGGCACCGAGGACAACCTTGGAGCCGTCCACAACGAGAGCAACCGGGAATTCCACGGTTTCGCCCTTCTTAGCCTCGAGACGGTTGACGTAGATGACGTCACCGACCTCAACCTTTTCCTGATGGCCGCCGGCCTTCACAATCGCGTACATATCCGTTCCTTTATTAACTTGGAAAGCTTACTGCCCGGCACGTTCGAGCCTCGCGGCCAGACACCAGCAATCTAATTTACACATACCCGCGTACAACCGCAAGTCTGTTTCCGGCGTGTCAGGTTGACAGACCGGAATAATCATTTATTCTTCTATGCTTCCTCGCCCAGTTCCGCATTGTTGGCGGCCACGGCAGCCGCCGCGATCTGCGCGAGTTTGGCCTTCACGTCCGGCGAGGAGCCTTTCGGCACCTGCACGTCCGTGCCGTGACCATGCTTGTTGGTTTTGACGAACGGGTCGCCGCCCTTCAGGGCGTACGGATCGTCATAATCCGCGGACACGGTCGGCTCGTCATGAAGAATGAATCCACGGCCCTTGCAGGTCGGGCATTCCTCGGAGAAAGCCTCCACCAAGCCCTGTCCGATGCGCTTTCGCGTCATCTGCACCAAGCCAAGCGAGGTGACTTCGGCCACCTGATGCTTGGTACGGTCGCGGGCCAGGCATTCCACCAGTCTGCGCAGCACCAGATCACGGTTGGCTGGCATGACCATGTCGACGAAGTCGATCATCACCATGCCGCCGATGTCACGCAGGCGCAGCTGACGTGCGATCTCTTCGGAAGCTTCGAGGTTGCAGCGGGTCACCGTCTCCTCAAGACTCTTGCCGCGGCCGATGAAACGGCCGGTATTCACGTCGATGGTGGTCATGGCTTCGGTGCGGTCGATCACGATCGAGCCGCCCGACGGCAGGTAGACCTGACGTTCCATGCCCTTGCGCAGCTGGGAGTCGATCTGCCACTTGTCGAACACGTCTTTGCCTTCATGTTCGGCCGGATCCCACTTTTCGAGCTTGTCTTTCAAGTCGGGAGCCATGGTGTCGAGGTATTCCTCGATACGGCCGTACACGCGGTCACCTTCAACGATCATCTTGGAGAAGTCGTCGTTGAAGATGTCTCGCACCACGCGGATCGCCACGTCCGGCTCGCCTTGCAGCAGCTTCGGACGCTTGCCGTGCAGGAATTCGTCTCGCTTGGAGGTGATGCGTTCCCACTGGCGCACCAGGCTTTCAAGATCCTTGGTGATCGCCTCTTCGGAGGCGCCTTCCGCTGCGGTACGAATGATCACGCCCATGTCTTTCGGCGCGACCTTCGACACGATGTTCTTCAGGCGGGAACGTTCACGCTCGCTGAGCTTGCGGCTCACGCCCGTCATGCCACCGGATGGCACGAGCACCAGGAAACGGCCCGCAAGGGTGACCTGCGAGGTCAGTCGCGCACCCTTATGTCCGATCGGATCCTTGGTGACCTGCACGAGCACCGGGTCCCCCGACTTGAACGCGAGTTCGATGCGGCGAGGCTGGCCTTCCAACCGTGCGGAATCCCAGTTCACCTCACCCGCATAGAGCACGCCGTTACGCGCCTGACCAATGTCGACGAACGCGGCTTCCATGCTCGGCAGCACGTTCTGCACGCGGCCCAGATAGATGTTGCCCACAGTGGCGACTTCCTGAATGTCGGACACGTAATGTTCGACGAGCACATTGTCTTCGATCACGGAAATCTGCGTGTGGCGTTCGCGTTCGCGCACCACCATCAGGCGGTCGACATGCTCGCGGCGAGCCAGGAAGTCCTGCTCCATGAGCTGGCTTTGACGGCTGCGCTCACGGCGATTGTCACGGCGACGCTGCTTCTTGGCCTCAAGTCGGGTGGAACCTTCGACGTCGGTGATCTCGTCGATGTACTGCTGCTTGCGGGAACGACGCACGAGCGGCTCTTCCGCCTCATCCGTCTTCGCACCGCCACGACGGCGACGACGGCGACGGGTCACCGTGCCTTCATCCTCGTCATCGTCCTCACGGCGACGACGGGACTCGCCTTCATCGCTATCCCGCTGCTGTTCGTCGGCTTCCTCACGATTGCCGCGGCTGCGACGGCGACGACGGGTGCGCGTCGGCTGCTCGTCGTCATCATCGTCATGACGATTGCGGGTTTCGTCATCAATCGGCGCATACGTAATATCGTCGAGGATCAAATCCTCTTCGATCTGTTCGACTTCAGCTGCGGCACGACGCTCCTGCGCGTTCAAACGACGGGAACGACGCGACTTGCGAGATCCGCCTTCCTCATCATTGTCCGCATCATCATTGCGATTATCCCGATTATCGCGTTCATTGCGATTGTCTTCGGAACGCTCTTCGTCGGCAACGTCGCGATTGCGGCGGCGACGGCGACGTGACGGACGATCCTCATCCTGCTCATCCTCATGGTCCTGCGCATTGCGATCATTACGCTCGCCGCGGTCATTACGGGAATCGTCGCGATCGTCGTCTGCCCTGTCTCGGGAATCCGCAACGGACGGCAAAACCGGCTCCTGGAAAAGCAGAGACATCATCGGACGCGGATTGTGGCGGACCTCATGGCCTTCCGGCAACATATCGACGGCATCCAAGGCACGCTCCACAGACGACTCCTCATCATGGGAATCATCGACGGAAGCGCGACGACGCGGCATCTCATCGTACTCATCCGCATCATCGGCGAAACGGCTGCGACGACGCGACGGACGATCCTCGTCCTGCTCATCCTCAACCTGCACCGAACGACGGCGACGAGAACGCGTCGGCCGTTCGTCGGCAATCTCACGAACATCATCATCGGACTGGACCGGACGACGACGGCGACGGGTCGGACGGGTCATACCCTCGGAATCGGCGGAATCACCGGTATCATGCGCAGGTTGCGCAACCGGCAACTTCGGCTCCTCGAACAGCGGAGCCGAAGCATGCTCCTCGACCTTCAACTCCAAGGACGCACCGGCAGCTCCCACGCCACGCACCACGCGACGACCGCCACGACGGCGACGCGGGGCAGGATCGGACTGGACCGACTCGAATTTCACAACATTCACGGCATGCTCAGGCGATGCCGAAGCTTCGACCTGATCGAAGCCCTCACTGGTATTAGGCACAATGGCTCCTCGACGACACGCTGCAATCGCGCCGCCCACGCTTAGGCCTCATACGGTTCTCACACCACGCTCTCACCGTGGCCGCGCATCATGGCGCCCGTAGGAAGCAACTTCCGTCAAAAGTCCTCATCATGCGACGGCGGACACCAGCGCTCGCGGACACACATGAACTTCACGCGAGGGGATCAACGCCTTCGGATGCATCGGTGATTTGCAGAACCACCGTCTATAAGTATGACACAAAAAACAACGGAACGTGACATGACGGGAAATTTTCCGGATCCTGCAACTCACCGCCTGCTTTCCCCGCCCGCAAATCCCAGGCCCCGTCTACACAAGTCGTTGCTCCGTCTGCACAAGTCGAAAGAAATCACGATTCGCGAGAAATGCAGACACAGATTACGACTCGTGCAGACAGAAGACGGAAAACAACAAACAGCCGATAGCAGGCAGAAAACAGGAGGCAGAAAAAGGCAGCAGACAGCTACTTCAGCCAGTCTTCAAGCAAGTTGGCCATCAGCAGCAGATCCGATTCCGGCAGCTGCTCGTCATGCTTGTGCGCCAGCAACGGACTGCCCGCACCCAGATTCACCGCGGGAATGCCCAGCATCGAGAATCGCGCCACATCCGTCCAGCCAAGCTTGGCCATCGGCTCACGCCCAGTACGTTCGCGCACCAATTCCACCAGCGACTGCGCAAGCGGCGACGTCAACCCCGGACGCGCGGAAGGCGACTCGTCCTTCATCTCAATACTGAAGCCTTCGAACACGCCACCCGTGGCAACATGCTCGCCATTGCCCAATTCCGCACCGGCATCCGCACCAATCATCAGTGCCTTCGCCTCAGCCAACGACTTGTCGGGGGCAAAACGGTAGTTGACATGCACGCGGCATTCGTCGGGGATCACATTCGTACCTTTGCCGCCTGAAATCAGCGTGGCATTCAGCCCCTCCTGATACGTCAGACCATCCACTTCAATCGCACGATTTTCATAAGCGTTCAGCCGGTTCAGAATCTCAGCGGCCGCATGAATGGCGTTCTTGCCCATCCACGCTCGCGCCGAATGTGCCGCAATGCCATGCGTGATCACGTCGAAACGCATCGTGCCATTGCAGCCACCTTCAATACCGCAATCGGTCGGCTCGCCAATAATCGCAAAATCGCCGGAAATCCAATCAGGATGCGCCTCGACCACCTTGCGCAGGCCGTTCTTTTCGGCAGCAACTTCTTCATGATCGTAGAACACGTATGTCAGATCGTATTTCGCATCCGTCAACGTGGCCGCCAAATACAGCATCACCGCGTCGGAGCCCTTCATGTCGGTGGCACCGCGCCCCCATATCACGCGCTCCCGCTCATGGCCGGCGGCAACATCCTCGCGAATCAGCGGATCGCCCGGTTCCAGCCATCGCGGCGGGAAGTTGTCGATCACCGGCACCGTGTCGAGATGCCCGGCGAGGATCACGCGACACTCACGCCCAAAATTCGTGGATGCGACCAGCGTATCGCCATGCCTGCGCACTGTCAGATGCTGCTGTTTATTCAAAAACGCTTCGACCGCGTCGGTCAACGGCCCTTCGTCGTCGCTCACGGAATAGGTTCCCATGATCTGGGTCATCAGCTCGTTCAGCTGCTCCTGCCTGGTGGCGGAAGCGGAAAATCCAATCTCAAGTTCGTTCATACCGCCCATTATCCAGCACCACCGGAACCGACATCGCCGTTCGACAACGCTTTTGAGACGGATCGGATGTTATCCATATGCATGGTGCAACACTGGATAGCGGCCAAACCAACGGCCGAGAGCGAAAGGAAGAGTGTCATGCCTGGTCTGTTAAGCGCATTGGAAGGCTTCTGCGTCATTGGCATCGTCATCGGCACCGGTTACGTGGCCGCGCGCATGCGCATAGGCGGACCTACCGCGCAGATGGTGCTCAACAGGTTCAGCTTTTTCGTATCGAGCCCGTGCCTGATGTTTGCCATCCTGTCCAAGGAGAGAATCTTCGAGATATTCCACTCCTCCATTGTTGTGGCGTTCTTCTCGGCCGTGCTGGTCGGATTGGTGTTTCTGATCCTCAATAGACTGTTCTTCCATCTGAAGGCGGCGGATGCCACCATCGGCGCGTTGAATTCGCTGTATCTGAACTCCAACAACATCGGTCTGCCGATCGCCACGTACATTCTGGGCAATCCCGCTTTGGTCGCGCCGATTCTGGTCATGCAACAGGCGGTGTTCACACCGATCGGCCTGACCGTGCTCGATGTGACCACCAAAGGCAAGGTCTCCACGAGGGAGATTCTGAAGCAGCCGCTGCATCAGCCGCTGCTTATCGGTTCGCTGCTGGGCATCGCCGTATCCGCGATTTCCGCAAAAACCGGTCATTTCGTGGTGCCGGACTGTATTTACGATCCGATCGACATGATCGGCGATTCCGCAGTGCCAATGATTTTGATGGCATTCGGCATGTCGTTGCACGGCACGAAGCCGCTGCAGGACAAGTCGAATATTCCCGCGGTGTTCACGGTGGCGGTATTGAAGAACATCGTGATGCCAATTATCGCGTTCCTGCTGTCGTATTTCGTGATGGGCTTCCGCGGCGCCACATTGTACGCGTGCGTGGTGCTCGCCGCCCTGCCGACCGGGCAGAACGTCTACAACTACGCGGCGCGGTACAACGTGGGTCTCTCGTTCGCACGCGACGGCATTCTCTTCTCGACACTGACCTCACCGATCTTCATCGCAATCATCGCGGTGCTGCTCGGCTGACCTCGCCAGTCCTCGCCGCGGTATCCACGACCGCCGCGGCGAGACCATCAATCGTCCGTACGGTAGCCGGCATGACCGAGCCCGTGCGCCGCATGATTCGCGGCACACCCTCCGAGCACCATCAGCGCATAACACAAGCCGATTCCCGCGGCCAACGTAAGCAACGAAGCCGGATTGAGCAACGACGTTGCCAGAATCGGAAACAGCAACAACACCGAGCACCCTAATGAAACGGCCATCACCGTGTTGAGCGGGGTGATCACTTCCATCATGCGTGCCTTGTCGAGCGTCGCCTCATCCGTGCCTTCCAACGCAAGCATGCGGTACTCGTCGGCCTGGTCGTAGACGTTGCTCGTCTGCATCACGCCGGAACTGACGGCGGCGAGCACCGCGGCAAAGGCGAGCGTCAGGAAACCACCCATCGCTATATCGCGCATGTACAGCATAGATGGGTCGAACGGGTCGTGGTTGCCTCCGATTCCGGTGGCGAGCAATCCGCACACCGACGTCATCCCCGCGATGAACACAGCGAGCGCCACGCCGGACACGTTGCGCCAAGCACGCTTGGGATTGTCGAGGATACGGCGCATGGCAATCATAGTGGCCGCGTCCTTCGGGTGTTTCGCACGCGATCTGGCGCGCATCGCCACCACCCAGGTACCGACGACGTTCACCATGGCGAAGCCGAGGAAGAAGACGCCGAAGATGATGGCGTAGACCACCATCTGACCCAAGTGCGCGAATGCGGAGATGCTGTTGAGCAGCAGGTAGCCTACGGCCAACACGGCAAGGAAAATCAGTGCGCGCCATGCGGACGGCATGGGTTGTCCGATACGTTGCGTCACGCCAAGCGGGGTGAAGGCCACGCGGCGTAGGGCGGCCAGCGCGGAGACCAAGGCAAGCAGCGTGACTCCGACGGTCACAGCCGCCAGGGCAGGCAGTCCCACCCACAACTGTTCGAAGGTGAAATGCTGGTTTTGGAAGTCGAGCAGCATGATCGCCGGTATCAGCGCGAAGTAGCCGGCCATGCCGACCAGCGCGCCAAGCAGAGCCTGGCCACCCGCATCGAGCGCGGTGAGTTTCGTGACCTGCGCGGTGGTGGCGCCCGCAAGTCGCAGTGCGGCGAGACGTGCGTCCCTGCGGGAGGCCGCGAGACGGGCCGCCGAGCCGGCGAGCGCCACGAACGGCACGATGAGTAGCAGACTGGCGAATGCGGCGAGCATCACATAGCCGTCGGAATAGGTGTTCATGACGGCTGTGGCCTGGTCGGCCGTCCAATGGCCGTCGCCGACCGTGGCGACGAGCTTGTCGGCGTGCGCCAGGGCTTTGGACCATGTTTCGTATGTACCGGGCGCGCACCTGTTGGAATCGATCATGCAACCGAACGTGTGGTCGGCGGAGGCCCGCCAGATGAAGCCATGCAGGCCTCCGAGCACGGTTAGGAAGACGGCGGTGGCGGATGCGAAGGCAACGATGGCCAGCGCAGAGGTGCGGCCGGATGTGCCGCGGGTGCCGGAGCGGTGGAACAATCGCCATAATCGGAACATGTTCATCGTGCGCCTCCGGCGGTAGGTTGGGATTGCTGCGGCGAGCTCAACCTGCCGTCACGCATAGTAACGGTGGCATCGCAAAATGCGGCCACGTTCGAATCGTGCGTCACCACGACCACGGCCGCGCCGGTCTGTCGTGCGGTCCGCATGAGAATGCTCATGATTTCGTGGCCGGTGGTCTGGTCGAGCGCGCCGGTCGGTTCATCGGCGAAGATGACTGCCGGCTGCGCGGCGAGCGCACGTGCGATGGCGATGCGCTGCATCTGGCCGCCGCTCATTTCGCCGGGACGTTGTTGCGCGAGCTGGCGCAATCCCAATCGTTCCAGCCATAGCATGGCCATGTCGGTGGCCTGCTGGTAGCTTGCGCCGCCCAGCATCATCGGCAACGCGATGTTTTCGATGGCCGGCAGTTCCGGCAGCAGTTGTCCGGATTGGAAGACGAAGCCGAAGGCGCTGCGGCGCAGTTTGGTGCGGTCAGCGTCGCTCAACCGCGCTAGGTTGGCACCGCGAAACATCACATTGCCGGCTGTCGGGGTGATGATGCCGGCGAGTGCGTGCAGTAACGTCGATTTGCCGGAACCGGACGGTCCCATGACCGCGATGCTTTCGCCTGCCTGGATGCCGAAATCCACGTGATTGAGCGCCAGCATGTGTGTGGCGTTTGGTGTCGCCTGTTGGGTCGAATAATCCATGACCAGATCGGTCGCCTGAAGTATGTGTTCCATGTTTCCTACGGTACGGAAACGGATTGGTCCCGGCCATCAGACGGCGGGATGAACTTACAGGTTTCCTTCCGGCATGCATCATCCGCAAGGATTAGCGTAATCGCGGACTGCGGATGAGATGCCGTATGTCAGACGAGGTGCCAGGACAGGCGGTGCAAGTCGCTGGGCCCGAATTCAGCGATGGCGTCACGGTGTGCGGCCGAACCGTAACCCTTGTTGTGGGCCCATTCATATGGTTCATATTGGGGTTGCGCTCCCAGTTCAACCATGAGCCGATCCCGGGTGACTTTGGCGATGACCGCGGCGGCGGCCACGGCGGCGCAATACCGGTCGCCTTTCACTTTGGTGGTAACGTTCGCCGGCACCGGCACTTCGGGCGCGTCGAAGGTGTTCAGCGTCTTGGTGATGTAATCGTTCGGTCCGTCGAGGATCGCGCCGACCTTCACCGGTTTGCCGGAGAGCATGCCGTTGCCGTCAATGCCGAGCTTCGCCTCCGCCTGTGCCAACGCACGTAACGCGGCTACGCCGAGTGCATGGGAAATGCCCCACTCGTCAATCTCCTTGTTGCTGGCGGCGCCAACCGCCCAAGATGCGCACCAGGATTTGAGTTCGTCGAAGATGGCTTCGCGCTTGTGTTCGGTCAGCATTTTGGAGTCGGCCACGCCTTTCGGCACTTCCAGATGCGAAGATTCTTGCGAGCCTCCTTGCGAAGCTCCAGCCGGCCCGTCTAAGTCACGCGCCCAAATCGCAGCCGCACCAACCATTACCGGCCCTGCGAGAGATCCACGCCCCACTTCGTCAAAGCCGACGATCACATCGTAGCCTTGTTCGGCAATAGCACGTTCCAAATCCAATGTGGGAATTACGGAAACCGCCATCAGGCCGCCGAGCCTCCTTCCGGAACGTCGGCAAACACTTCATGGTGCGCATCGAGCCCGCCGATGCGGTTCAACGGCCAATATTTCGCGAGTCCGACACCCACTACGTCGGAAATAGGCACAAGTCCATGTGAGGAATCACCCTGATGATAGCGTGAATCGGCGGAATTGGCGCGATTGTCGCCCATAACGAACACGTGTCCTTCGGTCACGGTCACGTTGAACGCGAATGAGCTGGGATCCACGTCGGGGCGAATGTATGCGCTTTCGTCAATCGCCACACCATTGATGGTGATCGGCTTACCTGGCCCTTCGCATGCCACGGTGTCTCCTGGCAATCCGATGAGCCGTTTGATGAGGTAGTCACCGCCGAGTTTGCTACTGTCTTCCTGCCGCAGCCAGTGGTCGGGGTCCTTGAACACCACCACGTCGCCGCGTTTCAGATCGAAGACTTTCGGGGTGAGTTTCGAGGTGATCACGCGGTCACCTGGTTCGATGGTGTTCATCATGGATCCGGAGGGAATCACGTAGAATCCGAGCAGGAAAATGCGTATCAGCAGCACGATAATAATAGGAATTCCGCACCAGACCAAGGTGTCGCGCAAGCCAAAGCTGTCGCCGCTATTGTTTTCTTCTTTGGCATGCCTCATACATGATTCCTTTATCGTCCGGTTTGCACACTGACCCCTATCATAGCGGTCTAGAATAGAAAAAGGCCCTCCTGCCGTGAGGCTGAGGGCCAATTTCACGCTTTATTTGCGTTTGAAACTCACTTCTCGGAGTTGTCGCGGCGCTCAACGATACGAGCGGCCTTACCGCGCAGGTTGCGCAGGTAGTACAGCTTGGCGCGACGCACACGGCCCTTGCGGACCACCTTGATGGAGTCGATGACCGGGGAGTGCAGCGGGAAGCGACGCTCCACACCGGTGCCGAAGCTGATCTTACGAACAACGAAGGTCTCACGGACGCCGCCGCCCTGACGAGCGATCACAACGCCGGTGAAGGCCTGGATACGGGAGTTGTTGCCTTCCTGGATCTTCACGTTGACTTCAACGGTGTCACCCGGACGGAATGCCGGGATTTCCTCGGCCGGCTTCATGTGCTTGGCGTCAAATGCCTCAATAGCGTTAACCATTGTGTTTCCTCGAGTCGCCGCCGCATATCAGCGCACAGGTAAGGGCTTCACGATTTTTCAATTTCGTTCTGCCTCGTATGTTCTCCGCAGGTCTGCCTGCGAAGGATTGCCAATCCGCCGAAAATCACGGTAACTTGCGTTTGTGCAACATTCCGTTCAATCTTGCGATTGTTCTCGGCTGGACCCGAAGGGAATCAGGATTATGCGGCGTCCTGAATCCCGGCACAGCAATATTCAAAAATACCTCACCCGCCAGACCTTTTGAAGATGGCCAGGGGTAGCAAAAAGGGCTCTGCATCCCGTGCAGAGCCCTTTCGAAGGCTATTTAATCCTTAGAGAAATCAGAACTTGCGATTTGCGCGGTAGAACTGGATCAGGGACTGAGTGGAAGCGTCCTGAGCGGCCAGTGCTTCGTCATCCTGGGAGATGGCCGGGGTGATCTGCTTGGCGAGCTGCTTGCCCAGTTCGACGCCCCACTGATCGTAGGAGTCCAGACCCCACACGGTGCCTTCAACGAAGGTGATGTGCTCGTACAGGGCGATAAGCTCGCCGAGTGCGAACGGGGTCAGTGCCACGCCGAAGATGGAGGTGGTCGGGCGGTTGCCGGTGAACACGCGGGCCGGAACGATCTCTTCCGGAGTGCCCTCTGCACGCACTTCGTCAGCGGTCTTGCCGAAGGCGAGAGCCTTGGTCTGTGCGAAGTAGTTGCCGAGGAACAGCTCGTGCACGTCCTGGTCGCCGTCCTTGGTCGGGTTCGGGGTGTTCACGAACGCGATGAAGTCGGCCGGGATCAGCTGGGTGCCCTGATGGATCAGCTGGTAGAAGGCGTGCTGGCCGTTGGTGCCCGGCTCGCCCCAGAAGATTTCGCCGGTTTCGGAGGTGACCGGGGTGCCGTCCCAACGCACGGACTTGCCGTTGGATTCCATGGTCAGCTGCTGCAGGTAGGCCGGGAAGCGGTGCAGGTACTGGTCGTACGGCAGCACGGCGTGGGATGCGACCTTGAAGAAGTTGCGGTACCACACGTTCAGCATGCCGAGCAGCACGACCACGTTCTTCTCGAACGGGGTGTTGACGAAGTATTCGTCGATCTCATGGAAGCCGTGCAGGAACTCTTCGAAACGTTCCGGTCCGAACACCACGGCGAGGGAGGTGCCGACGGCTGCGTCCACGGAGTAGCGGCCGCCAACCCAGTTCCAGAAGCCGAAGGCGTTGGCCGGGTCGATGCCGAACTCAGCGACCTTCTCCAGGTTGGTGGAGACGGCGACGAAGTGCTTCTTGATGGCTTCGGCGTTCTTCTCGTCGGAGCCGTCGACTGCGCCGGCGGCCTTGAGGGCGTCGAGCAGCCAGGTGCGGGCTTCGCGAGCGTTGGTCAGGGTTTCCAGGGTGGTGAAGGTCTTGGAAACGACGATGAACAGGGTGGTCTCCGGGTCGAGGCCCTTGGTCTTTTCGGCCAGATCGTTCGGGTCGATGTTGGAGATGTAGCGTGCGGAGATGCCTGCGTCAGCGTACGGCTTCAGCGCTTCGTACACCATGACGGGACCCAGGTCGGAACCGCCGATGCCGATGTTGACGACGGTTTCGATCTTCTTGCCGGAAACGCCGGTCCATTCGCCGGAGCGAACCTTGTCGGCGAATGCGTAGATGCGGCCGAGCACTTCGCGCACGTCCTTGACGGTGTCCTGTCCGTCAACGATGTACTTGCCTTCGTCTTCGGCCGGGCGGCGCAGTGCGGTGTGCAGCACGGCGCGGTCTTCGGTGTTGTTGATGTGCACGCCGGTGTACATGGCCTTGGTGCGCTCGTCGAGCTTGACGGCCTTGGCGAGGTCTGCGAACAGCTGCAGGGTTTCCGGCTTGATCAGGTTCTTGGACAGGTCAAAGTGCAGGTCGCCCGCGTCGAAGCTCAGCTTCTCGACGCGCTCGGCGTCATCGGCGAACCACTGCTTGAGGCTGATGCCTTCGGACTGCAGCTCATCGTAGTGCTTCTGCAGTGCGGCCCACTCCGGGGTCTTGGTGGCGTCAACAGGAGGATTGATGGCCATGGTGTATAGGTCCTTTCATCATCACTATGAAGCGGATGCGATTGCGGCTTCCCTGCGGATTTCCGCGTGTCGCATTCCGTATCTCTTCACCTCACAAGATACTCACAAAAGAAGACAGAACAACACAAAAATATTTCCTGAGTTAACACATTCGCCAAGATTCGCAATATAGCGCGGTTCCGACAACCTTCCGTCTTCGACATGCGCATTTTCGACGATTACTGAAATCGTATGCATGGTTCCGGCGCAAGTCTTCGTAACACTTCCAAACATGTAATAAACGAAACGATCGCATTATGCAGTGAACGACAAGAAAACGGCACTGCAACTACTAGCAAGCAAGCATTCAACGACTTCGTGCTCTGCGGGGTCACAAACAATCTCCCGCACCCGGTAAAGATCTCCTTGCCGCTCTTATGCGAGCGCGACGAACAAGAAGTGAGCGCCGGTCATCAGCAGCAAACTGATAATCGCAGTAATCGACAGCGTAAAACCAGCAAGCTTCGCATTACCAAGCACCTTGTCGGTAAACAGCGTGGAAAACACTGCAATCGGCGCCAAACAACACATTGCAGCCGCCTCACGAATCTCAGCGCCAAACGGCAGCAGCAGCCAAGCCGCAGTAGCAAACGCAATACCAAACGGCAGTCGCCAGCCAATCACCTTCAACAACTGAAGCACATCCTGCTTGCCAGATGGCAAATCCATAAGCATGCCCACCATCAGCATTGCGCAGAACGAATTCGCGTTCGAAAGCGGCTGCACGAGCGCGGCAATAATGTCAGGAATCTTCACGTTAGCGAGCGTGAGAATAATCATCACCAAGTACGTGTCGAACGGAACCGAACCGAAGAAACCCTTGAACACGTTGCGGGCCAACGCCTTGCGGGCAAGACGTTTGGCATCCTTGTCTTTCGGCTTCACATACGGGAGCGTGGGCGCACTGCCCTGATACTGTTCGGTAAGCGGCGTGCCAGGCTTGATGTGCAGCAGCGTTTGCGTCATCACATTCGTACCGGCGGCAACCATTACGCAATTGCCAATGTCGAACATGGCGGCGGGCACGATCGCGCCCGTGCCAAGAAACGCCTGCACCACCGGGAAACAGAAGCAGCCAACGTTGAAGCCGGAACCATTCAACATCATGAACGCACGGTTCTGCACCGGTCGGTGGCGGGACGTCAAGAAAACCACGACCGGCGGAATGAACGCAACAATCAGGCCGAACAGCGAAATCAACAGCATGCTGGAATCATGCGGATTCGTAGCAAACGAATAGACGATCGCGCCTGGCAGCACCAGATTGAAAATAATGGTCTGCATAATGCGGTAATCGCGATCTTCGAACAGGCCGGCACGTTTGAACAAGTATCCGGCGAGAATAATCAGCAGTAGCGCAACAGGCTGAATCAGCGCAGACACGACACTCCCCTAATCCCTAATCATCTCTTTCTCTTCCTACCCGAAGCCATCTTAGGAGCATCCCCTGCCACCAAGCCGCCCATCACCGTCCTGTTTCTTCCACCCACTGGAAGAAACACTCCGCTCACGCGCCCCTCAGCGTCCCAAATCATCCAGTCAGTGGAAGAATCCACCCGCAAACGAGCTCCCCAACGTCCCAAATCCTCCACCTACTGGAAGAATCCACCCGCAAACAAGCTCCCCAACGTCCCAAATCCTCCAGTCAGTGGAAGAATTGGGACGCAAACGGGCAAAATGTTCTCAACATGTTCTCAAAAAGGCTTATTGAGTGGACTACAATGACCAAGAACTGGCGGAATTCCGCCGTTTTCTGAAAGTGCGCGAGATGGGACTTGAACCCACACGTCAAAGACACAGGAACCTAAATCCTGCGCGTCTACCAATTCCGCCACTCGCGCAAGTAGCCATATCGGGGCGAAACGCTCCTGATATGCGAAACCCTAGATGCTTTCACATCTAGGGCGCTGGAGCCACTTGACAGAATCGAACTGTCGACCTGCTCATTACGAGTGAGCCGCTCTACCGACTGAGCTAAAGTGGCACTGCCCGGAAGCACACGCCATCCGCGCACAAGACACAAAGCGTACCAGAAAGTCTCACCCCACGCAAATCCGCGTCGCGCCAAGCATGGCTGAAACCCCCTAAAGCTAGCGGCGCAGGAGTTTGTGGGCCAAATCGCTCACGCCGCAGCGCAGCTTGCTCACCGGAAGCGTGAATTCGCCTGGCAGCTCCTCAACGTAGCCGTTGAAGCCCTGCTTGAACTCCAACACGCCGCGTCCATCGTCTTCCGGATCGTCGAACACTCCCGAAATGCCATAGAAGTTGTACCGCGTCACTCCGCGTTCCAAGCAACGCGACATCATCTCATGCTATAAGGCGGTGGGCGCGTAGAACTTGGCGTAACGATCGTCGGATCCGCTGGAGAAATACACCAGCTCGCGTTCATGCCACATGAACAGACCTACGGCGACCGGCACCACCTCGCCATCACGGGCGATGCGCTCGTTCGCATCCTCAATGCGGCGACGTGCGGACTCCACGTTCTTCTGAGCCGTATCGAGCTTCTTGCGCACATCATCCGGGTACTTCGTATGCTCAAGCGAACGCTCCAAGCGTTCCACGTCTTTCGAGAACTTCGCCAGCTTTTCCTCCCAGGATTGCAAATAGCGGTCAAGATGCACTTCCGCCACCATGAACTCGGCCTTGTCTCCAAACGCATCGTATACGCGTTCGAAGTAATCAAGGCTACGGTTGGCGAAATGCTGGCGTTCGCTACTCAGCTCGCAAATATCGTGGAACACGTTCAGCTCACTGCGATTCAGGCGTCGAACCTCCACGCCGCTGTTCCGCGCGATCTTGACGTTACGACGCGTGTTCTTCGCATACGAAGCGAGCAGCTCGCCGGCGTTCGAGAACTCTCTCAAGTCCTTGACGTAATTCCAACGGTTCATCAGGGCATCGTATCCACGGGTAAAGCCAGCATGCTTCCAACCCAGCCGCTCGTACTCCCGCACCATCTCATCATTGGGTTCGGCCATGGCCTTGCCTTGCGAATCACGAACGCAATACACCTGGTTGGGCCAGCACGTCAGGCTGATGGCGTGAACCCGTTCGGCGGCCTCGCGCAAACCTTCGGTCAACGCGGTCATCTGCTCTCTGTTATTCCCATTGCACAACGGGCCAAGCCATAACGAGCCTTCCACGCCGAAACGCCCTTGCGAAAAAGCCACCAACGCGCCAGCCACCGGAGCATCGTGCGAATCCACCAATCCGACGTATTGCGTCTGCATGCCGTCGGACTGAGCCAATGCCGCCATTTCGGAAGTCTGCTGGAATCCGCCGTATCTGCTCGCGGCGGAAAGCTCATCAAACTCACTACCGCTCAGCTCGCGCACATTCCATTCAGACGATTCTTGCTCTTGTTCCTCACTCGCATTCACTTCGCGCATCACGATCCGTAACTGCCTTTCACTATCCCAACTGGCTAAAATCCCTTTTCACCAAAAGCGATAACCTAGTCCGGCCTACAGTCGCTGTCAACAGCGTTCACATAACCCTCGCGCACCTATAAGCCCCCACCCAGAATCTTCCAAGCGGAAGGTGAGCTAATAGCTAGCGGCGCAGGAGTTTGCGGAGGGCGGTCTTGAGTTTGAAGGTCAGCGGACGTACGGGAAGCACGAATGAGCCCATGAGTTCCTCGACGTACCCGTTGAAGCCTTGCTTGAATTCGAGTACGCCACGACCCTCATCTTCCGGATCGTCGAACACGCCGTTGATGCCGTAGAAGTTGTAGCGGGTCACGCCACGTTCCACACACAGATGCAGCATGGCATCATGCTGAATGAGCGCGGAAGCGTAGAACGGCTTGTACTTTTCCACACTGCCTGAGAACAGATACACCGTTTCACGAGCGTGTTCCACGAATAGGGATGCTGCCGCCGGAAGCACGTCACCGTCTTTGGCATACTCGGCCGCTTCAGCCAAACGCTTTTCCGCCGCCTCAAGGTTGCGGGACTCTTCCCCTAACTGGCGTTCCGTTTTGGTGGTCGGATGCTCATCGTATTTGGTCTGCAGCGTATCGACCTTCTTCCGCAAGACATCGCGCTTGGATTCCATGTCGGCAATGTATTCGCCGATGTGAATCTGCGCCACCATGAAGTGGGCTTTGCTGCCATAGGCTTGCTTGAACTTGCGGAAGTAGGCTTCACCGCGATATTCGAAATTACGGCGTTCGGCGGTGGCCTGCTCGATGTCGGCAAACACCTGCAGCTCGTCTTCGCCTAGCTCGCGCACATGCACGCCCATGGATGCGGCACGTTTCACGCTCCACTGCGTGCGCTTGTCATACGACTTGAGCAGTGACTTTTCGTCGGTAATGCCAGTCAGGTCTTTCAGGTAACGCCAGCGCGGCACCGCAGTGTAGCCGATGGTGAAGCCGTCATGCATGAAGCCGAGGTTTTTCAACGTTTCCACGGCATCATCAGCAGGAGCGCCACCTTGGTCGGCTGGCAGTTCGCCGCCACGCGAGTCATGCAGGCAGTATGGCATTTCCGGCACGATTTCCATCTGTGCGGAACCTTTCGCCTTCGCGTGCTGCTTGAGTTGGGTCATGAAATATTCGGTCAATTCGCGATCGCGATAGTCGCACAAGGGGCCGTCGTGCACCACACTGAAGGTGGAAAGGCGGCTGCGATGCGTTTCGAACAGCGCTCCCGCAACGATTGTGCCGTTTTCTTGAACGCCAAGGTATTCCACTTCGATCCCTTGGCCGGCACGCAGACGGCCTGCGGCAGAGGTCTGTTGGAAGTTGCCGTCCGCGTGATGTGCGGAAAAATCGTCAAACGCCTCCGGACTCAACGTAACCAGAGAAAATGCTCGCATGTAATCCTACCCCTTCATGCTGGTTGATTACGAGATTGATTGCCGTACGCAACCAGCATGATGGTAGCACGAGTCAAAGGACGGTGATTTCGGTAGGGATTACCGGGTCGCCCTTCATGAGGCTTTGCGCGCCGATCGGCAGTTCGGCCAGCGCCTGGGCACGGTAATTATGCGCGTTGACGATGGCTTCGTGGCCCTGATAATCGGAGTTGATTTCGCCGTTGCTCACGTAGCCGACCAGCAGATCCTTCCAGCCTTCTTCCGGCTGATAGGCGGCCAGCTGCTCTTCGGAGCCGGAAATCACATGTTCGCAGTCGGCCAGCGAATACTCGTACGAACGGAAGGCGAGCTTGCGGCCCGGAACCGTGGCCTTGTCCTTCGACTTCTTGGCCACCGGCTGCATGTCACCAGCGGAATTCTCGCGTTCAGTCAGCTTGTATACCATCGCACAGGTCGGAGCGCCCGATCCGGTGACGAGCATGGTGCCCACGCCATACGAATCGACCGGCGCGGTCTGCAGCGAAGCGAGCGCATACTCGTCCAAATCGTTGGTAACGGTGATCTTCGTGTTGGTAGCGCCCAACGCATCCAGCTGGTTGCGCACGCGCTGCGCCAACGACGCCAGATCGCCGGAATCGATGCGCACGCCGCCCAATTCTGGTCCGGCCACTTCAACAGCTGTCTTCACGGCCTCTTCAATGTTGTACGTGTCAACCAACAGTGTGGTGTTCTTGCCGAGCGCGGCAATCTGCGATTCAAACGCGCTGCGCTCATCATCATGCACCAGCGTGAAGCAGTGCGCGGCCGTGCCGATGGCATTCAAGCCATACATTTGCGCGGCCAGCAGATTGGCCGTGCCCTTGAATCCGCCCACTACCGCAGCACGGGCAGCGGCAACGGCGGCCCACTCGTTCGTACGGCGCCCGCCCATATCCATGCACGGGCGATCCTTCGCGGCGCTGACCATGCGGGACGCGGCCGACGCGACCGCGGAATCGTAATTCAGAATGCTCAGCAACAGCGTTTCCAGCAGCGTGCACTCGCCGAACGTGCCTTCGACTTGCAGAATCGGCGAATTCGGGAAGAACATCTCACCTTCGCGATAGCCCTTGATCGAACCGGAAAAATGGAAATTCTCAAGCCATTTGATAGTTTCGGGGCCCACTACTTTGTGATCTGCAAGGAATTTCAGATCATTATCGTCAAGATGGAAATTTTCAAGCGCGTCAAGAATACGACCTTGGCCGGCGGCCACCCCATAGTGGCGGCCAAGCGGCAGATGACGGGTGAAAATCTCGAATACGCACTTGCGATTGGCGGTGCCGTCCCTCAGGCACGTGTCAAGCATGGTGTATTCGTACATGTCGGTCATGAGTGCAGGTGAATAATCCAGCATTTCCAAAGCCTTTCTGACTTTTGGTGAAACTGACCATAAGTGTAGGCCTCGCCGTGGCCAAGCACAGGTTTTCGTTCCATCATACGTGCTTGCATGCCTGTATTACGTGAGACAAACGTGAGATGCGCGCAAATTCGGGCACGACGCAAATTGGGATAGGCAAATTGAGGTGCAGCAAGAGGCGAGTTCAAGACGGAAAGACGGGTTTTCGGCTGGTGATACTGTTTTTTCGGAAAATACAAACGATTGTTGATCGTGTGATCAATCGAAAGCAGAGAAATCAGCGATGGTAGCGATTAAAGACATGTTGGACGGGCAGACGGTAATTCGTGCGGACGGACGCAAGGTGGATGAGCTGCGTCCGGTGCGCATCACCCGTCATTTCACGGATGTTCCGGAAGGATCCGTGCTTGTGGAATGCGGCAATACGCGAGTGATGTGCACGGCCACGTTCACCGCAGGTGTGCCGCGTTGGCGCAAGGACTCCGGCTTGGGCTGGGTCACCGCGGAATATGCGATGCTGCCGCGAGCCACTGCAGACCGCACCGATCGTGAATCCGTGCGCGGCAAGATCGGCGGACGCACGCATGAGATCAGCCGACTGATCGGTCGCTGCCTGCGTGGCGTGGTTGATATGAAGGCACTCGGCGAAAACCAGGTGCAGATCGACTGCGACGTGCTGCAGGCCGACGGCGGCACCCGAACAGCGTCGATCACCGGCGCATATGTGGCGCTCGTGGACGCCATGCGCTGGGCCGAGAAGCACAAGCACATCAGGTCCGCCGAGCGCGTGATCAAAGACAGCGTTTCCGCCGTGTCCGTAGGCGTGATCGATGGCACACCGATGCTTGACCTGCCGTACATCGAAGACAGCAAGGCCATGACCGACATGAACGTGGCCATGACCGGTTCCGGCGAATTCATTGAAATTCAGGGCACTGCCGAACACCGCCCGTTCAACCGCGCCGAGTTGAACGCGCTGCTTGACCTGGCGGAAAAGGGCAACAAGGAACTGCAGGCCGCGCAGCAGTCCGCGCTCGCACAGGACTGAAGGCTGCAAGTCGGACGTAAGCCGACCGCAGGCTGGCCTCGCAAACCAATCGTAGGTTAGGCAAGTCAGGGCACGTCAAACGCACGTCAGGCAAGCCGACATCAACGAAGCAACGAACAGCAACGAAAGGAATCGGAACGTGAGAATTATCGTCGCAACGCATAACGAGGGCAAACTCGTTGAAATCAACCGCATTCTGGAAGATTGCCTGGGTGCGGACGCGGATCAGGTGGAGCTGGTGTCGGCCGGTTCGCTGAATCTGCCGGATCCGGTGGAAGATGGCGTGACCTTCCAAGAGAACGCGCTGCTCAAGGCCCGTGATGTGGCCGCACGTACGGGCTGCCCGGCAATCGCCGACGATTCCGGTCTGATTGTGGACGTGATGGGCAATGCCCCCGGCATTCTTTCCGCACGTTGGGCGGGCAAGCATGGCGATGACAAAGCCAACAACGCGCTGCTGCTCGCGCAGATCGCCGACATTCCGGATGCCAAGCGTACCGCGCGTTTCCGTTGCGCGGCCGCGCTGGTGGTGCCGCAAACCGAAGCAGGCGCAGGCGCCGATGGTCGTTATGCGATCGCTCAGGAAATCGTGGAAACCGGCGAAATGCCGGGCGTGCTGTTGCATGAGCCGCAAGGCGAGCATGGATTCGGCTACGACCCGCTGTTCGTGCCCGACGATCAGCCGGCGCGTGCCGTCGAAGCCGGCGAGAAGCTCACGTCCGCGCAGATGGAACCGGCCGAAAAGAACGCCATCTCCCATCGCGGCAAGGCGTTGCGCGCCCTGCTGCCATCCGTGGCCACTCTGCTGAAGTAGGGCTGAAACGAGTCGCAGCAGTCTCTATTAGACGTTCTGCTAGGTGTTCTAAAGGTGTGGAACTGTAGTTTGCGGTTCCACACCTTTTATTTTCCGCTTTTTCGCCAACTGGGCGTCACCGCCCTTCGCCAACCAGTCTTCACTGATCTTCGTCAGTCCACCGAACTTCACTGATCGTCGGCACGAAAATCCTTACCATCGTAGTTCGCCCAATCCGGGTATGGCTCGCCGGTTTCGATACTGCGCTGAATATCGCGGTACAAGTGCAGTTTGCGCAACACATGCATGTACGCTTCTTCCAGCGCGGCCCGCTGCTCCAAAATCGCATGATGCCGCGATTCCAACAATTCCAACATGTCCGCGATATGTGCGCGCTCGTCCTTTTCGTATGCGAAGAAGCGCTTGAGCTCATCGATGCTCATGCCCGCATGTTTGAAGCAGACGATCGCCTTGAGCCGCCCAATATGCGCGTCAGTGTACACGCGTCGACCCGCATCGTCGCGCTCCACATTGCGCAGCAGCCCCTGATCTTCGTAATAGCGCAAGGTTGACGTCTGTACATGGAATCGTCGCGCAATCTCACGAATCGTATATGTTGCCATATTCCCTCCTTATTGCCGTAATTTTCCTAATTCTTCTACTTTTTATTACGATTTTCCGCCGTTAATTGTCGTTATTTTCTTACGATTGCGTGCGATTGACAATCATGCAAAAACACACTATTGACATACTTGCGTTCAAGTTTACTTGAAGTGCGACGATAGAATCGTTGATAAACTCACGGCATGCGCTGTCACAAGTAATACAGCGCACAGTGGAATACGCAAAGTTTTCAAGGAGGAACAATGCTCGAACCAACCACCGTCTACACGCCGTCACCCACCCGATACGACTCCATGACCTACAACCATGTGGGCGCGAGCGGTCTGAAACTTCCAGCGGTTTCGCTCGGTTTTTGGCATAATTTCGGCGATATTACGCCATACGCCACCATGCGCGACATCGTGTTCACCGCATTCGACAATGGCATCACGCATTTCGATCTCGCCAACAATTACGGCCCCGAACCAGGCAGCGCGGAAAAGAATTGCGGCCGTCTGTTGCACGAATATTTCCATCATCATCGCGACGAACTGATCATCAGTACCAAAGCCGGCTATGAAATGTGGCTCGGCCCCTACGGTGATCTCGGCAGCCGCAAATATTTGCTCGCCTCCCTCGATCAGAGTCTCGAACGTCTCGGCCTTGACTACGTCGACATTTTCTATCATCACCACATGGATTCCTCCACGCCGCTCGAAGAAACCATGGGCGCGCTGGCAACCGCCGTGCAAAGCGGCAAGGCGCTGTACGTAGGCTTGAGCAACTACGACGGCCCGACGCTCGAAAAGGCCACCGCAATCCTCGATGAGCTGCACGTGCCGTTCATCATCAACCAGAACCGCTACAACATTTTCGACCGCACTGTGGAACGCAACGGACTGAAGGAAACCGCCAAAAAGCTCGGCAAAGGTCTCATCACATTCTCGCCGCTCGAGCAGGGCCTGCTCACGAACCGCTATCTCAACGGCGTGCCCGCAGACAGCCGCATCGCACATGACGGCCGCTTCCTCAAGGAAAGTGCGTTGACGCCGGAACGCCTGCAGCAGATCCGCGACCTGAACGACATTGCCGCCGAACGCGGTCAGACGCTTGCCGAAATGGCGCTCGCCTGGCTGCTGCACGACGGCTACGTAACCTCCGTACTTGTCGGCGCATCCCGCCCGCAGCAGCTGCTCGACAACATCGGCGCGTTGAAGAACACCACGTTCAGCGATGAGGAACTGCGTCGCATCGACGAGATTTCGTTGCGCTAAACGCGGATATTTCAGAACGGCAAGCCGACAATAAAACGCGACAGCAATAAAAATCTGCCGAGACAATCTGAATTATCGAAAAACAATTTCGGTACAGAGAACATCTCGGCAGATTTTTTATACGTAATCGTGTTCGGCAATCTTCAGAAATTTCAGTGAAATTCCAAAATCACCATACGACGAGAAATACGATGAGAAAAACGATTAGAAATTGGAATTCATCATTTCATCGTAGATACGCTTGCAATCCGGGCATACCGGGAATTGCGAAGGATCACGTTTCGGCACCCACACCTTGCCGCACAACGCCACCACCGGTCGGCCGGTGCGACGGGACTCGGCAATGCGATCGCGCGACACATAATGGGCGAAACGATCCGCATCGCCGTTGCCGCCATCATCAAGCTTCGTCTCCTCTTCAGGACGTTCCAGCACCGCAGTGCCGGTACCCGCGTCGGGATTGGAAAGCGGCGAGACCGGATCAGCCTCGTCAATGAAGCCGTCGCGATCATCGAACATCGAACATGCCATAATCAACTCCTCAAATACGCCGCAACCGCGGCACCACTGCCTCCATCATAGCCATGGAAACCCACATATTCGCCGACACTTCGCGTAATTTCACGCAATCGCGGTACGCTTGAAGCTATGACAATTGCAGTTTGCCCCGGGTCGTACGACCCAGTGACCGCCGGACATTTGGACGTCATCGAACGTTGCGCGCGTTTTTTCGATGAAGTGCATGTCGTAGTGGCGGTGAACGCGGCGAAAACACCGATGTTTTCCGAAGAGACCCGCGTTGAGATTATCCGTAAGGCGCTTGAAGAGCGGAATTGCCGCAATATCAAGGTTGCTTCAACAACCGGACTGATTACCGACTATTGCAAGAAGGTCGGTGCGACGGTTATCGTGAAGGGGCTTCGGCAGAATGGCGATTATGAAGCCGAGTTGGGTATGGCGCTGGTCAATCGCAAGCTTGCCGACGTGGAAACGCTGTTTTTGCCGGCGGCGCCCGATTTGGAACATATCTCCAGTTCGATTGTGAAAGATGTGGCACGTCACGGCGGCGATGTGACCGGCATGGTGCCCGATTGCGTGATTCCGCTACTCGGAGAAGCGCTCAATAATGAAAAGAGGGCATGATGGGTGAAGCAACGAATGCGTACGATCCGGCCGGCAGCCAGTTTGACGACGACGTGACCGCCGAACGCCCGACCGATCGGGCGGCCCAGTCCGGTCAGAAGGCGCAAGCCACGGAACGCGCCGCCGAGCCGATCAAACCGTTGATTTCCATGTCTGATCTGCCGGATTTACGCAACACGTTCAATCCCAACGCGCCGCTGGACGATTCCAACGATTTGAGCCGCGACGAATTCACCACCGTGTACGACATTATCGACAAACTCGAATCGGCATTGGACGAAGCGAAACCGATACTGTTCTCCCCCGGCAGCGTGCGCGTCGACCGCGACGAATTCACCGAACAGCTCGACCAGTTGAAGAAAATGATGCCGGTGCAGCTGGAACGCGCCTCGGCGTTGATGCGTGAGTCGGAACGACGTTTGGAAAGCGCGCAAACGCAAGCCAACGCCATCGTCGCTTCGGCGCAATCGCGTGCGGCAGACACGATACGTGAGGCCAACGAGCAGGCGCAATTCCTCGCCGGTCAGGAAAACGTGACCGAACTGGCCCGGCAGAAGGCGCGTGCTATTCTCGACCAAGCGCAAGCTAGGGCCGACCATCTCACGCAGGGAGCCGACAAATACTGCACCACGGTGATGGAAACGCTGCAACAGCAGCTTGGCAAGCTTGGCAACGACGTGCAGGCGGGATTGAACGTACTGTATGATCGCCAGCGCGAAGCGAGCACGCATGTGCCGCATCTTGACGCAAACGACTATCCGGAAAGCTGAATGGAAGGCTGAACATGGCACGTATCGAAGATTCCCCGTGGGCGATTTCCGTGGCGCAGGTCGCCTCGCGAGCCGGGCAAAGCAAGGAAATCGACGCGACGTTCCCCGCACCGAGCGGCATCGGCGATGAGATCGTCGGCGTTGAGGAGGGTGCGGATGTGACCGTTGTCGGCTCGTTCGACTCCATTGTCGACGGCCTGATTTTCAACGCCCGCATCAGCGCCCCCGTGCATGCGGAATGCACCCGTTGCTTGAAACCGATCAAGCGCGATTGGACGGTGAACGTCACCTCGTTCTTCCCGTATGAAGACAAGTCCGCAAACGTTACGTCCGGTAAGGGCGGCAAAAATGGCAAGGGCGGCGTCAAGGAAGAGGAAGTCGACATTATCGCCGGCGAAGACGAGTCGGAGGATTCGTATCCGCTGCTTGAAGGCGGATCCTGGGCCGATATCGAGGCTTTGCTGCGTGACACGTTGGTTGAAGAACTGCCGCTGCAGCCGTTGTGCAAACCGGATTGCTTGGGATTGTGTTCGCAGTGCGGTACCGATTTGAACGAGGAACCGGACCATCATCATGATGTGACCGATATTCGTTTTGCCGCTTTGGAGGGGCTGAAGGCCCAGCTGGAAGGCAACGAATAGACTGCGAACAGGACTGATTTTGCTTGGGTTTTGTTCGGATTTTGCTTGGGTTTTGCAGTTTGTACGGAGCACAAGTTAAGATACTGAACGCTTAAGCTCAATCGTTCGAACGAAACAGAGGAAACACAATGGCACTGCCTAAGTACAAGACCTCGCGCGCGAATACTCATTCTCGCCGCGCAAACTGGAAGGCCAAGGCCGCCCAGACCGTTACCTGCCCGAACTGTGGCGCTCCGTCGCTGCCGCACATGGCCTGCCCGAGCTGCGGCGCCTACCGCGGCCGCGTGTACCGCGAGGCTGTCCGCTCCATCCACACCAAGTGAGTGGCTGCCGAGTAACGGCATGAAGCATTGAAACCCTGCCATCGACGGGTGGCAGGGTTTTTGTATATCTCAGGCTGCGCACTTGGCCATATGCATTCGCACGCACCCGACCATCCCACCTCGCATCCGCCAAGTATCGCATCCGCCGAATATCCGCGCATTTCCTTGCATTTCCGCCTCGACATGGGCGGAGAGTAAACTGAACGGGATTGTTGTTTGCATAGCAATCGGCCAGATTCGCTGGCTTGTTGCCACGTACGCAACGTCCCGAACAGCGCGGCGAGCTTCGCCACCGCATACCTACTACGAAACCGAGGACGATTATGACCCAGAACAACACCGACGCATCCGCCGTTTCCGAAGGCGAGATGACCGCCAACGCGTTGCTTGAAGCACTTGGCACCACGCTCGAACCCGATCTGCTGGTCGAAGCGCTCACCCACCGCTCCTTCTCGCACGAGAATCCGGGCGCAAAAAACTACGAACGTTTGGAATTCCTTGGCGACGCCGTGCTTGAGCTCGTCTCCACGGAAACCCTGTACAAGGCACACCCCGACATGAACGAGGGGCAGCTTGCGAAAATGCGCGCGAAAGCCGTTTCCGAGGAATCCTTGAGCAAAATCGCTCGCGAAAAGCTCAATGCAGGCCCGTACATTCTGCTCGGTCATGGCGAAAGCGATCAGGGCGGCGCTGATAAAAGCTCGATTCTGTGCGATATCGTCGAATCGTTGATCGGTGCGACGTTCATTCAGCATGGCATTGACGAGGCACGTCGCGTTGTGCATCATCTTGTTGACGAAACGCTTGCGGAAGTCGCGACGGAAGGCCCAGCCCTCGATTGGAAAACCTCGCTTACCGTCAAAGCGCATGGCATGGGCTTCGGCGAACCGCGCTACCAGATGTCGGTTTCCGGTCCGGAATATGCGCAAGTGTTCACTGCGAACGTCATGCTGGGCGAAAGCGACGAAATCATCAGCACCGGCACAGGCACCAGCAAACGCAAGGCGCAACTCGCCGCAGCCGAAGAAGGTTGGAAGGCACTGGACAATCGCAAGCCTGAAGCACAAAACGTCCGTAAGCATCGCAAACATCATCACAAGCACAGCGGCAACGAAAGTAACGGCAGCAACGGCGAAAACACCAGTAAGTAGTCGCAGGTAGATAAAAAGCAGCTACGAATCCGCCCTCTCATACCGCCGCGGAACGCAATACGCCAGAATATGGCACGAATCCGGCATATTCTCCTGTCAGCCGATAGCATAGACTGATTACTAGCGAAGGATTGCGATTCGCAAGTCGCCACAAGCGATTGCGCCGCTTTCCGATGATGGGGTTCGGCTGATTGCGTGCACCGAAACGCGGCAGCATACCCCTGTAAGAAAGTTCCACGAGCGAATATGAGAGGGAACATGGTGTTACCTACGCCCCTGCAGGCATTCAGCGGCATGCCCAAGGCAGCCGCAACCACTGAAAAGCAGACCATTGTTGACGGCGAGAAGATGACCGGCGCCGAAGCGCTGGTACGTTCGCTGGAAGATCTGGGCGTCAAGGATGTTTTCGGCGTTCCAGGCGGCGCGATTCTGCCGGTATACGATGCAATCAATGATGAAACCAGCTTTCGTTTTGTGCTGATGCGCCACGAACAGGCCGCAGGTCATGCGGCTGAAGGCTATGCCGTATCGACCGGTCAGGTCGGCGTGTGCATCGTCACGTCCGGCCCGGGCGCCACGAACATGATCACCCCGATCGCCGACGCGAACATGGATTCCGTGCCGATGGTGGTCATCACCGGCCAGGTCGGCGTGAACGCCATTGGCACCGACGCCTTCCAGGAAGCCGATATCGTCGGCGCAACCTACCCGGTGGTCAAGCACTCCTATCTGGTCACGCGTGCGCAGGACATTCCGCGTGTGCTGGCTGAAGCGCACTATGTGGCACGTTCCGGCCGCCCTGGTCCGGTGGTGGTCGACGTCACCAAAACCGCACAGACCGGCGATATGTACTATTCGTGGCCGCAGCGCATGATTCTGCCCGGCTACAACCCCACCACGAAGGCGCACGGCCGTGTGCTTTCCGACGCTGCGAAGCTGTTCGAGCAGTCGTACCGTCCGGTGCTGTATGTGGGCGGCGGCGCGGCACGTTCCGATGCCGGCAAGCTCGTGCAGGAGCTGGCGGAAGTCACGAACGCTCCGATCGTCACCACGCTGCCCGCACGCGGTGTTGTGCCTGATTCCGATCCGAAGGTGCTTGGCATGCTTGGCATGCATGGCACGATTGCCGCTACCGGTGCCGTGCAGCGTTGCGATCTGCTTGTTGCGATCGGCGCTCGTTTCGACGATCGTGTAACCGGCAAGCTTGACGCTTTCGCTCCGGGTGCACGTGTGATTCACATTGATATCGATCCGGCGGAAATCGGCAAGAACCGTCAGCCGGATGTGCCGATCGTTGGCGATGTGGCAACCGTGCTGAAGGATCTCATTCCGGAAATCAAGCGCGAGCAGGCCGTGCATGGCAAGCCTGACACTTCGCATTGGTGGGAGATCATCAACGATTGGCGTGAAAAGTACCCGATCAAGTGGGATGAGCCGACCGATGGTTCGCTCGCTCCGCAGTGGGTCATCAAGCAGCTTTCCGACCTGGCTGATTCTGACACGATTTGGGTTACCGGTGTGGGCCAGCATCAGATGTGGGCCACGCAGCTCATCGATTTCGAGAAGCCGCATTCCTGGCTGAGCTCCGGCGGCCTTGGCACCATGGGTTACGGACTGCCGGCCGCCATCGGCGCTCGTGTCGGTTCCGAACGTTTCCATGAGGGCGAGAAGCCGGTGTGGCTGATTGACGGCGACGGTTCCTTCCAGATGACGTCTGAAGAGCTGGCGACCGCGTTCCACGATCACACGCCAGTCAAGATCGCGCTGCTGAACAATTCCGTGTATGGCATGGTTCGTCAGTGGCAGACCCTGTTCTACGGCGAGCATTATTCCGCCACCAATCTGATGGATGGAGAGAATACGCCGGAAATCGTGGATGTTCCTGATTTCGTGAAGCTTGCCGAAGCGTACGGTTGCATCGGCATGCGTGCGTTCACGGAAGAAGAAGCCATTGAGGCGATCAAGAAGGCCAACGAAATCAACGATCGCCCGGTGCTTATCGACTTCCGCGTGTGGAAGGACGCTATGGTGTGGCCGATGGTCGCAGCTGGCGATTCCAACGACAATGTCACCTATATGCCCGGAATCAAGCCGCTGCAGCGCCCGAAGGCCGCTGCCGACAACGAGTAAACGAGTAAGTAGTAAGGAAGGGTCTACCAATGTATCCTGCATCTCAGCCGGGTTCCAAGCGCCATACGCTTTCCGTGCTCGTAGAGAACCGTCCGGGCGTGCTGGCACGTATTGCCGGCCTGTTCGCCCGTCGTGCGTTCAACATCAACTCGCTGTCCGTCTCCCCCACCGAGCGTCCTGACATTTCGCGTGTCACGGTGACCGCCGATGTGGATGAGGTGCCGCTCGAGCAGATCATCAAGCAGCTCAACAAGCTGCTGCATGTGTTGAAAATCGTGGATTTGGATCCGAACACCACTGTGGAGCGCGAACTGGTGCTTATCAAGGTAACTGCCGACGAATCCAACCGTTCCGACGTGCTTGAGATCGTGCGTCTGTTCCGCGTGCGCGTGGTCGATGTGAATCCGGAATCGCTGACCATCGAAGCCACCGGTGCCGAAGGCAAGATTGATGCGCTGCTGGGGCTTTTGGAGCATTACGGCATTATCGAGCTGGTTCGTTCCGGCGCGGTCGCAGTGACGCGCGGTCCGAAGGCCTTGAGCGAAAAGGTGCTCGGCTCCGAAATCACCGGTCGCTGATCCAATCAGCCTAATCCCAAACCTACAGGGCTTTCCCGTTTCAACGCGGGAAAGCCCTTTTCGTTGTCAGATCTGCGATTACGCAACAGCCATCTCACCTATCGCAATCATTCCTCGACCAACTTTCCCCTCCCAAAAGTTGGAAAACGTAAGAATTAGTACCCCCAACCGGTTGGAAAAGTGTAAAAACTATACCCTCTTTTGGTTGGAAAAGTGTAAAATCATCACCCCCTACCGGTTGTAAAAATGTAATCGGGGGTATCGTTTCTGTTTGGAAAAGTGTATAATAGAAATCCTAAGACACTCGCAAATCATTGAAATTTAAACGATTGAAGGAGTTCATCATGCTACAGAGAAAAGCGCTGAAGCAATTTCAAGCTTGGCATGATGCCCCATCACATACCGCACTTCTCGTAACAGGCGCAAGGCAGGTTGGCAAAACCTATCTCATCCGAGAATTCGCCAATCAACATTATGAGAGTTTCGCGGAATTTAATTTCATTCAGAATCCAAATGCGGCGCGAATCTTCAACCCTCCCAGCGATGCGGCAACCATGCTCATGCGTATGGAACTGGCATCCGGCCAACGTTTCATTCCGGGAAAAACGCTGATTTTTCTTGATGAAATCCAAGCCTGCAAAGAAGCCGCAACAGCCATCAAATTTCTTGTGGACGATGGCAGATATGATTTCGCCATGTCGGGGTCTTTACTCGGAGTCGAACTTGAAGATGTTCGTTCCGTTCCAGTTGGATATCAAAGTGAAGTAATGATGTTTCCTCTGGATTTTGAGGAATTCTGCTGGTCACAGAATGTCGATGCAAAAATTTTCGATATGCTGAAGGAATGCTACGAGAAAAAGCAGCCAGTAGATGAATTTATTCACGAACATCTTATGTCGTTATTCCGAAAATATCTGATTATTGGAGGCATGCCAGCTGCAGTATCGTCTTTTGCGCAAAACAAGAGTCTCATAGACGTTCGCCAGGTGCAAGAAGATATCAAACAAGGTTATCGTCGCGACATCAGCCAATACGCGCGCAAAGAAGATCGTCTGCATATTCGCTCTATTTACGATCTCGTTCCAAGCGAACTCAACAATCCCAACAAGCGTTTCACGTTCGCAAAAATCGAGAAGAACGCACGCTTCCAAGCCGTCGCTAATGATTTCGACTGGCTTGCCGCAGCAAACGTTGCCATTCCCGCCTACAATGTGGACGAACCCCGCAAACCGTTGGAAATGTCGAAAGAACGCAATCTGTTCAAACTGTTTTACTCCGACGTTGGACTGCTCACAGGCGCATATCTCAACTCGACCGCTCTTGATATTCTTGCCGGCGATGACGAAGTTAATTATGGAGCAATCTACGAGAATGTGGTAGCACAGGAACTTACCGCCCACGGTTTTTCTCGTCTGTATTATTACAACAGCAAGCGCTTGGGAGAGCTTGATTTTCTTGTTCAAGATCGCAATGACAATATCATTCCCATTGAAGTGAAATCAGGAAAGAATTACAAGGTTCATCGAGCGCTTAATAATGTGTTGGCAGAGGAAAGTTATCACCTTCACCAAGGATTAGTTTTCGGCCCCGGCAACATCGAAACCGATCACAACATCACCTACTACCCCATCTACCTAATCAGCAAGTTTTACAACAACTAGCCCAGTAGCATTTCATCGTGATGTCACAAACTATGATGATGGCAGGACGATAGGGAGCGTTATGACTGAAATTATTCATGATGGGGTTCTTTTACTTCATATACGGAAACAACAAGATCCGTATTGCCGATATTGATAATGGACAATGAGGTGGCATCTGGGAAATTCTTCGCCGGGAGAGAGATCGTTTCTATTCCGTTAGATGTACAGGCCTCCCTAGTGGTTAGGGTGTGTGGCTGTCCATCTTTGTAGAGAACAAGCGAATAAGGAGCCTGCTCCTTCTGCTTACACATGGAGATGACATAATACATATTGCTGTCATCAACTGTTTTTGTAAATGGAATAGCATCATCGCCATGTACGGATTTCGCACCCAACTTGTTTACTAGAACCAGTTTGCCCGAGCTATTGAGATCATCGACGGCGACACGGTCCAGAGCGTCCACAGTAAATGCTTTATATGCCTGTTTTGCGGCATCATCATTCTCGCTGCCGCTCTGTACGGAGCCATCACCGAAACTTTCATGTGCAGCTTTCGTGCAGCCAACGCATGACCACAACAACAAGCTGGACAACAAGCAACAGGCGCTTCTTCGCATCACTTGATTCATAAGGCACCTCCATTGGTCTCTCCGACAAGAACAGCTAAGGTTTCCTGCAATAACAAGAATATGACATTGGCACATGGAATGCCACGCATCGCTGTCGCACGAATGGCCAACATTCACCGGAAACGATGGAGGAGCTGCGCCGCCGCCACAACATGCACACCCTGTCCGGTAATTGACGCGGACGATACGAATGCTACTCGAGCTGTTCGGAGAGTTCCATCCATTCGAGTTCAAGTTCTTCGGACTCGTCGGTGACGGCTTGAAGCTGGTCGTTGAGCTTGCCTAGGCCCTCGTAGTCGCTGGGGTCGTGCGCGGCCATTTGCTGCTCAAGATCGGCTTTCTGCTCTTCGAGTTTGGCGAGTTTGCGCTCGATTGCCGATACGCGCTTGGAGGCTTCGTGAAAGGCCTTGCCGGAAAGTTTCGGCGTAGAAGGCGCGGAAGATGCGGTTTCAGCAGTCGCAGACCCACTTGCGGAGTTACCTGTGGTGCCTTCGGTCGTGGAACCGGCAGCTCCAGCGGAACCGCCCTTCTTGCCTTTGCCGGCACCTGCCTTCTCGTCCGCAAACGGATCCTTGCCGTTCTTGATGGCCTCAGTCATGTCCAGATAATCCTGCACGCCACCGGGCAGGTGGCGCACCTTGCCGCCGATCAGCGCGAACTGCTGATCGGTGACACGTTCGAGTAGATACCGGTCATGGGAGACGACGATCAGAGTTCCCGGCCAAGTGTCGAGCAGATCCTCCATCACGGCGAGCATGTCGGTGTCGAGATCATTGCCGGGCTCATCCATGATGAGCACGTTCGGCTCGTCCAGTAGGATCAGCAGCAACTGCATACGACGCTTCTGACCACCCGATAGGTCCTTGATCGGCGTCATCAGCTGCGCCGACTCGAATCCGAGACGCTCCATCATCTGCCCCGGCGTGGTTTCCTTGCCGTCCACGATATAGCTCGGCTTGTAACGGCTCAGCACTTCCTTGATCTTGTATTTACCGAGCTTCTCCAATTCGTCGAGACGCTGTGAAAGCACCGCGAATTTCACGGTTTTGCCGATATTCACATGACCTACAGTGGGGGTGATCGTGCCGTCAAGAATCTTCAATAACGTCGATTTTCCGGCACCGTTCGCGCCGACGATGCCGAAACGATCGCCCGGCCCGATCAGCCATGTCACGTCGTCAAGAATCTTACGACCGGTAACAGTAATTTTTTGCGCTGCAGAAGTAATTTCTTCTGCAGGATCATCAGTATTATTTTCTTGCGATTCCTGAATTTCTTGCGATTCTTTCGCAGCTGCAGCAACTTGCGCCGCTGCAACACCGGCATCCACCAATCGCGGATCAGTCAGATCGTCGACGGCAACTTCCACGGAACCATGCACTTGCGGCTCGGCGTACATGGCCGGCACCACATCGACGCGCGATGCCGACGCTTCCATGTCGGCAACGTCAGGATCGATATCGGCCTCGCCTTGCACATGTTCGAAAATCTGCGTCACGTCGATCAGGTCAACCACCTGCTTGCCCAAGCGGGATGTGGCCATTTGCTTCAATTCCAGCGTATTGCGCACCGGAGGCACGTCGGCGATGAGCTCACGCGCGGCCTTCACATGGAATTTCTGCTTGGTGGAACGGGCGCGGGCACCGCGGGTAAGCCAGGCAAGTTCCTTACGAGCCAGATTGCGACGTTTCGTTTCACGCACGTCGGCTTGGCGATCGCGTTCCACGCGCTGCAGCATGTATGCGGAATAGCCGCCTTCAAACGGCTCGATTTCGCCGTCATGCACCTCCCACATGGATTCGCACACTTCGTCGAGGAACCAACGGTCATGGGTGACGAGCAGCAGCGCGCCGGATCCGGCCGGCCAACGGTTCTTCAAATGTTCCGCCAGCCAGTGAATGGTCACCACATCCAAATGGTTTGTAGGCTCGTCGAGTGCGAGAATATCCCAATCCTTGAGCAACAGGCGTGCCAAATCGGCGCGGCGACGCTGACCGCCGGAAAGCGAACCGATTTTCGCTTCCAAGCTGATGCCGCCAAGCAATGCTTCGACGATTTCGCGCGACTTGGTTTCCGCAGCCCATTCGTAGTCTTCACGGCCTTCGAGCGCAGCTTCGCGCACGGTGGCGTTGTCGTCGAGCGGGTCACGCTGGTCGAGCATGCCGAACGTAAGCCCGCCGCGAATGGTCACGCGACCGGAATCCGGCTCCTGCGTGCCTTTGAACAAATGCAGCAACGTGGACTTGCCGTCGCCGTTCTTACCGACGATGCCGATGCGGTCGCCTTCAAAAACACCCTGCGTTACATCGTTGAAAATATTCTTGGTCGCAAAAGCAAGCGAAACGTGTTCAAGTCCCAAATCATAAGTCGGCATAAGTCACCAATGTAGCGGGAACATCTCCCAAACCTGCAGGCAATGCCGCAACTTGCGAATCGCCACCAGCGCTACGCAGCAATCGGAGCCGCACGCAACTCGGCGATCAGCCCTGCTGCGCCTGAGCCAAATTCTGCCCATACGAATTACAACGAGCGGCAAAACTCGAAAACACCTGATCCGCAAGCGGCTGCAACTGCGGATTATATTCGGCGAACGCCTCGCGCAACTGCGATTTCGATCCGCCGGCAGCCTTGAGATCCTTGACCATGCTTGACTCGTCAAGCCACTCCTCCAACAGAGTAGGGGTAACCTCCAAGTGGAACTGCATGCCCAGAGCGGAACCAAAACGGAACGCCTGCACCTTGGTCTTCGCGGATCGTGCCAATGGCTGCGCGCCCTCCGGCAACGACACCACGTCGTTATGCCAGTGCAGCACATCCACGGTTTTGTTCCACATCGAGAAATAATCATGCTTGTCGATGCATTTAATCGGCGCAAAACCGATTTCCGGAGCATCTCCCGACTTCAGCTTCGCCCCCAGCGCGGTGGCGATGATCTGATGTCCCAGACACACGCCCAACACCGGCTTGCCAACGCTGACCGCAGCCCGCGCGAGCTTGGCCTCGGCCTTTAATCCCGGATACTTGTCGTAGTCGAGCGCACCCATCGGGCCGCCCATGATCACCACGCCGGAAACCTCGCCAAAATCAGGCAAATCCGGTTTCTTCTGCTTGGCGACATTGATGATTTGATACTGCAGTCCCAAATCATCCAGACTGTCTAAAATGCGTCCCGGTCTCTCCCACGGAACGTGTTGCAAAATCAGCACCTGCGATTGCGTCATACATTCTATTGTTGCATCACCTACGTAAACGATGTTCACAAATCCAACAAAAACCGTTTTGCCGTTCATTTTCATCTCGCATGCATGTCCGATTCTGGCAATACTCTCGTGGTTATGACGAACACGCAAGAACCGCAGAATATCAACATTTCTAGCGTCGCAACCGCAGTTGACGCAGTGGCGAGCGCCGCTGCCGATCTGAAGCTGTACGACACCGCATCGCACGCCGTGTCGAATTTCACGCCGATCAAGCCTGGTCAGGTCGGCATGTACGTGTGTGGCGCCACCGTGCAGAGCTCGCCGCATATCGGCCATATTCGTGCGGCTGTCGCGTTTGACGTGGTGCGTCGCTGGTTCGAGCGTTTGGGCTACAAGGTCACGTTCGTGCGCAATGTCACCGATATCGACGACAAGATTCTCGATAAGGCTGCGGCCGCCGGTCAGCAGTGGTGGGAGCGCGCGTACATTTACGAGCGTGAATTCACTGAGGCTTACAACACGTTGGGTGTTGAGCCACCTACGTATGAGCCGCGTGCGACCGGCCACATGATCGACATGATCGATCTGATCAAGCAGATCATCGACAACGGCCACGGCTACGTGGTGACTGACGAGAACGGCAATCCGACCGGCAATGTGTATTTCGACGTTGCCAGCTGGCCTCATTATGGCGAGTTGACGCATCAGAAGCAGACCGCTGTGGCCGATGCCGCTTCCGAGGTGGCCGATGCCATGGGTCCGTCTGTCGACAATACGGGCAACGACAAGTACAATCCGGTTGATCCTGCGGACATGTCGGAAGACAAGCATGATCCGCGTGATTTCGCATTGTGGAAGGCTCCGAAGGATTCCGATCCGCTTGACGCGCGTTGGAATACTCCGTTCGGCACGGGTCGCCCGGGTTGGCATATTGAATGCTCGGCGATGAGCCACCGCTATTTGAAGGATATGTTCGACATTCATGGCGGCGGGCTGGACTTGCGTTTCCCGCACCATGAGAACGAAATGGCGCAGACTCGTGCCGCCGGTTACGATTCGGCGGCTCGTTGGATGCATTCCGCATGGGTTACCGCCAAGGGTGAGAAGATGTCGAAGTCGCTGGGCAACGGCTTGTCCGTGCCGGCGGTTTTGGCGGAAAATTCCGCTTGGGTGGTGCGTTACGCGCTTGGTTCCGTGCAGTATCGTTCCATGTTGGAATGGTCGGATCAGACGTTGACCGAGGCTCAGTCCGCGTACGACCGTGTGTCGAATTTCATCGAACGTGCCGGTGCCGCCGTTGGCGGGCAGCCGTCCCGTGAGGAGATCGTTTCGGTTTCCGCCGATGAGCTGCCGGCTGATTTCGCTGCCGCAATGAATGACGATATTAATGTTTCCGGCGCCTCCGCTGCGATTTTCACGGCGATTCGTTCTGGCAACACGTTGCTTTCGAAGCTTGCCGATCGTGTTGATTCGGATGTTGCGAAGGATGAAGTTCGCGCTGTCTTGGTGAATGTGCGTGCGATGCTCGATACGCTTGGTTTGGATCCGTTGGCGGAACCGTGGGTAAGCGAGGGTGCGGCCGGCGGCGCCGCCGGAGCCGGTGCCGATTCCGCTGAGCATACTGCGCTTGACCGTTTGGTTTCCGAACAGTTGGAGGAGCGTGCCGAAGCCCGCAAGGCCAAGGATTTCGCCCGCGCCGACGCCATTCGTGACGCCTTGGGCGCAGCCGGAATCGCCATCGAAGACACTCCCCAGGGTCCCACCTGGACCCTCAAATAATCCGCAGCGCTCTTAATAAGCAATAATCCCGTCTTCTCCTGTTGGAAGAGACGGGATTGTCATTTCTCATGCAAATAGCATCAAGCATCTCACCGAATATCAACCGAACATCATCAACACCATTAATTGGGATGCGAAATTTCCCGCGGGACGGCTAGACTGAGGAACATTATGGCAGCATTTAGTTCTTTGACAGATAGGCTCTCGAATGCGTTCAAGCATCTGAAGAGCAAAGGCAAGCTTTCCGAGGCTGATATCGATGGTACGATCCGCGAAATCCGCCGCGCGCTGCTCGACGCCGATGTGGCGCTCGACGTGGTGCGTTCCTTCACCGGCCGAATCCGTGAGCGTGCGCTCGGCACCGAGGTTTCCCAGGCGCTGAATCCGGCCCAGCAGGTCGTGAAGATCGTCAACGAAGAGTTGACGGCCGTGCTTGGCGCTGGCGTTGACCGCCCGCTGAATTTTGCGAAGAATCCGCCGACCGTCATCATGCTCGCCGGTCTTCAGGGTGCTGGTAAAACCACCCTCGCAGGCAAACTCGGCTACTGGCTGAAGGATTCCGGCCACACTCCGCTGTTGGTCGCGGCCGATTTGCAGCGTCCGAACGCGGTGACGCAGCTGCAGGTGGTTGGCGAACGCGCAGGCGTGCCCGTGTACGCTCCGGAAAAGGGCGTGCAGTCCGACGGTGGCGAAGCCGTTGCTTCCCCGGGTCTGACCACCGGCGATCCGGTGAAGGTGGCGCGTGACGCTGTTGCGCTGGCCAAGCAGAAGCTGTACGACACGGTCATCATCGATACCGCAGGCCGTCTCGGCGTTGACGAAGAGCTCATGAAGCAGGCTCGCGATATTCGCGACGCCGTGCAGCCGAACGAAATCCTGTTCGTAATCGACGCGATGATCGGTCAGGATGCCGTGCAGACGGCGAAGGCGTTCGATGAGGGCGTGGACTTCACCGGCGTGGTGCTTTCGAAGCTTGATGGCGACGCCCGTGGTGGTGCCGCGCTTTCGGTCGCCTCCGTTACCGGCAAGCCGATTCTGTTCGCTTCCACTGGCGAAGGTCTGAAGGATTTCGAGGTTTTCCACCCGGATCGTATGGCTTCCCGCATTCTCGATATGGGCGATATTCTTACCCTGATCGAGCAGGCGCAGAAGCAGTTCGATGAGGAAGAGGCTCGTAAGGCCGCCATCAAGATTTCCGATGGTTCCTTTGGTTTGGATGATTTCCTCGATCAGCTGCAGCAGGTGCGCAAGCTTGGTCCGATGAAGAATCTGCTTGGCATGATTCCGGGTATGGCCGCGCATCGTAAAGAACTTGAGCAGTTCGACGAGAGGGAAATCGATCGTACTGAGGCCATTATTCGTTCGATGACTCCTGCGGAACGTCGTGATCCTTCGATTATTGACGGTTCTCGTCGAGCTCGTATCGCTTACGGTTCCGGTGTGACCGTTTCGCAGGTGAACGCGCTGTTGCAGCGTTTCGAGCAGGCTGCGAAGATGATGAAGCGTATGAGCAACAAGGCTGGCGCTGGCATGCCTGGCTTTGGCGGCCCTGCCATGGGCGGGGGCAAAGGCAAGGGTAAAGGCAAGAAGGGCAAGAAGAAGGGCGGTAAGTCCGGCAATCCGATGAAGCGCGAGGCTGAAGAGAAGGCATTGCGCGACAAGCTTGCCGGCAAGAACTCCGACGGTAAGCCTTCCGGCGGTTCCGCTTTTGCCAAGAAGCCGCAGAATCCTGCACTTCCCGCCGGATTGCAAGACTTGATGGGCGATGCCGGTGAGCTGCCGCCGAACTTTGGCGGCGGACTGTCCGGCTTGCTGCACTAAAGCAAGCGACGCGAAAACGGTAACGTATAAAAAGGGGATGTGATTCAAGACGAATCGCATCCCCTTTTTGCGTACTCCAATCAGCTGTTTTCAGCTGAATCGACTACCTTATAATCGCCATCAACTACTTCAACGTCAACGTGGCAACAAGCGCAAGATGATCGCTACCTTCAACGCAGAACGAACTCACGTCGGAAGCGTCCAATCCCTTGGTGAAAAGCACATGGTCGAGAATGATGCGCGGCCACGGCAGCCATGATGGGAACGTGGCATGACGGCCCTTCGCCTCGCACAAGGCCGCATCCTTGAAGCCCGCATTCAGCAGCTTGCGGAAGCTTGGATGATCGGTACCGGAATTCAAATCACCCAACACAACGGTGATGTCGCCCTGCTTCTGAGTGGTCGCCAACTCCCCCAAACCGATGATGCCGGCGGACCATTCCCTGCATCCGCGCATCGGAGACTTCGGATGTGCCGACACAAACGTGATGCCGCGCATCGAATCGATCGGGAAGCACACGCCCGGCACGTCGGCCGCGGGAATCACCGCAGTGACCGGAGACATGTCGCTTGGTTCAATACGAATCCACACACCGTTGAATCCGCCATTGTCCGTTCCCTTGCTCTCCCCCAACTGACGGTACGGAAGCAAATCAGACAATCCCGAAGCGTCCAATTGCGCAACCAGATCGTCCGTCAATTCCTGCAATGCAAGTACTGCAATATCATGTTTTTTGACCGCACTGACGATTGCCGCAGCGTTGGCGCGACCAAATCGGCAGTTCAGCGTCATCACACGGAAACGGCCATGTTTCGCGGATTCCGTAACAGCTTCATTGCCTGTTTCACGAGATGTTTCACGCTTTTCCGCAAGTTTTTCGGCAACCCTCTGCGCAGTATTGGGAGAATTAAGATTTTCCATCCAATATGCGATTTTGCGTAGCAGCGACGCAAGACAGACCACCGCAGCGACTCCCCCGAGAGCCGGCTCATGCAACGCGAAACCGGCGACGGCGATCGCAAGCGTCGGAATCCACAGCAACGGAATCAACGCAATCAAGTACGGCAGCGGCAAATGGCCATCCCAACCAGCCGGCATCTCGCCAAGCGCAATCCATACAACGCAAATAATCAACGCAATCCAAAGCGCGATAATCATTCAGGCAACTCCCCCTATGCAAACCGTTCACTCCGAACGGATATACGCAAACTCGGAACCTCCAAGTGTAGCCAGCCTGCCTGATTCCGACGATTCCGCCATGTAGACCCACGCAAACATCTCACGAATGCCAGCAAATGTCCGATTCTGCCGATTCGGTCATTCAAGGCATCATATTCGCCGCATAATTGACCGTTTCCGCAGAATCAGACAAACGACTTCCCGGTTTTGCACGGATTCGGCAAGTCGCATAGAGCGGGAAACATCCTAAGACCCATCCGTCCGTACCCCACGGTTATACTTGGTAAGTTATTCGCGCGCGCGAGGCCCTCTAACTATCGCGTGACGTGAGGAACATGTGGGTTTCGGATTCCGTGCCCCACACAGAAAACGAAACGCACACCCCTAGTTATACAAGGAGAGCCATTTTGGCAACCAAGATTCGTCTGAAGCGCATGGGTAAGAAGTTCTACGCGTTCTACCGCGTGGTGATCATGGATTCCCGTACCAAGCGTGATGGCCGCGCCATCGAAGAGATCGGTACCTACAATCCGAACACCCAGCCTTCGACCATCGTTATCGATTCCGAGCGCGCTCAGTACTGGCTCGGCGTTGGCGCTCAGCCGACCGAGCAGGTGCTGAACCTGCTGAAGATCACCGGTGACTGGCAGAAGTTCAAGGGCCTTGACGGTGCTGAAGGCACCCTGAAGACCGTTGAGGCCGGCCCGGATGCCGCCGCTCGCGTTGAGGCCGTTGAGGCTCAGGCTCAGAAGCTGAAGGCTGCAAAGTCCGAAGCTGACGCCAAGGCCAAGGCTGAAGCCGAAGCCGCCGCTACCGAGGAAGCTCCGGCCGAAGAGCCGGCTGCGGAAGCTGAGTGATCATGCTCGCCCAGGCTGTGGAACATCTGATTAAGAACATCGTCGATTTTCCCGACGACGTTTCGGTGAAGTCCCATGAGAACGCGCGTGGCGAACTCATTCGCGTGCGCGTCAACCCGGAAGACATCGGTCGCGTCATCGGACGCAGCGGACGCACGGCAAATGCGATTCGCGCCGTGGTGCAGGCACTGTCCGACCACAAGGTGCGCGTCGACATCATGGACGTGCGCAGGTGAGATCCTAGCGTGGTGCGTGATATGCATTCTGACGACCCTCAACAGCCCGAGCTGCTGAGGGTCTGTCGTATCGGGCGTGCGCAGGGGCTCAAAGGCGAAGTCACCGTGCAGATCTTTACGGACGAACCGGAATACCGGTTCGCTCCCGGTGCTGTGTTGTACACGAAAGACGGCGAAGAAGAGTATGTGGTGGAGAACTCCCGTACTTTCAAGAACCGTTGGATCATCAAGTTCGAAGGCATTGACAACCGCGACCAGTCCGAAGCGGCCAACGGCATTGTGCTGTATGGCGAGGCGGACGATCCGGAAGACATGCTTGAAGCCGACGAGTGGTATCCGAAAGACCTCATCGGTCTTGAGGCGCGACTGGCTGAAGACAATATGCTTGGTCTCGAACCGGGCGTGGTGGTCGGCAAAGTCGTTGACGTGATAGAAGTGGCCCAATGGCTGCTGAAGATTCGTCTCGCCAATCCGGTGAAGGATGCCGACGGCGTTGTGGTTGAGAACAGCGCGCTCGTGCCATTCGTGGACGAGCTCGTGCCAGACATCGACCTCGAAGAGGGCTATCTGACCCTCGATCCGCCTGGAGGTCTTATTCCGGGACTGTGATCGTTTGCGATCCTGCGTAAGCATTCATGATTACGCGCTTTCGATCACATATCCATTCAAGTGGGCATTGGAATCCAGTGCCCACTTTTTATGTTTCCTGCCACTTGGCAGGCATCCCGGTATTCTGAACATTATGAAGATCGATATCGTGTCTGTTTTCCCGGAATATTTTGAAGTGCTGAACCTCAGTCTGCTCGGCAAAGCGCAGTCGAAAGGGCTTGTGGAGGTTACCGCGCACAATCTGCGCGACTGGACGCACGACGTACATCATTCCGTCGACGACACTCCTGTCGGCGGTGGCGCAGGCATGGTGATGAAGCCGGAAGTGTGGAGCGAATGCCTCGACGAGCTGCTGCAGCTTGAGCCTGCGGTAATCGAAAATACGGAAAATATTGAGGATTCTGCGGATTCCTTCGATACTGGCGATTCTTGCGATACTGCAGATTCCGACACTGCACAATCTTCCGCAGGTCCTGAGAATTCCGAAAAAACTGATATTGCACCATCTTCCGCAGGTCCTGTGCTGATTTTTCCGAATCCTTCCGCCCCGCTGTTCACACAACAGGATGCGACGGAACTGAGCCATGCCGATCATCTGCTGTTCGGCTGCGGCCGTTACGAAGGGTATGACGCGCGCATTCCGCAGTATTACCGCGCGCAAGGCATTGACGTGCGCGAATATTCGATCGGCGATTACGTGTTGAACGGCGGCGAGGTCGCAGTGTCGGTCATGTTGGAGGCGATCACGCGGCTGCTGCCCGGTTTTATGGGCAATGCCGCGTCGATCGTGGAGGAATCCTACACGGGAGACAACGCCCTGCTGGAGCATCGCCAGTATACGAAGCCCGCGGAATGGCGTGGCATCAAGGTTCCGGACGTGCTGCTTTCCGGCAATCATGCGAAAGTGGATCGTTTCCGCCGCGATGAGGCATTGGCCAAAACCGACGAGCTGCGTCCGGATCTAATTGAAGCGTTGGATTGCACCAAGCTCGACAAGGCCGATCGCAAGACCTTGATGGCGCTCGGTTGGGAGGTTTCCGCCGCCCATCCGCGCAAACGCTAGCTTTTAAACGCTTGTTTTTACGCGGAATAATCGCAAGTTTTTTCTTGCGATTATTGCTGACCGTTATCTGAGATTGGCTCGCTGGGTTCAATGTAGTAGACGGCGGTTTCGCCATAATCGCGCCGATCGGTGATTTCCCAGTTTTCTGGAGCCGTGGGCTCTTCGGAACGGGTGGATCGTTCCAGCATGATCACCGTGTTGCTGGAAGTCAGTTCACGGCTGGCAAGATCGGCGAGCAGCTGGTTGCAATCATTCGTTTCGAAGGCGTACGGCGGGTCGATGAACACCATGTCGAACGGTTCAACGGCCGAAGCTGAAGCCGCGTATTTTTCCGCGCGCGCCTTCACCACGCGGGCACTCATGCCATGTTCCCACGAACGGTTGTGTTTCAGTGCGGTCAGCGTCTGCGCGATCAATGCGGCCGCCGGAGCGGATGATTCCACCGCCACCAGCTCTCGTGCGCCACGGCTCAATGCTTCGATGCCCAAAGCGCCGGTTCCTGCAAACAAATCGAGCACGCGGGCATCGTCCAACACTCCCCATGAATCGAGATGCGAGAAAATCGCCTCTTTGGTGCGATCGGTGGTCGGTCGAGTGCCCGCTTTCGGCGTGGTCAATGCAACGCCTTTGAATCGTCCTGAAATTACGCGCATACGCACCACTCTAGCGTGCCAGGCGATTAATTAATCGCACCAAACTAATTACTGGTCAGGAACGTTTCATTGCCGCGCGTGAAATCAAGCACCGCCCCGGCCAACTGCACATGTTCGAGTAAATCAGGATCCTGAGCGACAAGCCTCGTAGCCTCAACCCGCGCATGCTCAATAATCTTCACATCCTTAACCACACGAAGCAGCTTCAAACCTGACTTTCCGCCAGATTGCGCGTCGCCGAGCACGTCGCCGGCGCCGCGAAATTCCAAATCGGCCTGCGCTATTTCGGCACCATCCAACGTGCCCTGAATCACGTCAAGACGGCGGGCGGCATCACTGTCCGCGGGCGCACGCGAAATCAGGAAAGCCCCCGAATCGGTGCCGCCTCGGCCGACGCGCCCACGCAACTGGTGCAATTGCGAAAGCCCATACCGGTCCGCATCGAAAATCACGATGCAGCTGGCTTTCGCCACGTCCACGCCGACCTCGATCACCGTGGTCGCCACCAGAATCGGCGTTATGCCGGATTCAAAATCGGCCATGACCTGCGATTTTGTGGTGTCATCGTCACGCCCGGTCAACGTGGCGAATCGAATGCCTTTGAACTGCGGCAGCGATTGCAGACGCTCCACGATTTCCGCCACGGAATGCAACGGGGGGCGTTGTGCGCGCTGTTCGTCGTCTTCGCCAAGATCGTAGGCGTCGTCAAAAGCCGCGGCCGACGAACCTGCGGTTTTCGAGCCTGAAGCCGCTGACGCCGCCAGCGCGCCGTCCGCATCTTCGGCATCGGCGTCAATGCGCGGGCAGACCACGTAGGCACGTTCCCCCGCGTCGATGCGCTTGCGAATCAGGGCAAACATTTCGCCCATCAACGACGCATTGTCTTCCGGCACCACGAATGTGCGAATCGGCTTGCGGCCGCCGGGAAGTTCGGTCAGCGAGGAAATGTCGAGATCGCCGAACCAGGTCATGGCTGCGGTGCGCGGAATCGGCGTGGCCGTCATGACCAACAGATGAGGCGCCGTAGAACCCTTGGAATTCAACGATTCGCGCTGTTCCACACCGAAGCGGTGCTGTTCGTCGATCACCGCCAAGGTGAGGTTCGGCGCCTGGAAACTCTTGGAAAATGCGGCGTGCGTCGCCACGACGATACAGGGCATGCCCGATGCGGCTGCTGCGAGCACGCGACGACGTTCGGCAAGTCGCATACTTCCCGTGAGAAGAAATACAGGAATCTCCCCATCTTTTGTGCCAAATATATCGTTTCCTTTGCCGGAAAATCCGGTTTCCACATCATCAGATGCGGCCAAATCAAGAAGGTCTGCAAGTTGTACACCTTTATCCACAGCATTATTGTGAATTGTTTTTGCGTCGAATTCCCCATCTTTCGAACTTTGCGCGGACCGTTTATTGCTTCGCCGCGCATTGGCATCATCTAGATTTTTTTGATTATCACTCGAATTTGCGTCGCTTTTTCCCAGTTTGGATACCATTGTGGAAATGCTCGCATAATGCTGTTCGGCAAGAACCTGCGTTGGCGCTACAAGCACGGCCTGGCCGCCTGATCCGACGGCCTGCATCATGGCAGCAACCGCGACCACGGTCTTACCGGAACCGACCTCGCCTTGCAGCAATCGTTGCATGGGGTAATCGTGCGCCATATCGGCGGAAATATCGGCGATGACCTGCTGTTGGCCGTTCGTAAGGGCGAATGGCAGCGACGCGATGAAATCGTCTTTCAACCGCGTTTCAGGGCATGCGGTAGCCTTGGATTTGCGCGATGCATCGCGTGATTTGACGAGCGCGGTCTGGCAGATCAGCGCTTCCTCATATCGCAACGTTTGCAAGGCGTTATCGAAATTCTTGCGATCAACCGGATCATGAATCGCCATGAATGCCTCAGCACGATGCATAAGCCCATATTCCTCACGAAAATCTTCCGGAATAATATCGGAAATAGCATTACCGAGTACTTTAATCTGTATTTCTCGATCAATTTGGGGAATATCAAAATCCCCTTCTTGCGTAGGATTATCTAAGAAATTCCCTGCATTTTGCGTTGCCAAATATTCGGCTCCGCGCAACGCATCCATATATTTCAATACCGATTCATGAATATGTTCGCTGGAAATTCGCGAAGTTGCATGATATACCGGTCGTGGACGGCAAACTCGTTTCAGCGCTTCGTCGATCGTTTGCGCATCGTATTTCAGATTACCAAGCGGCGGATTCGCAGGATCGCCGAAACCGTCGTTCCATTCCCCGTTTTCCGACTGCGATTGCACGGGATTGATGGTGAGCAGGTCGGGATGCGTGAATTGCAGACGATTGTCGTACACGCTTGGCTCGCCTGCGACGACGAGCAGCGCTCCCGCGTGCAGTTTGCGCTGCACCCAGTCAACATACGATTTGCGATACGAAAAGAAGACCAGCGACGCCAACGATTTTGGGGTGTTGCGACGCGCTGCGAAATCGTCGTCCGTGACTGTTGCGATCAGGCGGAAGCCTCGACGTGCCATGGGGAAAACACGCGTTTCGAGCACATGCGCGGCGAACGCCATTTTCTCCCCGATTTTCGCTTCATGCAGTGAGCGCGCGGGAACCGGATCGGTTACGCGGAACGGATAATAGGTCAGGGCGTCGCCAACTGACACCACACCAAGCGATTTCAGCGCGCCGACTCTGCGGCGGTTGCTCTCGATTGATGAAATCGGTGTTTCCAGTGTGGTGCTCATAACGCACCATTCTCCCCAGTTATGCCGACAGATGCGGCTTCTACCACTGGGTACGACTCAAACCGCCCAAATTCCCCACTCGCTGGAGGAATACGGACGCAAACCAGCCCCTCAGCGGGCAAAAACCTCCACCCACTGGAGAAATCACCCCGTCCACAAGCCCCTTAGCGGGCAAAAAGCTCCAGTCGCTGGAGAAATCAGGACGCAAACCAGCCAACCAATGGGAGTATTCCTCCACCTACTGGAGGAATACGGACGCAAACGCCACTGTAAGCGGGAAGATTTCTCCATCGAGTGGAGAAATCCGAACGCTTAAAGCCCTGGCGGGATCAAGATAAAGCAAAACCCCGGTGACCATTGGTCTACCGGGGTTTCAAGCTGTTATTTCGCGATTCACGCTTCAACGCGCTGAACCTTGCCAGCCTTGATGCACTTGACGCAAACGCGAACGCGAACGTTCTCGCCGTCGATGGTGGTGCGAACCGGCTGCAGGTTCGGGCGGAAGGTGCGCTTATTGCGAATATGTGAGTGCGAAACGGTGAAACCGGTCTGCGGTCCCTTGCCGCACACTGCGCAACGAGCTGCCATAATGGACTCCCTATAATTACTATTGACTTGCAAGTCTGCGCGTTCGATGCCCCGCAACTGAATGCAAGGCAGAACACACAACTTCTCAACTATACAACCAGCCCCAGCCAATCGCAAATTTGTGGATAGCAATCGCCTTAAATTCCCCGGAATGCCGCTGTCTGGTCAACATGCGTCAGGTCGGCAGACAGCGCATCCAAACCACCATTTGCCCGCGCATAGACGTCGCCAGCCAGTCATAGCCCGAGCCGCCAGCCAGTCAAACCGCCCAGCACACCCCACCCGGCGTCGTCGCGCTAGTTCTTCGAACGCCCTTCGGCTCCAAAACGCAGGCTCATCGCAACCGCGCCGATCACATCACCGCCATCGCGCATTCCAAGCATCCAAGCCGCATCCTGAGCCAGTAGCGGGAAACCAGCATCCGTCAGGCAAATCGCGGCGCGGGCAATCGTATCTAACACCTTGTCTTCCGGCGCAACCGGCACGCCGCCGGATCGCAGCGCATCGCACGCATCCCCATATTTCATATCCGGCGAAGGCAATCCCATCTGCCTACTCACTTCTTCGGCCTCATCGCGCGCGGCCGTACGGAATGGCGTGCCGCCGTTGACCATCATCGCATAGCAGGCGAGCGCTTCCGGCAGACGTCCCAACTGCCACAATGCGTAGCCAAGTCGATAGTAGAGTACTTCGCAATCGATAGGCAGCACTGCGATTTTCAACGCGCCGATGAGCACGTCGGCCGCTTTGCCGTATTCGTCGGTTCTTGCGTATACCTGCGATAGTTCCTCGTAGAAACGTACGCTGGTTGGGGCAAGTTTGATGCAGGCGCGCAGCTCACGTTCCGCGCGCTCATAGTCGCCATTGTTTTTGGCAAGTTCCCCAAGATTCTGGTGTACGTCGACTACAGCATCCGGCAGTTTCCAGTAGCGCGTGTGTTCGTCGCCGTCTAGCAGGGAGATGATGAGTCGCACGCCTGGACGGCTGCAGTAGAGCGGAATTTCGCCATTTTCGCCAATTTTCGCTACGCCTGTCTCGTCAGTTCCGCCCGCTTCGCACACCCCACCTGCTTCACCGCTTTCGCCAAGTTGCGCCAACGCGGCTTCCAATTGGAGTTCGGCGACCATGGGGGATCCTTCGTTTTCTTCCATAATCGCGTTCACATCATCGGTGGAAACCGGCGATTCGTCATGCATCACGTCAAGTTCGCAGGCACGGTCGGCACGTAGGAATCCCCGCAATCCTTCAGGCAGCGCACGTTGATCCTGCCATTCGGAAACACGTTTCTCCAAGAATACGGCTGGCGTTGTAAGCGGTGTGATTGGCGTCAGGGCACGGTTCCCATCAAAGAAACCCACATAACGCACCGGGCGCAGCAAATTGAGCAGCGCCAGCGGATCGACATCCAACGGAACCACGTCGCATTGTCCGTTTTTCATGGCAGGCAGCGCACCCATCATGAATGGCACGCGATCGAATCCCATGGAAATCACGGGAATGCCGTCAGCATCCCCCACGCAACCGGTCAGATCGACTTGCGTCAGTCGTACGCTTGACGAGAACGCCGCCCACGCAAGCATGCCCGCCAATCGCACGGCATACGCGGAGGCGAATCCGTCGCGATATTGCGACGCAACCGGCATGATCGCCGTGTTCGGTATGCTGAAACGCACTACCATCACGCCGCTGGACGCATCGACGTCAAATCGGTAATGCAAGCGGAAAGGCAATTCGAGATTTTCGCAAACATTGGCGAATCTGGTGCTGATATCCCAATTTCCGCCGCGCGCCCCTTCCGTACCCCTCATTCTACGGAAGTTGTTTTCACCTTCCTGCAGACCGTCGATTGCCACGATCGCACCCGACACGTTTCGCAGATACTGTTGCGATTTCGCAATATAGAAGTTTTCGTCGATGCACGCTTCCGGCATACCTCCGTGCACCGCCCTGCGCGCTTCGTCGTCGGCATAGTCGATGCGGTTAAGCGCCGATTCGACCGCCTGCACAACATTGAATTGTTCATTGGAAAGATCGTTGCCGTTGCAGCGCAGCCAGAATCGTTTCGTCGTGCTCAGTCGGATCACATCAAAATCGTTTTCGGCAGCAATGTCTCGGATGCCCGCAGCACCGGCTTCCACCAAAAGTCGTGCCGCGAATCGTTCGAATGGCGACACTTGCGCGGAGTTCGTGACGCCACGCCAGATGATCATGTCGAGCGTGTCAGGCAATGGCTGGCTCAATATCGAGCGCAATATTTCAGCGTTCGCACCAAGCATGTCCGGAACTTCCCCACTCATACAGACTCCTCGACTCTTCGCAGAAATATGCCGACGCAACAGCGCGGCGGCAGTCACACACAGCAAACTTAGTTCGTGTTTTCCCAGTATTTTGACACGTTCCAATATACCGTTCTGCGAACGTTTTTCACGACATCAACATACGACATCAACATACAGATGATGCAATCCACAATCTGCACATGTTCATCTCCGTCATTTCAGTATTCCCAGTATTATTTGCAGCATTTCGATATTTCAGTTTTTTTATGTCGATCACACATCAGTCGCAATGTTCATGCAATGTTCATGCGTAACGGCAGAGCGCTCCCCTTACAGCCGCTTAAGATGAACTGTAATATATACAATAGTGAATTGACGGTTTATTCGAAAGAGTCAACAATCATGTCCGAACGCGCAACAGCGCCCGCATCCGCACCTACGTCCGACATGGCCACAGAGACTGCCCCAGAGCATATGCCGGACCCCAACGCAAAACTTACCACCCGCGAAAAGAAGTGGATCGTCTACGATGTCGGCAATTCCGCATTCGTGATGCTGTCGACCGCAGTCGTGCCAATCTACGCAAACTCGCTGCTGCAGTCCGCCGGCCAATCGAATATCGTGTCGACATGGGGGTACGCGCAGACCATCGCGTCGCTGATCATCGCGGTGATGATGCCTGTGCTTGGATCCATGGCCGACGTGCAGGGCATGAAGGTGAAGTTCTTTACCGGATTCTTCCTGACGGGCGTGGTCGCCTGCTGTGCGATGGCGTTGCCGCTCAGCTGGCTCGTTTTCTTGGTGGTGTGCATTCTCGCCACGGTCGGCCTGAACGGTTCGCTCACGTTCTACGATTCCATGCTGGTCGATATCACGTCGAATGAACGTATGGACCGCGTGTCCTCGCATGGTTTCGCATGGGGCTATATTGGCTCCACGATTCCGTTTATCGCCTGTATCGCGCTGATTTTCGGCGGTCCGTCGTTGCTTGGATGGTCCACGGTGGCATGCACGCGCGCTTCGTTCGTAATCACCGCATTGTGGTGGGTGGCGTTCACCATTCCGCTGCTCACCAGCTATAAGCAGGTGCACTACCGCGCTACCGCGGGTCAGACCGGCGAGGCCATCCGCGGCACATTCGCAGAGCTCGGCTCCACTTTTCGTGCAATCCGCAAGAACAAGCCGTTGTGGATGTTCATGATTGCGTTCTTCTTCTATATAGACGCGGTGAACACGGTGATTTCCATGAGCACCTCATACGGCACGCAGCTGGGCATCGACTCCACGCATCTGGTAATGGCGCTGCTGGTCACGCAGTTCGTGGCATTCCCGAGCGCGATCGCTTATGGCAAGCTTGCCGGTCGTTTCGGCGCGAAAACCATGATCACCACGGCTGTGGTCGCCTATATCTGCATTGTGTTGTTTGCCGCGTTCTTCTTGCGTTCCGCAACGGAATTCTGGATTCTTGCGATTCTCGTAGGCCTGTTCCAAGGCGGTATTCAGGCGTTGTCGCGCTCGTATTATGGCAAGATCATTCCAAAGAATCGTGCCAACGAATATTACGGTTTCTATGATATTTTCGGCAAGACCGCTTCGATTATCGGCACTTTCCTCGTTGCGACCACCACGTCGCTGACCGGCAACGCTTCGGTGGGCGTGCTTTCGATCGCAATCCTGCTGATCGTCGCCCTCATCTTCCTTCTCCTGCAAAAAGACCCCACCCGCAAGTAGCGTAAAGTAACACTTGCTTGCAACTGCGCATGCAAATCCAATCACCAAGACTGATTGATTCTGCATGCGAATTTTGCTGCAATAGTGAAGCTTTCTCTTGACAACAAGGAAGGCTCCAAGCCGTCAAAGGGAACCCTCTGGCATCTTCATATTCACCGAAAGAAACGTTGGCAGAGCTGCCTTCATGCCGTATTTCCGATGTCGCCTTACGTCTGAAAAGTCGCGCATGGCAAGAGTCGGCCGCATAGTAATCGCAATTGCGATTTTTCACTGAAGAAAGCAAGTTTGGCGCGAAAATCAGAAGAAATTGAGGGCACGTGCCACTTCGTCGACGATGTCGAGCATGGCGCTGCGCGCACGTTCAGGCTCCCCCTTGGCGATCGCGTCGGCTACGGCATCATGCGCGTCGAGCGCGTCGGACTTCGGCTTCATCGGGTATTTGCCGAGTTCCACACGCCCGCGCAGCACGGTGGCGATGGTGTCGGAAAGCGCGGCGAACAGCTCATTGCCGCTTTCATGCAGAATCAGCGTATGGAATTCCACGTCAAGATCATGGAATTGCGCAAGCCCGGCTTCGCCTTCCTCGTTGGCTTCGGCGATCTGCCGCATTCGCGCCGCATACACGGGGAATTTCGCCTTGACGTCGAGGGGGGCAAGACGTGCGGCGGAAGCTGCTGCAGCCGGTTCGACGGCCAGTCGCAGCTCAGTGAGGGATGACAGCTGCCGTTCGCGTTGCGTGGAGTGGAGACGCCATTCGATCACCTGATGGTTGAGCGCCTGCCATTCGCCGAATGGACGTGCAACAAGTCCGATGCGACGTTTGACGAGTACCGCATTCATGGATTCCAGTGTTTTCGCGACTTCTCGCGCCACGGTTCTGGAAATACCGAAACGACTTTGCAAGGCTTCCAACGTAAGGCTTTCGCCAGCCTTCCACACGCCGTCAAGCATTTCGATGGCAAGCGTTCGACTCACCGAATCCTGCATCAGCTCACCGACGGTATTTTCTGCGATTACCGTGCCTTCAGCCATCGATCGCTCCTCCCTTGTCCACTTCACACCATGCCTGCTTTGTTTCACGGTATGTTTCACGTATTCTGCGACACGCACGGCAATCACCAATCGCAGATGATTGCGTATCTGCGATTGCGTGATTTACCGCCATTTTGCACTATCTTCAGCATAGCAAGTCACACGATTTTTCCAATTCGTAGTACTTTTTATTTGACTGATACTACTTTTACGGTTTATAGTAGTCTTATTCCTGGTGCGGAGCGGCACAGGATCGTCAATAGCAAGGAGAGCAACATGAGCATTCACGTAGTGGTGATGGGCGTTGCAGGATGCGGCAAATCCACCGTCGCAGAAGCCATCCATAAACGACTCGGATACGTGTACGCGGAAGGCGACGACTTCCACCCGCAGGCAAATATCGACAAAATGTCAGCCGGCATTCCACTCACCGATGAGGACCGCTGGCCATGGCTGAACGTCATCAACTCCTGGATGGTGGCACGCGAGGCGCTCGGCGAAAACACCGTGGTGTCCAGCTCCGCGTTAAAGCGCAGCTACCGCGAGGTACTCGCCAAAGACGTGCCCACATTCTTCATTCACCTCAACGGCAGCCACGAGCTCATTCAGCAGAGGCTCAGCGAACGCAAGGGCCATTTCATGCCGCCCGCGCTACTACCAAGCCAGTTCGCCATTCTTGAGCCGCTTGCCCCCGAAGAGAACGGCGCGGAAATCTCCATCGAAGGCAGCGTCGACGAAATGGTCGACCGTGCCATCAAAGCGTTGAACGCCTATGCGACAACCGTAGCCGCGACGGTGGCAGCCCAAACCGCAACCCAGGCCGCCTAACCCACCATTCCCCAGTCCGCATGTGTCCGATTCGGCAGAAACGGACAGACAAAACCCAAAACCGGTGCATGTTTGTCCGATTCCACAGAAACGGACATGTACGCACCCAAAATGGGCTTCCATATGTCCGAATCTCCAGAATCGGACACACTTAGCAAGCCAACCCCATGAATCGAGGAGGATTCATGAACCTTATTGCTGCGGCGATCATCGGCATCGCCATCATCGTTCTCCTTATCGCGGTATGCAAAGTGCATCCGTTCCTTTCCCTGCTTGCCGGCTCATTCGCGATGGCCGTGTGCGCGGGCGTGGAATACGACAAGGCATTCGACAGTTTCACGTCCGGCGTCGGTTCCACCATCGCCAACGTCGGCCTGCTTATCGCATTCGGCTCGATCATCGGCACGATCCTGTTCAAGTCGGGCGGCGCCGACACCATCGTCGACACCATCATGTCCAAGACGCCGTTGCAGCGTCTGCCGTGGGCCATGGCACTGATCGCGTTCATCGTCGGCATTCCGATGTTCTTCGAAGTCGGCGTGGTCATTCTCATTCCGGTGGTGCTCTTCGCCGCCCGCCGCGCCAAAGCTCCGGTCGTACTGCTGGGCATTCCAGCCCTCGCAGGCCTGTCCACCCTGCACGCATTCGTGCCGCCGCACCCCGGCCCGCTGACCGCCATCGGCGCACTGAACGCAAACCTTGGCATCACTCTGGCGCTCGGCCTGATCGTCGCCATTCCGACCGTGATCATCTCCGGCCCGCTGTTCGGCAAGCTCGCCGCCAAGTGGGTGCCGATCGCGGCCCCAGAAAACACTGCTGAGGCAGAAGCCCCGAAATCCGCGGAAAACCGCCCGTCTTTCACTTCCGCAATCGCCGTCATCCTGCTGCCGGTCGTGCTTATGCTCGCATCTTCCATCGTGGATCTGACCGGCCAGAGCGAAACCGTGTGGGGACGCGCGCTCGCCTTCATCGGCACTCCGCTGGCGGCTCTGCTCATCACCACGATTTTCGCGATGGTTGTGCTCGGCTACATGCAGAAGTTCACTCGCGACGCGGTCAATGGCATGGTCGGGCAGTCGTTCAGCTCCGTCGCCGGCATTATTCTGATCGTCGCCGCCGGCGGTGGTTTCAAGCAGACGCTTGTCGATTCCGGCATTGGCGACGTGATCGCCAATTCGATCACCGAATCCGCCATGAATCCGCTGATCGCAGGCTGGCTGGTCGCCGTGCTCATCCGCCTGGCAACCGGCTCCGCAACCGTCGCCACCGTCACCGCATCCGGCATTATGGTGCCGCTCGCCACCGGCATGAGCCCGACGCATCTGGCGATGCTGGTGCTCGCCATCGGCGCAGGTTCCGTATTCTTCTCGCACCTGAATGATGCAGGATTCTGGCTGGTCAAGGAATACTTCGGTATGACCGTCGGTCAGACATTGAAGACCTGGTCGCTGATGGAAACGATTCTGTCGGTCACCGGCTTGGGTTGCGTCATGCTGCTTTCGCTGGTGCTTTGACGCAACACTTCGCACACGAATTGCGATTGCGATTCGCGCGCATCATATCTGAAAAAAACATATCTGAAATACAAAAAACTTGCCGTCCATTCGTTTTCCGCATCTTCTTTTCTGCGTTGCGGAAGATGCTGAAAGCGGGTGGACGGCACCAATCCCAATCAAATTCCATATCAAACAAAACCGTAGAAAGAAGAACATCATGCAGCTGGCAATGATCGGTCTGGGCCGAATGGGCGGCAATATGGCGAAGCGCATCGCGGCGGCCGGGCACGAGGTGGTCGGATACGACCGCTCCCCCGAATCGGATCGCACCGTGGCAAGCCTCGAAGAGATGGTGGCAGCGCTCACCGCGCCGCGCATCGTGTGGGTGATGGTGCCCGCAGGCGAGGCGACCGACAGCACCATCAACGAATTGGCGGAGCTGCTGGAGCCCGGCGACATGATCATCGATGGCGGCAATTCCCGTTACACCGATGACGCGCGCCACGCGGCCGAACTTGAGCCGAGGGGCATCCATTTCATGGATTGCGGTGTTTCCGGCGGCGTATGGGGCATTGACCGCGGATACGCGCTTATGGTGGGCGGCAGCGAAGAGGATTTCGAACGCGCTCGCCCGATTTTCGAAGCGCTCAAGCCTGAAGGCGATTCCGGACTGGTGCTCGCAGGCCCGGTCGGCGGCGGCCATTTCGCCAAAATGGTGCACAACGGCATCGAATACGGCATGATGCAGGCGTTCGGCGAGGGTTTCGCCACTATGGTGAAGTCCGATCTCATCAAGGATCCGGCGGCCGTGATGACTTCATGGCGAGACGGTTCCGTGGTACAGTCCTGGCTGTTGGATTTGCTGGCGATCGCGTTCAAGTCCGATCCGACGCTGGAATCCATGCCGCCGGTGGCCAACGAATCCGGCGAGGCGAAGTGGATGATCGAGGCTGCGCTCGAACTGGGCGTGCCGACACCCTCCACCGCGGCCGCGCTGTATGCCCGCCAGACTTCCCGCGGCGGCGCGGACGACATTCTGCGCGTCGTCTCCACCATGCGCGCCCAGTTCGGCGGCCACGTCACCAAGATCGACGAAATCGCCACCCACTGAGAGTGCTTTGAATGTCCGATTCTGCAGAAACGGACAAACAGGACCCAAAAACATCAGCCCAACTGTCCGATTCACCGGAAACGGACATCCAACCAGCCTATGAACGTCCGATTCTGCAGAAACGGACACTCCACACAGCTTAAGAACGCCTATCTCGCTTATATATGGCAGACGTCCTCAGCAAAACGCCACTTCGGGGGTACGTTTTTGGCTGTTTTAACCAACCGACCTGCCATATATAAGCGAGATAGCTCCGGACAGGGGTGTGTTTCTGCCATATATAAGGCAGAAACACACCCCTTTGGCTTATTTGCGTCCGAATTCCTCCAGCGAGCGCACACAGGGCTCAGCGGCCGTAGACTTCGTGCACGAACTTTTCGAATGCGGCGATGGAACGCTCCACCTTTTCCGTATCGATGCAGTACGCCATACGGAAGTAGCCGGGCACGCCGAAACTGTCGGATGGCACGAGAATCAGGTCGTAATCCTTGGCCTTCATGCAGAACGCATTCGCATCATCCTCAAGCGCCTTCGGGAAGATGTAGAACGTGCCTCCCGGGCGCACCACGTCGAATCCGAGGCGCACCAGCGCGTCATACAAGAGGTTCATGTTCTTCTCGTACACGGAAAGATCGCTGGTTTCGTCCACCACCTTGGCCACGGCCAGCTGCACGCTGGATCCTGGGCAGTTGTGGCCGGTTCCGCGGCTGATCTGCCCGCACATCGGCACGATCAGTTCGGCATCGGTAGCGCGCGGGTTCACCGCCACGTAGCCGATGCGCTCGCCCGGCAGCGACAGCGACTTGGAGTACGAGTAGCACGAGAGCGTGTTGTCGTAGAACTTGCTCGGGTACGGCTGCACACCCCCATCGAACACGATTTCACGGTATGGTTCGTCGGAAATCAGGAAGATGTCGTGCCCGTATTCGACCTGCTTGGCGCGCAGGATTTCAGCCAGTCGGGTCAGCGTTTCGGCGGAATAGACGGCTCCGGAAGGATTGTTCGGCGTGTTGATGAGCACCGCCGCGGTTCCCGGGTTCAGCGCCTGTTCGAACGCTTCGAAGTTGATTTGGAAGTTTTCGGTGTCGGCCGGCACCACGGTCAGGTGCGCGCCGGTTCCGTTGACATACGGCTGGTACTCAGGGAAGTAGGGGGCAAAGGTGATGACTTCGTCTCCAGGCTTGGTCACCACGCGCAGTGCGTGGGCCAGCGCGCCGGCCGCACCCGTGGTCGGGAAGATGTAGTCGGTCGTATAGTCCATGTCGAAGCGGCGGTTGAGGCTTTCCGCAATGGCCGTGCGCACCGAGGTAATGCCCAGCGACGGCGAGTATCCGTGCAACGCGACCGGTTCCGCCTCTTGGTACAGGGCGATCATTTCGTCGGTGAAGCTTTGCGGGCAGGGCACGCTCGGATTGCCCAACGAATAGTCGAACACGTTCTCGTAGCCGATTTCGGCACCGCGCGCGGTCGCGTATTCGCTCAGCTCGCGGATCACGGATTTTCCGCCGAGCATGGCCTTGTAAGCTTCGTTGATCATGGACAACCTCCCCGTCGTTCGTTCATTTCGCACGTTCGCGTTTTTCCGCAGGACAATCCGCGGAAAAACGCCGCTATATCGTTTCTACCACCGGATTGTCACAGCCGGCTTTCGATGGTCACTTGGCAGACGGCGGCTGCTGTTGCGAAATCGCCATGCCGGGTACGAATCCTTCGCTGAAGATCCTGCGCCAGTATTCGAGCATGTCTGCTTTCGACATTGACATGAACATGCCTGCCGCGAGTACGGCGACGTCCTCGTTGAATACGGTGTCGAGCGGCAGTTTTTCATGCAGTTTCGGCCAGCGCTGCAGTACGGCCAGCATGCCTCCGACGGTGAAATCGAGCATGAGATCGGTTTTCAGGTCGAGACTGTCGGCATCCAATCCGAGCACGGAGATCATGGTCAAACGCCCGAATTCCTTGAGTGACGAAACGAGTTCCGGCGAGCTGTGCGGGCCGGCCAGCAATGCCAGTCGGTCGAGACGCTGACGCTGTTCGGGATCGCGAAGCAGCGCGGTGACGTGCTTGCGCCATTCGGTGTCAGGATTGAAATCCCGTCCCGGTACGCCTGGCATTGGCGTGTCTTCGACGGCGTGCAGAATTGCGGAGTCCGCGAGTTCCGGCAGTCCGGAGAAATGGTAGTAGAAGGAATTGCGATTCACGTCGGCCGTGCGCACGATGTCGGTGACGGTGATTTTGTTGTACTCGCGTTCCGAAAGCAGCTCCCAGAAGGCGTTTTCGAGACGATCTTTTGCTGGCAGGATTTCCGAATCCCTACGTGGTCGTGGCATCAGTACCCCCTAATAATTAGTCACGTTGCCTCATAACCACGTTTTATTGTACAAGTTGTCTAGACCGAATTTCGGCAAATGTCGTATACGAATTCACGCTTACAACACAAGTACGCTACGCGAACAGTGCCCGCCCACGTTCGCACAGTACTCACGCCTCATTCGCGCTTCACTTTCGCTGAACTTTCGGATTGCGAGCGAGCGCCGCCTGCAACAGAATCACCAACGCCTGATTGATGTTGCGCCGATCCGCACTGCTCAAGCCAACATATGTGCCGAGCATTTCAGGAATCACTTTCGGACCGGCCGCCACGATCGCAGAAATACTGCCCGCCCCGGAAGCCTCAAGCACGGAGAACAGCGCGTCGACCGCATGCTCACGCTGTTCTTTGGAAAGTCCCGCAAGCCAGCCGTTCAGCGACTTGTTGAACACCACCGAACTGTCGGCCACATCTTCGGCCTTGGCGAATTCACCCCCGTGCATCTGCCACGAGAAGGCGAAATGCTGCATGATGCCGTCCACGTCGGATTTCACCACCACGCAACGTTCGGGGGTTTCAAACACCATGCCCACCACCGAGGAGTCCGGCACGATTTTCACAATGCGGTCGCTCACGCTCGCATATTCGAAACTTTTCACCACTTCTTCGGGGAAACCCGGCCCGTCGAGTGAGTAAATGCGTTCAACGCGGTCCTTGATCTCGTCTTCGGCGTTCATGGCCGCATATACGGCCAGATTACCACCTTTGGAGTGACCGGTCAGCAGTATCGGTCCATCCCACAGCGAGGCGACTTTTTTCAGGTATTCAGCTGCGGAAACCTGTGCTGGAACCGGGTATTGGAAGGCCATGTTGAAGTCTTCCTTCCATCCGACCAGCGAATCATCAGTACCCCGAAACGCCACAACCAGCGTTCCCGACGGCAGCCGGAAAGTCACTGCCGCGAACTGCGTTTGCGCACCACCATCGAACTGCTCGCAATACGCGCTCATCTCAACGTCGGAAAACCGCGGATTCGCCGCCACAGCATGGTAGAAGTCGTGCGTCACCTGCGGATCGACCAATCCCACGTTCTCCACATCATGGTCGGCCACGGGCTTGTCGTGGTTCAGCTCGTCATCGGCACGCGCAATCGTCACGCCGCCAAACGGGGGCTTGCGCAGCATACGCAACGATGCGATCGGACGCCGAATATCGAATTGCTTCGCACGCGCCTGCAACGTACCGTATTTCGCTACCAAATCGTCCAATCGCAGCACGCATTCCGGTACTTCGTCGTACGAAAGCTGCGCCAACACCAATGCGTCAGCCTCGCGGAACGGCAATGCCTCGAAACTGCGCGTTTCCGTGCGCGCATAGTCAATAATATTGCCCATCACGCATCCCCCTCCTTGTCGTTGCGCAGTTCACCGACAGCGACTTTCGCCGCACTGGCTGGAATCGCCTTGAACACGTCTTTGATGAGTTCGCGCGTTTGCACGTCGGTACCTCTGGCGGCTGCCACGATTTTCGGCAGCGAATCCGTCCAATTCGCCACCAGATCAGCGATATTACCGTACCCCGCGGCTGCGAAGATGTCGTATATCTGGTTGATGGCCCGTTCGCGTTGTTCCTGGCTTACGCGGTCGAACCATCCGTCAATGGTTTTGCCGATGAGTTGCGCACCGCCTGTCAGCTCGCTTGCCTGCTCGAATTCGCCGGATTGCGTCACTTGCCAGCTTGATCCCATATGCTGCAGAATGCTTATGGCGTCGGCTTTGACGAAGGTTGGTTTGATTTGCGATTGCAACAGCATGCCGATAATGGAGGATTCCGGCACGGTTTTGTCGATTCGTGCCGCGATTGCCTGATATGCGCGGCTATGCACCATGACTTGAGACATTCCAGGACCGTCATGCGAGAAGATGCGGGAGATTCTGCAGTTGCGTCCCGGCACGCTTCCTCCGAGCGCCGGCAGCAGTCCGAGCCGTTGCGCGCGCTCGTTGGTCGCTTCAATATCGCTTTGCGTGATTTGCATGGCCGCATATACCGCCATATTGCCGCCTTTGGAATGCCCGCCGATCATAATGTCGGGTGATTTTTTCGCCGAGAGGAAACGTTCCGTCCTGTCCAGAATCGAGTCCGCATATCGATATGCCGATTCTTGCGACGGCACTGGGCAGCGCACCGCCATATTAAAATCCTCTTTCCAACCGACGAGCGTGCCGTCAGTGCCACGGAACGCAACATATAAGCCGAAATCGGCACCCAAATCGAAGGTCATCGCAGCGAATTGCTGCTGCTCGCCCTCATCCAAACGTTCGGCATACTCCCCCACCCGCAACCCGCGGAATCGCGGCGATTCGCAAACCGCACGCAGCAACGAAAGCCGATAATCGTTCATTTCAGAGGAATTCGAAACAAACATCTCATCGTAGCTTTCGGCGCGCAGCAAGTCACGGATCGGCACGGTCGCCACCGACTTGGCCTCGCCGAATGCTGGAACCAAGCCCGGCAATCGCATGTAGGAAAGCTCAGAAAGCACCAAGGAATCGACATTGCTGAACGCCAATTCGCCGAACCCGCGGAACTCGCGGCGCACATAATCCACAACATTGCCCATGCCTCAACTTTAGTCCGTTCACGGCTCCGGACACATGTCACCACACGCATTCCCACATGTTCTCGCGCACGCCCCCGCACACCCACGCTCAAACCGACTCAGCCACGCACTGTAGGATATGTGCGAACACAAGTTGCGAACACGCATCTCGAACACGCATCGCAGACGCAGCGAACGCAAGTCGCGCGCACCAGTAATGCATGCGAATCAAACTTATGAAGGGACGCTTCCGAACACTATGGAACCGATTGGAATCGTTGTGGATTGGCTGAAAACCAATTCCGGAAAAATCATTCTGCTCATTGTCGTTGCACTGCTTGCGGCCGTTATCGACAAGGCGCTTACCCGAATCGTGAGCAAAGTGCTGGACCGTTCGCAAGTGCCGAACGCTTCGATTTTCATCAATATTCTGCGCGCGGTGGTGTGGACGTTGGCTGTGGGCACTGTGCTGCAGCCGGTGTTCGGCATTAATCCGACTACGATTTTCACCGCGCTCGGCATTGGTGGTCTTGCGGTGTCGCTCGGTATGAAAGATACGATCGCGAACATCATCGGCGGTTTCGGTCTGATGCTTGGCCGTGTAATCCAGCCGGGCGATCTGGTGAATGTGGCGGGCACCGATGGCGTGGTCGAAGACATCAACTGGCGTCAGACCGTGGTGCGCGAGCGCAATGGCAACGTCAAGATCATTCCGAATTCGATTCTGAACACCGCGTCACTGGAAAAACTCAATCCGTCCAACGAAATGCTGGTTCGTGTGCCGTTTACCGCCAAGGCCGGTACCGACATCGACGAGATGACCCGTCAGGTGGTTCAGGCCGTGCAGCGCGATACCGCCGATTTGGCCGATCCGCGCTTCCCTCCGAAAGTAAGACTGACCGGCTACTCCCCTTACGGCATCAATGTCGAAGTGTGCGCGTACGCCAAGCCGGAATCGTTGCTTCCCGACATGATCAACGCCGTGGCACGTTCCATCGCCAATGCTGATTTTCTTGAGAATCGCGCCATTAACAAAGAATCGTAATATCCTCGCGAACATAAGAAATCGCGGTTGACCCATATATATAAAGTGCCGCATGCAGTAGTCCACATGCGGCACTTTTTTATACTGAAATTATTGCATCATTAGATTGATTGACGTAATAATAACCGTCACTACAATGTAAGTAACTACACCGACATTCAGTATTGCCGTGCTCGTGCGAACGCCGCGAGGCAGTTCTTCCGGTGCGGTATAGAATTCAAAATTCTTACGTTCACGAATAAGCAGCACCACACCTGCAATAATCAGACCGTAATATAGCAGCATATAGATGCCGAATATCATCATTCCCGTCGCATTCTGGCCCATCCACTGCATCATGGCCGTTCCGTCGCCGTTTTCCGCACTGGTCAGCACGTTCATCAGACTGTCGATGTCAATGTTCGTCACCACCCACGGCGCAACCACGCCACCCATGAAGTTGACGATCATGTGCATGGCCACCGAATAACGCAGTTTGCTGGTGCGCACGTACACGTAGCCGAACATAAGACCCAATGCGAATGCGTAGAAGAACTGGAACAGGCTCATGTGCACCAGGCCAAAGAACAGTGCGGAGAACACGATCGCGGTTTTTTCGCCGTATTTGCGCGTACGGCTGATGAGTTCCTTGCGGAAGATCCATTCTTCGAACAACGGTCCGAGAATCACGAGGAACACCACGTTCCACACGTCGAATTGCATGGCCAGATCGCTCACCGAATTGCTGGCGTTGCCTCCGGACAGCAGAGCCGCCAGCATATTGCCGATGAGACTGCCCCCATACATGAGCGGGAAGCACATGACCAGCAGTCTGAAGAATTGGCCCGGCTTCATGTCGAACTTGCGTATTTCAATGACCGACGATTTGCCCATGATCAGTACCGCGAGCGGCATGGCCACAAGATACAAAGGGGCATCCGACGCCACATACACCGCCCAATTCGGCAGATTCGTGGTATGCAGTACTTGATAGAACACGCCGGAAAGCACCGTTGCAAGCGCATACCAGATCACCACCATCAGGCACATGCCTGCGCCGATGCGGGAGAACACGCTTTTCACGCGCCTGAGCCAAAGTTCATAAGGATTGGCTTGTGGCTGCGGATACTGCGGTTGTTGCTGATATTGGGATGGCTGTTGTGGATTCTGCTGCGGATGCGGTTGTTGCGGCCGCTGCGGATATTGGGGGTACTGCGGAAACGTCATATTTGCCTTTGCGACGACGTGCACGGGGTGCATATACGAAAATGCTGATATTCAGCACCTTAGTACAGGAATGCTGAATATCAGCTTACAATCTCATGACCGTCGTCATGGGTGTCCGCAACGAGACAGCTCATACGGCGGAACGAATCGCGCAGCGAAACAGCTCACACGGCGAGTGCGGCGATTGGACGCGGAGCCACCACCCAATCGAAATCAGCGCAGCACGCCCTCGATCAGCATGGTGATCAGATCGGTGTAGCTCACGCCGGTTGCCTCCCATGCCTTGGGATACATGGAAATCGGGGTGAAGCCCGGCATGGTGTTGATTTCGTTGACCATCACTTCGCCGTCGGCCGTCACGAAGGTGTCGACACGACTCAGGCCGGCGCCGTCGACTGCGATGAACGCTTTTTTGGCGGTTTCGCGCACGCGGTTCAGAGTTTCTTCCGGCAGGCTTGCGGGCACTTCCACATGGCTTGCGTCGGAGTTCACGTACTTGCTGTCGAAATCATAGAACTGGTCGTCGCCCTCGGCACGCTTGTCAAGCACGATTTCGCCCGGCCAGCTGGCCTGCGGAGCCTCGCCGGCCTTCGGGCAGAGCACGGCGCATTCGATTTCGCGCGCGTCGATGCCCTGTTCCACGAGCACACGCCAATCATGGTGGGACGCTTCGAACACTGCGGCGGCAAGCTCGGCCGCATCGCCCTCATGTTCGACCTTGGTCACGCCGAAGCTGGAACCGGCGCGGGACGGCTTCACGAACAGCGGGTACTGCAATCCGGCCTGCTGCACCGCGGCAAGCATTTCGTCCGCCTCGGCGGCGAATTCGGAAGCGGCATCATAATCGCGCACATCCAACGTGATGCCTGGAGCCACGGGAATACCGGCCGCAGCCAGCAATACCTTCGTATAATGCTTGTCCATGCAAGCGGCGGAAGCGAGCACACCGCAGCCAACGTACGGCACGTTCATCATTTCGAACAGGCCCTGAATCGTGCCATCCTCACCGTACGGACCATGCAATACCGGAAGCACGGCGTCCACGTGGCCAAGCGAAGTCAGCGTGCCGTCATCTTCACGAGCGAAGAAACCATCCTGGCCGAGTGCCACATCCAGCACCACATCTTTGGAGGAATCCGTCTTCTCCACCATCGGCAGGCCTTCGCTCATGTTCCACTTGCGTGGATCCTCGCCGCCTACGATCCACTCGCCGTTCTTGGTGATTCCCACCTCAATGGCTTCGAACTTGTCAGTATCCAACGCGCGCAGCACGCCCGCCGCAGAGATGCAGGAAATCGAATGCTCGTCGGCTTTGCCGCCATACATCACCACAATGCGCTGTTTTGCCATCTTTGTCTTATGCTCCATAAGTTGGTCCGTTGAACGCACGCGCGCCCAATACCGTCTGCCAATACTGTCTGTACTGTCTGTCTTCGCAATATCGCGCCGGTTCGCACTTCTGTTCGCCCGCGATACCACGCATTCGCAATATCGCAGTTCAGTATACAAACCGCACCCCACAGCCCACACACGACGAACCATAATTGCACACGCCCGTCACTCATGTCCTATTTTCATGAATCATAGAATACGGAATCAAACGTTGGAATGATGCGATTGCAACCTGAAAAACCGAGCTTAATCGCTTTGTCTAATCACGATTAGACTAATCACGATTAGACTATTTTTATACAGATTTACTATTATTGCCGAAATATATGGCGATTGACGATTGACACATTCCGATTGACGTTTTACGCAATCGCATGCCTCGAAAAATAAAAAGACCGCACCTGAAAGTGCGGTCTTATCTGCAATCGCGATGTTGCGGAAAGCTTATTCTTCGCTGATGCCTTCGCCGAAAAGTTCGGACAGCATCTGCGCGCAGGAGATGCCATCGGAAAGCACGTGGCTCATGGCCGTGGCGAGCGGCGTGGGCACGCCATACTGCTTGCCGAGCGCCACCACCGCATCGGTGGTCGGCACGCCTTCGGCCACGCCGTTGCTCACCTTGGTGGCCTCCTCAACGCTCAATCCCTTGCCCAAGTTGGATCCGAACGTGTAGTTGCGGCTCAACGGGGATCCGCAGGTGGCGATCAGGTCGCCCACGCCAGCCAAACCGGCGAACGTCTTCGGATCGGCGCCTGCCGCCTCGCCCAGGGCGGTCAGTTCGGCCAGGCCACGGGTTTCGATCATGGCGGCGGTATTTTCGCCGTAGCCGGCGCCGCGGGCCATGCCCACGGCCAGCGCGACCACATTCTTCAGCGATCCACACATTTCCAAGCCGATCACGTCGCGGGTTACGAACGCACGGAAATAGTCGGTGGTGCAAGCGGCTGCGATCTTGCGCGCATTGTCGAGATTTTCGCAGGCGACCACGGTTGCGGCCGGCTCGCGGTCGGCGATCTGCTTGCTCAGGTTCGGTCCGGAAATCGCGGCGAAGCGGTCGGCCGGCAGGTCGAGCGTTTCCATAACGACTTCATCCATGCGCTTGCCGGTGGTGCGTTCGATGCCTTTCATCAGCGAGGCGACGAGTGCGGTTTCGGGAATCAGGTCCTTGAATTCGACGAGCGCGACGCGGGCGAACTGTGCGGCGATGGCCACGATCACAATGTCGGCGTTGGCTACGGCTTCGGCACGGTCGCCGGTGGCGGTCATGTTGCTTGGCAGCACTTTCACGCTGGGCAGGCGAACACCGTTGTGATGGTGGTCGCGAATGTCTTCCACAATCTCCGGTTCGATGGCCCACATAGTCACATTGTTGCCTGCATCGGCAAGCACCTGACCGAAAGCGGTTCCCCAAGCTCCTGCGCCCAGTACCGTCACGTTCGTCATATTTGCTCCTTGCATTACTCCGGGCATCATTCATAACCCGGAGTCTTGGCTCAAAAATTGCTTTTCCTATGCTACCGCCGGCTACGCACACCGCGATATATGCCGCAATACGCGCCATACGTATGCGCAATCGGCTGGCAGTATTTCGATTACCGCATTTCAGCAATCGCGTGTGCGGTCTTTTTCGATTCGGCCTTCTTCGATTCAGTCCTTCACTCGGCTCATCGTACGATAATCCCAATATCCATCGGGGGCTTGTTCGCCGCGGATTTCGGCCATGACTTCGGTCATGCGCACGCGGATGCGTCGGGTAAGTTCGTTGGCGAGATCCTCCGGCACTTCCTCACCCCAGGAATCGCAATCGGCGAGCAGATCCGCATAATCAAGCGCCTCGTCGTAGCACATGACCACGTTTTTACGCGGCCACGGCCACCAATGGTTGATGCTTGCCGCGCCCCACGTTACCGCGCAATACAGCGGAATCTGGTAGCCGAGTCGGCGCGAAGCCTCAAGCGCGATCATGCCCACGCCGTTTTTCATGCTCATCGGCCATTTCTGCGGGTCGCGCGTTACCGTGCCTTCCGGCCATACGGTTAGGGGTCGGCCGGAGGTAAGGATTTCCACGGAGGTTTCCTCGATGGCTTTCGCCTTGCCCGAACGGCGTTGCACGGGCTGCATGCCTACCAGTTGGAACCATTTGCCGATCAGCGGCCACGAGGCCATTTCGGCTTTGGCCATGTAGCGCGGACGGCGGCCTTGATGGAACATGGAGATCATGGGCACGAACACGTCAAACATGGTGACGTGCGTGGCCGCGGTGATGAACGGACCGGTTTCCGGCACGTGTTCGATGCCCCACGCCTTGAGTTTGGTGCGGTTGCGGAATACGATGTCGCATCCGGTGAGCAGACGACGGGTCGCTTTCGGATTCTGCGCCGCGATTTCGGCTTCATTGGCTTTGCGCGGCCCGCATGGAAAGTCGTGGGTTGGGTCAACGAGATGGTGACGCTGTGCGAGCTTTGCGACTTGTTCGTCGCTTAACGGTTTGACCGCGGAACGCGGCGAGGGTTTTCCTTTGGATGCCATGCGTTCCATTCTGCCACCACCCATTCCGCTTGGTTGGAACGATTGCGCTCATGCACGACGCACACACGAAATACAAAAACACGGAATATACGAAAAAGGCGGAACTGGTGGATAGGCTGGAGGACGATTGACGACGAAGATGTTGCGACTATCCCTAGAATCCGTCTGGACATGCAGTAAACACAATAACGATGAGGGAAACCCTTATATCTTCGGCTGTTCACCTCGTTGCAAACGCCATTCGATATCGACAATCATAATGCTATTCCGAAAGAATCTCTGCCGAAAATCGACATTATTTTCAAAAACAATAAAGCTTTTGCATCACTATTATGCGCCATAACCCCCTAAATTAAGTTCAATAATTTATACACTGAATTACTAAGTTTTTGAGAACGAGCAACGGCAATATGTAAGCAAAAAGCCGGTGCCCACTGTTGTGAACACCGGCCTTACCAAGCCAATCAAGCTATATCAGCGATAAATCAAGCAACAAATCAGTCGAAATCTGCGCCGAGAGCTTCGAGCTTGCCACGGAAATCGGCATAACCGCGGTCAATCAGCGAAATGCCCTGCACATTGGACGGGCCCTTTGCCGCCAACGCGGCAATCAGATGGCTGAAGCCGCCACGCAGATCCGGCACGTCAATATCGCGGCCGGTCAGCGGGGTCGGTCCGAAGATAACCGCGGAATGCTTGTAATTGCGCTGCTGGAAACGGCATGGCAGCGATCCGAGGCATTCGCGATACAGCTGAATCGTGGCACCCATCTGCACCAGTGGCTTCGTGAAACCGAAACGATTCTCATACACCGTTTCGTGCACGATCGACAGGCCCTTCGCCTGCGTCAACGCCACTACCAACGGCTGCTGCCAGTCGGTCATGAAGCCCGGATGCACGTCGGTTTCGATCGCGACCGGCTTCAAATCGCCGCCCGGATGCCAGAAACGAATGCCGTTATCGGTGATGTCGAACTCACCACCAATCTTGCGGAACACGTTCAGGAACGTCATCATTTCAGGCTGCGTAGCACCCTTGACGAAAATGTCGCCATGCGTGGCCAATGCCGCGGAAGCCCAGGAAGCGGCCTCGATGCGGTCGGTCAGCGAAGTGTGCGTGTAACCCTTCAGTTCCTTCACGCCCTCGATGCGGAACGTACGATCCACATCCACGGAAATAATCGCGCCCATCTTCTGCAGCACGCACACCAAATCCATGATTTCAGGTTCGGTGGCAGCGCCGGAAAGCTCCGTCTTGCCCTCAGCAAGCACGGCGGCAAGCAACGTCTGCTCGGTAGCGCCCACCGACGGGTACGGCAGGTGAATCTTCGCGCCATGCAAACCGTTCGGAGCGGTGATATGAATGCCGTCCTTATGTTCCTTATCGACGTTGGCACCCAACTTGCGCAACGTTTCCAGGTGGAAATCAATCGGACGACCGCCAATATTGCATCCGCCGAGAGCCGGAATGAACGCCTCACCCAAACGGTGCAGCAGCGGGCCGGAGAACAGAATCGGAATACGCGACGAACCAGACAGCGTATCCACGTCGGCCACATCGGCAAGCTGCACATTCGTGGCGTCGATCGTGACCACGCCGTGATCGCCATCCACCGTAACGTCCACGCCATGCAGACGCAGCAAGTCGGAGACCACATGCACGTCGCGAATCTCCGGAACATTCTTCAACACGGACGTACCCGGGGCGAGCAGCGCCGCCACCATGGCCTTGCTCACGAAGTTCTTCGCGCCACGCACCTTGATGGTGCCGTTCAGCGGCTTGCCACCTTCGACGTGCAGAATGTCGTTGTTGTTGTCAGACACGCTCAACCTCTTTCGCTTCCCTTATACGGTTCAAGCTTGAAACACACTAACCCTCAGTTTGCCATAAGGCATGTAGTGGGCTCGTGAAATGCCGCGTTCAGCGCAGTGTCTCCCAATTTCGTTCGACTTTCGACCAAAATTCCCAGCCACTGGAAAAAACCACCCGCCAAACCGCATCCCAGCGGGCAAAAACTTCCAGTCGGTGGAAGAATCCTCCCGATACAAGCCCCTCCACCGTCCAAAAACCTCCAGTCACTGGAAGAATCATCCCACCAAACTGCATCTCAGCGGGCAAAACCCTCCAGTCACTGGAAGAATCAGGACGGACAGCTACCCCCGTGCTGCACTAATCCTTCCAGCGAATGGGAAAAATGGACGGTGAAACGCAACAGAGCGCAAATCAGGCGCAATTGAACCTGTGACTACAGTGCGGCTTTAATGTCTTGCGCCAAACGGGCGTTCCACATGGCACCCGTAGCGCTCATCACCGCGTTTGCACCAGCCTCACGGTACGCCTTGTAATCTTCCGGACGAATCACACCGCCCACGCCAACGATCGCAAAATCAAGACCCAGCTTCTCGCGAATCGCATTCAGGCGGCCAACCATATCGAGACCTGCACCACGAATCGCATTGCCACATACGCCCGAACGGTCACGCCCCGCGCCTGGCAATGCCTGATTGCCGTTCGCATCCACCAGCTTCGCGGAGATTGTGTTAATGGTGGAGAAACCCTGCACCGCGCCATGGCCGGCGGTTTCCTTCACCATGATTTCCAGATCGGCATCATTCGGAATGTATGCGAGCTTCACGATCAGCGGACGATCGCCGATTTCGTTCTTCACCGCTTCCGTAATCTCGCCGACCAAATGCGGATCGTGGCACAACAGACGATTATGTCCCTCATTCGGGCAGCTGGTGTTCATTTCCATCAGGCCAGCGCCAGTTTCGGCAACCAAATGCGCGGTGGTGACATGATCGGCGATATACGCTTCACGATCCATGCCCTCCACGCGGGAGCCTTGGAAGCTCGGCACCAGCAGCTGGCCGTCACCGGCTGCGGCGATTGCCTTCTGCATGTCCGGCTGCCATTCGTCGGGATCACGGGAGGGAACGCCGAAACTGTTGGAAATCGAAATCGGAAGCTCATAACGGGTATCGGCAAGCACACCCTCGTCAAGTTCGGCACTGCCCGGAACCAGCGAACCATCGGCATTCCGCGGATGCACGGCCAGCACGTTCGGGAACGCATTGCAGCCCCATGCGCGGGAACGAACCGTCTTGTATACCGCCAGATCGAAGCCCATACGGAAAGCGGCCGTGGTGAAACGCTCATTCAGCAGCGGACCAGCTGGAATACCGAACGGCAGATTCACACGAAAACCAAGGAATTCCTGCGCTTGAGCGGCCTGAATGGTCTGAACGCCCTGAACCTCACTGGAGGAATCGGACGCAACCTCAGCAACAACAGACGTGACCGATCCCGCAGAATCGGACGCATCAGCCCGCAACACTTCGGCAAACGCGCCGAACGGCCCTTGCAAATAGTTGTCTTCATACGTGCGATTGACATCATAAAACGGCGCAAAACCCTGGCTCATTTTTCTCTCCGAAAGCTACGAAAGCACGAAACGATAAGCCCACCATAGCGCGTCTCATATGCAAAACCCGCGCAAATCTCACATAATCAGCAATCCCAACGTCCCAATCCTTCCAGTCACTGGAGGAATCCGGACAATATGAGTCCCCTAATCGTCCCAAAACCTCCACCCAGTGGAGGAATCACCCCGCTACGGACCGTCTCAAAGTCCAAAAACATCCACCTACTGGAAGAATCCTCCCGCTCACGCATCACATAACATCCCAATCCTTCCAGTCACTGGAAGAATCCTCCCGCGAACAATCATCCCGACGTCCCAATTCTTCCACCCACTGGAAAAATCCTCCCGCAAACAGCCCGCGCAACAACGCAAGCGGGGTGTTCCTTCCACCCACTGGAGGAATCACCCCGCAAACAGCCCTCGCACCTAGCCAGCCGCCAACTCAGATGATGCCGCGATCGGCAAGCGGGCCCTGCCAATCCGGGTATTCGCCTTCGCGCGCGGACGCGATCAACTGCTCCGGCTCACGCTTCGCCGGCAGCGTCTTCGGCTTGAACGGGAACTTTTCGGCACGCATCTTCTCGTATGTCACAATATCGTCTTCATACTGCAACGTCAGATCGATATCGTCATAGCCGTTCATCAGGCGCCAACGGGTATAGTCGTTCACTTCGAACGGCAGCGTCACGTCGCCGCACGTCACCGTGCGATCCTCCAGGCTCACCGTCATATCACGGCCCGGCTCCTCGTCAAGCAGCTTCCACAGCAACTCAACGGATTCCTGCGGCATAATCGCAGCCAGCACACCGTTCTTGGCGGTGTTGCCGTAGAAAATGTCGGCGAAACGAGATGAAATCACCACGCGGAAGCCGTAATCATGCAATGCCCACACGGCATGTTCACGAGAAGATCCGATACCGAAATCCGGTCCGGCAACGAGAATCTTGCCCCGCTTGTATTCCGGCTGGTTGAGCACGAATTCCGGATCGCGACGCCACGCATAGAACAGCGCGTCGTCGAAACCGGACTTCTGCACGCGCTTCAAGAACACGGCTGGAATAATCTGGTCAGTATCGACATTGGAACGGCGAAGCGGCACGGCCACGCCGGTAAGAGTAGTCAGTTTTTCCATTTCACTATTTCTTTCGATGTAACGATTCACAGAATGCCGGAAATCCAAGATTTCTCAGGTTTTCAAGCATTCTCAACGATTCACAGATCAGCCGGAGACGAGATGGTACCGCGGATGGCCGTTGCGGCGGCGACCGCCGGCGACGCCAGATGCGTACGCGACCCCTTGCCCTGTCGACCTTCGAAATTGCGGTTCGAAGTGGAGATGGAACGTTCGCGGGCCACCATCTTGTCGGGGTTCATGCCCAGGCACATGGAGCAGCCTGCGTTACGCCATTCGGCACCGAAGTCCTTGAAGATCTTGTCAAGTCCTTCCTTTTCCGCCTGCAAACGCACGCGAGAGGAGGCCGGCACCACGAGCACGCGGTGAATGTTTTCGGCCTTGTGATGCCCCTTCATAATGGAAGCGGCCACACGCAGATCCTCGAGACGTCCGTTGGTGCAGGAACCGATGAACACGGTATCCACGGCAATGTCTTTGATGCGCATGCCCGGCGTCAAGCCCATGTAGGCAATGGCACGCTCGGCCGCGGTGCGCTCGGTTTCATCGTTGAACGAAGCCGGATCCGGCACCACGCCGGAAATCTTGATGCCCTGACCCGGGTTGGTGCCCCACGTCACATACGGCTCGAGATCTTCGGCCTTGATGGTCACTTCCTTGTCGAATACGGCGTCGTCATCGGTTTTCAGCGTCTTCCAGTATTCGATGGCCTTGTCCCACATTTCACCTTCCGGCGCATGCGGGCGTCCCTTCAGATATTCGAACGTCACTTCGTCCGGCGCGATCATGCCGGCGCGAGCGCCCGCTTCGATCGACATGTTGCAGATGGTCATGCGTGCGTCCATCGACAGTTTCTTGATGGCCTCACCACGATATTCAATGACGTGCCCTTGGCCGCCACCGGTGCCGATCTTCGCGATAATCGCAAGAATAATGTCTTTTGCGGTGACGCCCTTCGGCAGTTCACCTTCGATATTCACGGCCATGGTTTTGAACGGCTTCAGGCTCAGGGTCTGCGTTGCCATAACATGTTCGACTTCGGAGGTGCCGATGCCGATGGCCATGGCACCGAACGCGCCGTGCGTGGAGGTGTGCGAGTCACCGCACACGATCGTCATGCCCGGCTGCGTCAGGCCCAGCACCGGCGCGAACGCGTGCACCACGCCCTGATCGGCGTCTCCCAGCGGGCACAGACGTACGCCGAAATCCTTGCAGTTCTTTTCGAGCGTGCTTAGCTGCAGCGCGGAGATCTTATCCGGATTCGGGCGGTCGATGTCGGCAGTCGGCGTGTTGTGATCTTCCGTTGCGATCAGCTGGTCAAGGTGACGTGGCTTGCGTCCGGCCAGTCGCAAGCCTTCGAATGCCTGCGGACTGGTAACTTCGTGCATGAGCATCAGATCAATGTACAGCAAGTCGGGAGCCCCATCACTACCCTTGCGTACCAAATGATCGGCCCAGACCTTCTCGGCCAATGTCGTTCCCATTGCGGGACCTCCTCGAATTTTTCCTCGCTTTTTCCTCGCGGTATTGCCAACCCGCGTTGTTCGTGCTATAAGCCTATGGTGTTCGAGCCTGGTTCGAACGCGTTTATGCCGGTATATGAGATACTTGCATGCAACGCACACATCACATATGGGCCAAGTTCACTCCAGATCATGTCAAAATCGCCGCGATTGTGGCATACCTCCCCGTATGTACCTACAAAATCGTTGAAAATTCAGATTTTTTCCAGCTTTTTCCATAACTGAGTAAAGATTAAAATATCTGCTCTACCGCAGTCCGACATTGCGTACATTTTGCATTTCAATATGTGAGATGGCATAATCCCTCTTATGACTTCTTCGAATACAAGCACCACCATGCCTGAATCGCAGTCGGATGAGACTGAGCTTCCAGCTGAGACCCACCACACGACGTCTTCTCAAAGCAATGAGATTCATTCCGGTGTGGGTGTGCTTGACAAGACCGTCAAAATCCTTGACGCGCTTGAATCCGGTCCGGCAACGCTCGGACAGCTGGTTTCCTCGACGGGCTTGGCCCGACCGACCGCGCATCGACTGGCGATTGCGTTGGAGCGTCACCGTTTTGTGTTGCGTGATCAGCATGGTCGTTTCGTGCTTGGCTCGCGTTTTGCGGAATTGGCCGCTGCTGCCGGCGAGGATCGTTTGCTGACCGCAGCCGCGCCGATTTTGCAGACGTTGCTGGATCGCACTGGCGAATCCGCGCAGATTTACCGCCGTCAGGGCGATATGCGCGTGTGCATCGCCGCCGTGGAGCGCGCTTCCGGTTTGCGTGATTCCATTCCGGTTGGTGCGATGCTGTCGATGGAGGCCGGTTCCGCGGCCCAGATTTTGCTGGCTTGGGAGGATTCCGAACGCCTGCATCAGGGGTTGCGTCACGCCAAGTTCACCGCGGCCAAGCTTACCGCCGTGCGCAAGCGCGGTTGGGCCGAGTCGGTCAACGAGCGCGATGAGGGCGTATGCTCGATTTCCGCGCCGATTCGCAATGCTTCCGGTCAGGTGATTGCCGCAATTTCGATTTCCGGCCCGGACGGTCGTATGGGGTCCAATCCCGGACGCCGTTACGCCCCGCTGGTTATGGCTGCCGGCAAGTATTTGACCGACGCCTTGATTAAGGCTTCTTCCGGTCGCTGACGGGCAATATACAGCCTCTCAACCGTGTTCCGCGATGCATGCAGGACACGGTTTTGCTATTTCCTGCCTTCCGCAAGTTTTGCCATTTCCTTGCAGGATTTGTCATTTCGCTCTTTTCAGCTACTTCTTACGCAGCCAAGTCAACAGTTTGCTCCACCATGTCGGCCGATGCAGCAGATCCACGCCTTCGGATTCGGGCTTCGATTCACTGGTCATGCCGTACGCGTACGCCTTGCCCGCGCTCGGTTTGCCCACCAATTCGCCGTATTCAAGCAGCTGCGTACGCGGCTCGTACGGATGGCGGATGTCGAACTCGATCAGCCGCGCGGCCCGCTTCTGCGGCACCGGACCATACGATCCGAAACCGCTGGTGGGCGACGCGATCATCATCAGACCGCCAACCTTGCCTGGCGAAGCCGCCGTCTGCGCATCAGCCGAGGCCATTTCTCGCGAAACCGGCACTGTTCCAACGAATGCGTTGCGGTGATCATGTCCCGCGGAAATCGCAAAATAGTCATGCTGTTCCAATATCGCGAATTCACCGCTGTCGGCATCCGGGCAGCTGACACCCTCCCCCAGATAACTGCCGGGAAGCGTTTTTTCCTCATCCAAAACGTAATGTTTTCCAGCGAAATTGCGGTAGCCTTCAATCGCACGCGCCGCATTCGCTGCGGCCGGCTTAAGCAGTTGGTAATACTGTTGCACCGGAAAATGCTGGAATACCATGCACGGGACCGCCGGTTCCTGCGATCGCCCAATTTCCTGCGATTGCGCACGCATCGCTTTCGGCATATCGGCAAGAAACTGCAATGCGGCTGCCGACGGACTTCCGTACCCGCCGGAACGCGCGTAATCGCCCGAATCCAGCAATACCAAGCCCAGCACGGACATCGTATGGTCCACATCGGCAACCGGCAATGCGAAGGTGCCCGGCTCGCAAGCGAATACGCGCTGATTCGGCAAATACGATTCCGCCCGGAGTTGCACGAAACCTGCATCTTCCGCAGAATCCATGCTTCCCACAGAATTTGCAGAATTTGCGTCCCCGAGTCCGCTCTCGCCTCCCGTAGGCTCAGGGTTCACGCATCCGGGAAATTCCCTGCAAATGCTTTCGATTTCCGCATTGCTGAGCCCGCATTGAAAATCGTGGTTGCCGAATGTCACCGCCCACGGAATGCCGCGATCGGCAAGCGGACGCACGAGCTGTTCGACAGTGGCGCGCACGGATGCGCAGGTGCGTTCCAGCGCAGCTTCGAACCGTTCTGACGCTTCGGAAGACTTGGATGAAGCGGTTTTGGAGGAAATCCCCGCGGCAGCGCTCCAACGACGTTTGCGCGTGGTTTGCGCGTATGCGGGATCATATCCTGCGATCTGATTGCCGGTGAAGATGACGATATCCGGCCTTGTGGCATCCAGTGACGCTTCGATGAGTTTGACGGTGTCTTTGCTGACTTTCGGCCCGTCTTGAATGTCGGCAAGCTGCAGAACGCGGAATTTGCCGGATTGGTGGAATTGCAATCGTCCCAGTCGCGCGGATACGGAAAGCGGGCGATCGTCGCCTTCTTCCGCCGGTTGGATGCGCGGTCGCGTGGCGGCGGCTTTTGCTGCGTTCTGCAATTCAGTCATGCTTCCTAGGGTAGTGCAATTTTCTTGGACTATGTTGTACTGGCAGACATGCTTGCGAAAAACAAAAAACCCTCGCATCTGCGAGGGTCATTGGCTGGGATGCCTGGACTCGAACCAAGAATGGCTGAACCAGAATCAGCTGTGTTGCCAATTACACCACATCCCAATTTGGCAGGCGTGGCAACTTCGAAAAGTTGTCCGTCGTACCCCCGACCGGATTTGAACCGGTGTTGGCGCCGTGAGAGGGCGTAGTCCTAGACCGCTAGACGACGGGGGCTTGAGTTATTGCTGTGATTCTCAGCTAAGCCGTGAACCGCAACGAGTGATAAATATACGCGAATCCGTAGGAGTGCGCAAGTCACGGCGTGTCGCGCCATTTTCCGCCATTCTTAAACAGCATCCCAGAACAACAAACCCGCTGGAACGGAACATTCCAGCGGGTCGACAGTCATGCGATCGGCAAAATCACACCATCAGCGCATCACAGGTGCTCGCGCAAGCCCTGCAAGCGTGCGACGGTGATCTCCTTGCCAACGATCTCCATGGATTCGAACAGCGGCGGAGACACGCGACGGCCGCTCATGGCCACACGCACCGGACCGAACGCCAGACGCGGCTTGTAACCGCCATCTTCGATCAGCGACTTGTTCAGTGTCTCATGCAGGAAGTCGGTCTTCCAATCATCTTCAGCAACGTCGGAAAGCGCCGCAATGGCGGCGTCGAGCACTGCCGGAGCGGAATCCTTCAACTGCTTCTTGGCGTCATCATCAGGCTCGATGTAGCCCTCGGTGGAGAGCAGCGAGCCCACCATGCCGGCGACCTCGCCCAGCAGGCGCACGCGCGGCTGCACGAGCTCCACGGAAGCGGACAGCACCTCACGCTCGCGATCGGTCAGCGCATCCCAGGAATCGGCGGAGACCACGCCATCGCGGTTCAGGTACGGCACGGCACGGTTCAGGAAGTCCTGCGGCTCAAGCATACGGATGTGCTCGGCGTTGATGGAAATGGCCTTGTCGAGGTCGAAACGGGCCGGATTGGCCTTGACGTCACGCACGTCGAACTTTTCGATCATTTCTTCCATGGAGAACACGTCGCGGTCGGCGGCGATGGACCAACCCAGCAGCGCCAGGTAATTCAGCAGGCCTTCGCGAATGAAACCGTTGTCGCGATGCAGGAACAGATTGGATTCCGGGTCACGCTTGGAAAGCTTCTTGTTGCCCTGGCCCATCACGTACGGCATGTGGCCAAACAGCGGCATTTCCTTGGCCACGCCCAGCTCGATCAGGTAACGGTAGAGCACGATCTGACGCGGGGTAGAGCTCAGCAGGTCCTCGCCGCGCAGCACCACGTTGATGTTCATCATGGCGTCGTCGACCGGGTTGGTCAACGTGTACAGCGGATCGCCGTTCGGGCGCACGATCACGTAATCCGGCACGGAACCAGCCTTGAACTCGATGCGGCCACGGATCAGATCGTCGAACGCGACATCCTCATCGGGCATGCGGATACGCAGGGCGGGCTTGCGGCCTTCGGCACGGAAGGCGGCCTTCTGCTCTTCGGTGAGATCACGGTCGTAGCCGTCGTAACCGAAAGCCTTCGGGCGGCCGGCGGCCACGTTGCGGGCTTCGATTTCTTCCGGAGTGGAGAAGGATTCGTATGCATAGCCGGCTTCAAGCAGCTTGGCTGCGACATCCTTGTAGATGTCGCCGCGCTCGGACTGGCGGTACGGGCCGTCGGGGCCACCCACGTTGATGCCCTCGTCCCAGTCGATGCCCAGCCAATTCAGGGCTTCGATGATCTGGTTGTAGCTTTCCTCGGAGTCGCGCTGGGCGTCCGTATCTTCAATACGGAACACGAACGTGCCCTTGGTATGGCGGGCCTCAGCCCAGTTGAACAGTGCGGTGCGGACCATGCCGACGTGCGGAATGCCGGTCGGGGACGGGCAGAAACGCACGCGAACATGCTCAGGAAGTTCTGGTTTGGTGTTTTCAGCTTCAGTCATAAGCTCCATTGTGCCCCGCAAACCGGACGTGCCATCCAGTCCCACGCACCAACTCGCTTTTCGCGGTCATGAACATCCTGCAGCTAATTGACCCGATGATCGCAGCCACCAATCCTTACAACACCATGCTGGGCATGAGCCGCGCCATCGACGGACTTCCCCAACGCGTCAGAAGATGCCCCAAGTCAAAGGGGATTTTTGCGGGGTCCGTCGGGATTGTCCCACACTGCAATATTTTTCAGTATTTTTGGCGATGCAAGAGTATTGTGTTAATCGACTTCACTTTTTTGATGTCGATTCACTTTCCGAAAGGGTAATCTAATGACGGACCCCAACCAATATAATCCGCAGAACCCGCAGCAGGCCCAGCAATATGGCGGTTACGGCTCCTACGGGCAGAATGATTACGGCCAGCAGGCACCGCAATACGGCGCACCCGACTACGGCCAGCAGGCACCCCAGTATGGCGCACCTCAATACAGCGCACCGCAATACGGCAATGCGGCCGGATACAACCAGCAGCAGCCGCAATACGGCGCACCGCAACCTCAGCCACAGGGGTCCGGCAGCTTCTTCGCACTGACCGCTCCGCTCGACCAGCCGGCCTACAACTGCACCATCGGCGAGGCGTTCATCCGCTTCTGGAAAAAGTACGCCACGTTCAAGGGCCGCGCCTCCCGCGGCGAATTCTGGTGGTGGGTTCTGTGCACATTCATCATCCAGATCGCGTTTGCCGTCATCTTCGCGGTGTTGGGCGCCATCATCGACAGCAATACAGCCAATGGAATGCGAAGCTTCGTCAACACCATTTGGGCACTGGCAACGATTGTTCCATCCCTTGCGCTTTCCGTTCGCCGCCTGCACGACACCAACAAGGCCGGCACCACGCTGGTCATCCTCTACGCGATTGACTTCATCGGTGGCGTTCTGCTGAGCGTCGGCCTCGTCATGACGGGGCTTGGCGCCATTTCCGTAATCGGTGGCGGATCGAGCTCGACTGGCACAGCCGGCATACTCCTGTTGATCATCGGTTTCATCGCATGCCTGGCCACGTCGATCGTGCTCATTGTGCTCATGGCCAAGAAGACCGATCCAGCCGGCGCACGCTTCGACGATCCGGCAGCCGGCAACGGCTACGCCCCAGCCCCGGGCATGCCACCGACCGCAACCGCACAATACGCCCCGAACGGCACTCCGGCACCGGTCGCCGACCCGTACGCAGCGGCTGTTCCGACGCCAACCGCTGATCCGTATACGGCAGCCGCTCCGGCACCTGCAATGCCTGCGCCGACTCCGGCAATGCCCACCGCAGACCCGTATGGCGCTCCGACCCCAGACCCGGCAGCCACCAACACTCCGTACGGCAACCCGTATGGCGCTCCTTACGGAACTCCGACCGATCAGTACGCAGCACCTGCGATGCCAGCCGCTCCAGCCGCCCAGTACACTCCGGCCGCCCCGGCAACTCCGCATGCAGCCCCGGCACCCGAAGCCCCTTCCATGCCGAGCATGCCTCCGCTGCCTACGGTTCCGGAACAGTCCACCCAGCTTGACCAGACGCAGTTCGATCGCCCCACGTTCGGCAACGATTCGCAGGGCCAGACCCCGTACGGATCCGACGATTCCGACGATCCTACCGTGTACGGCAACATACAGCATTGACGAAATATGCAGGTTCAGCACTGAACTTAAGAACCGAACTTGCAATAATCAGTACTACATAAAGAAAATCCCGGCACCGCAATCGCAAGTGCCGGGATTTTCTTATTCCTATATCGATAATTCCCACTAATTCGGATTATCTCGGATTGCCCACGTCACGCAGCATCCGCACCTTCGCCTGAATCACCCGAATCATCGGAATCATCCATGTAGCTCATACTTTTCATAGCGTCCGTCATCAAATTGAACTTTTCAGCGAGCGCTTCCTTGCTCTTACGTTCATCCTCATCTTTGGCTTCCCGCTCGGCCCTCTTCGGATCCCAACGCAGGCACTCCGCATGATGATCCCACTCCATGCCCGCGCACGGAATGACATTGTCCGCGGTTATGGTGAATGTGTTGTCGCAGAAGGAATTCTCCTCGAGTGGCGTTGCCCTGCCCGCCTCACGCACAGCATTACGCAGCGCAACCATTCGAGACAAGGTCACGTCGCCGACATAGATCGGCGGAACAGCCATCTGCTCGCACAACTCGTTGATGTACAGCATCACCGGCAGCACGCGCACGGTCTGTTCGTCCACATCGTCAATGCCTTCGCACATGAGATTCATCAGACCGTCACCCACCGCGAGCGCCGCGAGGAATCGCCCGGTGAGCGTCCTTGGGGTCGTGGTGAAAGCGTAGCAGTAGTTGACATCTTCCAGCGCTCCGCCGTCGAAGCCCAGGCTGACGCTCTGCCGAATGTACTCCACGATCTTTTGCAGTATATTGCGGACTTCCGTCTCGACATGGGCGTCGATGAAGATGCCCAGAATGTCGGCCGCTTCGAAGAACAGGTCGGCATTGTTGGTTTCGGAATAATTGCGCATCACATCGTATGCCTGATTGGCCCGCGTGAGCGCTTGCACAATTTCCGGATCGCAACCCGGAATCTCGTCCATTCCCTCGTACACGGCTTCCGCCACGGACGGGTTAATCCCGTGGGACAATCGCAGCATTGCCCTTGCCATGGTGCAGGAGAATCTTACTTGCAGATCTTCCGTGTACTTTGCGTCATTCTCCATCTCCTGAACGGTTTGCAGCGGCCATAATTCCACCACTCCAACACAGCTTTCGATGGCAATTTTCATATGAGGCCTATCGAATAACTGATAAAGCGCTCCGTTGTTGATAGTGAAAGCCATGCGTGCCCCTTTGCAGCTTCGACATCTTGTTTTCCTCACTGGACCCAACAGCATCCAGCCCTTCCATGATTGCATGGAATCCCCGTTCTTTCAACAACCGCCGCACTCATTGTCGCGTGTCTCGGTCAAAAGTTTCCAATCCGGCGATTCCATGCCGCATTATGCGCTATTTCACGTCGGCCGCGGGATCGACGTAAGCGATCGACAATACTTTGCGTGTATCGCAATCGTACGTAATGGAAGTGATGGAGGCGAGTGCCGTATGGCGTAGCAGCATATTATGTTCCGGGTGCCCGGTTTCCAGCATGTGCCTGTAGCTCCAGATGGGCGATTCATGGCTGACTACGATGATTTGCTCGCCGGGATGCTCCCCCACTTTTTCGAGGGCGAACGCTTGCACACGATGCGCGATCGACTGGTAGCTTTCACCCCAGCTTGGCTTCCACAGGTTGCGTACCAGCTTCCAGTTGCCGTTTTTCCAGAGTGCGCCTTCGCCGTAGCCGATGCGCGTGCCGCGGAATTCGTTGCGCGCTTCGATGATGCGCTCGTCGGTGGTGAGTTCCAGCGGCTCCTCGCCACGGGTTTCACGCACTTCGTTGAGTGCGGTGAGGATTTCGCCGGCCGTTTCGCGCGTGCGTTCCAGCGGCGACGAGTAGATGGCGGAAACTGTGTTGAGTCGTGGATTGACGGCAATGTAGTGCGCGGTCGCCTGCGCCATGCGCACACCCACTTCCGACAGGTGGAATCCGGGCAGTCGTTCGTAGAGCAAATGCCCTGGATTTTCGACTTTGCCGTGACGTACGAAATGGATGGTTGTTGCGGGCATCCCTACCGCCTTTCCGCAAGATGCTGCCGGACTGCTGACGTTGACCGATGGAACGAAAATCCTGCAATCGCAAGCTTTGGAAGCGTTGCGCAACCATTTTGCAACAACCGTCTTTCGCCCGCCGGACATCTTTTCGTCCACCAAGTGAACGTGTGGTGAGTACTTACAAAATAGCCAATCGAATTATGTCTGCCAACCTCAATGCACCGCGTGTTGCGACAGTACCTCCGCATAAAGTTGTCTAGTTCAAGAAAATGGCACACAACCAGTCTCCACCCCCTATGCAACACGCTTGAACGTCAATCGATTGACGTTCAAGCAAGGTTGAAGTGAGAGACTGGGGCTGGAGAGAAAACAATCAAGACAGAACGAGGGTATATCAAGCGGTCCGCGGCAACGCAACGCAGCGGACGCAAGCACCAACCGTGAGCAGAAAGGAGCGGCAAAACATGACCAATTCAGTCCTCGCCGGCGCCAAAAGCATCGGCCAACATCTTTTCGGAGGGTACGCGGAGCTTCTTCGCATACCGCACACCGCCCGATTTTCGGTCGGTTCAGTGATCGCATGCATGCCGTTCCCGATGGTCGGCATGACGATTACGATTTCCGTGCAGCATTATTACGGCAATTATTCGCTGGCAGGCGCGCTGACGGCCGTGCAGGCGATCGCGCTGGCCGTTGCGAGCCCGGTGCTCGGCAAGCTGGTTGACAAGTTCGGCCAGCGTCAGGTGTCGATTCCGACAATCATCGTGTGGATGATTGCGGCGACCGCACTGGTTTCCTGCATCACCGCCCGAGTGCCGTCGTGGATTCTGTTCTGTATCGTACCGTTCATGGCGGCGATTCCGCCGTGGGGCGCGATGAGCCGTCAGCGTTGGACCACGCTGCTTAAAGGTGACACGGAGAAAACCAACCGCGCGCTTTCGCTTTCCGGCGTGTTCGACGAATGCATGTGGGTGATCGGCAATCCGCTCGCCTCCACACTGGCCGTGATTTCCGGGCTGTTGGCATTCTCATTCACTGGCGTGTGTGTGGTGGTCGGCGCGCTCATGTTCCTCACCGAACTTTCCACCGAGCCGAAATCGCAGACGCAGCTGGCTCGCGAAGCGGGCATGACCCGCAAGGAATACCGTGAGCGCGAAGCCGCCCGTTCCAAGGCGTTGCAGGCGGAAGCGGCCATTGAGTACGCTCGCGATCGCGCACGTTCCGAAGGCAAAACGGCTGCGGAAGTGCAGGCCGCCATGGATCAGGCCGCCGCCGATGTGAATGCCGGGCGCAAGGAATCGATTTGGGGGCCGGGCCTAATCGCCGTATGCGTGACGTGGTTCGGTTTGGGCGCGTTCCAGTCGGCCGCCAGCATTTCGATCGTCGCGTTCGCCACGGAAGCGAATATGAAGCAGTACACCGGTTTCGTGTTCGCCTGCTTCTCGTTCAGCTCGCTGATCGGCGCGCTCGTGTATGGCGCAAAGAATTGGACTATTCCGCTGTGGAAGCGTTTCTACTTCTGCCTTGCCGTGGTCGATCTAGGCATCGGCTCGTTCATGTTCGCCAAACATCTGTGGGTGATCATGATCATCTACCTGTTCATCGGCGTATGCCAGGCACCGACGTGGGTGAACGGCAACCAGCTGATGCTGCACTTGGTGCCGCCCACACGCTTCACCGAAGGCATGGCCTGGATGGGTGCGATGAACTCAATCGGCGGTTCCGTCGGCTCGGCGATTGCCGGCCAGTTCATCGACCGTATGGGATCACACGGTGGTTTCATTGTAGTGACGGCTCTGGCGCTCACCTCGCTGGCGATCGCCCTGTTCGGCTTCAAGCAGATCAAGGACTCCACCGAGCAGCCCATGCTTACCACCGTAAGCGTGTGACCTTTCGCACGTAAAGCATGCAGAGCATACGAAAAGGCGGTGCTTATACCTTTATAGGTGTAAGGCACCGCCTTTTCATATTCAGGACTGTCCGGCCGTCTGCGCGAGTCGGGAATCAGGGCAGATTTGATCAGGGCAGATTTCCGGGTTGTGCAGGCAGATTTTCCGAATTCAGGACTACTTGGGCCAGCCGTTGGGAGTGTGTTCCAGCGACCATATGCCAAGCTTGTGCGAGAAGCTGTTCTGCCACTTGGCTTCCAGCTCTTCCGGCGTGAGGCGGTTGTCAGCCTTGCGCAAACGGTTCATGGCGTTGGTGTGCGTATCGTCGAGCAACCATTTGCGTGTCAGGAAGTTCCACACCATCACCACGGCGGTGGCGATGAGCTTGCCGACATTGGTGCGAATCAGATATTCCGTGCTCTGCGACACGTAGGCATCATGGTTCATGCCATACGTGGAGATCCAAATAATGGCGTCGTTCATGAACAGGCCGATCAGCGCGCCAATCACGAAAATAAGGATTTCCATCCAGCGGGCCATGTCGTCACGGTGCTTGAACACCAGTTTCATGCTGGCAATGTAGTTGAAAATCAGGGAAATAATGAACGAGATGGTTGCGGCGAGCACGTTGTGCATGCGGAATACGCCGACGAGAAGATTCAGAATGCCCCAGTCGATAATGAAGGCGATCACGCCAACGAGGCCAAATTTCATAAGCTGTTCAATCAGTTTTCTCACAACGAATATTTAACACGCGCACGCAGACCACCTTGGCAGCCGTTCAGGCAAAGCCCAAAATTTCTCACACAACCACCCCGACTGCGCCGTTCGACGCCTAGACTGGAGGTGAACCGCAAAGGCTGATTCCAACAATTTAAGGAGAGCATCATGCCAGTCATCCACACCCATGTTTCCGTGTCCACCACCGCCGAACAGCGAGAGGCGCTGAAGTCCGCATACGGCAAGGCGATCACCGCCGTTCCCGGCAAGTCCGAAGGCTGGCTGATGTGCCCGTTTGAAGACAATATGCCGATTTATTTCGGCGGCGACGATTCCAAGCCGGCCGCATACGTCGAAGTGAACGTGTTCGGTCGTTCCGTGCCCGGTTCCGCCTGGGAGAAGCTGACCGAGCAGATCATGGCCGCGTTGGAGAAGGAACTGGGCATCCCGGCCGACCGCACGTACATCCGCTACACCGCCACCACCGACTGGGGCTGGAACGGCGGCAATTTCTGACGAAGTCACCTCCGTTCCTTCGAGGTTCGCCCATATTGCGAACCTCTCACCTCACCTACGGGAAACACACCGTGTTCCCCGCCTCACGGTTCGGGGCGGCAACTTCTGACGAAGTTTCTACCGTTCCTTCGAGGTCATGGCGTTGCGACGTTCGCTAGAAACCGCCGAAATTAAGGTGCAAAAAGGCGGTCACCTACGCATATACGCAAGTGACCGCCCTAAAATGTTGCGATCAGAACGCTACGACTCGTTTATCACACGATCTTCGGCATCGGCGTGGTCAGCGAAACGGTGAGATTCACATGCACCAAACCGGCACCGGAATGCACTTCAACCTTCTTCAACGTCACCGTACGCTCTTCAGCCGGAGCGGAATCGTTGTCAGTCATCGTGGCCGGAGACTTCACCGCAACCAGTGCAAGCAAACCGAAATCAATACCGGCGCTGGCGCACAGGTCCACCGCCTTATTAAGCGATTCAGCAAAACCGTCCTTCAGGATCACGCGATCTGCCGGAACACCATACGCGTTTTCGGCAACCCAACGCACGTTCTCCACCAGAGCCATACCCTTGTGGCTGTGCGGCGTGGCCGGCATGGAACCATTCACCACCGCGTCAACGAACGCGTCAAGCTGCGGGGCGAGCGCATCGCCGCCATCGCGATACAGGTTGCCGATAATCGGCTCGCGGAACTCCAGATCCTTGGCGGTCTGCTGCAACGCCGGAATTTGATCGTCTTCGCCATCCCACAGGTTAATCAGCGGGAACGTAGGAATATCAAGACCTTCCAAACGCTGCACGTGGAACGGGTAACGCCAGGCAAGCGCCGGATCGTCACGCCAGGTGGAAGCGCGGGTCACCACAATCGCGGCGGACGGCCACTGTGCGCCATACTCGCGGCAAGCAATGTCAAGCCACTTCTGAGCGCCCGCGTCAGCACCGTAACCGGCCTCGACGATCACCACATCATGCAGGGCGCACGCCATTTCCACGGAAACCAGCGTCGGAATGCCGATCGACACGTTCGCGAACGGACCGCCGTGCACATACACGGGAGAACCATTCACCGTTTCCGTCTTCGCCGGCTTCACCGCATCGGAAAGAATGCCGGTAATGCGCCACAAATCAACGAATTCACCGAACGTAACGGCCTTGCCGTCCTTCGTGCCGGCAATCATCTTGGCAACGCGCTCGGCGATCTCATCCATGGAACGGGAGAGCACCACGATCTGCATGAGCTCGCAGGTCGGAGTGAGCACCACACGCTCGGCCACATTGCCCTTGCCGCGGTCCACCGCGATCTGACGCAGCGAACGGGACGGCACTTCGGAAACGCGCGGCACGGCGATATCGTCGAGCTTGCCGTCGTCGATGGCCTTCTCAGCGAAGGAAACCAGCAGGTTCTGGGCCGCTTCGATAGCGCCCATTTCGCCGCACAGACCCCAGTCGATCAGCTCAGGGTGGGTCAGGGAAGCCTTGCCGCCGCCCGAAGCGCCGCCCTTGGAACCGGCAGCGGTAATGCCCATGCTCGGCTGACGGAGCACTGCGGCCGCATCAATGCCACGCTCACGCAACGCGTCGATCAGCGCGATCGTGGTGGTGGTCTTGCCCTCGCCGCGAGACGCCTTCAGCGGAGTATCGGCGGTGACGAGCACGACCTTGCCATGCTTGCGTGGAGCATCCGGATCATTCTTCAAATAATCGAGATAGCCGAACGCATCAATCTTCTGCACCAAGCCGTACTGGCTGGTGAAATCCTCAATGCTGGTCACTGGGGTTTCCTTTCTTCAAATTGGAATGCACGCCATTCTAACGATGTTGTATTGCGGAAAATAATTGGCTCCCGCAACGTGGTCACGAGAGCCGAATAGTGAGATTTTAGAAGTCCGACATGTGGAAGCCGTTCTTCATGTTCATGCTGGCGGTGTACAGCACGGAATCAAGAAGCTTGTCGGTTTCCTCCTTGAGCTGCGCGGCCATGGTCTCGTTGGCTGCGGCAAGGATTTCACGGGCTTCGCCGTTGCGTACGGCTTCGATGATTTCATCCGGTTCCATAGGCTGAACATCGCCGATTTCGTCTTCCGCATCGAATTCGTCGGTCACGTCACCCACCAAACGTTCGATCTGCTCGTCGGTAGAGGCAACCATGCGGTGGCCCATCGCGCCGGTCTTCTCCTGATAGCGTTCCACGGCGTTGGCGGTGTCGGCGAAGCTGGAATCGCACAGGGCCGCGATGATGCGGTTCTCCCAATAGAAGTTTTCGGACGTGACGCGCGTGGTGGTGTCTTCCAAATACTTCGGCGTGGAGTTGACGTTCGGGAAGAACGGCACGAGCGTGTTGAACGGATTGGAACCATAGGCGATCCACTGGATCGCACGGCTCACCTGCGGGCGGTACGGGCGGATCTGCATCACCGCAAGCTGGCTCTGACGGTTGATGCCGATCGGGCGGAACATGTGGCGGGTACGCTGGTCGCCAAGCTTTCCATACGGATCGTACGGAGTGCCCTGATAGTGGGAGCTCAGCACATACTTCACATCTTCGATGGTGATTTTGCGTTCCGGCTGGCGAGCCCACGGAATATCGTCGGAAACCGGCTTATGATCGGCATCCTGACCATCCCACTGCTCGTCGTACGGGTTCAGGAAACGCTGCATGTACCAGGCACGCGGAGTGTTGTACACGTGGTCGGAATCGGAGTGGGAGCCAAACGCGTCGCGCGGGTTGAACGGAGTGGAATTCTCCACCGACAGATCAAGATGGTTGCGTTCGATGAACTCGGCCAGATCGGCGGAGCACATGTGGTCCTCCTGCTCGCCAAACGCATCTTCAAGATCAAATTCGTCAATGCCCAGCTGGTTCGGCATGGTCACGTACGCTTCGTCCGGCACACGCTTGGCGATCCAATGATGGCCGCCAACGGTTTCCAGCCACCAGATCTCGTCAACGTCGGAGAAGGCAACGCCGTTCATCTCATAGGTGCCAAATTCCTCAAGCAGCGCACCCAAACGTTTCACACCCTCGCGGGCGGTGGTGACGTACGGCAGCACGAGAGTAAGGAAATCCTCTTCGCCAATGCCACCGGCGACTTCCGGCTCAAAGCCTTCTTCGCCTTCCTTGCCCTTGGCCGGCGTGAGTTCCACGAACGGATCGGCACCGAGCACACGCTCATTGGTGGTGAGCGTTTCGGTGGCGCTCATGGCAACGTTCGCCTCGTTCACACCCGCTTCGCCCCAAATGCCTTCCTTCAGATCGGCATTCGGCACAGCCGTATACTGCAGCGGATTGTCAGGAAGATCGATTTCAACATGCGAAAGCACGCTCTTGTACTTGCGCGGCTGATCTTCAGGCTTGACTACAATGAAGCGCTTCGGACAAAACTCACCATTTGCACTATCTTCATTACGGGCGATGATGGTCGATCCGTCATAACTTGCGTCTTTGCCAACCAAAATCGTGGTACACGCCATAATTATTCAGCAATCCTTTCGATTATTGTCAATACGTTTTCGTCGGATATATTTCTGATTTCCGCATCTTTATATCGTTATATTGCTGCGGAAATCAAATTTCTGGCCTTACTTGAGATCCTCTTTCACAAATCAGGCTTTTCCAGTGAGGAAAATAGCGCCCTGATCAACGATTGTACCGGAAGTACGCAGCGCACGTTCCATTTCGTTGAGCCAGAATCCCTGATTGAGGCCGGCGAGCGGAGCCGTGGTACCCCACACATGCAGATAGTAGTCGTGATCCTGATCTGGCGGATATGGACCGTTGTAACGCATCGTCACTGCGGGATCACTGCTGCGGCCCTGCAGCAACGGCGAGGCGGCGGACGTGCGTCCCTGAATCGTTTCAGGAATCATCGCGGAAACCGTGCGCGAGAAATCAGCCGGAATCGCGAGCGCGTGAGAATCGTTGAAATCGTACATCAGCGCATCCACGGGCAGGTTCGCGAGGGACCAATGATTCCACTGAAAACCGCATACCGGAATTGAATCCGGATCAACGAATTCCCAATGCAGGAACTGCACTGCAGGATCAAGCGCATCAATGTAGAAGGGGAAGGAAACAATCGGCGTACCGTCGATGCAGTTCTCAGGCGGCGCCGCCTTGGCAAACGCGTCGGGAATGACGGTGAAATCTGCGGAAATCTTCATGCACCCAGTATCCCTCAAGCGTCTGACTCATACAAGGTTTCAATTGACGGCATAACGAAACATAACGAAACGACCCCTGCGGCGAGCCTGTGGGGCACGCGGGCAGGGATCGGTCCGGGAAACAGGGCCTATCAGACCTCACATCGCTTGAAAAACAAGGCATTACAGGCGATAGGCACAGCTAGTACGGCTCAGTTGGCCGGGTGGTAGAAGTCGCCGTTGAGGGCGGCTTCGGCACGGGCCTGAGCCTCTTCGAAGGTGACTTCGGCAAGGGAGGCACGCACGTCGTCGAGTGCCACCGGAGTCATGGACAGGGAGTTCACGCCAAGACCGGCCAGCACTACGGCCAAGTCCGGATCGGCAGCGGCCTCGCCGCACACGCCCACCGGCATACCCTTGGCGTTGCCCGCGTCGCAGATCATCTTGATGGCACGCAGCACCGCCGGATGCCAGGCGGTCTGATAGTTGGCAACGGAACCGAGCGTACGGTCGGCGGCCAGCGTGTACTGGGTCAGATCGTTGGTGCCGATCGACACGAAGTCGGCCACGTCGGCCACCTTATCGGCCATAAGCGCGATCGACGGCACTTCAGCCATCGCACCCACGAACTTCAGACCGAAGCTCTTGCCAAGCTTCACGAAATAGTCAGCCTCATGCTGGTCGGCAACCATCGGGGCCATGACCCACAGGTTCGCGTCGGTGGCGGCATCGGCTGCGGCGAGCGCCTTGAGCTGGCCTTCGAGCACGTCCATGTGGGCGCGCAGGGTGCGCAGACCGCGCAGGCCGAGAGCCGGATTCGGCTCGTCTTCCGGAGTGAGGAACGGCAGCGGCTTGTCAGCGCCGGCATCGAGCATACGAATCACGACCTTCTTGCCCGGGAACTGGCTCAACAGCTCGGTGTAAGCGCGGGTCTGCTCTTCGACGGTCGGCGGCTCGGAGTTGCCGATGAACAGGAATTCAGTACGGAACAGACCAACGCCTTCAGCGCCATATTCCAGCGCCTTAGCTGCGTCGGCCGGCTTGCCCACGTTGGCGAGCAGCGGAATGAGGTGGCCGTCCTTGGTGGAGCCCGGATTGCCGCGCAGTTCCTTGGCTGCGGCCGCGCGGGACTTGGCGGCTTCGGCTGCGGCGATCTCCTCTTCGGTCGGGTCGACGACCAGTTCGCCCTTGGCCGCATTGACGACCACGGTGGTGCCGTCGGTCAGATTCTCGGCTTCGGCTGCGGAAACAACCGCCACGATGCCGCGGGCACGGGCCAGGATGGCGGTGTGCGAGGTCGGGCCGCCCTGCGAGGTGACGATGGCGAGGGTCTTGCTCATGTCGAGCGCCGCGGTGTCGGCGGGGGAAAGATCTTCGGCAACGAGCACGAACGGGGTTTCGCTCTGCGGCAGGCCCGGTGCGGGAGCGCCCATAAGGTCGGCGATTACGCGCTGGCCGACATCATGCAGATCGGCGGCACGCTCGGCCTGATAGCCACCGATAGCACGGAACATGTCTTCCACCGCGGCAAAGCCTTCGAGCACTGCACGTTCAGCGGTCTTACCCTGCTGAACCAGACCCTTGATGGATTCAGCCAGCGACGGATCGGAAGCGAACATGGCGACGGCCTGCAGAATCGGAGCGGCCTGCTTGGCGCCTTCGTCACCATTGGCGGCCTCTTCGGCACGACGGTTCAGGTCGGCGTTCACCAGTGCGAGGGACTTTTCAACGCGAGCGATTTCGCTTTCGGCAGCAATGCCTTCCGCACGCGGAGCGTCCGACGGTTCCGGCAGTGGCTGCGCCATACGGATGACCGGGCCGACTGCAACACCGCGACCAATGCCAACACCTTTGATAATCATGTGAACTCCTTTGACCTGTTTCCTTGTTTTGTTGTTTGCCCGCGAAAGGAACGCGAACCGAACGTTTGTTGTTGTGATTTCCGCGCTTGCTTTGCGCGTCGAGTTACTGCGTGATTCCCACCGTCTTTGCCGGTAAATCATTTTCAGCCTGCACACAGTATACACACTTTAAGCCGTAACACACAACCGGTAAACGTTTTCTGCGTTTCGTGAAAAAAGGTGCTATAGTAATTATCAGCGGCGCACCGAGGCATTTCGCTCGGCAAGCAGCACGACTTTCAAATAACACAACCAAAAATCAATCAACACACGACTCAAAGGAGTGTCCATCATGGCAACCCGCACCACCGTCATCAACGATCCCGTCGGCATCCACGCCCGTCCGGCCGCACAGTTCACCCAGGCCGTCACCGCCTCCGGCTGCACCGTCACCATCGCCAAGGAAGGCGGCAACCCGGTTCCGGCTAACTCCATCCTGTCCGTCATGGGCCTGGGCATCAAGCAGGGCGATTCCGTGGTCATCGACGTGCAGGGCGCCGATGATGAAACCGTGGCAGACAACCTGCTGAACATCCTCGTCAACGCCGAGTGATCTTCCTCTTGCTGAAGATTTCAGAATTTCGCAAGATATTCAACAATCTTCAGTTATTGCATCGCAATTATGGAATCGCAATGCAACATGCATGATTGCGATACTTGCGATACTTGCTTTCAGCCACCTGCCGCTTTCGACGGGTGGCTGTTTTATTCTTGAATACGCGATTGAGATACGGCAGTAATTCGAATAATCCGAGTTTTTCGAGCATTTCGAATATTTGTGGTGAGGAGAGCATGGCACGCACAACCGACAATGCTTCGGCTTCGGCAGCTTCGGCGAACAGTTCGATCACGAACGTCGCAGCGCTGGCCAACGTCTCCATCGCCACCGTCTCCCGCGTACTTTCCGGCAAACGCACCAAAGACGACGACATCGCACGCCGCGTGCGAGCGGCCGCGGCACACCTCAACTATTCGGTCAATTATGCGGCGAGCGCGTTGCGCAGCACCGTCACCAACACCATCGGCCTGGTGATTCCGACCGCCAACGACCCGTTCTGCGCGCAGCTGCTTGACGAAATCGAACCCGTCATCGACGTGGATTCGCAGCAACTGCTGCTCGGCATCGGCGGCGATCAGGCCACGCAGATTCAACGCATCGAGTCATTGATGGACCGCCATGTTGACGGTCTGATCGTGCTGCCCGCCTGGGGAGCCTACCTTTCCGCGGAGCTTGAACATTACGCCTCCACACTGCCGATCGTGCAAGTGGGCGGACGCCAATGCTCGTTCCGCACATCCATGGTGAGCGTCGACGAAAACGCCGCCATGGAAATCGTGATCAGGCATTTGGCCGAACGTGGCATCGCATCCGTGGCATACATGGCCGGCAAGGAAATCTCCTTCGAATCGGCGGAACTGTTCGCCATGTTCCACACGCAGATGCGAGCGCACCATCTTGCCACCGAAACCGAATGGAACAAGTTCGGAGACCGTAGCGTGCAGCGCGGATTCGACTGCGCCATGCGACTGTTTTCCGAGCCGCTCGTGCAGCCGGAGGCCGTGGTGTGCGCCGACGATGCGATCGCATTCGGTGTGATGGTGGCGTTGCATTCGCTCGGGCTTCGCGTGCCTCAAGATGTGCTGGTGGTTGGCTACAACGATTCGCCGATCGCACGCACCACCATGCCGGCGCTGACCAGCGTGCGCCCGCCGTTCAAACAAATCGTCTCCGAAGCGCTACGCCTACTCAACGACGCCCCCGGCAGCCCCGCGCACATCTCACTCGCGCCGCAACTCATCGTCCGCGAATCCACCAACTGCCAGCGCTAAATCGCAATTTTTGCAATTTTGCCGGCAGTTATCGCACGATAGCAAGCCAGAATCATACAGCCAAACAACCATTTCCCCACCCGCTGGAAGAATCTGCCCTCGGAAAACAGTATGCGCCAACGCCGCTGGCCCTAACCGGCAATGAGGGCGCAGAAGAGGGCTTCGAAGACCAGTACGGGATTGCCGTTGCCGGCCAAACGGCGACGTGCGACGGCGATATCTTCCAGTCGCCGCACCGCTCCCCCGCGCGTAAGCCGCACCGACAGATCGGTAATCGACGAACGATTCTCCAAATTAATCAAGCCAACCGAATCTTCGGCATTGTTCTGCAGCACGGCCACATCGCGGTAAATACTGGCGATCGAATTCAACGCACGGTCAAGCACGTCACGCGTAAGGCGTGTGGTCTGACGCTTCAGCTCGTCTTTTTTGGCGATCGCATTGTACGCGCCACGTAGCTTCGGAGGAATACGATCCTTCGCACCAAGCCCATTGACCCTACGAAAATCGGCTTCCGCTTCCGCCGCCTTGACCTTCACCTCCGCTTCGGCCTGCGCTTTCGCACTGTCGATAAGATTGCCGGCAAGCAGTACCGCATCCGACGCGCGGCGCAATCCCAGCACGCCCACGATCAGCTCGTCGCGGTCAGACATGACCTGCTCGTTTTTCGCATACAGATTGGCGATGCCGATATGCCCTTCCGCAAGACGTGCGGCACGCGCCGCGATTTTCGGCTCGAATCCGCCATTTTGTTCCAGAAACGCGGCCACCGCCTGCGTGGAGGGCACGGCAAGATTGACGATGCGAGTGCGCGAGCGAATCGTCGGCAACACGTCCTGCGCACTTGGCGCGCACAAGAGCCAAATCGTGTGCTCGCTCGGCTCCTCAATCTCCTTGAGCAGCACGTTGGTAGTGCGTTCCAGCATACGATCGACATCTTCGATAATGATGATGCGCCACGGCGCAGTGCTCGGCATCTGCTCGGACGTAGTGATGATGTCTCGCACCTCGTCGATGCCGATGGTCACTTTGTTGGTGGCAAGCACGGTCACGTCGGGGTGAGTGCCGGCAAGCACCTGCTGCGCGGCTTTGGTCGGCTCGTCGCCAAGACCATGATCAGAGCTCTCCAGCGCCGCCGCAAACGCGCGCGCCACATTGGAACGCCCCGATCCGGGAGGGCCGCAAATCAGCCAGGACTGCGCAATGGCTTTCGGATCGCCACTTGCGATGGCTTTGAGTTGTTCGACAACCTGCTGCTGGCCGACGATCGAATCCCACACGCTCATCGGCTAGCCCCCGTTTGAAGAGCTTCCGATTGGCCGATTTGCGCAAAATCAGATTGGATATGCGACCATACTTCTTCAATGGATTGGCTGGCATCAATCACGCGGAAACGTTGCGATTCCGCCTTTGCCAAGTCAAGGAACGCCTGTCGCGTACGATTTTGGAAATCGTCTCCCGCGGATTCCATGCGATCTTCATCATGCTGTAGTCGTGCATGCGATTGCACAGGGTCAAGATCCAGCAGATACGTGCGATTCGGCAATAGCTCACACGTTGCCCACATACTTAAGTCGCGGATTTCACCTGCCGTCAATTCGCGGCCGCCAGCCTGGTATGCAAGAGAAGAATCAAGGTACCGATCGGTAATTACCACGGCACCGCGTTCCAGTGCAGGGCGAATCACCTCGGCAACATGCTGGGCACGGTCGGCGGCGAACAGCAGCGCCTCCGCACGCGGAGCGATATCCGCATCGGAACCTTCCACGCCGCCAAGCAGCAACTCGCGAATCGCCACGCCAAGCACAGTACCGCCTGGCTCGCGCGTGACCACGCATTCGCGCCCCTGCGCCTCAACGTACGCACGCAACCGTTCAACCTGCGTGGTTTTGCCGACGCCGTCTACACCTTCAAAGGAGATGAATATGCCTTGCATATTCATCACTCTACATTGCGGCGTTCGCAACGCTACCGCTGCTCACTGCTACGAACAGTCCACCGGACTGTTCATCACCGGGCGGGAACTACGGCGGGACGGGTGTAGCCTTCGTTGGCGGCAAGCCATTCCACATCGGCCTTCACCGTGGTCGGCGTGGAACCGATCTCCTTGGCGATACGGGTGTTGGCCCAACCCTTATCGGCCAACTCGCGCACCTTGGCACGGCGATCGGCACGAGCCTTATCGACGGAAGCCGCCTTGGAAGTCTTAGAAGCCTTGGCAGCACCAGCCTTCTTAGCCCCGCCCTTGCCGGCGGCGGTCTTACGTCCACGCCTTTTCGACGGGCCCTGCGCACGCTTCTCAGCCAGCAAACGGAACGCCTCGGCCGGTTCGATCGACTCAGGAGCATACTGCTTCGGCAACGTACGATTCGTCTCACCATCGGTGATATACGCGCCGTAGAAGCCTTCCTTGATGGTCACCTGCTTCTGCGTTTCCGGATCGACGCCCAATTCGCGCAGCGGCGGCTTCGCAGCACCACGGCCACGCCCACGGCCATACTTCGGCTGGGCGAACAGTTCCTTCGCCTTATCCACATCAACCGTGAAAATCTCATCTTCCGAAGCAAGCGAACGCGTATCCGACTTGCCATCGGCACCGGTCTTCGTCAAATACGGACCGTAACGACCATTATTGGCTTGCACGGTAACCGTCTGCACTTCACCGGTCTGCGCATCCACCTCTTCATACGAACCGACTTCACGCGGCAAGCTCAGCAGACGCAACGCATCATCCAACGTCAACGATTCCGGACTCATCGTCTTGAACAACGACGCCATCTTCGGACGATCGGCAGCGGCTTTCTTCGCACCCTTGCCGCGCTTCGGCTTCTCACTAGCGCCACCGGCAGCATCACCAGCATCGCCGGCATCGGCAGAAGGCATCACCAGCGCAACATACGGCCCGAAACGACCATTACGCACTTCAACGGTGCCTCCGGAAACCGGATCGACGCCAAGAGCGCGCGGACCGCCGGAATGGTTCTCGATCAAATCATGACCGACTTCCACCGTCAGCTCATCCGGAGCAAGCGTATCCGGCAGCGAGGCACGCTTCGGATTGCCCTCATCATCCAGATGGTTCATATCCTCCAAATACGGGCCATATCGACCGACGCGCACATGCAAACCGTCGCCGATCTCGATCGTATTGATCTCGCGAGCGTCGATTTCACCCAACTGCGCGACCTGCTGCTGCAAGCCGGCATGCGCCTCGTCCGCAGACTGCGCGGCACCCTCACCGGAACCGAAATAGAAGCGGGTCAGCCAATTCCTGCCGGTCTCCTGACCGCTCGCGATCTGGTCAAGACCGCTTTCCATATCGGCAGTGAACTCGTAATCCACATACCGCGGGAACTTCGTTTCCAGCAATTTGACCACGGAGAACGCGAGCCACGACGGAATCAACGCACGACCGCGCTCATACACGTACCCGCGATCGATGATCGTGGAAATAATGCTCGCATACGTGGACGGGCGGCCGATTTCCTTCTGTTCCAACGTTTTCACGAGCGACGCTTCGGTGTAACGCGCCGGAGGCTGAGTTTCGTGTCCGTCGGCACCAACCGCCACCGCGGCGAGCGCATCGCCCGGATTCATCGGCGGAAGCGACACATTGTCATCCGACTTCTTATCCGCTTTGCTGGATTTACCGGATTGCGCAGCCTGTTCAACGCTTCCAGCAGCATCGCCCTTCTTCGATTCGGCGGATGCGCGGCGGCCTTCACCGGTCGCCTTCATAAAGCCGGGGAATTCGATGACAGTGCCGGAAGCCTGGAACATGGCTTCCCCATTCGATTCGGTCGGTGCGGACAGTCGCACGGTCGCCGTGGAACCGGTTGCGTCTGCCATCTGGCAGGCAAGCGTGCGCTGCCAGATCAGCGTGTACAGCTTGAGCTGGTCGGCCGGCACTTTGCTTGCGATTTCCGCAGGGTCACGGAATTTCGCGCCCGCCGGCCTGATGCATTCGTGGGCTTCCTGCGCGCCTGCCGTCTTTGTGGCATATTGTTTCGGCGCGTCCGACAGATAGTTTTCGCCGAAATGCTTGACGACCGCTTCACGAGCGGCTGCGATCGCTTCCTGCGACAGCGTCACCGAATCGGTACGCATGTAGGTGATATAGCCGTTTTCGTACAATCCTTGCGCCGCACGCATGGTCTGACGCGAGCTCATGCCGAGACGATTGCCGGCGGTCTGCTGCAAGGTGGACGTGGTAAACGGTGGAACCGGACGGCGACGGTACGGCTTGGTTTCCATCGACGCGACAGTAAACGTTGCAAATTCCAATGCCTGCGCAATCGCGGAAGCCTGCGCCTCGTCCAACTGCACGACCTGATCCTTCGCACCGGCCGCAGTCAGCTTGCCATCGGCGCCGAAATCCTTGGAACCAGCCAAACGACGGCCACCCAACGACACCATACGAGACTCGAACGCAACATTATTGCCATCGGCATCCGGCGCCTCCAACGTTGCGGTGACATCCCAATACGGGGCACGCACGAACGCCATACGCTCGCGCTCGCGCTCCACGATCAAACGCGTGGCGACGGACTGCACACGGCCCGCGGAAAGACCCGGCCCAACCTTGCGCCACAGCACCGGAGAAAGCTCATAGCCGTACAGGCGGTCCAGAATACGGCGGGTTTCCTGGGCGTCGACCATGTCGTCGTCAACGTCGCGAGTATTGTCAAGCGACGCTTTGATGGCTTCCTTCGTGATTTCGTGGAACACCATGCGCTTAACCGGCACTTTCGGCTTGAGCGTCTGTACCAGATGCCAGGCGATGGCCTCTCCCTCGCGATCCTCATCGGTTGCGAGGTACAGGGTGTCGGCTTTTTTCAACGCGCTTTTCAGCTCGGACACGGTTTTCTTCTTGTTGCCATCGACGATGTAGTACGGCTTGAATCCGTCTTCCACGTCAACGCCGAACTTGCCGAATTTGGTTTTGTCGGCGGCCGGCACCTGGCTCGGCTGCGCAAGATCTCGAATATGGCCGACCGAGGCCATCACCGTATATTCGGAGCCCAAATACCCACCGATTTTCTTGGCCTTGGTGGGAGACTCCACAATCACGAGCTTGCTGCCGGTAGCCATAGCCACTCCTTATTACTAGCGTTTGCAACGCAATAATACTCACTGACCGTATGCAGTTGGCAAACCGTCCGTGTGGCGCGAGCGACCGGTGCCGGAAATTTTCGGCGTGATCGTACGTTTTGCCGTCAGCGTTTCGGAGGGGCCGGAGGTGCACCGACAAGCCCAAGTTTCGTCAATGGCGAGGCGGTCAGCTGACGCATGGTCAACACCAGCCCGAACACCAACGACGCAACGGAAGCCGTCAGAATCACCGTGGAAAGGTGCGCACCGGAATTCGTCCATTCCGCACTCATCGCAAGTCCCGGCTGAATCTGCCAAATAATGTATGCGCCATACAGGGTGCCGAGCACGCCGAACGTCAACAGCACGCTGCCGACGATCTGCACGGAAGGCGACGACGCACGCGAACCGGGCTCATCCATGCCGTTCGCAAACGTCGCGGCAAGCGTGATCATTGCCACTCCGCCGACGATCAGCAACGCCATGATCACGTCGGTCGGCCGGTGCCACTGTCCCGCAATCACCGACAATCCGACGAGTACCGCATACAGCCAGCCGATCACGGCAACGAGCGCACGGCATACGCGAGGCACGGCGCATAGTAGGATCATTCCTGCCGCGGCGGCGAGTATGACATGCCCGGAAGGCGCGGAATTATTGGGATTTGATTCCAGATTGATTAAGTACGGACGTGGCAGCAGCGGCTTCAGCAACTCTGCTGCGGCAAAGCAGATTCCGCCGAATACCGCCAGTTGAGCAATCAACAGCCATCGTTTTCTTACGATAAGTACGGCGAGGGCGATTATCGACATAATCGCGCTTGTTGCGATTACAACGGTGGAAATGGTGAAAACATGCACGACCGGTTCCAGCCATCCCGGCAGGGCCGCATCGAATTTCGACCAGACCATGTCTTCATAGCTTTGGCCTTCCATCGTGCGCACGCCCAACCACCAGACGCCCACCGCGGCGGCAAGCAGCAGCAGACCGAACACCACGCTGAGCATAATGCTCGACACGCGCGGATGACGGGTCAGCGGATCGGCTTTGGCAAGCCCTTCGCTCACTTCACGTGGGGAAAGCACCTGTTCGATCGGATCAGACGGCGGCTGCGGCACGGGAACGGGCGCGACCGGCTGTTCCAGCATATTCGCGGACTTGTGCGGGTCTCGGATGATTGGCTTGAATTCGTCGGTCATAATCATCGAGAATACGGCATTGGCTCTACGGTATGCGCGAATGGCATGAAGATATAAGAAAACCTCCACGCACCCGGAAGAGGCCACTTACCCTTGCTGCATTCCTGCCCTGGGGGAGTTGGGTGACGTACCGCCACGCGGAGGCAAAGACCAGTGTACACCATGCCCGGACCGAACCGCGCCGCAAGCCGCACGAACCGCAGCGCAACCCGCGCCACAGGCCGCGCACGAACCACACAGACCATGCCATGATCCGTGAAGCAGCCAGCCCCACGACCAGCGACACAGGGAAATCAAACGTCAAAATGCCGCTTCCCCATGAGCATCCCGCGTTAAGGAGGGCGGACGGGTATGCTTGATGAGGAATCGCACACGAATATTGTGTGTTTGTTTTAAGTTCGGAAGGTTGTTCTTATGACTGAAGCGGTGGAATATCCCGATCTGGTGGTCGTGGGCGCGGGCCTGTTCGGCCTGACCGTGGCCCAGCAGGCCGTGGAGAGGCTCGGCGTGCGCGTGGAGATCATCGACGTGCGCGACCACATCGGCGGCAACGCGTACAGCTACATGGACGAGGAGACCGGCGCGGAGATCCACAAGTACGGCGCCCACCTGTTCCACACGTCCAACAAGCGCGTGTGGGACTACGTGAACAGGTTCACCTCGTTCACGAACTACGTGCACCGCGTGTACGCCACGCACGACGGCGAGGTCTACCCCCTGCCGATCAACCTGGGCACCATCAACCAGTTCTTCCGCGCGCACTACACGCCCGCCGAAGCCAAGGCGCTCGTGGCCGAGCAGGCCGGCGAGCTGGCGGGCAAGGATCCCCAGAACCTCAACGACAAGGGCATTTCGCTGATCGGCCGCCCCCTGTACGAGGCGTTCATCAAGAACTACACGGGCAAGCAGTGGCAGACCGATCCGAAGGACCTGCCAGCGGGCATCATCAACCGCCTGCCGGTGCGCTTCAACTACGACAACCGCTATTTCAAGGACACGTGGGAGGGCCTGCCGGCCGACGGCTACACCGCGTGGATGGAGCGCATGATCGACGATCCGCGCATCCATGTGACCCTGGAGACCGACTTCTTCGACGGGTCCCAGCCGTACAACAAGGCGGCTTTGGCCGCGGCCGGCGTGCCGGTGGTGTACACGGGCCCGGTGGACCGCTACTTCGACTACTCGCTGGGCGAGCTCAAGTGGCGCACGGTCGACTTCAAGGAGGTGCGTTACGACGAGGGCGACCATTTCGGCTGCCCGGTGATGAACTTCTCCGACGCGGACGTGCCGTACACGCGCGCGATCGAGTTCAAGAACTTCAATCCGGAGCGCGCCGCCTCGCAGAATCCCGACAGGACCGTGGTGTGGGAGGAGTACAGCCGTTTCGCCGAGCGTGGCGACGAGCCGTACTATCCGATCAACACGGAGGCCGACAAGGCGCTGTACGCGAGGTACGAGGAGCTCGCGAAGGCCGAGCCGAAGACGGTGTTCGGCGGCCGTCTGGGCACGTACAAGTACTACGACATGCACAACGTGATCGACACCGCGTTGACCGCGTACGAGGAACAGGTCGAACCCCTTCTCAAGAAGTGACGATACGCATCGTTTCCAAATCGTAATTAAAAATCCCCAATCCACCGACGGTGGATTGGGGATTCCTCATATCAGGTGAACCAAAAATCAGGCGCGCCACACATCCTTACCAGCTGCCTTGGCGGCGGCGACATCGGCGTCAAGCTGCTCTTCGCTGCCTTCAACGCTGCCCTTGATGAACTCCTCCACCAAGCGGCGGGCCTCGCCATCCTCGTGCTGCACGGCCGGCGACTTCATGAAATAGGAGCTCGGAGCCAGAATCGGGCCGGCCAGATGACGGTCGAGCGCGATCTTGGCGGCACGCACGGCATCGATCACAATACCGGCGGAATTCGGAGAATCCCACACCTGCAGCTTGTATTCCAAGCTCAGCGGCACATCGCCGAACGTAGTGCCTTCAAGACGCACGAACGCGAACTTGCGGTCGTCAAGCCATGCCACGTAATCGGACGGACCGATATGCACGTTATGCGGATCCATATCGTGCGGCACCACGGAAGTGACGGCGCGGGTCTTGGAAATCTTCTTGGATTCCAGGCGCGAGCGCTGCAGCATGTTCATGAAGTCCATGTTGCCGCCCACGTTGAGCTGGTACGTGCGGTCCAGACGCACGCCACGATCCTCGAACAGACGGGCGAGCACGCGGTGCGTGATGGTGGCGCCGACCTGGGACTTGATATCGTCGCCGACGATCGGCACACCGGCGTCACGGAACTTCTGAGCCCATTCCGGATCGGATGCGATGAACACCGGCAGGCAGTTCACGAACGCGCACCCGGCGTCCATGGCGGCCTGGGCGTATGCCTTGTCGGCCTGCTCGGAACCGACCGGCAGGTAGGAAACGAGCACGTCGACCTTCTTGTCGCGCAGCACTTGGGCCACGTCGACCGGCTCGGCGTCGGACTCTTCGATCATCTGGCGATAGTATTCACCCAGACCATCGTTGGTCGGGCCGCGCAGCACTTCGACGCCCAGATTCGGCACGTCGGCGAATTTGATCGTGTTGTTCTGCGACGCTTCGATGGCTTCAGACAGATCCTTGCCGACCTTCAGCGCGTCCACATCGAATGCGGCGACGAATTCAATGTCGCGCACGCGATATCCGCCGAAATTATTGTGCATCAGACCGGGAATCTTATCCTCGTCCTTCGTGTCTTTGTAGTATTCAACGCCCTGCACCAGCGAAGAAGCGCAATTGCCAACGCCAGCGATAGCTACACGAATGCTCATCTGTAAACGACTCCTCTGTTATATATATGTATATATGCGTTTCACAGGTACCAAATTTCAAGCATACCTGCGAAACAGCGAAAAGGCACCTGAAAAACTGATAAAACCCTGAAAATCAGCCGATATTGAGACAACGACCCACAAACTGTCGATTTGTAAAAGAGCTGCGCAAAAAATGCCCTCCCAAGGGCAAACTCACCCCATTTTCACCTGATTTCTCAAGTCAATCAGCTACGGTGGAACCTATGGTTTCACACACACGAAGCGTAAGCTCACGCTCAAGAAGCGCCCGCAGCGGCGGCGCCGGCAGCAATCGCAGCAACGCATCCCATAGCGCGCCCAAGCCGCAGAACCACGGATCGCACCGCGCCAACGGACCTCAGAAAAAGCAGAACAAGCGCAAGCATCTCGTGCTGAAGTGGGTACTCGGCATCTTCGCAGCGCTACTCGCGGCAGGAATCGGCCTGTTCGCCTACATGTATATCACCACGGAAATCCCCGAGCCGGAAAAGTTCGCCCTCGCCGAAAAAACCACCGTCTACTATGCCGACGGCACTACGGAAATTGGCAGCTACGCGGAACAGAACCGCGAAATCATCGACTGCGCGGTATTGCCGGATTACGTGGGCAATGCCATCGTCGCGTCGGAAGACCGTTCCTTCTACACCAACAAGGGCATCGATCTGTATGGCATCGCGCGAGCGCTGTATACGAATCTGACCACAGGCAGCCGTCAGGGCGGTTCGACCATCACCCAACAGTATGCGGAACGCTACTATTTGGGCGAAACCACGTCGTATTCCGGCAAGCTGAGAGAAGCGTTCCTGGCCATCAAGATCGCGCAGGCACAAGATAAGAGCCAGGTGCTGTGCAATTACATGAACACGATTTATCTTGGTCGTGGCGCGTATGGCATTCAGGCGGCGGCGAAGGCGTATTTCAACAAGAACGCCAGCGATCTGACCTTGTCGGAATCCGCCATGTTGGCTGGTATCATTCCGGCGCCGAGCTCATGGGATCCGGCCGTCAATCAGGAACAGGCCGAAAAGCGCTACGACCGCGTGCTCAGCATCATGAAGGAAGACGGCTACATCACCGCCCAGGAGAAGAAGGAAGCGCAGTTCCCCGCCGTGTCGGAAATCCAGCAGAGCAACCAGATGGCCGGCGCGAACGGGTATCTGCTGACCACGGTGAAGAACGAACTGGTCAATTCCAAGGCGTTCACCGCCGATGATCTGGAAACCGGCGGCTACAAGATCGTCACCACGCTCGACAAGGACATGCAGGACGAGATTCAGCAGGTCGGCGACACCCGACCGGAGGGCATGCCGGAAAGTATTCAGGTGGGCGGCATTGCGGTCGATCAGAAGACCGGTTCCGTGAAAGCCATGTATGCGGGCAACGATTACCTCACCAAGCAACTCAACAACGCCACGCAGGCCACGTTCGAGCCGGGTTCCACGATGAAGCCGTTCGGTTTGCTGGGAGCCGCTCAGGAGGGTGTGAATTTCAACACGTTGTTCAACGGTAATTCCGGCCTGACGTTTGAGACGACTCCGGGAACCACCGCGCAGGTGCCGAACGCACTGAACACCAACTGGGGGTATATCAACCTCTATCAGGCGACCGCGAATTCGGTGAACACGGTGTTCATGGAGGTCAACAAGCACCTCGGCGCCGCGAATCTCGCCAAGATCGCGCATCAGGCGGGCATTGAGGAAGACATCGCCGAAGACACCACCTACAACATTCTGGGCATCAACGGCATTACCGTGTGGGATCTGGCGCAAGGCCACTCCACCATTGCGAACGATGGCGTGAAGAACACGCTGCACATCGTCGACACGGTGCTCACGTCCGACGGTTCGAAGGAGCTGTACAAGACGGCTCAGGAGAACCAGCAGGTGTTCGATGCGAACGATTGCCATCTGGTGCAGAAGGCCATGCAGGGCACCACCACGTATGGCACCGCGGCTGGCGTTTCGACACGTCTCGGACGTCAGGTGGCCGGTAAGTCCGGTACCGCAAACGACGAGAAGGCCGCTTCGTTCGTGGGCTACACGCCGCAGCTGCTCAATGTGTGGGCCATTTGGAATCCTGCGGAAGACGGCAGCGCGCAGGAAGTGCCATCGTTCGCAGGCTATGGCGTTTCCTCCACGGGCTACCCGTCGCATCTGTTCGAGGAGTTCATGTCGCTCGCATTGCAGAATCAGGAGGTGCTGACCTTCACCGAACCGACCGACAACGGCAAGATCGGCGGCCCGGACGGCACATGGGGCACCGGCGCGCAGAAGACCGAGACACGGCAGAATCAGGAGATGCCGAAGGCCGAAGAGAACACCGAGCAGACCACACCCGATCCTACGCAAAACAGCGATCAGAACAGCGGCGGTAACGGAGACGGCGGAGACAACTCCGGCAACTCCGGAGACGGCGGAGACAGCGGCAATAACGGCGGAGACAGCTCCGGAGACGGCGGCAACGGCGGTAACAGCAGTGGCGACAACTCCGGAGACGACCAGTCGAACGGAGCCCAATAACCGTCGCAACAACCGTCGGCGGCAGGCAAGGCACCCACTCATTGACGGCAACCGACGCCAGCCGGAACGGCAACCGGCAAAGCAACCGCAAAAAACATTGTGGCGGCAACGAATACCATCGTTGCCGCCACAATGCGTATCAGCATCCTCCAATCACCGGATCGCCATGGCAGACGCCCCCGGACGGTCAGTCGTCTGCCATATCGCGATTTTCATCGCTGCAATCCTACTTATGCAATCGTAGGGCGGTGATTTTCGCGCCGTCATGCGCCGAAGCCGAGATGCGTACGATCGCAGCGTCGTCAGCATTGTCGTTTTCTCCGGTATTCTCAATATTTTCCGCGGTTTCCGCAGTTTCTATGGCATCCGGCAGCGGATACACGTCGATTGCCGTGGGATCGCCGTCGATGCGACGATGCTCGCCACGCTGCAATGGCAGGCCGTCGAGCGTCACTTCATACGCCGCGTTTTCACCGTCGCTTTCCGCGGAATCGGCAATCACCTCGATTTCCAAACGATGCGCCTGACCACGCCCGCGCATCGCATACTGGAATTCGCCACCAGCCAACGCGCGACGCCAATGCAACGTGCCGTCGGCACCCATCATGTCGTTATCGCCCGAATACCGATGATCGATTTCCGATTGCTGCTGACCGCATGCGATGGTGTCGACAACGGTCTGCTCGCTAGCGGCCTGACGCGCATCGATATCGGCCAGTTGCGCGCGCAACGCACACACGTTGCCATCGTCGGCAACCGGCAGATACACGGAATACCGGCAGCCATGCATACTGCTGAACTCATGCATGTCGAACAGCATGGTACGGCCGGAAACGTCCGTCGCGGCAACGGTGAGGCCATGCACGTACGGTCTGGAAACCTGCGCGCACGCCTTGACCGGATTGCCGTTGATGATCGGCATGGATATGAGCGGACGCAACGGACCGGTGGCAATATGACTCATACGGCCGGCGTCCGCGAATTCGCCGTCCATATCGTCGCTATCCGAAGCCAGCGCCATCACCTTCGGCCCCTTCATGAAACTGACCCAAGGCGAACCGTCCGGCATACGCTCGACGGTGATCCGCGGCCGCAACCGCATCACCACTTCCGCAACGCCGTTCCAGCGCAGACGCAACGGCAGATATCCTTCGGGAATATCGTTGGTGCGTGCCGGATCAAGCGTGCAGACGGCGCAGGTGGCTTCCATCACGCCGTAATGCTCCGCCCACCACGGACGGCGCAGAAACAGCGTGGTTTCCCGCAAACCACCGGGAGTATCGGGAACATGCTCGGCCGTGGATTCCAATGTGAACGTCACCGTGTAATCGACGCCATCCTCAATGCGAGCGGCGCGCTGCGTGATGCGCAGACCCTGCTCCGGGCAGTCGAAGGTGGAATCGATGTACAGATTGACCAGCAGGCGCGTAGCTTCCGCCTCGGCATTGTTTGAAACGGTATTGCCCGTCTCGGCGGCAGAACTGGCAAAACCAGCAGCAGCCGAATCAGCCGAATCCTGCGCAGCCGGCCGCTGCAGCGCGTAAATCAATCGTCCATATCGGGCGTGATTCTCCAATCCCGAACCGACGCAACACCAGAAGCATTCCTGAGGTGTGGAATAGGCACGATAATGCTGCGATCGCATCGGCGTGAAATACACGAATCCCGGCTGCTTCGGATTGATGGTGGACAGCAGGTGATTTTCCAGCACCCGCTCGTAGAAGTTGATATAGTCGGCGCTGCCGGAACGCAGCCACAGTCGTTCCGCAAGTTTCGACATGTTGTACGAATTGCAGGTTTCCGGGCCTTCTCGCGATTCGATCATGGATGAAAAATCGTCCGTCGGGTGGAAATGCTCGGACACGGAATGCGCGCCGATGCTTACGGAACGGTGATGTACCACGGAATCCCAGAAGGTGTTAGTGGCGGCGTCGGCCTGTTCATCGTTGCAAATCGCGCCCAAACGTTCCCATCCAAGCACTTTGGGAATCTGCGTGTTGGCGTGCATGCCGGTGAGCACATCCTCGCCTTGCGCCAGCGGGTCGAAGATGGCGTGGTCTTTGAAGCGGTCGGCCATCACATGGTAGCGCTCCTCGCCGGTACGCGCGTACAGTTCGGCGAACGATTCGCACATGCCGCCGAATTCGCTCACCAGAATCCTGTCGAAGGTCTCGTCGTCCAGCGGCTCGGCGATACGGCACCACCAATCGGCCAGATCAAGCACGACGGTACGTGCCAGCTGCGAAGTCTGTTCATCGATAGAAGCAAAATCGGCCCATGTATCCAACAAACCGGCGAACGTTTTGTGAACGTTGTACATGGGCACCCATGCGTCGTTCATCGAGAAATTCTGCGATTCAACATCGCCTGCGGCAAGGCGCCCGAACACGGTGCGGGAATCAGGCACACCACCCACATACCCGCGCATCACAGCATCGCCGGCAAACGACTGCTGGCATTCATGCCATGACCGCACCACGGTGGCGGCGCGGTCGATGAACGGTTGCGGATCGTCTGCGACTTGCGCGAATCCGACGCAAGCCGACAGATAATGCCCTGCGATATGGCCGTCAAGCCCCGTTTCCTCCCAATTCGGGTACGACGTTACCGGATTGCCGTCGGCATCGGTCGGCTGCGGCAGTCCCGCCTCCCTGCGGAAGGGATATAGCAGGCGATCGACGTCGAGATCAAGCAGGTACCGCGCGCCGGCCTGTTGAGCGTCAAAATGTTCTCCTGGCAGTAGCCTCACCTGCTGTAGAGGGACCCGTTCGAGAATATGCGAAGTCATATGCGCGCTCCTTTGCGTCGTCTACATACGTGTATCGAATACGTGTACAAACGTTTCTTACGAGAATACAGAACAAGGCCGCCACCGTGGGGAGGAGCCACGCCGACGGCCTTGTTCTATGCACCAAACGGTGCGGTTATCGAAGGAAGGAAAACAAGGTTTGATTATGGATGTTCAGTTATGGATCGTTTCGATCGGATGAAGTCGGGCTTTACTTCATGCCGGTCATGGCGATACCTTCAACGAAGCGCTTCTGCACCAAGAAGAAGACCACCAGCAACGGCAGTGCGGAGATCAGGGCACCTGCCATCACCACACCGTACGGGGTGACGGAGGAACCATGGCCGGTCAGCATTGCGAGGCCTGCGGTGATGGTGCGGGTCTCCGGCTTGGAGGTCATGATCAACGGCCAAAGCAGGTCGTTCCAGTTGCCCATGAAGTTGAACATGCCCACGGTGAGGATTGCTGGCACGGCGTTCGGCAGAATGATCTGCGCGAAGATGCGGAATTCGCCTGCGCCGTCGATGCGGGCCGCGTTGTCGAGGTCCTTCGGAATGGAGATGAAGAACTGACGCAGCAGGAAGATGCCGCCGACGTCGGCCATACGCGGGATGATGATGCCCCAGTAGCTGTTGATGAGGCCCATGTTGGCGAGCAACTTGTACACCGGGATGAGCAGGGCCATGCCCGGGATCATCATGGTGGCAATCAGCACGCCGAGCAGCAGGCCACGGCCCTTGAAATCCACGCGGGACAGGCCGTAGGCGGCCAGGGAGTCGAAGAACACGGAGATGATGGTCACGGCACCGGCGAAGATGACGGTATTGAGCATTTCTCGACCGATTGGCAGACGTTCGAACAGCGACTGGTAGTTCTCAAGGGTGAACTGGTTCGGGACGAGCTTTGGCGGCCAAGTCTGCGTGATGGCGTTCGGGGTGAACGACACCAGCACGACAATCAGCAGCGGGAAGATCATCAGGATGGTGATGAGGATCAAAGCGAAGTAGCTGAAGCCCAGGCCGATGCGGCGCTTGCGGGTCGCCTGCTTGCGAAGACGCTCGTTTTCGGCGTTGATGCGGGCATTCTCTTGCTCTTGTGCGGAAAGAGTCGCGGTGCTCATGCGATTTCCTCCTTCTCATGCTTGTTGTTGGTATATAGCTGGATGAGGCCCACGATGAGCGTCATGATCAGCAGCACGTACGACAGTGCGGATGCGTAGCCGAGCTTGCCGTTGCCGAATGCTTCGGTGTAGATGCGATACACGATGGTTTCAGTGGCGCGTGCCGGACCGCCGGAGGTCAGGATGAAGACCTGATCGAAAACCTGGAAGGAACCGATGAGGCCGAAGATGACCACGTAATTGAAGGTCGGGCGCAGTGCCGGAAGAGTGATGTAGCGGAACTTCTGCCATGCGGAGGCGCCATCGAGGGAGGCGGCCTCATACAGTTCGGCGGAGATGCCCTGCAAACCTGCGAGGAAGATGACCATGAAGTAGCCGAAGTTCTTCCACACGGTGATGAAGACGATGGTAGCCATGGCGGTTTCACGGGTACCGAGCAGATCGACGTGCGCGATGCCGGTCAACTGCTGAATCCAGTACGGAACCAAGCCCAGCGATGGGGAGAGGATGAACTGCCATGCGATGGCGGCGACAGTCAGGGAGATGACGAACGGCAGGAACATGCAGGTACGGAAGAATCCGACGAACTTGAGGTCCTTGCGGTTGAGCAGCAGTGCGAACGCGAGTGCGACGACCACAACGATCGGAGCGTAGGCCACTGCGTAGACGAGGGTGTTCTTGACGTCGGTCCAGAAGTCGGCGCTTTGGAACAGCTTGACGTAGTTGTCGAAGCAGACGAACTTGCCGGCGCGGTTGATGCGGTCGGAAGTCAGAGACGTGATGAACGTCTTGATTGCCGGATAGAAAACGAAGATTGCGAGAACGATGAGGGCCGGTGCGGTGAACAGCAGGCCGGTGCGCAGGTTACGGGCCTGGATCGCCTTCTTGTTCTCCTTGGCCACCGCGGAATGCGCGGATCCTGGGACGGCAGTTGCTTGTGCCATTATCTCCTCCTTTAATGACACCAGGGATGTGTTTTTTTAAGACAGCAAAGGCCACGTCGCTGGCGTGAGGGCCAGCACCGTGGCCTTTTGCTGGGGTGGTGAGCGGGTTAGCCCCGCTCACTTGTTGATTGTAGGTGAATCCCGCTTCGCTTACTCGGTGTACTCGTCGAGGTAGCCCTGGATCTGGGATTCGGCGTCGTCCAGCAGGCTCTGGATGTCGTCGTCGGTGCGGGCGGTGTTGGAGGTCAGGGTGTCGACGGAGGCGGCGATGTCACCGAAGCCGCCCTTGAGGCCTGCGATACCGATGAAGGACTTGCTGGTGTTCTCACCGATCTTGGCGATCAGCGGACGCTCGGAGAGCTCATCGGCAGTGACGGTGGTGTTGTTCGGCGGATAGGCGGAACCGAGGGACCAGGTCACCTGGTTGTCGTGGTTGTTGTAGAACTTGAAGAAGTCGTAGATGCCCTGCTTCTTAGCGGAGTCGCCAACCTGGGAGGTGACCCACCAGTACAGACCGGTGGAACCGGTGTTGGAGCCCTTGGTGCCGTCCGGGTACACATAGGTGCCGTCGCCGTTCGGAACCGGGAACAGGTCGTGGTTGATGCCCTTGTCGGTGGAGGCCTGATCCTCCCACGGTCCGACGATCACCATTGCGGACTGGCCGGATTCGAAGGATTCACGAGCAGCGGTCTCATCCATGCCAGACACGGAGTAACCGCCCTTGTAGAAGTCACGCATCTTCTCGAGGAAGGCCTTGTTCTCCTTGGTGTTGATGGAGACCTTGCCATCGGTGGTGTAGATGCCGGAGCCGTTGCCCTTCAGGAACGGAGCCCAGCCGAGATCCGGCAGAGCGATGCCGTACTGGGAGCCATCGGACTTGGTGAGCTTCTTAGCGACTTCGAGCAGCTCATCCCAGGTCTGCGGGTAGTCGGCGTCGGTCAGGCCGGCAGCCTTCCACATGTCGGTGTTGTACCACACGGCGGTCGGTGCGTAGCCCATCGGGACGCCGCACTTCTCTTCGGAACCGTCGATGTTGAAGGTGATCTGGTCAACGACGTTCTCGATGTACTCATCGGTGCCGCTGTCCTTGTCGTCATAGAAATCGGTGACGCACTGGAAGGTGCCGTCGATGGACCAGCCCTGGCCGTTGTCGGCGCCGGTGGTCACGAAGTCCGGGCCGTCGCCGGAGGTGACCTTGGTCACCATGGTCTCGCCGATGGTGCTCCACGGCTGCAGCTGAGCATCGATCTCGTACTTATCCTGGGACTTGTTGAAGTCTTTGACGATGGACTCGAGAGTCTTGCCATCGGCCTCAGAGAAGCCGTGCCACATCGTGATCTTGACCTTGCCGTCAGCGGTCGTCTTGGCGTCGTTGCTGCTGCCACCGCAGGCGGACAGGCCGACGGTGGCCATCATGGCCAGGGAGGCCGCGGCCGCGAGAGCCTTGGTGCTCTTCTTAATCTTCATGGATTTCTCCTTTTCCTCTTGGTCTCCCAAGACATTTCCTCCAACCGTTGCAGTGACATTCATCAACAACCTTGTTTGCGATGTCGTTCACGCTTCGTCAGCTGCACTGCCGTTTGCAACGTTGTAATTTTGATTATACAGCTTTTTCCATCGTTGTACAAATCGGAAACACGCCGATGGAAAAGCTGTTTTCTTTATAATCTTCAATTATTCGTTTTTGTTGGAATCGCAACGTTTCTTACGATTACGCAAGTCAGTTCGCTACCGGCGTTCCCGCAAGAGCGCCGCCATCGGCCGGCAACACGTCCGTGGTGGTCGGGGTCCACAGATTGTCGGGTTCCGGCACACCGAAGTCGGGGCCGCACTCCGTCCACTTGACCACGCCGACACGGGCATGACGATTCGGGTCGAACAGCGGATCGCCCTTGATTTCCGTATAGTTGCGGCAGTGATAGATCATCAGGTCTTCGGAATCGTCTTCGGACTTGGTGAACGAGTTATGGCCGGGGCCGTACTGGCCGTTTTCGGCGCAGGTCTTGAACACCGGCACCGGGCTCTTGGTCCAGGAATCCTTGCTCAGCAGGTCGCTGCCGCGCTCGGCGGTCAGCAGACCGACGGCATACGGCACACCGGTGCCGGAGGCGGAATACGTGATGTAGATCTTGTTCTCGTGGAACAGGAAGGCCGGGCCTTCGTTGACGAGGAAGTCGATGCACTCCCAGTCATATTCCGGCTTGGAGAGCATGACAGGCTCGCTTTCCAGCGTCCACGGGTTGGCCATCTTGGCGATGTACAGATTGGAGTTGCCTTCGATCGCGGGATCTTTCTGGGCCCAGACCAGGTACTGCACGCCGTCGATCACCTCGGTGGTGGCGTCGAGCGCGAAAGAGTCGATCGGGGTGACGATCTGACCCTTTTCCACCCAGTTGTCGGTGGTGGGGTCGTCATCGGTGTTCTCCAGCACGAACATGCGGTGGGTCGGTAGGCCGGAGGCCTCGAAATCCGTTGCGGCGCCTGCGAAGTAGATGTACCAAGCGCCATTGATGCGGTGCAGTTCCGGCGCCCAAATATAGATGCTCGCCGGTCCGGACTCATGCTTGCGCCACACCACCGTTTCGGGGGCTTTCTGCAGGTCGTTGATGTTCGATGCGTGACGAATGGCGATGCAGTTGTATTCCGGGTCGGAGCCAGTGAAGTAGTACTCGCCGTCAACTTTGAGGACCCAAGGATCTGCGCGCTGAAGCACGATCGGATTGTTGTAAACAGCCATGTCTATTCCTTTTCAATCCGCTGTTCCAGTAATTTACAACGTTGAATATATCACTATTACAACGTTGTAACAAATCGGAGGAACGCACCACGTGTTTCTCACATCCGACTCCTCGGAAGAATCGAATCGCAGTACCCGGCAACAGACAATCGCCAGAAAGGGAAAACAAAAACCTCGGCACCGGCAATCCGTAAAAAACCGGACGCAAGCGCCGAGGCACCAATCACTTCCTTTCTTCCAAAAGAAGAAGAAAAAGAAGGAAGGAAGATCACACCACCAAGGAATTCGTGGGCAGCTTGGTGGACTGACGCACCACCAACGACGACGAAACCTTGCGGAACACCTTCTGCTCCGGCTTGAGATCCTTCGACGGCGAAACCCCGTCGATACGATCCTTCAGCAATTTCACCGACAGACGCGCCACCGCCTCAAGACCGGGAGCAATCGACGTCAACGCAGGAGACAAATACTGCGAATCATCGGAATTATCGAAACCGATCACCGAAATATCTTCGGGAATGCGCAGATTGTGCATCTGGATCGCATGCATCACACCGGAGGCGAGCATGTCGTTCAGCGCGACGACGCCGTCGGGAACCACGCCGGAATCAAGCAGCGCGTTCATCACGCGCACGCCATCGCTACGATGCCACATGCCCGACTCGACCACCAAACGCTCGTCGAATTCGACGCCGGCCTCCTCCAACGCCTCAAGGTAGCCCTGATAGCGCAGCGCGGCGGAGCCGACCTTCTCGCCCGGATGCACGCCGACCACGGCCACGCGCTTGCAGCCGGTCTGCAGCAGATACGACGTGGCGCGCTTGGCACCTTCCACGTTTTCCGTGGCGATATGGTCCACCTTGTCGGTGAAGATGCGTTCGCCGACAAGCACCAGCGGATAGTCCACATCCAATTGGTCGACATCATCCTGATCAAGTTCCAATGGACTGTAGATCAGGCCGTCGATCATCGTCTGCTGGGAGCCGTGCAACGCCTCAATCTCGCCTTCGCGCGAGTATTGCGTCGGCTCGACGATCACGCGCAGGCCCAGCTTCTTGGCCTCTTCGATGACCAGCGACGAAAGCTGCGCGAAGTACGGCATCTGCAGATCGGGAATGGCGAGGCCGATGATGCCGGTCTGCCCCCTGCGCAGATTGCGCGCGGACACGTTCAGCGTGTAGCCGAGCTCGTCGATGGCCTTGTTGACCTTGTCTCGCGTGGCCTGCGACACGAACTCGTAGTCGTTGACCACATTGGACACCGTTTTGATCGATACGCCGGCCGCCTTCGCGACCTCGCGCATGGTCACCACGTGCTCGCCGTTGGCGCCATTCTGCTTCGGCATGTCAACCCCTTTTCACCAAAAACATCTCATACATTCGGCCCCAACACCGGCTTTCGCCCCTTGCAGCGCTGAAGCCAACGAAATCAGCCTTTATTGCCGGAAACCACGATTTTCATCGTTATATCAGCATAGTCCGGATTGAGCTCTTCCGCCGCCTGCATGTCCAGTATCGGCATACCCTCCTTGGACCAGTGCACGCGGCGCACCTGGGCGTCGCGGCCGCCATACCGTCCATTCTCGTATTCCGCATTGTGAAATACATAGATGAGATTGCCGTCCTCGTCGTTGGACCACATGCCATGGCCGGTGCCGAGCTGCCATTGCCCGTTGTATACTCCGGATTTCTGCAGCGGATAGTCGAGCTTCGTCCACACGTTCGGATCGGTCAGGTCGGCGTTCTGCCCAGCCGGAGCGGTGACCAGACCGGTGGTGTAGTCAATGCCGACCAGCGAGCCGGAATAAATCAGGTAGATCGTGCCATCATGCACGATGGCGTTCGGACCTTCGGCGATCATATTGTCCCACGCGAATTCCGGCACAACGACCTGCTTCGGCTCGCAGGTAAGCCGTTCCGGACAGGCCGGATCGAAGCTGGCGATCCAAATGCTGCCGACCTGCTGCCACGCGTAATACCAGCGGCCGGAATCGCTGATGACGGTCATGTCGAGCGAGATACGTTGGATGGGATTGAGCACGCCGCCGGTCGGTGTGAGAATCGGCTTCGGCACCGTCCAGTTTTCGGGTTCGCGCGGATCGAAATCCGTGCCGTCGGAATGTTGCTTGAGCTGCATGATATGGCAGCTGCCCGTCCACATGTCCGGCTTGCCTGCGCGTTCGTTGGGCGTGCCGTCTGGATTGGTGGCCGGCCCATCGAAGCATGGCATGAAGAGCACCGACAGTTTTCCATCGATGACATGCAGTTCCGGCGCCCAGAAGCAGCCGGTCATGGCGCGTCCTTCAGCGTTGTAATCACCGCATTTGAGCAGATCGATTTCCTTGGCACGGCCGCCCGCCGCGTCGGAAAGCGCTTCGATGGAGTCGGCGATGCGCAACGGCATATGCGTGGCGCCATCGTTCGGATCGACGCAGTTGCCGTCGGTATCGTCGGTGGCGATGAACATGAACATCGGCTTGCCGTTGAAATTCCAAGCGAACACCGACGGGTCCGCACGCTCCACGGCAAATGGCACCGGGTATACGGTTTGGCGGATGCGGCCGCTCACCGTGCGCGTGTCGCCCGGCTGGAGCTTGCCTTCGGCGGCGTCCTGCGCAATCGCCTCAAGTTCGTCTTTGTTCCAATCCACGGCACGGGTGGCACCAGAACCGTCGCTGTAGACGAGATCGGCGCGGACCTTGGCGAGTGCCTGCACGGCTTCACGGGCCGCTTCCCTGCTTGCCGCCATGTCGATATGCTGCGTCGCCACCGATGTTTCAACGTTGTAAATACGACCGAATCGTTCGATCAGTTTCGATGCTTCTTCTTCAGTGACGGCAATCACGTTGCCAGGAACGGCATTGGGAATATTGCAATCGCAGGAACGGCTTGATTCCGCCGTTACCACAGCTTCCGCAATATCGATCGGCTCGCCGGATTCGGCCACGGCGACAATATCGGCAACGGTCGCGACATACGATTTGCCGTCGTTCGACGTCCAGGAAATCACATAACGGGAGGCGTCCGCGTCGAATGCGACAGACGGACGATTGACGCCACCGCCGGTACGCAGCATCACCAGTCCAAGCTGCGTGAAGGAGGTCAGATCGTCGCTGACGGCCAACAGGAACGCCGATCGCTCGGAGCCATCCGGCTCGCCGCCGCGCGCAGTACGGGTGGCGGCGAGCGCGAATCGGCCATCCGCAAGGCGGAACAGATACGGGTTCTTCAGGGATTTCAACGTGATGTCGATCCCCGGCATCACCGCGCCATATGCGACGGCATCGGTGGCCGGATGCGCCTCATCGAACGGATCGGCGACGAAATGCGCCGCCGCGACGCACGCTCGGCGCGACTCGGCGGTGGCGGCCTGAATAGGCACGCCGGCGGCGAAGAAAATACCGTAATTCTCGTTGAGCGGCTCCCATTGGGCGGCCCCATCGGCACGCAACGCAAGGTGCATGCTATAGGCGATGTCCTCATTATTCGCCTTTTCACGGCCGGTAGCTTCGCGCGTGTAGCACAGCAATTCGTAGGAACTCGACATCGAGAAACCCCTTATGATTCGACTTTTCTTTACAACGTTGTACACTATACAAGAAATTACATCGTTGTACAAATCAATGTCATCCGCAAGGAAGGGGAAAAATGAAATTCCGTACAACAGCAAAGCAGATCGCGGCAGGCATCATCGCCGCAGCCATGCTGGTCGGAACGCTCGCCGGATGCTCCGGCAATTCGACGAAGCAATCGTCCGCATCGTCGAAAGCCGAAACCAGCACCGCCAGCATCAAGCGCGGCGAATCGCATGATCCCTCCATCGTCAAAGCCAACGGAAAATACTATATTTTCGGCTCGCATCGCGCTTGGCTCAAAAGCGACGATCTGATCAACTGGAGCACCTTCACCAACAATCTGAGCACCGACTACGAGAAGATCTTCAAAGACATTTGGGACGGCTGGGCGAAGCAGTCTTCCAATCCTGACGTCAAAGGCAACATGTGGGCACCGGACGTGATCTGGAACGAGACCATGGGCAAGTGGTGCATGTACATGTCGATCAACGGCGCGAACTACCGTTCTGTGATCGTGTTGCTCACCGCCGACGACATCGAAGGCGATTGGACGTACGTTGGCCCGGTGGTCTATTCCGGCTTCGAACGCGTGAACGTGAAGAAGACCGACGTGCCGCAGGTGCTTGGCGAGGATGCCGACATCACCCGTTACACCTCGCAGACCGACACCGGCATCAACGCCATCGACCCGTGCGTGAAAACCGATGACAACGGCGACATGTGGATGACCTTCGGCTCCTGGTTCGGCGGCATGTGGATGTTCAAGCTCGACTCGGCGACCGGCCTGCGCGACTACAACTCCACCTACCCCACCGAAGCGAACAAGTCCGACGCCTACTATGGCGTGAAGCTCGGCGGCGGCTTCGGCAACTCCGGCGAAGGCTCCTACCTGCTGCACGACAACGGCTACTGGTATCTATTCGCCTCCTACGGCGCGCTGCAGCAGACCGGTGGCTACCAGATCCGCATGTTCCGCTCCAAGGACATCACCGGCCCGTACGTTGACGAAGCCGGCAACACCGCGATTTCCACCAAGGCCATCGGCAACAACTGGCAAAGCGACATCGGCGAGCGCCTGATGAGCTCGATCCAGTGGAGCGGCAACGACAACGCGAACATCGAGGTCTCCCAGGGCCACAATTCCGCGTTCGTTGACGACGACGGCACCGCTTACCTCGTGTACCATACCCGTTTCTCCGGTTCCGGCGAAAAGCATGAGGTGCGCGTGCACGAGCTGCTGCCGACCGCCGACGGATGGCTGGTGGCCGCACCGTACGAATACACGGGCACCAAGGCCGACAAGAAGGGCTACAAGACCGCCGACATCGCCGGCGATTACGAGATGGTGACGCACGACAAGTCCAGCTATTTCAAGGGCCCGAAGAAGGTCACCGATAAGACGAGCACCGTCTATCGCGGCGTGAACAAGCCCATCAACATCACCCTGAAGGAAGACGGCACCGTGACCGGCGACCAGACGGGCACTTGGGAGGCCGTGGAAGGCGCCAACCAGATGACGCTTAAGCTCACCGGCAACGAGGGCGAAGTCACGTATTCCGGCGCGTTCGACAAGCTTCCGCGAGACAAGGATCGCAAGGCAGTCATGACCTTCAGCGCTCTGGGCACAAACAATCTGTGCATTTGGGGGTCGCAGAAGTGAGTGAAAACGGCACAACAACCGTGAATGCTGCAGTGCAATCGTCTGCAGAACCACTATCTGCGGCACCGGCCACCTCGCCCAACGGCATCGAGCACACGCTCGCCAACGGTCGGGTGGCCGTGCACGATCCCGCAATCGTCGAGGAAAACGGTGTCTACTATCTGTTCGGCACGCATCGTCGGTGCGCGCGCAGCACGGATATGGTGCATTGGGAGCGGTTCGATAACAATCTGAGCCGCGACCCGTACGCGCTGCTCGGCGATATTTGGCAGGCATGGCCGAAACAGGATTCCAATCCCGACCTGCTCGGCAACACGTGGGCGCCCGACGTGATCTGGAACGAGACCATGGGCAAGTGGTGCATGTACCTGTCGGTGAACGGCGACCAGTTCCGCTCGGTGATCGTGCTGTTGACCGCCGACCATGTGGACGGCGACTGGACGTACGTGGGGCCGGTGGTATATTCCGGTTTCGACGAGAGCAACCTGTGGAACACCGACGTGCCGAAAGTGCTGGAACTTGAGCCCAAAACCGATGGCACCGTCGGCTATGACCTGACCCGCTACCTGTCGCTCAAAGACACGCGCATCAACGCCATCGACGCGGCGCCCGCATTGTGCGAGCACGGCGAAATGTGGATGAGTTTCGGTTCATGGTTCGGCGGCATCTGGATGTTCAAGCTCGATCCGGAAACCGGCTTGCGTGATTATTCCGTGCGATACCCGCTGGTCAAGGATTCCTCCGATCCTTATTACGGCGTGAAAGTGGCCGGAGGCTACTGGAATTCCGGCGAAGGATCGTACTTCATTCGTGAAAACGGATGGTGGTATCTGTTCATGTCGTACGGCTGGCTTGGGCGCACCGGCGGATATCAGATTCGTCTGTTCCGTTCAAAATCGCTGCTTGGCCCGTACGTGGACCAGAACGGCAATCCCGCGATTTCGTACGGTGAGATTCCCGACAATCAGGAGCGCGGCACCGGCATTCGATTGACGTCTTCCGTACAGTGGGATGGCGGTCCGGCAGAACTTGCCGATGTCGAAGTCTCGCAGGGGCATAATTCCGCCATTCGTCGGTCGAAGGACGGTCGCATGTTCCTCGTCTACCACACCCGTTTCGCGGAACGCTTTAGCGAGGACGATGATGAAGATTACGAATCTCACGTACGCGAATTACTGCCGACTTCCGACGGCTGGCTAGTTGCGGCACCGTACGAATACCGCGGTTCCGTTGCCGTCGCGCCGACCGGCATTGCCGATATCACAGGCGATTACAACGTTGTACTGCATGATCAGCATACGTTCTTCAACGGCAAGCAAGAGGATGATGGCACGTACGTTGGCATCAATCGTCCGACGCGATATACGTTCCATGAGGACGGGCGGATCACCCGGGGTGAAATCGTAAGTTTCTTCGATACTCCCGACGCGAATCTGCCGAGGTCGACGGACGGGCCGATCACCTGCGGATCGTGGAAACCGCTTTCCGGCGCCGTGAACGGATTCAACTGTTGCGCAAGCGACGCGGAAATCCGATTGGACGACGTGACCTACATTGCACGGTTCGCAACACTCCCCCGCGAGATCGACGGCAAGCCGGTCATGACGTTCTCCGCAATCGGCAACAATGTCTGCATTTGGGGATCGCAATCCTGAATTTCCGAGTTTCCGAATAATCCGGAAAAACTGGAAAATCCGGAAACTCGGGAATCCTATGAAATCAAAAAGCAAAGGGCTTGTGACGTACTCGCAAGTACATCACAAGCCCTTCAGCTACGAGAACCGAAAACCCGCGGAAATCAGCGCTCGGAACGGTTGATGGCCGAAATAATGGCCTTCAGCGAGCTGGTGACGATGGACGTGTCAATGCCGACGCCCCACACGATCCGCGGATCCTCTTCCTCACCGATCTGGCATTCCACGTAGGAGGCGGCCATGGCGTCGGTGCCGACGGACATGGTGTGCTCCACGTAATCCATCACGGAAGCCTCGATGCCGAAGTTGCTCAGCGCGTTCAGGAAAGCGGCAAGCGGGCCGTTGCCCATGCCGGAAACCTCACGCTCCACCGGCTCATCAACGCCGACGTTCACGCCACGGTCAAGAATCCTGGCCTTCAGCACGGTATCGGAACCATCTTCACCGGACGACACCGACACCTTCAGCAGCTTCAGACGGCCCCACTGCTCGAGGGAGTCGTCCTTGCTGTCGCCGACCACGGCACCAGCCGCAGTAGCGCCGGACTCTTCGACCGGCAGATACTCGTCCTTGAACAGACGCCAAATATCCTCGTCCTTGACTTCCTTCTTGGTCTCATCGGCGTACGCCTGCACAACCTTGTCGAACTCGACCTGCAGACGCTTCGGCAGATCAAGATTGTGGTTGGTCTTCAGCAGGTAGGCCATGCCGCCCTTGCCGGACTGGGAGTTCACGCGGATGATGGCCTCGTACGTGCGGCCGATATCCTTCGGATCGATCGGCAGGTACGGCACCAGCCACACGAAGCTGTCCAAATCGGCACCGGCACGATCGGCGGCCACCTGACGAGCCTCAAGACCCTTCTTGATGGCATCCTGGTGAGAACCGGAGAAGGCGGTGAACACGAAATTGCCGGCATACGGGTGACGCTCGGAAATCTTCAGCTGGTTGCAGTACTCAACCGTCTTGCGAATCTCAGGAACGTTGGAATAATCGATCTGCGGATCGATGCCCTGCGTGAGGAAGTTCAGACCAAGCGTGACCAGATCGACGTTGCCGGTGCGCTCGCCGTTGCCCAGCAGGCAGCCTTCGACACGATCGGCACCGGCAAGCACGGCCAGCTCGGTGGCGGCCACGCCCATGCCCTCATCGTTGTGCGGGTGCAGCGACAGCACCACGGCGTCGCGCGGCACCAGATTGTTCGACACGTATTCCACCTGATCGGCGAACACGTTCGGAGTGGTCATTTCCACCGTTGCCGGCAGATTGATGATCATCGGATGCTCCGGAGTCGGCTTGATGACGTCGATCACCGCATTGCACACCTCAACGGCGTACTCCGGCTCGGTGCCGGTGAAGGATTCCGGAGAATACTCGTAATACAGGTCGATGCCCTGGGCTTCGCCCTCAAGCTCCTTGCACAGGGTGGCCGCGTCGGTGGCGAGCTTCTTGATGCCGGCTTTATCCTTGCGGAACACGACCTCACGCTGCAGCACGGACACGGAGTTATAGAAGTGCACGACGGCGCGCTTGGCACCCTTCAGGCACTCGTAAGTCTTGCGAATCAGGTGCTCGCGAGCCTGCGTCAGCACCACGATCGTAACATCGTCAGGAATGAGCTCACGCTCGATCAGCATACGAATGAAATCGTAATCGGTTTCGGAAGCCGACGGGAAGCCGACCTCGATCTCCTTGAAGCCCAACGACACCAGCAGATTCCAGAAACGCAGCTTGCGCTCGGAATCCATCGGGTTGACGAGGGCCTGGTTGCCGTCACGAAGATCGACGGAACACCAACGCGGTGCACGCTGCAGTCGCTTGCCCGGCCACGTACGCTCCGGGTAATCAAACGGCACCTGCTTATCGTATGCGACGTACTTGTTGTACGGCATCTTGCTGGGCTTTTGCGGAGCTCCAATATAACGCGCCGGAGGCAGCAGCGGGTCGTTGTTCCCTCCGTTGGACGCTGCAGCCACTGCCGCGAGATCAAACACTGAAGATTGATCCTGACCCATCACTCCTCCTTATCTGTAAAGCTGGGCAGGCCTTCTGCCGGCCCACATTGTTACGTGCATGTTACCTACCTGCACTGCCGCCCATAGTAGCGGCAACCAATCCCATATATCGCCGGCATTCCGCCATATGACGGACAGACCACGATTTTCGTCTCTTTTTCACCTCATATCCAAATTTGCCGCATTACAGTGAGCATCATGACCTTGCGATTCAACAGCGACGGCACCTTCCGTGTGCTGCAGATGGCCGATATTCAGGACGGACCAAACGTGCGCGAAGACACGATCCGTCTCATCGAAGCCGCCATCAAGAAAACGCATCCCGATCTGATCGTCTTCACCGGCGACCAGATTCGCGGATACGACCCCGCGTACATCGACACGTTCCTGCGCCGTCGCGGAGAGCAGCCGGGCACGCACATACGAGCGGTCACCGAAATCGAAGCGAAAATCCGCGGCATCAAACGACATCCCTTCACCAAAGCGTTGCTCGAACAGCCCCCGACCGACGACAATTGGATGATCGACGGCATCGGCACCGACTCGCCGAAACTCGTGAAACGCAACAAACGCGACGGGCGCAACGGATCCGCCAACAAGCTTGAATCATGGGCGCAATCCATCAATCGCGCGACCGCCGCGACCATACTCGACAGCACGCGGCAGAAAGTACGAGACACGTTCGCAGCATTCCTTGGACCTGCATTGGAAGCGCGAATCCCCTTTGCCGCAACCTACGGCAACCACGATTTCCAGTGCGGCATTCTCGCCGACGAACAGGATGACCTCTACCGAGAGTTTTCCGGTTGCATGAATCCCGTTGCCGGGTCGTCTCCTTTGGCGCTCGAACCAGGCACGTTTGCGATTCCGATCGAGGCTTCCGACGGGTCTGGGCGCATTGCGATGAGCGTGATGATGGTGAATTCCGGCGACTATGCGGATAATGCGTTTGACGGCGATCGCAGTAATTCCGGCGATCGCGAGCATGCTGGGGATACTGGTAAATCCGGCAATACTGTTGGCAATGCTGCAGGAGGACGGGAATCGCTGACATCCTACGTAAAATACGCGTCGAATTCGCGCGGATGGGATTTGGCCGATTCCGACGGCTATGGCACGCCTTCGCCGGAAGCGATCGAATGGCTGAAGCAAGTGCAACGCGAGTTGGGCGAGCGCAATGGCGACGGTTTGGCGGTTCCGGCGATCGCGTTCCAGCATATTCCGCCGCAGGAGTTCTACGATTGCCTGCGCGAAGTGCCCGCATACACGCCGAATGCGGTGGAGGGTGCGCGAACGTTCGCAGGGCATTGCTATGTGTTGAATCGTGACGTGTGCAGACCTGGCTCGAGGCTTGGCGAGGCGATCGGCTGTGCGGATGAGAACGTTGGCGAAGTGCAGGCATTGCGCGATGCGGGCGGCTATTTCGCGCTGTTCTGCGGGCATGACCACAAGAACGCGTTCGTCGGGCACGTGCATGACATTGATCTTGGCTACGCGCCGACCTGCGGCTTTGAATGCTATGGTCCGAAATCGCGGCTGCGAGGCATTCGACTGTTCGAATTCCGCGAAAACAATCCGGTCAGCTACGTGACGCGCATGCTCACGTGGGGCGACTTGATCGGGCGCTACTCCAGCAACGAATTGCGTGTGTTCTTCGAAGACCATTGCGTGACCGATCTGATCGGCATCCGCAACGAATTGCGCCGCCCGCAGGTCACCGCCACACTGCTGGGCATCGGATCGGTAATGTGCGCCGCAGCCGGCCACGCCATCGCCAAACTATTCAAGCGCTAGGTGCGGCGACGCAAGGCGTGGCCGTCGCAACAGTCGGACAATCGCCAATCTGTGGAATGCGGAAAATCTGTGGAAAATCTGCGAAATATCAGCAGAACGTCAGTGGAACAAACTGACGCCGCGACGAGACACGCAAAACGCGTTGCCAAGCCAAGTATGACGGGAATTCGGCCATACCGCACCCAATCGAGGCGCATTCTGGCTCATCCAAATACTCGGCACACGACCATCCGCGGAACGCGATCCCAACAAATTGAAACCGTTCTTCTCCAACAACCATTCCGGATGCTGCGTGGCAATCGCAAGACCCTCTTCCAACGTAAGCGGCAAACGCTCGTCGGAATCGATCAGCTTGCGCGCCACATCGGGCTCTCGATTGATGTAGCACGTTCCCGTATGCGGCTCGACCACCAGGTAAAACGGACCTTCCGGAGGTTCGAAACCATCCTGCGGAAGAAAACTGGCGATATCGCGCGGCGGCATCGTGGTGAAACCAGCCATACGGTTGATCGACGTACGCGCGATCAACGATTCCGGGGAAACCAACTCGCGCGTAGGCACCAACAGAATCTGCGTGCCCAAATCGGAATCCTCCAACGCACGGATGAGCGGGCGCGCCAAAGCACGGAACGCGGCGGCCGACATATCGGCCACATCCGGGTAGCCCAACGCCACGATACGGTCCAATTGCTTCTGCGCTTCTTCTGATGCCTTCGACATGGCTTCCAGTGTACGCGAGCGCTCCGTCCAAAGTGCGAAAAGCCTCGCAGCCCGCGCAGCCAGTTCCGCATCAACCTCAAAGACATCGGGGCCATATACCAAAAAGTGCGCGAAGTAGACTTGCGCGCTCCGGAAGCAGAGGGTCGCCGGTTCGAACCCGGCTAGCTCCACCTTCATTCCCTTGGAATCTCAACGATTTCAAGGGAATATCTCTTTTTGCCTCAGCACCAAACAGTAGACACTGGTAGACATGACTAAAGTACCTGACAGGCCGTTAGTACCTACTACTACTCTCGCCGCTGAGTTTCCCACTGCTGGTACTTGGCCTCCATGACGGCCGCCACCTCGTCAATACGATCAGGCCACAGCTCGGCATAGGTGTTCAGCGTCTCGGTAGCCGAGGCGTGTCCCATGATGCTCTGAAGCGTTTTCACGTCGCAACCTGCGCCGATGGCGAACGAGGCATACGTGTGTCTCAAGCTATGGATTCTCAGCCCCTTCACGTCGCCATAGCCCGCCCCTTCTTTGGCTGGGTACCATACGCGTGTCCGCCATGTGTTCAAGTGGATCATCCCACCGTGGAGCGCAGTGAATAGATAGTCGTCATCGGTGCGACCGTCGCAGACCTGTTCGAGATCGGCAGTCAGGAAACCTGGGATGGGCACGATACGGTTGCGCCCGCTCTTTGGTTTGCCTTCGATTTCGCGCCCCTGCCTGTCAGCAGTGATCGTCTTCGTTACCGATATGCGCATCCTTGTGAAGTCAAGGTCGCCGATGCGAAGAGCCAAGGCTTCGTTGGCCCGCAGGCCTGTATATGCGAGGAAGAGGATGAGCAGCTTGGAGACCATCGGGTTTTTGACGTCAACTTGCGCTGCGGCCTCAGCGATATCCGCCACCTGCTGATGAGAGAGGAACACCCGATCGTCGGTTTCGGCATCTTGGGGAAGTTCGACGTCGGCAGCGGGGTTAGACAGTATCCATCGCCGTTTAGGCGAAGACGCATAGGCCATCACACCGCCGAAGGCATCCTTCACTACGCCTTTGATTGTCCGCCGCTTCATCGGCTGCATGGTCGTCTTACGCTTGAACTCGTGCGGGGCTGTTCCTGATTGAAGCTCATGTACCCATTCGCTGACTTCCGATTCTTGGATACTGCCGATCGGGCGATCCCCCACTTAGGAAGCACGTACCGGGTCATGTCGTTCTCGTATCGAAGATAGCTACGACCGCGCAGGTTGTTCTTGGATGCGAGCCATTCCAAGGCGACCGCTTGGAATGGCCTGTCGGCATCGGCCGGATCAACATACCGACCTGAGCGAATATCATCCTCCATGGCTGCCGCGAACGACTCGGCATCGGCTCGGGTGCTGAATGCCTTGCTACTGCGCTTCTTAGAACCGTCGGGCAAGGTTGCCCACCAAGACACCCGCCATCGCTTCCCGTGTCCGTACCGCGCCGTCTTAAACTTCCCGGGCACCTTGGCCTTCTCCGGCGTCTTCATATACGCGGCCAAGCTCTTCGTTACAGAACTGGGAACTGGAATCTTCACCTTGCTGCCATCGGGCAACGTCTCCCGTGGCTCGGTCAGCCAGAGGTCTTCAATCCAAGCTTTCGACATTGCTTTTCCTCACACGTGCAACGAGTTCTTCAAAGGAGACATCCCAGTATTTAGGCTGAGAAACCGAGATGGCATTTACGTCAAACGACTGAACACAACGCCCTGCCTCAGCTACAGCATCGAGTATTCGGTCAGCCATTTCATCTGGAATGCAATACGCATATCTGCCTAACCAATTCAAATTCTTTGCAATATCATTAACCGTGTTCACAAGCACCTTGAATACTTTTAGAGATAGTTCAACCTGTTCCTGTTTTGTTGCTAAATATTCTCCACGTTTCGGTTGTGGTGTTTTAGAATACCCACCCATTCTAAAACGTCCTTTATCTGTATAAATCCAGAACTGGCTATTATTCCATTCCCTCAATGCCATCCGATATTTATGTTCAGCTACTGCTGAAATATCGACTAAACCATGAACCGGATAGGTCTTTAGCATCCACTGGAGCTTGTTAGTATCAGCCAATAGCCTTCCCGCTTTTTTAAAATCTGTATCTTCTGCCTGCAATTCGAAATCATCTAGACGTTGTTCATCATAGATCTGCAAATTAGTTTTCCCATCCGGGAACAAAGGATTGTTCTCAAAAGGCTTTTGAACATCCACAAACAAGTTCACGAGAGGCACCCCCAAGGCAATCGCTATATCTAACGCATCAGACAGTTTTAGTCGCGTACGGCCAGTCTCAATGTTTTCAAGCACATCGGCTGTGACAAGACTATTCGGCACAAGTTCCTTGACTCTCTTCGCCAAGTCCTCGCGAGACCCCCTAATTTTGCCATCTCTGTCAATAGGCGCCCATCGATGCCGCGCCCGTCGAACACAGGCGCCTATATACTTCTCTCGATCGTTTGTCAAGTTCATATATGCATGATACCGCAAAACTACGGATTATGTTCATTCCCCTACCGATACCTACGTTGATTCCGGCAGGCTAAAACCATGAACACAAACGCGACACACTCCGAGATGCCAACGCTCCTCACCCCGGCAGATGCGGCGACCATACTGCATGTGCCGGTGAAGACGCTGGCTCGCTGGAGGTTCGAGAACTCCCACCTGCCGTATGTGACGCTCGGCAGGAAAGTCCTGTATCGAGAGAGCGACTTGGTGGACTTCGTCGCGCGCAATGTTCATGAAGTGATCCAGTAACGGCCAACCTTAAGGAGGTACTCACAATGGCCGACGAAATGAAGGAACTCCGCGGCGCGGTGTTTGACCTGATTCCCGATGGGGTTTCGGTCGTCGCGCTCGACGAGATTGAAGTGGACGACATGACCCCCAAAACGAGGAACGTCAAGGACGAGGACAGCAACAAGCAGCACCGCGTTGACGACGAGCGCTTCGGTGGTCTCGTCTACAAACTCCCCGGCGTGGCTGTCCGAGATTGCCGCCGCAAGCGCATCCGCGACAAGGTGAGTGTCTTCGTCCGGCAGCGTCCCTCCGCCGCGATCCCGGAGATGACCCAGCTCCGACTCACTGGCCGCGTGCTGCTCTCCCCCTACGCCGTGGACGACCTGGGATTCACCATCGTCGCCGACGGCGTGGAGTCTGCGTCCGCTGGCACCAACACAGGAAGGCACTCCAATGAATGAGACCGGCATCAGCATCCCTTGGTGGAGTTGGCTCGCTCTCATTGCTGCACTGGTGGCGTGTGCCATCGTCGCCAAGATCGCAAGGGACATCCGCGCGACGAAAAACATCATCGCCGCACGCACCAAGAACACCCAGCAGGTCGAGGATGAAGATCGGAAGCTTGTTCGCTACGGCAAGCGACTTGGCGGTCACTACATCGCATGGCCGCGCGAATGGTGCAACCAAGAGGAAGCAGCCGGGCGCGGCGCGATGACTGTCAACGAACTGTGGCCAGACGAGACAGCTGAGCCGATTGCACACCGTCGCTTCAAGTGGGTGCAGCGCACCAAAAGGATGTAGTCATGGGGCTGCGATTCGCGGGGCGGTGGCTCGGTCGCCGCCCCGCCTCCACCTTGGAGGACATCTGCCTTGCCATCGATACCAGCGGCCACCCCGTATACATCGACTGGTGCGAACGCCATCTACTTGTCATCGGCGAGAGCGATTCCGGAAAAGGGTCCGTCCTTGCAAATCTTCTTGTCCAAGTTGAACCGTTTGCGCAAGCTGGACTGGTTCGCCTGTACGGCATTGACCTGAAGGCGATGGAGCTAAGCATGAGCCGCGCAATATTCCAGACGGTCGCGATCGATGTGGAATCCGCAGCGGAACTTGTATCGTCATTCCGTAATGCCATGAACCAACGTGCACGGGACATGGCCGGAAGTGCCCGGATGCACACACCGACGCCGGATAACCCTAGAAACATCCTCGTGATCGATGAGCTCGCAGAGCTGTTCAGACAGGACGCAAAGGTTTCCAAGCAGTTCCAGCACGATCTCACAGCTGTCCTTGGCATGGGTCGCGCGACGGGGAATTTGGTCTGGGGCTTCAGCCAAAACCCCCGCAAGGAGGCGATTCCGATTCGCGATGACTTCAACGGTCAGACGATCGCTATGCGCATGGGCGAGTCGGAGGCAAAGATGATGCTCCCCTCAGCCGCACTCCGAGTTGGCGCCGCCCCTTGGGCCATCTCCGCCGCTTCGCCGGGAACAGGCTGGTTGTGGAACTCCGCCGCAAAGAAATCCCAACTGTTTCGCGTGGATTGGATTGACGACGAGACCCTGCAGGGGCTTTCCGCGACCGCCGAAGCGTAGCTTCAGCGAAGCGTTCGGCGGTCGTGCCGCCGCTTGCGGCGGCTTGGCGGGGGCAGTGTTACCCCCGCCAACTTTTGAGCAGAACAGGAAGGAGTGAAATGCCATCGACTGCGCGCGACTGGATGTTGACGATCTCTGCCGAAAAACACACGCGGCAGGACGTAGAGGAACTGCTGGATATTCTGGGGGCATACATCTTCCAGCAGGAGGAGGGAGGCAAGAGCGACTACCCTCATTTTCAGGCATTCCTGCAACTTCAGACTCCCGTCCATATGGGGACGCTGAAGAACAAGTTCAAGAAGGCCGGCTTCAACGACGCGCACATCGAAATGCGCAAGGGCACGGTACAGGATTGCGTCGATTACTGTTCCAAGGAGGAGACACGTGTAGACGGTCCCTGGCGGGGAGGAGAAATCAACCTGAAGGATCAGCAGGGCAGTCGTTCCGATCTCGCTGAGCTACGTCGGCAGATCATGGACGGCGCCAGCGTCTCGGAGGTGTTGTTGAATGACGACGCGTGCCAAGCTGCTCGCTACACTCGGTACCTTTCCGAACTTGCGACAGCGCGCGACCGGGTGAAATATGGTCGTCAGCTTCGCGACATCACTGTGCATTATCTGTGGGGTGATCCGGGTGTCGGGAAAACGAAATACATATATGACAACAATCCCATCGAGAACATCTACCGCGTGACCGATTATCGGCATCCGTGGGATGAGTACGAGGGGCAATCGATCTTGGTACTAGATGAGTTCGATAGCCAGTTCAGCTGGGACCAGCTCTTGGTTTTCTTGGATCGTTACCCTGTCATGCTTCCAGCACGGTACAACAACCATGTGGCATGTTTCACGACGGTCTGGATCATCAGCAATGAACCGCTAAGCAAACAGTACCCCGAGCGTACGGGAGAAAAACGCAACGCGTTGCTGCGAAGGATCAGTACAAATCAGCGCATGTTGAAGGGTGGGGAACTTCAGGCGGGCGAGCTCGGCACCGAGCATCCGGAGATGGGGCTGCTCGTAAAGGAAGAGATCACCGTCAATACTGAAGATGACTTATTCAAAGCCTCCGAGCAACTCAGCAAGGAATGAGCACCTATACCTCCCTGTACGGGGTGCCATCCCACGTTGCCCCCGAGATACCGACCGCCACAACCGGGCATGTACCGGCTTCGCCTCGGTTGATTCGATCGATCGCCTTGGTAAGGCTTGTGACGGTCGTGGTTGTCAAGTCGAGCGGCAATGCCAGTCGTCTGTCTTCCTCGGTGCGTGCCTTCCGCGCTTTGCGCGTCGCCTTGTACACTTCGTCAATGGTCGCACCCAGATGAGGTGCCCATAACTCGATGGCTTTGTCGAGCAGGTCTTCACGGTGTTTGGTGATGATCATTGCAGCGTCGATCAGGCCGGCCTCATGCCATGCGCGGTAGGCTGCAAGATCACGATCAAGGTTGCCGTCCTTGGCGTTCCATTCGATATCGACAAGCACACGGCCTTTCCGATTGTCCACCCAATAGGAAGCCTCGCTCATGGTGCCTAGGTCTTCGTCCGGCACACCCGATTCCCTGAATGTGATCCTGCCTTTCGTCTCAAGTTCGTAGGCGCATTCTTTCCATCCCCGCTCCCGCAGCGCGCGGTTCAGTGTCTCCGCCATCTCGGAGTTGTTGCCGCCTGCCCTGAGCAGCAAGTTCGCGGAGAAGCTGAAACTGCCCAGCACATCGGTGATATCTGCCCACTCTTCGGGCGACACTGCCTTCATCACAGCGCAGGCGCTTCGTACCTCATGGAACTCGTAGCGGGAACGGATGCCGCTTGCCAGCACGTCGGGATCGTCGTAGGAGTGTGTCGTGAACGCCATGAACACAGTATAGAACTACGACACGGCACCAAAAAGATCTATTTAAAGATCTATTTGTGTTATTCTGTTGAGGTGACTGAAGAACTGTACGCACCACTCCCCACCACGGCGGGTGGCTTCAAGACGATTCTGGCCGATCCACCATGGCGTTTCCAGAATCGAACGGGAAAGGTAGCTCCCGAGCATAAGCGTCTGGGGCGCTATGGGACTATGTCTCTGGATGAGATCAAAGCCTTGCCAGTTGACGACATAACGGCGAAAGACGCCCACCTGTATCTCTGGGTGCCCAATGCCTTGCTGCCCGAAGGCATCGAGGTCATGCAGGCATGGGGGTTCCGCTACGTGTCGAACATCGTCTGGGCCAAGCGTCGCAAGGATGGCGGGCCAGACGGTCGAGGGGTCGGTTTCTACTTCCGCAACGTCACAGAGCTTCTGCTTTTCGGCGTGAAGGGGCATATGCGCACCCTTGACGCAGGTCGGCGTCAGGTGAACATGATCGAGACACGCAAACGCGAACACTCGCGAAAGCCGGATGAGCAGTACGACCTCATAACGAGCTGTTCGCCCGGCCCCTACTTGGAAATGTTTGCCCGCTATCCCCAGCCACATTGGTCAGCTTGGGGCAATGAGGCAGACGAATCCGTTACTCCGCAAGGCAAGGTGTACAAGGGCTACACGGGAGGGGAGATCGAGAACATGCCCCCGCTGGAGAACCACGAACGGCTGACTAGGGAAAGCGAGCTGGCCGTAGGGAAACTGCTGCGGGATGAATACGAGTCCGGCAGATCGATCAAAGACCTAGCCGCCGAGCACGACTATTCGATAGCACGCGTCCGCCGTTACCTCAGCTTGGTGGATACGCAACTTCGTCCGCAAGGACGTACCACCGCTTTGCAACACAGCTAGCGCAGCCAGACAGGACACCGCCCCGATAGCTCGGGGCGGTGCTTTATATTGGTAGACATTCAGTAGACATGACTATGGGATTCCATGCATTTCAATGCGTTCTCGGATAGGCTGCAAATCTTCTAAAAACGGCTAGATTTCAACCTTTTGAAGATTCATGCATGATCTTGCTCTCCCATGGGTTTTCTGAGAATGCTAACAGAATGATTTCCGTTTTTCATATTATGCACAGCAACGGCAAACATGCTCCGCAAAAACATTCGTTGCACTATTCAGCGCCGGTATTTGTTATTGCTCCACGCGCAGACGAAAGGCTATGCAGCGTCCCTGTGAGGCAGGAAGCATCCTGCGTTCAAACCAATCTGACAAACATACTGTTGGAACCAGGGACGTCACGGAAGCCAAAATGCTGGTAAAAGCCACACGAGACATCATCATAAGGATCAACAACAAGTGCGCGGGACCCGATTTGGCGGCCTACTGCAAGAGCTCGCTTGATTGCATTCTGCAGCAACATCCATCCCAGCCCCTGATGCTGAAAACGTGAATCCACGCCCAGCATTCCTAACAGAATCACAGGTATTTTGGCAGGGGCATTCCGTTTAAGCCATCCACCTCTCACGGCATCACGATCAATTGAATACGCACTAATCGCATAGAAGCCCGCAACTTCCCCACTTGTTGTGAAACACACGTATGGAACCGCCGTACCCCGCTTCGCCGCATAAGGGGCATGGCGATTCGCCCAATTGTCGATCAGTTCGACACCACACGAGAAACCTTCAAGCGTCTCGCCAGGATTCAATCTTCGCGGCTCGAGAAACCTCACTTCAGTTACGCCCATTGAGGTTCCCTCCGCATAAGTTCCTTCGTCTCAGCCGGAATAGGCTCATCGAGCGCACGAAGAAACGCATCAAACGATTCATTCTCAAGTTTGAGTGAGGAAGCCTCCTCTATTTCCCGTCGTGCGGCATCTAGTAGATGCTGCGCCGTCCATTGTGTTATCGTGGACCCCTTCAGCGAGACAGCGCGCTCAATCAACGAACGCTGCTCCGCTGTTAAACGAATATCCAACCGCGATGTCCTGTTACTTGTTACTGTAGCCATACCAATAGCGTACGTCATTTTGCCACACATAACAATCGCCAAACTCATACTCGAAGCAGACCAGCATACGGATAGGGGAACCTGCTTGTTCCGCGGATTTCGTAAGATTGAACAACGCATGTGGCCGCCCACGACGTCGTTTGGGGCCGGCTGGTCGACCTCAAGCGTGAAATCATACGAAACCGTTCCAGCATAAGCGAGAGGTTGTTATGTCCGAAAAGATTAAGGTCGGCATTCTCGGAGCTACGGGCATGGTCGGACAGCGCTTCGTCACGCTGCTCGAAAACCATCCGTGGTTCGAATTGGTCACCCTTGCCGCATCCGCGCACAGCGCCGGCAAGACCTACGAAGAGGCCATCGGCGGTCGCTGGAAGATGGAAACGCCGATGCCGGAATTCGTGAAGAACATGGTCGTCAAGAACGTGGCCGACGTGGAAGACGTGGTCAAAAACGTCGATTTCGTGTTCTCCGCAGTGAACATGCCGAAGGCTGAGATTCGCACCATCGAAGAGGAATACGCGAAGACCGAAACGCCGGTCGTGTCGAACAACAGCGCCCACCGTTGGACTCCGGACGTGCCGATGGTCGTGCCGGAGATCAACCCGGAGCATTATGAGGTGATCGAGCACCAGCGCAAGCGCCTCGGCACCACGCACGGCTTCATCGCCGTCAAGCCGAACTGCTCCATCCAGGCCTACACCCCGGCGCTCGCCGCTTGGAAGGAATTCGAGCCGCGCGAGGTTATCGTGAGCACCTATCAGGCCATCTCCGGCGCGGGCAAGACGTTCAACGACTGGCCGGAAATGGTGGGCAACATCATTCCGTTCATCTCCGGCGAAGAGGAGAAGTCCGAGAAGGAACCGCTGAAGGTGTTCGGCCGCGTCGATGAGGAAAAGGGCGAGATCGTGCCGTTCGACGGCCCGCTGAAGATCACCTCGCAGTGTATTCGCGTGCCTGTGCTCAACGGCCACACCGCCACCGTGTTCATCAACTTCGGCAAGAACCCGACCAAGGAAGAGCTCGTCGATCGCCTGGTCAACTACACGAGCAAGGCTTCCGAGCTGGGCTTGCCGCATGCGCCGAAGCAGTTCATCCAGTACCTGACCGACGACGATCGCCCGCAGGTCAAGAAGGACGTGGACTACGAGGGTGGCATGGGTGTTTCCATCGGCCGTCTGCGCGAGGATTCCATTTTCGATTGGAAGTTCGTGGGGCTCGCTCACAACACTTTGCGCGGCGCTGCCGGCGGCGCTTTGGAAAGCGCCGAAATGCTGAAGGCACTCGGCTACATCACCAAGAAGTGATAACGATCTGCATATGTTCTGCAGTTACGCATGATCATGCATGATTGTACATGGTGATATCTGATTTCTGCAGAACATAATATTGCGGAGGATTGTTGATTATTCAGCAATCCTCCGCTTTTTCATTTGCAGATTATCTGCAAAAAATATCTGTAAAACAGATATGGGAATAAAAAAGACTTGGCTGAGACGCCTCAAGCAATCCAGTCAAGTCCTTTTTCGATTGTTATTGCGCGGTATTGCGTCAGCGACCAGTACCGCCATACACCACGGCTTCCACCTGCTCGGCATCCAAGCCGTAGGCAGTGTGCAGCGCGCGGACGGCGTCCTGCAGCTGCTCGAGCGGGACCAGCGCGGCGATGCGGATTTCGGACGTGGAGATCATCAGCACATTCACGCCCTCGTCGCTCAGCGCGTTGAAGAACTTGGCAGCCAAGCCGGAGTGGGTCTTCATACCCACGCCCACCACGGCCACCTTGCCCACGTTGGCGTCGATGTCGAAGGACTGGTAGCCCAGCTCGTCCTGCTTCTCCTGCAACACATCCCGCACCTTGGCAGCGGCGGAACCCGGCACGGTGAAGGAAATATCGGCGGTGCCGGTGGAAGCGGAAGCCTGCACGATCATATCGACGTTCACGCCGGCCTCGGCCAGCAGCGTGAACACCTTGGCGGCCATGCCCGGCTCGTTCGGCACGCGGCGCACGGTGGCCAGCGATTCGGTGTTGTCGTGTGCGACGCCGGAAATGATCGGGACTTCCGGCCCCAGATCGGGGAACAGATCTCCCAAGGACTGGTTGTTGTTTTCGCTCATGTTCTTACCTTTGTTCGTAAAGTCTTGGTTTTCTTGCGATTGCCTGCGATGTCTCGCGATTGCCGAATGCGAATCTCAGATATCTCAGATGTTCGGCAATGTGCGCGGATCGACGTCTTCCGGCACGATCAGCGTGCCGCGACGGTGGGAGAAGGAGCTGCGCACATGCAACGGCATGTCGAATCGCTGCGCGTATTCCACGCAACGCAGGGCAAGCACCTTGGAGCCGCAGGAAGACATTTCCAGCATCGACTCGTAGTCGATGACGGGGATACGGCGTGCAGTCGGCACAATGCGCGGATCGGCGGTGAACACGCCATCGACGTCGGTGTAAATCTCGCATACGTCGGCGTCCAGCGCCACTGCCAAAGCCACTGCGGAGGTATCGGATCCACCTCGTCCGAGCGTGGTGGCGTCGCCACCCTCATTCACGCCCTGGAAGCCGGCCACGATGGCCACGGAACCCTTGTCGAGCGCACGACGCACGCGGTCAGGCTTCACGGCCTTGATATGCGCGGTACCGAACTGGGCGTCGGTCATGAAACCAGCCTGGGAGCCGGTGAAGGAGTAGGCGTGAGAGCCGGCCGCATGAATTGCCATTGCGAGCAAACTCATCGAAATACGCTCGCCTGCGGTCATCAGCATGTCCATCTCGCGCGCCGGCGGGTTAGAGTCGATGCTGAGCGCCTGATCGATCAGGTCGTCGGTGGTGTCTCCCATTGCGGAGACCACCACGGCCACGTCATTGCCGGCGTTCTTCGTTTCGATGATGCGTCGGGCCACGCGCTTGATCGATTCTGGGTCGGCTACGGAAGAGCCGCCAAATTTCTGCACGATGAGAGCCACAACTTATCCAATCTTCTTCAATGTGTTGCCCGCCAACATACTAAGCAGGCTGGTCAATTATAGGAAAAATCCGATTTGTCAAGCCCCTGCACGCCCAACATGCGGAACAATATATGGGATCCACACATTTTTTCGGCGTACGTTCCGTCAAATCTTCCGCAGATCGCCCGTACGACGCTTGCGCAATCCAATACATGCCAGCGCAAGCCAGCATAAGCAACGCGCAGGCAATGTAGCGTCAGACCGCGCGACGCCCCGCCAACGCGCGTCCGAGCGTGATTTCGTCGGCATATTCAAGGTCGCCACCGACCGGCAGGCCGCTCGCCAATCGCGTGACTTTAATGTCGGTTTGCGAAAGCAGCTGCGACAGGAAGCTGGTGGTCGCTTCGCCTTCCACATTCGGGTTGAGCGCGAGGATCACTTCGGCGACTTCGCCGTCTTTGAGCCGTTCGATAAGTTTGGCGATGTTGAGGTCGCTGGGCTGCACGTTGGCCATCGGGTTGATGACGCCGCCGAGCACGTGGTACAGGCCGCGGTATTCGCGCGTGCGCTCGATGCTCATCACGTCTTTCGGATCTTCGACCACGCAGATCACGCTGTGGTCGCGACGAGGATCGGCGCAGACCGGGCATGGGCTGGTTTCGCACACGTTGCCGCAAATGTCACAGAATCGTATTTTCTCTTTGACTTCGGCGATGGCGTCGATCAGCCCCTGTGATTCCTCGTCGGATGCGTTGAGCAGGTAGAAGGCGATGCGTTGCGCGCCTTTCGGCCCGATGCCGGGCAGGTGCGCGAACGCGTCGATCAGTCGTTGGATGGCGCCGTCATAGGCCAGTGCCATGGTTCACCTCTCCTTGGTTTCCATAAGATTCGCGATTATGCAGTGCTTACGATTGCGTTGATTCGTCGATTTTGCTCGGTTTCGCATTTTTGCTTGCGACTGCACCGCCATCAGTCGTCGAGATTCTTCTTCTGCTGCATGTTGCGCGGGTTTTTTGCATCGTCCGGCCCGAAATCCTCGACTTTTTTCACCTCGAACAGTCGGGTCAGATCGTCCACGCTTAACGCGGTTGACGCCCCGATCGACTCGTCGCTCATGGAATATTCGTCGTCTTCCGCGGCGACCTGCGGCATTGGCTGTGCCGTCGCGGAGAACTGCTGGCTCCACGGATCGGCATTCGGCTGGCCTTGCTGCGGTGCCGCGTCCTGCCGCGGTGCGCGATGCTGGTGATTGGCGTACTTCGGAGCCACCTCAGGTTCCGTTGGAGCAGGCATGGGATCCACCGGTCCTGCCTGAATCGGCATGGGGTTACCCCAAGGATCGTCGTCCACCGGCGCTTGCTGCGGTACAGGCATCGGTGCCGCCCAAGGATCAACGTTATCGCTGACATCGGGAACAGCCACATGTTTCGCATGTTGTTCCGGCGCTTTCACATCGTTGACGCCGCTTGCGACCACCGATTGCGGTTGCATCGGCTGTGCAGACGCAACCCAAGGGTCATCATCCGGAACAGGCCGTTCCGGATGATGGACTTCCTGCGTCGGGGCCGCCCATGGATCGACTTCCTCGGATCCACCGGCGGCAGCTCGATGGCCCTCCTCATCGCCGGAATCTCCGGCATTGCCACCGTCTTCGGCGCTCTTCGCGCTTGTGCCGGCCGGCTCCTTGCCGGAGGATTCGAGACCTGCAGCAGTACCAAGATTGGCCGTCAGCAGCGTGGCCGCTTTAAGCTGTTCCTGCACGAGTTGCGCATTGATCTTGCTCTGCTCTTCCGGGCTGAGTTTGCTCCACGGCACCGATTCGGACCCGTCCGCCAGCTTTTTGGCAGGCGCGAGCGTGACGCTCGGTCCGAACGCCTTATGCACTTCGGCGCGGACGATTTTCACCACTTCGGTATTGCCGTCCACCGATTCCTTTGCCACCGCTTTGGCAAACGCGTATTTGCTGAGCGCCTTGTCGAATTTGATCCACAGACGGTCGCCGCTCAGTAGCACGCGAGGCACTTTTTCACGGCTTACGTAACGTTGCACGTCTTCCGGAAGGGCTGCGACCAGCGCATCCCACTTCTGGTCGGGGGCGCGATCGTCATGAATGGGAGCTGGTACGGAAGTTGCGGCAGGCGCAGCGGAAGCGACGGAAGTCGTCGCATTCATCGCCTGCTGCACGTCAGCAAGCACGGAAGCCACGCCGGATGCGACGGCATCGGCAGGATTCGTCGGCGCCACGGACGGCTGCACAGGCGCGGAAGGGGTATCGATCACAGGCGCAGAATCCTGCGCCCGCACATTTCCTGCGGCATGTCGTGCCGCACGGCGACGAGAGCCGGCCATGGATCCACGCGACGATTCGGCAGCCGCGGAAGTTCCGGCATCGCCGGCAAAATCAGGTACACCGGAAGATGACGCAACGACAGCCATCCCTTCCTCACGCTCGGCCAACAAGCGCGCGGCAAGCAATTCCAATCGCATGCGCGGCGAAATCGCACCGGTCATATTGGCAAGCGTCGCATTGATCGTGTCAGCCATCTGCGTCAGCGCAGACAATCCCAAAGCGGAAGCCTGACGACGCAAATCATCCATGTTCTCGGCGGCCGCATCGTCGGAAAGCACGCTTTCCGCACGCTCTCCACCCAACGTGAGCACCAGCAAATCGCGTACGCGGGCAAGCAAATCCTCAACAAATCGACGGGGATCGAAACCACCGACCACGACCTTCTGAATCACGCCATACAGTGCTTCGCCATTTTTGTCGGCAACGGCGTCGACGGCCTCGCCGATCAGAGCGTCAGGCGTGAAGCCAAGCAACGCAACCGCGGAGTCGTATGCGATGCTGCCGTCAACCGCACCGACCATGAGCTGGTCAAGCACGGAAAGGGTGTCTCGCACGGAACCGCCGCCGGCACGCATGGCAAGGCGCAGCACGCCCGGCTCGGCTTCGATATGCTCGTCTTCGCAGATCTGCTCGAGGTACGGGCCCATAACCTCCTGCGGCACTAGGCGGAACGGGTAATGGTGGGTGCGCGAACGGATGGTGCCGATCACCTTGTCTGGCTCGGTGGTGGCGAAGATGAACATCACATGCTCCGGCGGCTCCTCCACGATTTTCAGCAGCGCGTTGAAGCCTTGCGGCGTGACCATGTGGGCTTCGTCGAGAATGAAAATCTTGTAGCGGTCGCGGGCGGGGGCGAATCCGGCACGTTCGCGCAGTTCGCGGGCATCGTCCACACCGTTGTGCGAAGCGGCGTCGATTTCCACCACGTCGATGGAACCGGGGCCGCCTGTGGCGAGGTCCTTGCAGCTTTCGCATTCGCCGCACGGGTGCGAGGTCGGGCCTTTCGCGCAGTTGACGCAACGCGCGAGAATGCGTGCGGAACTGGTTTTGCCGCAGCCGCGCGGACCGGAAAACAGGTAAGCGTGCGTAAGTTTGTTCTCATCAAGCGCTCGCATCAGCGGAATCGTGACCTGATCCTGCCCGATCACGCCGTCGAACGTGTCGGGACGATACCTTCTATAGAGTGCCAGTGCCATCGCAATTCCTTCCGCTGTGGTGTCACTAGGCTACCGATTAATTACGACACGTTTTTTCTCAAAGACCGGCCGCACAGCCTGCCCGTAACGGTGAAGCGCGTGTCCCCAAAGACAAGCGCCGCGGCAACGTTTAAGCTGGGAGTGACGACAGCGACACTACGAAATTGACATTGTGTCAATGTACGGTTTAGACTGAGGGCAGTCAAGAAATTGACAGAGTGTCAACGTGTCGCGCAGGTGAGAGACGCCACTCGAACGAAGGAGAGAAAGCCATGGACGGACAGCACAACGCCTCCGCAACAACAGTCGGAGATGCACGCCGCGCGCAAATCGTGCATGCAGCCCGCGCAATCTGCCTGGAAAAGGGCTTTTCGAAAATCACGATCAGCGATATCGCAGGTCGCGTAGGCATGACCAGATCTCTCTTCTACCACTATTTCCAAGACAAAGACCAAGTTGCGGACGCCGTGCTCGACGACGTCATCGACGAAGTCATCTCGCAATTGGAGGAGTGGAACGCCAATCGAGAAGTCGGCAACATCTCGAAAGCGCTCGATGACGTGGTGCGACTGACCCGTTCCCTCATCGCCGATGAGGGCCCGTTCAGCCAACGCATGATCGAAGACGGCAACGCGGGACTGTACATCAAATTCATCGACCGCGTGGCCGATCGCATTGCGGAATACATCTGCAATTCGACAGTGCGCGATTTCGAGAAATTGCATGGCATGCCCATCACCAACGAGCATGAGACGTTCTATACGCTCATCGTTGGCCTGATTTCGCTGATCAGACTGCATCCCGACATTGAAGACACCGTCATCAGACAGGTCGCGGCACAGACGCTGCATCTGAACGAATACATGTAAACGCAGCTCACCCCGCGCGCATACGTGTTGAGAGAAAGGAAGAGCGATGTTGTTCCAAGTCTATGGCGACACCGCCATATACCAGTGGATCGGATGGATCCTCGTATTCTGCTGCCTGATCGGCGCCAATGAGCTGGCCCGTCGCACCAAGACCGGTGGCGTGATCGCGTTCCTGATCGTGCCGGCCATTCTGACCATCTACTTCATCACCATTTACGTGGCCGCCGCGATGGGTGCCGAATGGGCGCTCAGCAATCCGACCTACGTGCATATGACCAGCTGGTTCCACTATGCCAAGCTATATGCGGCCACCGCAGGCTGCATCGGCTTCATGGCACTCAAATACAAGTGGGGCAAGATCGGCAAATCCGAATGGTTCAAGTGCTTCCCGTTCGTGATCGTGGCCATCAACATTCTTATCGCCGTGGCCTCCGACTTCGAATCGGCCATTCGCGCTTGGGGCACCACATGGGTTTCCACCGAAGGCGTGACGCTGTATGGCGGCTGGCACAATGTGTTCAACGGCGTTGCCGGCCTGATCAACATCGCCTGCATGACCGGCTGGTTCGGCATTTACGTGTCAAAGAAGAAGCAGGACATGCTGTGGCCTGACATGACTTGGGTATTCATCGTCGCATACGATATTTGGAACTTCTGCTACACCTACAACTGCCTGCCGACCCACTCCTGGTATTGCGGCCTCGCGCTGCTGCTCGCCCCGACCATGGCGAACTTCTTCTGGAACAAGGGCGGCTGGATTCAGAACCGCGCCAACACGCTCGCCATCTGGTGCATGTTCGCGCAGGTGTTCCCCATGTTCCAGGATGAGTCCAAGTTCGCCGTGCAGTCGGTGAACAATCCGAACGTGAACCTGACCGTGTCGATCATCGCGCTCGTGGCCAACGTGCTCGCACTCGGCTACATCATGTACCGCGCGAAGAAGCAGCACGTCAACCCGTGGCTGCAGGAAGTCTTCAAGGGCACCCGCGACTACGAGCAGGCCATCGCCCGCCAGGAAGTCGCCGCCTGACCGCAATCCGTGTTCGATAGTTACGGCGTTCGCTAGTTACAGAAAATCCGGTATTCGTAAGATAAAGATCTTGCGGGTACTGGATTTTTCGTTAGTATCGCGAAATTATTTGCGATTGCTTACGATTGCCGATCACGCAATCAGTTGCATACGTGCCATCTTCGATATGCAATGTTGCGGTTTGACCGGCATGTGCACGCACTACCGCGAGCGCTTCGCGTAGTAGGTGTCGGTTTTGCCGGTGACAGGATCACGGTGATCACGCTTGATGGCTTCCAGCACTTTCTCTTCGGTGTTGGCAGCTTGGCTTTCCGCCACGGCCGGCGGCACCAGCACGCGAAGCGCACGGTCTTGAACTACGACCTTGACAGGCAGGCGACCAACATATTCACCGTCCGCCATCAAGACCGGCGGCTCATCACCCTCTTGCGCGCGGGTGATTTCGATATCGCGCACACGCTTCCAGCCAAACACCTTGCACCCGAGGATCTTGCCGCTATACGCGTGAGACACCGCATCCACGCATTCGGCGACATTGGGCACGTGGTCGAGCCATACCAGGTCAAGCAGCCCATCCGAGAATCGTGAATATGGCGAAATCTCAATGCCACCGCCAATATGCCGTGAATTGGCCACCGTAAGCAACGGTGAAATAATGTCTCTTTCTTCCACCGTTCCATCGGCCAACGTGGCTTTGATGTGGTATCCATACCGCTTCATATGCGTCAATTCCACAATCGCTGCCACGAAATAGCGCACCGAACCGTTGGGCAAGCGGGAATGGTTGGCACGGTCGTTGATACTCGCATCCAAACCACACGACAGCATGCCCGCGTAGAAGCGGTTGACCGCCGGACGCAATGGCACGTCCGAATCGCCGACCAGATCATCGCCGGTACTGGAATCGACGGCATACCCGCCCTGCAACGACGTGGCCAAACCCATATCAACGTCAATATGCGTGCCGCGCACAATCGCGCCGACGATGCCGTCGACAGCGGTTTCCATGCGATTGACCGGCAGCTCAAGACCGCGGGCGAAATCATTGCCGGAACCCGTCGCCACAATGCCCAACGGTTTACCGGAACAGCCCACGGCATTGGCTCCAAGCGCAATCATGCCGTCGCCGCCGACCGCCACCAGGTAGTCGTATTCGTTCCTGCGATTCCTGGCATTCGCCAAGGAATCGTCGAAGCTCTCGCCGGTCACGTCGATCACGTTGAAGCCATGCTTGCGCCCGGCCTCTTGCAGCAGCTCAACCACCTGCTTGCCGACCTCGGCACCCTTGCCTTTGTTTGCCGTCGGATTGCCGACAACGGCAACGGTCGCATTCACACATGACGTTTCGCTCATACTTCAGTACGATAACCGCGATTCGCTCCACACGCCACATGCGAACGGCTTTCCATACAAATGGCCGTGTTTTGTGGAACGAATGTTCCTTTACGTAGAAAGATCCCTTTTTACGAAGCGCGATTTCCCGCACAATGTACCGTTCCGCACCACGCTTATTCGCAGACAATCGGCCCCGCCCGTGACTGTTTGCCGACATGCGATACGAATGGCATTTGCGTGCCGACCTGCGCTTCGACCAGCACATCCTCGCCTTCTATCGTGCAGGATCCGATCGTCGCATTATTGCCGGATATAGTGCGTTCCGCCACGGAACAAGGATCGGACGATCCCGAATACAACGCATTGGCCGCCGCTACCGACGCCAGGTCGGCCGCCTTCTGCGCGCGATGCAAGCACAGCAGCAGATTGCCCGCCGACGCGGCCGCGCCCAGCATGATGGCGGCCACTGCGATCAAAGCCACACCGGATATGGTCCCCGAACCCTCATCGGACCCGCGAATCCAAGCAAACCAATGTTTCACAAGGCGTTTCACATTACCCATTCCTTTCCGACCCGCATCCATCAAATGGTTGCCAATAGTGTTTCACAACATGTTTCACACGTCGTATGTCGCAAGCTCCAAACCTCACAGACCTCCATGCACAGGCCACAACCAACAATCCCGCATCTCACTGCGCAGAGACCAGCACGCTTCGGAGCAACGCTAGAAGTAGCGGGTCGCCTTGCCGGTAACTCGAGTGGGCAGCACACCGGTCGGATCCGGCACCACAGGGCATTGCACCGTGACGGTGACGAAGTCCGCCCCACGCTCGAACCGTACCGTCGCCGAACCTCCCGCAGCCGCCATGACCGCGGTCCTCGCCTTCGATTCGCCGCCCGTATCATCAACCGCGAAAGCCCTGGCACCGGCCGCCGCCGCATCCTGGCAATTCATAGACACCACGGACGCACGCCCCAAGCACAACACCAAAATCGCCACCGCCGCCACGCAGGGGAGCACCACCGCGAATTCCGCGGTGGCCGCTCCCTCATCGGCATCATCGGTATGGCGTTTCCACCATTGCCTCAGCATGAATCACCCGACGCTCAGCGCTTTCTTGATGATGTTGGTCAGCAGCGTTTTGATGGCATCGGATTTCATAATGCCCACCAAAACGGCTGCGAATCCGGTGGCGGCAACCAAAACCACCGCATATTCGGCAGTGGCAGCGCCTTCCTCCGGTTCGACGGTCAGCGTGCGCATACGCGCGTCCAGCAGGCATACCGCTTTGCCGGCCCGTTCACGCATGGCATGCAGCAGCTGTCCTGCCTTGCCCATCAGGTCTGGCGAGCCATCGACGTTGATTGGCGTTTCGTTGTTCATGGCGTTCCTTTCGTTCGAACAACCTCGGCCAGATGGCCGAGTGCACCCAGTGTTGCGCATCATCGTGCCCGTCGGAACGTTTTTTCAGGGTTGTGGTCGGAGGACGTGGGTTATCCACAACCGCGGCGTGTCATCCACATTTATCCACAAAACATCGTTCTTCGAGGATTGTCCGTTTCCCACATTTCCCGAGCCATATTTCCCACGTTGCTTTCCTGCCGTCATCCCACAAACGACATGACGGACGGAATGATTCCAACCGCAACAAATGCGGGAAGAAAGCACAATCCGGTCGGTAGCAACAAACGAACCGACAATTTCGCTGCAGCCTGTTCGATCTGCGAGCGCTCATCCCAATCCAATTGTTCGACCGCTGTTTCCAAACGTTCCACCGGCGAGGCGCCACTGTGCCATGACGAGGCGAACGCATCGCGCACCACCGCAAGATCGCCATCATCTGGCCACGCATCATCCCAGGAAACACCTTTGTTCAACTGTTCTCCGGCCGACCGTAGTCCCGCGCCGAATTCTCCCGCAGCGATATCGCCCACGGCAATCAGCGCGCGTGGAATGGAGGATCCCTGCCGTATGGCGACGCTGAGCATCTCCAATACCAGCGGCAGCGGAAGTTCCCGCACTCGTCCGGCGGGCGCAAGGTCGGCTGGCACACGGACCGGCCTCCACTGCTTCAGCCACATCGCTTCGGCCGCGCACACCGCCGCCGTCAGCATCCATAAGCCAGTCATCACATGGCTCCTTTCATATCATCCTGCCGCATCAGCGCACGTATCCAGATAAGTCCGAACGTGTAGCAACAGAGGGCAAATCCGAGGCATGCCAAGCCTTTGACCCCTGAAACAAGGAAGGCCAATGAGTGCGCACCCATACCTTCTCCCAAGAGCACAGTGAGCAGCGGCAACGCCATCAGGAGTTTCATCGTCGCTTTGGGCATGGCGAATGCGTTGGTACGCAGATCATCCAATAATCGTTGTCGTTTCAACGATTCAGCCACCGCCTGCAGGCATCGGCCGGTTTCGCATCCGAGCGTCAGGCTCAGCTGACAGGCCGCATATAGCTCGCCGCTCAGCCGTTCGACTTGGCCGCATTGCTCTTTGGGCGGGCATCGGCTGCGGATCACCATGGTTATGCGAAGCCTGGTAAGTTCGGGTGTGGCGAACGGCGTTCCACCCAATTCTTCGAACGCCTGCACCAATGTGGCTCCGCTGCGCACGGATGCGCGGAGGGAAGCCACGCACGCCACACATCCGATGGCGGGCAATGGTTTCGACGGCATGTTCGCCTCTTCGATTCCGTCAGACCGCCCATCGAATCCTCCATCAGGTTTTTCATCAAGGCTTTCGCCTGCGCGCCCCACTACGTTTCCCGCCCGTTCGCCCACATCGCATACGTTTCGGCGAGGCCACAGCCATACGGCCAGTCCGCACAGTACCGCGCAAATAATGCTGAGGCTTTCCATCTGCCCACCTCGATTCAACGACTCCATACGCGCACGAAATCAGGCCACTGTTGCGAAGCCCGCATTTGGTTGCCGTTCCACCCGGCCAATAGGTTTCCCCGCAGTTTCCCCTCTGCGAATTCAAGCCGTCCTATTTGCGCGATGCGCCGCCTGCCTCCCACTCGGCCCACATGCAGCACTACGTCGAACGCGTCTTGCGCGAGCGCCGCGGTGGCTTGCGGATTCAGCCCGGAGAGCAATCCCAAGGCCACCAAGCGTGAGGGAACCGCCGTCACCTGATTGGCATGCAAGGTGGTCATGCCTCCGCGATGCCCGGAATTCAGCGCGCGCAGCAGATCCACGATTTCGCCGCCCCTGCATTCGCCCACCACAATGCGGTCCGGCCGCATACGCAACGTCGCGCATATCAGCTGCGACAGCCCTATGGCGCCTTTGCCTTCCATGTTGGCGCCGCGCGTCACCAGCGACACGTGGTTGGCATGGTTGAGCATGCCAAGTTCGCGCACCTCCTCCACGGTGATGACGCGCTCCCCCGGCGCGCATCGCATAAGCATTGCTTTGAGCAGCGTGGTTTTGCCTGCTCCGGTTCCGCCGGTCACGAGCACGCTGGCCCTTCGTTCCACGAATCCTTCCAGCAAGGGCATCCATCCGCTTGGAAACATGCCGTTTTCCGCCAAAGATTCCAGACTGGGCGCAACAACGTCCGGCAATCGTATGCTGATGGCGGCGCCTTGAGGAACGAGCGGTGCGATAACCGCGTGCACGCGCACGCCTTCCACGGTGGAGGCGTCGGCTATCGGGCAGGCGTCGTCGAGCCTTCTGCCAAGCTGCGAGCACAGCCGCACGGCGAAATCGCGGATGGCTTGGGGACCGCTGAATGGCACGCGCAATGCATGTGGCCGCATACCTTGGCCGCGATCCACCCACACCGTTCCGTCGCAGGTTACCGCGATGTCGGTGACGCCCGGCTCGGATGCGATGTCGCTAAGTGGCCCGAGTTCCATGACTGATGCTCTTTTCTCCCAACGCTTCCTGAATGAGATCCGCCAACGTTGCGATGGCTTTCGCGTTCGTACGATTGGGTTTGCGCAGTCCAAGCCCTTCCAAGAGTTCGCTGCAAAGCTTGGCATCCGGTTTGATGACCGCGGTGATATCGCAGTCGAGGTATTCCGCCGCTTCCTCGATTGCCGTCGTGCCATGGTCGCGTACGGTTCCGCGCGGTTGCACGCCTACGAGAAACTCCCGTTCCTGCGTTGCGGCATCGTGTTCTCCGATTGAACCGTGATGCGCCCGCAGATTCGCTTTGGCCCGCGCAAGACCAAGTACCGTCAGTTCGACCACGGTAATGCGGATGGCCTTGCGCAGTTCCGTCAAATCCTGCAGTCCGTTCCATTGCCCCATATCGACGACGACCACGCTTCGCACCTGCGATAGCGCATGAATGCACGCTTGCACTTCCCACGATTGCGGATTTTCGGTTTTCCAAGGATCGCATGCCAGCAATGGCACACCATCCCAGATTGGCAGCTCCCGCAGTAGCGCTTTGCCGTCGATATTGCCAAGCGGAGCGCTGATTTCCCCGAAGCGTGAGCCGTCCTCGTTTTCCACGCCAAGAAGCACATCCAGCCCACCTCCTTGCAGATCGGCGTCGACGAGCACACATTTGAGGCCGCGTTCGCTCAGCTCGCGGGCCAGTAAGGCGGCCAGAGTGCTCGTGCCCACTCCTGCCACCACGGAGTCGATAACCACCACATTGCCCATATCGCAGGGTTCCTCCACCGATGCGCGACCGCATTGCGCAACCATGCCATACGTTCCAGGCACAGCGCCAACCAGTTGCGTTCCACCGCGATTCGATCCCGGCGGCGTATAGAACCGTTGCGCAGAGACGGTTCTGCGTTGTGTCGGCGGTGACGCTTGCGGCGCGATCGCGCCGGCGACCGGCAACAGCCCGCCCGACGGCAGCGGCACCGGAGGAACATTCGAAAAAGACGTTGCATTACTCATACCGTCGATTGAAAAGCTTCGGCGAGCACCATTGCAAGCTGAACCGGCCCTGTGGTCGGAGGACGCGAGTTATCCACAACCCCGGCGTGTTATGCACCGTTATCCACACAACGACGATAATCGGCGTCCGTCGTTTTCCCGAAAAACTCCCTGAGAACAGGCAAACAAAAAGGAAGGCCCGCCGAGCGGGCCTTCCTTGCAAGAACCTTAAGGGCAGAATCTCTGCACAACAACATCGTCGTAACGGTAAGTCTATCCAATGCCCGTTCAACGTAACGACCTATCTTGGCCATACACTCTTTGTGGGCTCTGCTCTTTAAGTTGTTCTTGTACTTCGTAATTATGCTCAGCAATCCGGCAATCGCAAACCGAAACCGGCTGATGTTCCGTATTTGTCGCAACTGTTGCTTTACGATCGCAAGAATCATAAAAATGCTCCATCGTGTGCGAAACGCAAGGCGTGTTTGTTCGTTTGCGTGCGTTTGCGACAAAAACACGGCGTGTCGACACCCTAATTTGCACAATGAGCGAACGAATGTTAACTCCAGCTAAATTTTGCCGGCTTTTTACAGCATTTCCAGCTGCTTAAGGATAAAGTAGGAAAGTATGGCACAGATTTTTGACGCACCCTCGAAGGCGATCTTGCGCAGCCAGATAGCTGAGCATATCGCCGAGACCGATAAAAACGACAAGCGTGAGCTTCAGGCCGGCGAAGAGCCGTTGCCGAACGACCGCTTCTTCGACCGCGAGTTGAGCTGGCTGAAGTTCAACAAGCGAGTCCTCGAACTTGCCCAAGACGAAGATCTGCCGATCATCGAACGCGCAAGCTTCGCCGCGATCTTCGCGAACAACCTCGACGAGTTCTTCATGGTTCGCGTCGCAGGTCTGAAGCGCCGCATCGACACCGGCATCGCCGTGACGGCCGCCTCCGGATTGAGCCCAAGGCAGCAGCTGCGCGCCATCAGCGAGCAGGCGCACCGCCTGCAGGACGAGCACGCGCACTACATGATCGATCACATTCTTCCCGACCTGGCGAAGGAACAGATCGTGCTGCTGAGCTGGGACAAGCTCACCGCCGCCGAACAGGAGCGCCTGTCTCGCTACTACCGTCAGCAGGTGTTCCCTGTTCTGACGCCGCTCGCCGTGGATCCGGCCCACCCATTCCCGTACATTTCCGGCGGTTCCATCAACCTCGCCGTGCTGGTGGAGAACCCGGCTTCCGGCAAGTCCCACTTCGCTCGCGTGAAGATTCCTGGAAACCTGAACCGTCTCGTGCCCGTCGACGACATGACCGACGACGATGCCACCAACGTGCGCTACGGCTTCATCACCATGGAGAACCTGATCATCGCGCACCTGGAATCCCTGTTCCCGGGCATGATCATCAAGGAAGCGCGATCCTTCCGCGTTACCCGTAACGAGGATATCGACGTGGAAGAGGATGATGCAGAGAACCTGCTCAACGCCATGGAGAAGGAGCTGCTGCGCCGTCGTTTCGGACCGCCGATCCGTCTTGAGATTTCCGACGAGACCAGCCCGTTCCTTTCCCAGCTGCTCGCCGATCAGCTGCGCGTCAGTGCCGATGAGGTGTACCGCCTGCCGGCACCGCTCGATGCGACCGTGCTCTTCGAACTTGGCGGCATCGACCGTCCGGACTTGAAGTACCGTTCGTTCGTGCCGACCACCAATCGTCAGATTGCCGAGGTGGAGTCGTCCCGCGCGCAAGACATTTTTGCAGCGATTCGCGAACGCGATATCCTCCTGCATCACCCGTACGATTCGTTCTCTACCTCCGTTCAGGCGTTCCTAGCGCAGGCTGCGGCGGATCCGAAGGTGCTCGCCATCAAGCAGACGTTGTACCGTACGTCCAGCAACTCCCCGATCATCGACGCGCTCATCGACGCGGCGCATGCGGGCAAGCAGGTGCTGGCACTGGTCGAAATCAAGGCACGCTTCGACGAAGACGCCAACATCGCATGGGCACGCAAGCTGGAACGCGCCGGCGTGCACGTGGTGTACGGCATCGTGGGCCTGAAGACTCACTGCAAGCTGAGCCTTGTGGTGCGTCAGGAAGCCGACGGCCTGCGCCGCTACTGCCATGTGGGCACCGGTAACTACAATCCGAAGACCGCCCGCATCTACACCGATCTCGGCCTGCTGACCTGCGATCCGGTGGTCGGCCAGGATATGACCCGCCTGTTCAACCAGCTGTCCGGTTATGCGCCGAAGTCGAGCTTCCACCGTCTGCTGGTAGCGCCGCGTACCGTACGTTCCGGTCTGATTCAGCGCATCCGCCGCGAAGAGGATGCGGCACGCGCAGGCAAGGAAGCATGGATTAAGATCAAGGTCAACTCCATCGTGGACGAGAAGACCATCGACGCGCTGTACCGTGCAAGTCAGGCCGGCGTGAAGATCGACATCGTGGAACGCGGCATCTGCGCGCTCAAGCCGGGTGTTCCAGGACTTTCCGAGAACATTCGCGTGCGTTCCATTCTGGGTCGTTTCCTCGAGCACAGCCGTATCTACGCATTCGCGAACTCCGATGGCCCGCAGATCGGTGAAGGTCCGGCCGCAGGTCCGGAAGTGTGGATCGGTTCCGCCGATCTGATGCACCGCAATCTCGACCGTCGAGTCGAAGCGCTGGTACGCATCACCGCTCCGGAGCAGATCGACGAGCTGATCAAGTACGTGGATCTGCAAATGGCCGATTCCACCACCTCGTGGCATATGGCAGCCGACGGAACCTACGTGCGTCATGCGAAGGATGAGGAGGGTCGCCCGCTGGTCGATTCCCAGGAATATCTCATCAAGAAGCATACGCGCCGACCGGCAAGGCACTAAACCGTAGGAAATGGCCGATTCTGCTGTTGCAGAATCGGCCATTTCCTATGTTGCGGCATACGCGATCACCATCGTGGGAAAACGCAGGAAAACTCGGATGGCACGATTGCCGTCGCGCAATCATGGGGAAACCCGTGCCCAACCACTTACAATGAAAGATATGAGCGAGAGCATGAGACGTGTCGTAGAAGCCGCCGGGGGTATTGTATGGCGGTGGAAAACCGGTAGCGAAATCGCGGAAAATCCAGCAATCGCAGCGCAGAAAACTCCAAAGGAACAACTCAACAGCATTGAAGTGTGCATCGTGCATCGACCAAAGTACGATGACTGGAGCTGGCCGAAAGGCAAACTCGAGCAGGGCGAATCGCATCGTCATGCCGCAGTGCGAGAAATCGGCGAGGAGACAGGCGTTTCCATCGCACTCGGCCCGTATCTGTGCGAAGTCGAATATCCACTGTCCGAAGAAGGCAAGAAAACCCGGCATTCACACGATCGCGCCGTCGACACCAAGCACACGTTGTATTGGATGGCGCAACCGATTTCCGGAGATGATGCGGAACATCTGCTTGACGCATTCGGCCCCGTGCATCGCGCGGATGTAGGCGAAATCAACGATATCGTGTGGGTTTCCGTACGTGAAGCACGTAAAATCCTCACGCATTCCACCGATAAAGACACCCTCGCCATTTTTGTGGACCGCGTACAGGAGGGTGCCGCGACCGCGCAGAATCTGATGATCGTGCGTCACGCCAAAGCCGAATCGCGCAAATCCTGGAAAGGCACCGACGCGAACCGGCCGATCACTCCGAAAGGCGCGGCCGCGGCATTCGCACTCAACCGCGAACTCGCCTGCTACAACCCAACCCGCCTCGCAACCTCACCATGGCTGCGCTGCCAGGAAACACTGCAGGTGCTTAGCTGGCAGACCGAACGCCCGATGGAACACATCGACGCGCTCACGGAAGACGCCTTCGCCGAGCACCCGACCATCGCATGGCTGGCGTTCCTCAAGCAGATCCAGCTCACGCTCGAGACCCGCGAAACCACGGCGATCTGCATGCACCGACCGGTTATCGGAGGCATGTTCGATCACTTGCGCGGACTATGCGCCCGCAAAGCGCTCTCCAAGCAGCTCATCGCCAAAACGCCGTTCATGCCTACCGGCACCGCCGTAGCGCTGTTTATAATCGATACGCCGCAAGGTCCCAGCATTATCGATATTCAAAAGGTTTCGCCCATTGTCTACTAGCATGCATTACGGTTCCGGATCGGTTGTACCAAGCCGTTCCGCCGGTTTCACCAACACCGGATCGCCGCGTCCGGCCCGCCCGGGGCAACTCGACCAGATGATGGCCGACAATATCGCGGGAGGTGCCGATCCGGCGCAAATCAACGAGATGAGCCACGCTTCGGCGGCCGCACTGTTGGACCGCGTGCATCATACGCAGGATGCCGAACTGGTGGAGCGCGTGCTCACGCTGGTGGACCGCGAGGGCGTTGACGTGATCGCCGAACTGTGGAGCAGCGCCGAGCCGGATTCGCTGCCGGGCATTCTGTGGCGGCTGTATCTGCTGCGCACGTGGATGCGGAAGAATCGCGAGTCGATCGCGCGGTTATGGCGCGCTGGAGAGCCGGTTGCCACTACCGCCTCGGCGATTGCCGGCGTCGATCAGGCGCCCACGGAAGATGACATTGCGCATATTGCCGATTCGATTCTCGCAGGCGCGTTCACCGGCGATTTTGCGGTTGCGCTGGAACGTGCGGCCGCGTTCACCGACGTGGTTGCGTTGGGATTGCGCATCGAGGCACGCAATATGATCGCACGATTGAAAGCTGCGGAAGGTTCCGATAGCAGCGATTCCGGTATTTCCGCCATGGAAAAGCAGGTACGTACGAAATCGTCCCGTTTGATGCACACGGCCGGCAATCTGTTCGTCACGGCCAAGGATTTTCGCCATGGGGCGAATCTGTGGCGTCGCGGAAAACTGGAGTAACGCGTTCCGTGCCTGCCCCCTGCACCTGCCTCTGCACCCACCTCTGTACCGCTACCGGAAGTGTTTTACGGCGCTCGCACCATCAATTCGCGACACGACGTAACGTACGGTCTGCAGCATCTGTAGAATAGGAACTCGCGCCGGGCCATGCATAGCCCCGGGCTCCATTTTTTGCCGCTGCGAGCGGCCTTTGCGCCGACAGGCGCTTTCGTGGTTCGGCGCTTTCCCTCTTCTTAAGTTTCGTTGCTTTTTTCATACGATTTTCAGTTTCTTTCTTGGCTCCTTTCCCAGTTCCCGCGCTTTTCCTCGCGATTATGGACTACGCTTAGAAGACATGGATATTCATGTTTTGAACCACCCGCTGGTGGACCACAAGCTCACCGTTCTTCGCGACAAGAACACCCCGTCCTCCACGTTCCGCGAGCTCGTTTCCGAACTCGTGATGCTTGAGGCCTACGAGGCCACCCGCGACGTCGAAGTCGTGGACAAGCCGATCGAGACCCCCGTCGCTCCGATGGTAGGCAAGCACATCGCTTCCCCGGCGCCGATCATTGTGCCTGTGCTGCGCGCTGGCCTGGGCATGCTTGACGGCATGACCAAGATGATCCCGTCCGCTGAGGTCGGCTTCCTTGGCATGAAGCGCGACGAGGAGAACCCAACCCAGCAGATCACGTACGCGAACCGTCTGCCCGACGATCTGAGCGGCCGTCAGTGCTTCCTGATCGACCCGATGCTCGCCACTGGCGGCACGCTGGTCGCAGCAACACATTACCTGGCCGAGCGCGGCGCAAAGGATGTTACCGCCGTGTGCATTCTGGGCGCTCCGGAAGGCCTGAAGTTCGTTGAGGAGAACCTCGACCCATCCATTAAGTTCAAGCTGGTGCTGTGCGCCGTCGACGAGAAGCTCAACGACAAGTGCTACATCGTGCCAGGCTTGGGCGATGCCGGCGACCGTCTATATGGCGTGATCGACTGACCGCATCAGAGCTCAACCGAATCAACCCAATCAGTCAATCAAGTAAATCGAATAAAAACGGCCTGCCACAACGCAAATCATGCGGCGGCAGGCCGAAATCATATGTAAAACCTCTACTGCTCGTCGGGGACGAACGCTTCGAAAATATGATGGTCGAACCAGTCATCGCACTGTGCGAGCTCGTCGCGGCTGCGCACTGTCCACGACACGGGAACGGCACCCATGAAACGAGCCAACCGTACCTGCGGACTGTTGCCGCCATGCCAATCGTAGGCGACGAAATCAGGGCGGGAAATCCAGTCGAAAATCAGCGCACCGGCCGCATATTCCTTGGCGAGCGCGGCCGGATCAGACGGCTTCTCCTCCCCTTGCGGCCACCAGGAAAGCTGGCCACGGCACACTTCCGGACGGTTCTCCTTATACCAGTTGACGGCTGCCGGATTGAACGATTCGATCACATACGCGCCGGAATAGGCCTGCAGCAGCGCGTCGCCCTTTTCCATGAGCTCGACATCGCGCGGATCCCACTTGGAATTGTCGTCGAACTTGTATTCGACGATCAGCGGCACACGACCCGCCACTACCTTGAGCACGTCGGCGAACAGTGGCACATGCTGGAAATACCCTTCCGGAGCGCTGTCAGGCGTGGTGACCAGCGGTGGCTTCTCAAGCGAACCCGGCAACGGCGCTGCCACGGCGGCACCGGGGGCGTCGGTTGGGAACAGCGGGATGCGGGTCAGCTCATCGTACGTGAGATCGGCGATACGGCGCGGATCTCCGGCGACGCGCATCAGATCGCCGTCATGCACCACCACGATTTCACCGTCGGCGGTCATCTGCAGGTCAAGCTCGATGCCATAGCCGGCTTCGCAAGCCGCTGCGAATGCCGCAAGCGAGTTCTCCGGAGCGATCGCACCAGTCACGCTGGGGCTGCCATAGCCGGCCTTCATGGCCATGCGACGTGCCAGCGCCACATACTCGCCGCTCTCGTTGGCATACTGCGCGGTCAGACCGGAACCCGCGTCATGCAGGCCACGATGCGCGTACCACACGTCGGGAATGGACGGCACATAATTGCGGCGCTTATCGGAGAAGGTACGCGGCGCGATCGCCCACACTGCGGCGCCTGCAGCGACTGCGCCGCCGAGCAGCGCCTTGTTGACGAATGATTTGGACATGGGCTTTCCTCCCTTACGCGGCCGCTCGCGCATTCTCTCGCGTTGGTTCTCACCGTTCGCGGCCATCGAATCTGTCTCTTCTGAGATTAGCCCATAAATCACAAAAACGGCGACCACCTATGCGATCCGCGATCGCCTGTTTGTTGAGCGTCCGTCATCTCCGATAACGTACAAACCCATTTGGTACTTTCGTGCTAGTATGAAAGGCGAAATTAGCACGAAAGTACCAGCTAAGTAAGACTCAAAGAACGACTTCCTCCCATCTGTAACAAACCGACCAGTAGTGACCCAAGCAGAATTGCACGTAAAGAGCAACAACAGGGAAGCGAGGTAGTACGTTGCCAGTAATCAGTATGTTTTCGGCATCATCATCACAATGAATGTAGGCGACCACAATCCACCCCATATCCATGCAAAATATCAAGGATATAAGGCTTCATTCACACTTGATGGCACGCTTTCCGAAGGTGAGTTTCCACGCAAACAGCGCAAGCTCGTGGAAGCTTGGATACTGTTGCACGCTGACGAACTTGAGGCAAATGGGGAACTTGCCACAAATCTCGAGCATCCATTTACGATTGATCCGCTTCGCTGAGGAGATTGATATGGCCATTTCCACGCTGATTGAAGTGACAGATTGCAAGCCGCTGCCTGATTACAAACTCAAGGTGAAATGTTCCGACGGAACAAGCGGAGTGTTTGACATGTCGAAATACATGAATCGCGGCATTTTCCGTAGCATCGCAAGCCCAGGCGCCTTTGAACGTGTCTACCTATCATTCGGCGTTCCCACCTGGCCTGGAGGCATCGATATCGCAGCCGAGCGCGTCCGCTCGGACATGACACTGGACGCCTAATCCCGTCGCTTGCCCCGCTTGGCTACGAAGATGGAGCACCCCGCCGTGGCCAGCACCGTCATGGCAATGACGATTGCCGTAGTAGCGACGCCTGTAGAGCTTAGCTTCTTCTTACGTTGAGACTGAGATTGCTGCGATGATTGCGGTTTCGCAGCAGGCTTGGCATTATTACCGTCCTGCTTGCCGTTGTTATTGTTATCCGGAGTCGGCTTTGGAGTTGGCGTTGGTTCCGGCTCGGGCTCAGGCGTCGGATCGGGGGTCGGGTCCGGAGTCGGTTCAGGTGCATGAACCTGCCATTCGGCGGCAGCCGGCGATGCACTGCCGGATTGAATCACCATGCGCAGCTTAGTGGTCTTCACCGCGTCAGTCCAGGTTGCCTCGCTCCATCCGCCGTTATCGGTACCGTAAGCGCCGGGAGCATTGGTGACCAATGTATATGTGGCATCGGGAATATCCACAAACGCATTCGTTCCAGCATCCCAATACTGCAGTTTCCACGACGCCGGCATTCCCAAGCCCCCTCCATCGGAGGTGAATTGCACACGGCTGGAATCGATGGTGACTTCGCGATCCCATTCGTAGTCGAGCTTCATTTCACCGGTATTCGGCCACGTACCCCAAATGCAGGCGTTATCAACCGTGCAATCGTCCGGAATGGTTTTGCCGTCGTTAAGCGCGGCAACACCAGCTGTCCAAGAAGACGCTTTTTTGTCCACGTCAGTAGCAACGGCATCTTGCTCGATATAGCCGGCCAACGGCACCGACGTATCGGATGGAATATCTTTGACGCCCACAGCCGACATATTGCCAGCAATGTCCGAAGCCCGATAGCTCACCGTTTCGCGCTTCGACGAAGAAGCAGTAATCGCCGCACCTTCTTCATATTGCTGCCATTCGCCGTTTCCAACCCGGTATTCCACCGTTTTCACACCGGATCCAGCACCATCTGAGGCGGTCAATGCCATAGTGCGGGAAGCCGTATCTACCGAGGCGGTCACCGTAGGAGCTGTAGCATCCACACGCGCTTCCGCAGCAGCGATTTCGCTCACATTGCCGGCCGCATCAGTGGCACGCGCACGCACACTCACTATACCCTCGCCAGTCACAGCCTTTACCGCAGTGTTCACATTCGTTCCGACGGTCACCCATGCGCCATCCCCGACCGCAAGTTCGAGTTTTGCGATCGGCGCAGCCGCATTGTCGGAAGCCGTAATAAGAGCGATCGGTGAAGTGACCAGCCAACCATCATTGCCAGCCGTGCCAGCCAATGCCACACGCACGGCAGGAGCAATGGTATCAGCCGGTTTTACGTAATCGTCGGAAACATGTACGGTCACGGCTACGTTGCCGGCTGTCAGATCATCAGCCTGCTGCTTGGTTTCAATGCCAGCAACCACACCTTGCACGGTGAACTCACCCGCCTGCGCATACGAAGAAGCAGACACCGTGCGCCACAAAACCGGAGTTTCCACTGTTTCCGAGCCGTACGCGACTTTCACCGTGTTCGACAATTCCGGCGCGTCTCCGGTCTTGGCGTAGACGTCGGCTGGCTGTTCAGCCACAACTGCTCCCTGTTGCGCGTATACTTCCCATTCAGGAACGCCAACGGAAGCATAGCCCCCGTCAACGGCTTGCGCGGTCATGTCAAGTTTGAGCGCAGTGGTGGTCACTGCGTCGAATGTCACTTCATTAGGCGCGTTCTTGCCTGTATCCACGCCGTATTCGCTGGAATTGGGCACGTCCTTCCAGGAACCGTCTGCGTCAAGATATTGCAGTTTCCATGAGGCAGGGGCACGCAATGCGTTCGCATCGGTATCGAACCAGACTTTCGATCCATTCACACGTACAGCGCCATTCCACTGGTAGATCAGTGAATCGGAGGATTGTGTTTGTGGCATCTTTCGATAGTTCGTCCAATGGTTCGGCGGTACTACAGCAGTTTCCAGCACTCGCCCGTCGTTCACGGAACCCTTGTAGGCGGGTGTTTCGGTGTAGGTCGCATCCACTGACGCATAGGGGGCCACGTTGCGTGAGGGTTGCAACCGTTCGGCTTTGGTCGGATGTGAAACGGCGTTTATGCGCCCGCCATTCCACGTCACTTCATCGATGCAGACTGCACGGCGGAAGTCAGTACCACCAGTCTTGTCTCCAGTGTGGTAGGTGACCCACCATTTGCCGCCGAATCGTTGAATCGACGGATGCATGGTGGTGGACGATCCCGATTCGACGATTACGCCTTGGTACGTCCACGGCCCAAGAGGGCTTGCCGACGTGGAGTATTGCACGCACGCCTGATAGTTGGATTCCACGCAGGTCGCCACTCCCGACCCGGGTTTGCCACCGTCGTACACGTTGTAGTAGGTGTCTCCTTCACGGAACACCCATGCCGCCTCAAAGAAGCCTTTGGGCCCGTTGGCATAAGCGCCGCCGTTGTCGCCCAAGGTCAGCGACGCGTTCACTTGGTTCGCATAGTCGCTGCCAAGCACGTCTTTGCTGGCATCGTAGTCGGGTATGTTGGCGAGCGCGTCGGCGTCACGCATATTGTAGATTTTCGGCGCTCCGTCCGCCGTTCCGTCCATGGTTTCCACGGCAACATATGAGGTGCGGCCAGTGTTGGCGTCCCGCTGCATTTTTACGGCGAGTTCGCTGTTGAAGGTGCCGAAGTGCAGATATCCGGTACCGTCATTGTCCACGAAGAATGCGGGATCGATGGTTTCGATTTGCGTCTGCGTGGTAGTCAGCAACGGCGCTCCGATGGCGTCGACCCATGGTCCGAGGGGGCTTTTTGATTTGGCCACGCCGATGGAGAACGGGTCGGCTCCCGCGGCTGCGTTCTTGTCTTTGACTGGCACGTAGTAGTAAAACCAGTCGTCGGCCGTGTCTGCGGTGCCAGCATCGTCGACTACTACTTGTCCTGCGTAAGCTCCGTCGCCGGTTGCCCAGTCGAACAGGTCGGCTTTGGCGATGGTCTTGTAGTGCGTCCATTTGCCGGATTCCGGATTGTCGGTTACGTAGACGCCCCAGTCTTTCATATTGAAGGACCCGTAGGTTGGTTCGGCCTCGTCGTGTCCGGTGAATACGAAGAGTTTGCCATCGTATTCAAGGGTGGATGCGTCTGCGGAATAGTAGTTTTGCGACAGGTCGTTGGGGGTATTGGTTCCTTCGTTCTGCCCGATGGGGTTGCGAAGGGTTGTCGGCAACGCACTGTTGTCGATTTGTGTGACGGTGACGTCGGGATTGCCGACCGGCAGATCGTTGTAGGCGTGTCCGGCGACGCTGGGCGCGGTACTTGCGTCGACCGCGTTGGCTGTCTGCATGGTTGCGATTGCTCCCGTGCATAAGGTGGCTGCGGCTGCGATGCCTGCCACCAGCGTCTTCATCGACGCATGTGAGATGTGCGAAAAGCTCATGAATATTCCTGTTTTCACGATTGGATATTGAAAAGTCCTCTTACGGATTGCTTAGGTTACGTTGGTATTCCTCGTGCGATCCGTAAGAGGACTTGAGCAATTGCTAGCGCTGGTCGCGGTTGCGGCGCGTCAGCATGATGGCGGCTCCCGTCAGCAGGACGATCATTCCTACGACGGCGATGCCGATGACATTGCTGCCGGTGCTGCTGATTGCGGCACTGACTTCAGACTTGGAAACCGGCTTGTTTCCAGGCTTGGCATTCGGCTTGGGGTCGGTCTTGTCGTCGTCCGGCTTCGGTGCTGGCTTGAGTTCAAGTCCGGCGATGGCCTCGGTCAGCTGCTTGACTGCGGCATCCGCATCAGCTTGGGTGGCGTTCTCATCGTTCAACACCTTGGAGGCGGCATCCACTGCTTCAGCCAACTTCTTGGCGCTGGCTTCGGTGTAGAGGTCACCGCTGACGCCCTGTGCCTGGTCAAGAACCGTCTTCAACTCAGTGGTGTCGGCTTTCTTCACCAGTGTCTGCTGGGCTTCTTCAAGCTGCTTGATGGCCGCATCCACCTGATCCTGGGTGGCGCTCTCGTCCGCATACACCTTTTGAGCGTTACCCATGGCTTCGGAGAATGCCTTCCAGCTGTTCGGCGTGAAATTAGCTTGTTGCACGGAACCGGCTGCGTTGATGGTGGATTCGAGCCTGCTCTTGTCCACGCTTGGTTCCGGATCAGGGGTTGGATCCGGGTCAGGAGTCGGTTCTGGATCAGGAGTGCTTTCCGCAGCATGCACGCCCCACTCGGCAACCGCCAGACCGAAGGTGACGCCCTCGGCGGTCGGCGGATCAAGCACCAAGCGCAACGACGTGGTCTTCACCGGAGTGAACGTGGCCACGCTCCAGCCTTGAGCATCGTCAGAGGCACGTGAGGCCGGGGAATTACGCACGGTGGAGTATTGCGCATTCTCCACATCCTTCCATATACCATCAGAAGCCAAGTACTGAATCTTCCAGCCGTCCGGAACATCCAAACCACCCTTGACATCATTACGCTCCGCGAAGTTGGCCCAGAACTGCACACGGCTGGAATCGACGGTGGCTTCCTTGCTCCAGGTGTACTGCGCGTACATGCCAGCGGAAGCTTGACCCCAGCTGCCCCACACGCGGCCATTCACATCGGCGTCATCATCAGACGGCCACGTATCGTCAACCAGCACACCATCGTTGAGCTTGCCGGAAGCCGGAGACCAGCTCGCCTCGGCACTCACCGTGGTGTCAATGGCCCTGCCTTCAATCCAACCAGTCAACGGAGTATCGGGCTCCGGCTTGGGATCCGGCGTCGGCTCAGGATCAGGATCGGCACCACCATTCGGATCGGCGACCACATGCACTGTAATCTTGGCCTGCGAGCTTGAACCCTCAGCCGTGCCGGACACCTCATAATCGCCGATGGTGTCCAACTTGACGCCGGCAACACTTGCCTCATCCCACATAACCGTGCGATCGTCAAGCATGCCGTTGGGGAATCGCACCGGAACCACAGACGGCAAAGCCACCGACTTGGAATTCTGATACACCGTCTGTTCGATCGGCTGAGCCGCACCAGCAGTCTGAGACTGCGCGTCGGAACGCACGCCAATAGTGGCCTTGGTTCCAGCGAGCGCGCCAATAACCGTTCCGGAAACCGCAAACTCGCTATCGGAAGCAAGCTGATCGTCAGTGATGGCATCCCACGCAACACTCAAGTCACGACGGGAACCGTCCGTATAGCTGGCACTCACCGTCTTCGGCAGATTCACATCGGCAGCCTTGCTGCCAGTCTGCACCATACGATTCACGCCATCCACGCTCACCGGATCAAGCGCATACGCCTCAAATTCGGTAGCACCAACAATGGCACCCTTCGGGAACAGCACACGCAACTTGTTCGTCTCCACCGTTTCGGCAAAACGAACCTCATTGCCTTCACCCTGCATCGTGGTATAAGACTGGCCGGCGGCAAGCTTCACATCCTGCCAATCGCCATTCTCATCCGCATACTGCAACTTCCACGACTTGACCATCGGCACACCGCCACCGTCAGTCCAGAAGAACAGCTTCGCCTTCTTCAACGGAACAGTGCCATCCCAGGCAAGCTGCAGCCACGGCTCGGTACCGGTATTGTCACCCCAATTATTCCAAGTCTCATTCGGAGTATTGGTATACAACACCTGACCGTCGATAACCTTCTTGGCATTGTCCTTCGCCTGATATGGATTGGTGAAGCTGGCGCTCGCAGTGGACTGTGAAGCCACATTCACCGTGCCGTCGGAAGGAATGCCGTGAACGGTGACTTCCTTGAAACCGGTCTTCTCACCGTCGAATGCGGTGAGTTTGAGCACATAGTCACCCTCACGGTTGAACGTGACCGTAGTGTTGGCAGCGGTTGCGTCGACGAACTTCGCTTCGCCGTTTTCAGGGCCAGACACCTGCTCCCATGTGGTGGTGAGCGTGTCAGACGGCAGGCCGTCGTCCTTCACCGTGCCCACCAGCTGCGCACCGGACGAGGTGCTGCTGGCAATGTAGGCGTCAACGCTTGGCGCCTGGTTCGTAGGTTCGTCTTCCGGCGCAATGTCGGTTTCGTAGGCCTGAATCTCCTTCAAGCCAATGGCCTGACCTGCTTGCGGAGTGAAGGTGGCACGAATGGCTTTGGCCACGACCTTGGAGAACTGCACGCGGTTGTAGTTGGCTCCCGCGTAAGTAGGCGTCCGCACCTGGTTCGGCAGGACATGCCATGCGCCGGCCTCATCCTGATATTCAAGCGTGTACACCGACGGCTCACTGTAGCCGGAAATCGTCTGGCTGGACGAGGTCTGGTAGAAGTACAAACGAACGTCGTCGATGTTCTGCACGCCGTTCTTGAACGTTACGGTCAGCGAATCCTTGGCGTTCTTGGATCCCTTGGTGCCCCAGAAGGATTCCATCACGTTCTTGCCGTCCACTGCATTGGTTGCCGGGTAGCCCTTGGTTTCGTAAGTGGCTTCCACATCGGCGTCCTTGGCCACGTTGGTCTGGCTCTTGGACGCTTCGTCCACGTTCTGTCCGGACTGCGCGAAGATCTGCGTAACCCTGCTGTTCGATGCATAGGTCACTTCGTTGGCGTTCGGCATGGTGGCGGTGGTCGCGCCGGTGATCACCGCTCCGGAATCATCGGCAACCTCAACGGTTCCACTGGCCGGATCGTAGATGAGGTGGGCGAGCTTATCGGAGGTGAACACGGCGTTGCCGTCCACATACAGGGTATATCCCTTCGGAGCGTTGTAGGCGCCGTCGTTGTTCCATACGATCGACAGATCCTGCCCGTGGTAGCTCAGGTTGTTGACGGTGAAGTGGTTCCAATCGGGAATCTCGATCGGATTGAGTTCGATCTTGTTGTCTTCACGCGGAACCATACCTGCCACGTCTTCCACAATCGTCCAGTTGGTGGTGCCAAGCTGGGTGTGGTGAATCCAGGAACGGTAGGTGATTTTTCCACCGTTCTTGCTGGCGTCGGCGTTCTTCTCCGGAATCGTGCTTCCTGCGGAATTATTATCCATATTCCAGAATTCGTTCTGGTCCGGATACTGGTTGTCGCCTCCTTGATAATGCGAGAACGCCACCCAATACAGCAGTTTCTTGAACGATTCGTTCGTGATATATCCGTTGTCTGCAGCATTATAATCACGGATTCCCGCAGAATAGATTTGCAGCAGCGGAGTTGCATTGATAATGGAGAAATTGTTTGATCCTGGGAAATTCAACGCCTTCTTGTCTGCCTGATTCGCGGTGAAGAACGGGAAAATCGGGAATTCGTCGGCATCTTCGAACAAGCGTAACGCACTATCGTAATCATCATTGCCGGTCGGCATCAGACCTTCGGAATACGGATAGTAGTTGTTGAGTTCCTTGTATTTCGCGAATTGACCGTCGTTCAGCCACTTGTGCAGCAGCAGTTTGCTGTCGGAATCCCACAGGTTGTCGAGCACATCCTGCTTGATGGCGTCGGCGATCTGCTGCATTTCAGCGGCTTTTTCGATGTCTCCGGCAGCCTTGTATGCTTGCGCGGCGGCATTGGCGTTGGCCCACATGTTGGCGGAACCGTCGGCACGGTCCATACGCTGGCCGGAACGACCGGGTTCGGAGAACGACACCGCGTCGGCATCGTTGCCGGTCATGGACCACCACGACCAGTCGATCAGATTGTTGCCGTTGCTATTCTGGTTGTCGTTGCTGTCTGGCTCGCTTTGCGAATTGAGCAGACCTTTGACATCTTCGGAACCGTAATCACCCAACGCTTCAGCCAATGATGACGGGCCGCCGTGCACCTTGTAGGAGTCCCAACCGGCCTTGGTGATGTACTGCGTGTAGCTGTGGTTCCAATTGGCTGGATCGCCCGGATTGTCGTGGTAGTAGTAATACCCGGACTGGCCTTTCTTGGCTGTCTGCCCGGCCGACACCCAAGTGCCGTACGAGTATTCGGCGTTACGGAACCACTTGGTGTCGTTGATGAACATGCCGGATGTCAGCACGATCTGGTTGTTGTATCCGAGCACGCCTTCGATGGAGGTCGGATACTGGAACGTATTGCCCGGCATATTGGCGTCCAACATGTTGAAACGGCTCAGCCACCAGCGGTAGAACACGGTTTTGTCGATATTGTGTTCCTGGGTTTCCACGTAAGGAATGTTATCGACCCACCACTGGTTGTAGGTAGTCACGGAATCCTTGTAGGAAGCGGCCGGATCGGTGAGATCGCCGTTGAATCGGGCTTCGTATTCCGCGGTGGAGTCCGGCAACTCGTTGGCGATCAGGCCAAGCTGCAGCTTGGTGGTTTGTGGCACGTTCGCTTCCAAGGTGAGGGTGGAAGCGAGTTTGCCGTCCTTTACGGTGAAACCGTTGCCGGAGAACCGTGGATAGATGGTGGTCAGATCGTTCTTCACATTGAAGCGACCGGTCAGTTCAGTGTCGCCGTCATTGCCGTCTTGTGCGAATGGCGAGGCTGCTGTCAGCGTTACGTCACCGCCGGTGGTGCTGGTGATGGTGAAATTCGCGACCATCACATTGGTGTAGGTGATGTACTTGACTTCGGTGACGGTAATGGTCTTGTCGCCGTTGGTGAATTCCGTGGTGAAGTAGCTTGGCGTCTGCTTGCGCTTGTCGGTGTTCTCGCGCAGGGTCTGCTTGGAACCGCCAATGCTTACCTCAACGGTAAAGCCGTCGTTGCCGGTCTGATCCCAGTATGCGACATCTCCTACGAAACCAAGTGCTTCCGGCGTATGCGTGTACATGAATGCGGCACGGCCACGTGAGAACAGGTATTCGTTCTTGTCTGCGCCCGCATAGTTGTAGTCGCCAGCATCGTTGGTGCCGGTACCGTTTGGTGCGGTGCCTGTGCGCGTCAGCATCTTGTCGATCCAGAAGTCGTGTGCGGTGTCGGTTCCGGCACCGTTGGCAACATCCGCATCGAACACCTGCTTGAGGTAGCTTGTCGAGGGATCGAAAGCGACGCCGGTGCCCGGAATCGGGTCGGCGGCCCCCTTGAAACTCGGATACCCCATGGCAGAGTTCGGATTGGTCAGCGCGTCATTGGCGTATGCGGTCGTCACACCGCCAGACAACAGTGTGGCCACTGCCGTCAGCACGCCCAATGACGTGACAATCCCTTTCTTCCTTGTTGATGGTGTCATCAATTCCTCCTACATGGACCATCGTTGGCCCTTGGTTGCCAAGGCTCGTTCCCTGGCATCCAACTTTCTTTCTGTAGGAATGAGAGTCGTGCGATGGACATAAGATTGGAGCGTCCACCGACATTTCAAGAATACATGACGCGAATACGGTTTCGCAAATTTTCTTTCAGTTTTCTCCAATGCTTTCTAAGTGAACTGCCATACGATGGCTTTTATGCGAAAAGGAAAGTTTTCGCATTTTCCCGTCTTATACTAGGGGCTATGACAAAACCGGCCACCCCATAAGGGGCAGCCGGTCTCTCATTCCAGTCAGCGCGGCGCATTCGGCTCCAATCGATCACGCCGCGCTCACCCGCTTCCCGGCACCATGGCACTCATAGCGCCGGGTAGCAAGTCTTTCTTTTGTTTAGCTGCGCAACCACACGTTCATTTGGCCGAGTTCGCGGTTGGCCCATGCGTAGTAGGGCACCAGCTTGAGCGACGTCCGCTCATCTGAGGCGTCACGCTGAGCGGACATGTACAACGGGGCGTCCACGGCATCCGCAGCCTCACGAACGGCAGGCAACGTCACCGCGTCAACACCTCCAAGCAAATCACTCTCGAAAGTAACCGTGGCATCCGCAGCATCCACGCCATCAGCAAGACGGTACGTCCACAGATCGCCGGCATTATCGGCTTGCTCCGCGCAATAGACGAGCGGACCGCGCATCACCGCAACACGACCTGCATCGCAACGCACATGAGAGTTGGCACGCACCAATCGCACTGCCATATCAAGATCCAGCACCACATGCAATGCAGTTCCCGGAGCAACTGCGAAATATACGAAACCGTTTTCCGGAGCCGTCTTCACAGCAACACCATCGCATGTCAGCGCATAGGAATCAGCCGACCATGTGGGAATACGCACGCCGAAACGTACCGAATCAGCCGCCTCAGCGGGCAATTCCACCATGTACTCAATATGACCGTTCCACGGAAAATCGGAACGCTGCTCCACATGCAACCCAGAATCAAAACTTGCCTGATTCGCAATGAACTGGTGAGCGAGCACGGTGCGACCGCCGTCACGTTCGGTATACACATAACGGTCCACCGACGCGATCAATCGCGCGACATTAGCTGGGCAGCATGCGCAGCCAAACCAATCGACACGATGCGAAAGCACATGATGCCGATCCGGATTGTCCAAACCGTCCGGCGAAGTCTCCAACGCATTCACATAGTAATACTGCTTGCCATCAAGGCTGATGCCCGCGATGGCACCATTGAACAGCTCACGCTCAAGCACGTCGGCATATTCACCATTCGGTTCCAACAGAAGCATTTGGCGGGCAAACATGCTCATCGCCACAGAAGCGCACGTTTCGCCATACATGGTGTCGTTCGGCAGATCGTAATCGTACGTGAACGACTCCCCCACATGTGTGGAACCGATCGCACCCGTTACATACATGCGTTTCGACACGATGTTGTTCCAAAAACGATGCGCCGCATCCAGCAAGCCCTGATCGCCGGTAATACGCGCCACATGTGCGATTCCAGTGCATAAATAGGCCACGCGCACAGCATGGCCGTCAGCGGTCTGCTGCTCGCGCACCGGCTGCGCGGCTTGGAAGTACGTGGGCTTGTAGAATCCCAGATCCCGGAAAATGTAGTCGTTGTCGACAGCGGCGATCTGCTTGGCGTAGAACTGCGGATCCTGACCACGCACGTCGATGAGATACCGCGCCAGATTCAGATAGCGCTCCTCACCGGTCGCATCATACAGCTTCGCCAACGCCAATTCGATTTCCGGATGCCCATCAGCACCGTGGATCTTGCCGTCCTCCGGGCCGAAATTGGCATCGATGCAATTCGCCATACGGCACGCCACGTCAAGCGCCTGCTGGTTACCGGTCACCTCATGATAGGCGACAGCAGCCTCAATGTAGTGGCCCATGACATACATTTCATGGCTTTGCTGAATCAGTGTGAAACGCTCACGATGCGCCCATTCACCGGTTTTGATTTGGTACGGAGTGTCCAAATATCCGTCCGATTGTTGCGCACGTGCGATGAGGTCGACGGTTTTATCGCACAGTTCCCGCAATTGCGGATCAGGATGATACGACAGTGCGTAAGCCGCTTCCTCCAACCACTTATATATGTCAGAATCCTGGAAGACCATGCCATGAAATTCACCGGCCTCATCACCGGCTGCGATACGCAGATTCTCCACGGCATGACTTTTATTATCGGCAAGCTGATTGCCAGCCGGATCATCCGGAACTTCAGTGGCAATCTCATCATTCATCACACCCCACTGATAGGGAATGACGGATTCAACGATCTGGTCGCGACGCTGCTTCCAGAAAGGAGAAGTAATAGTTACATTCATGATATTTCCTTAGGATTAAGGACTTCGCCAGCCCTTGACGGCTCTTGGCTACTCCGCCTTCGGTTCTGCTCAGGCCGGAGCCTGGAAACAGTCCACTGGGCTGTCTCCCAAGGGCTGACATCGCCAGGTGTCAGCCCTTGACGGCTCCAGCCATAAACCCTTTGACGTAGTACTTCTGGAGGGCTAGGAAGAGGATGGCTGCGGGGATCATCAGAATTACGACGCCAGCTTCGGTGGCACCGTAATCAATGACGCCCATAGTCTGCTGACGCATGTTCACCAAAGCGAGCGGCAGCGTGGCGTTCGACGAACTCGACAGGTACAGCGGAATCATGAAATTGTTCCAAGCCTCAAGGAAAGCAAGCAGACCGACAGTGACCATCGACGGCTTGACGACCGGCACCAGAATCTTAATCAGCGACTGCAGGGAGTTGCAGCCATCGACCATGGCGGCCTCTTCCATATCCTTCGGAATCGCATCGAAAGCATTACGCATGATGAACGTGCTCATCGGCAGCTGGAACAAGGTAATAACCAAACCGACACCCAGCAAGGAATCGTTCAGACCAATATCCTTGTACCACACCATCAGCGGAATCAGCAGAGACGCATACGGCACCATCAAAATGGACAGCGTCACCATGAATCCGAGATTGCGGCCCGGATAATCGAAACGGGAGAACGAATAGCCTGCGAGCGTGCACACCACCACGGAGAACACCACGGCGACCAACGTCACCACCACCGAGTTGAACAGGTACTTCGGCAGGCCTTCCTGGTAGCCGAACAACGTCAGATAGTTGTTCACACCCCAGCCCTTGGATTGTGCGGAACCAGGCTGCGGACTGAACGAGCAGACCACCACCCAGATCAGCGGCGAAATGAAGACCAGAGCCAGCAGACCTTCGAGAATATAGACGATTACGCGCTTCCACAATGGAGTAGTCATGTGAGTTCCCTCCCCTTGCTCACTTGGTGTTGTCGCGCATACCGCGCATCTGGATGGAATTGATCACCACGAGGGCCGCAAGCACGATCAGCGACAGTGCGGCCGCCATGCCCAGATCCTTCTTGGAATCGAATGCGAAGTTATAGATGAGCTGCACCACGGTCATGGTGGAATTGTTCGGACCGCCCTTGGTCAGAATGAAGAACTGGTCGAACGCGAGGATGGAACCGGTGACGCAGTAGATCAGACACATCACGATGGTCGGCTTCATCAGCGGCAGGGTGATGGAACGGAAAATGCGCCACGTGCCAGCACCGTCCATGCGCGCGGCCTCATACAGGTCGCCCGGAATGGCTTGCAGGCCGATCATCATGAGCAGCATGTAGTAGCCGGAGAAACGCCAGACGATCACAATAATGGTGGCCCACAGCGCGCTCTGGCCGGTGGCGAGCACGGAACCGCCCTCATCCATCAATCCGAAGAAGCTCAGGATCTTGGTGACGGGGCCCACCTGCGGGGAGTATAGCGCGTAGAACAGCAGCGAAGCGGAGGCGAGACCAGTTGCGGACGGCAGCAGGAAGCACGTGCGCAGCATATTGTTCCACTTGGTGCTTTCCTGCACGATCAGCGCCAGGCCAAGGCCAAGCACCAGCAGGAAAATCGTGACGATCACGGTGTATTCAAGTGTGAACAACACCGACTGTCCGAGCAGTTTATTTTCGAAAACCTTGACGAAATTCTCAGGGAAATTCCAACCACGGTTACCGCCCATCAACGACCAGCGGGAACCGGCCATGATGACGAGCAGCACGATTGGCACGAAGAACAGCATGATGATCATCAGCCAATCAGGCAGCGCATACAGCAGGCCACGACGGGTTGCCTCCGCCTTGGCCTTGGAACGATGCGTCTTCACTGGCGCAGCGTTCTTGGAAACAGTAGTCATATTCCCTCCTTGGAACACTTTTGGCGACTCTCTCTTGAATCGTTCGGGGTTTTCGACATAAATGGCCAAGCGATTGGATATGCGTTTGGAAGTGCGATTCCGTCTCGTGCGGCCGTTGAAATCCGCCATGAAGACCGACATTGTTTTTGAATTATTGTCGATCTCCATGGCAGACCACAACTGTGGTCTGTCGATTTTTGTTTTCGATATTCAGTTGTTCTTAAGTTATGTAAATCGGGGAAAGGAGAAAAAGGAGGAGAAGTTCGTTTTCAGTGGCTCACCTCACTGACCCAGCACGTCGGTGATGGCCTGGTTGTCGGCCTTGAGATCGCCATCGCCCCAGACTGCGTTCTGGATGAGCAGCTGCCACGGGGAACCGGCTGCGTTGAAGGCCTCATTGAAAGCTGCGGACTTCGGGGTCTGGCCATTGCCGTCGATGATTACGGAGTTGATGGTCTGGACGCGAGGATCGGCATCGTCGTAGGCGGTCTTCAGGGTCTGGATGTTGGATGCGGTGTCGCCGTTGGCTGCGAAGACTTCCTTCTGGGCGTCATCGCTCATGAGCCATGCGAGGAAGTTCCAAGCCTGAGCGACGTGCTTGCAGTCCTTGGAGATGCCCATGGCATCGCCGCCGAGGAACGTGGAGGTCTTGCCTTCCTTGGTGCCCGGGATCGGGGTGACACCGACTTCGAAGCCACCGTCCTTCTCAGCTTCGAACAGTGCGGTGGAGGAGGTGTTCGGATACGGCATCACACCGATGTTGCCGTTGGCGAACGGAGCGGTCCAGGTGGCACCGGTTTCTTCCTTGGAACCTGCGCCCAAGCCGTTGGTGGTGTTGGCGAGTTCCTTGTAGGCGTCGAGCACGGCCTTCATGGAATCGTTGTCGAGGGTGGCTTCGGTGCCATCTGCGTTCATCACGGATTCGCCGTCAGCCCACACGGACGGGAACAGGTCGAACACGAGAGCGCCACCGGACTGACCGGCCAAGTAGGAGCCTGCCACGCCGTCCTTGTTGAGGGCCGCGACCGCCTTGGCCTGCTCAACGAACTCGTCGATGCTGCTCGGACCCTTCTCCGGGTCAAGACCTGCTTCCTTGTACAGATTCTTGTTCCATACCATCACGGAAACGTCGGTGATGAACGGCAGCGTGTATTCCTTGCCATCCACGGTACCGGCTTCAATGTGGCCCTGCTGCAGGTCGGACTTGTTGTCGAGTCCGTCGATCTGCTTGGTGATATCGGTGAAGATGCCTTCAGAAGCCCAGTACGGAATACGCACCACGTCACCGGCGAGAATGTCCGGAAGGGAATCGGTCTGGGAAGCACCACCAACCTTGCCTTCCATATCGTCGTTCGGAATGATTTCCAGCTTGACCTGGTTCTTGTGGGAGGCGTTGTAGGCCTTCACCGCGTTCTTGGCCTGACGCTCCAGCGGAGAACGGGTCCACAGAGTGATCTCAGTGCCGTCATCAGTGCCGGCTGCCGGAATATCGGCCGGAGCCGCGGATCCACCACTGCTGGAACCACCGCCGCATGCAGCCATCGGAATAAGCAACGCGGTTGCCGCGATGCCGGCAATAACGCGAGTGACCTTGTTGAAAGACACCATGTCTACTTCTTTCTCTATGTATCGCTCAGCTTTGAGCCATCCGGCGGGCCTTCCGCCGTCTGCCTTCACGATTTCCGGTTGTTCTCCTTCGATTGAACCGTAGTGCGAAAGCCTTTTCTCAGTATATGGTTTTCTCCAGATTTTGCAAAATCGCTTTCGCACATCAGAATGCAAAGGTATTCATGTCGATAAAACCGTTATAAATAAACGATTCTTAGCATTTTAAGAATCGTTTATGACAGCAAAAAATGACGTGAGATGCAGAAAATGCGAAAGAAAAATGTGTTCATTTTCGCAAATGCGAAAGTTTCGCAATTTGCAAGTGAAAATGTCAGCAATCGGCTATATAAAGCCGTTTTGTCCACTTTTTGACACGATGCGAAAACTTTCGCAGTTTTGTCGTATAATATTACGCAATACAAGGGCGGCGAAGCGCATCGACGCGCAGCCAACGTTTTCGTCACACCGTAAAAAAAGGGGAACATCATGGCAACTGCAGATACTCACTCAACAGCAAGGCTTGAAGATGTAGCAGCGCTGGCCAACGTGTCTTTGGCAACGGCTTCAAAGGCGCTGCATGGCAAACCGCGCGTCAGCGAAGACACCCGCGAGCGCGTGATGGAGGCAGCGCGGCAACTCAACTATTCCCCGAATAAGCTGGCGCAATCGTTGGCAAACGGCAGAAGCGGAACCATCGGTTTGGTCACTTCCGATCTGCAAGGCCGTTTCTCCACGCCTATTCTTATTGGCGCCGAAAACGAGCTGCGCGCACAATCGACATCGGTACTACTCGCCAATGCTCGCGGTGACGATGCGCTGGAACGCAGCCATGTAGAGAAACTGCTGTCACTGAAAGTGGACGGCCTGCTGATTGTGCAGTGCGAGACGAATCCGCGCCCGTCGCTGGGGCGTGATTGGGGCGTGCCGCTGGTGTATGTGTATGGTCCTTCCACCGACACCAACGATTGGTCGGTGACGTGTGACAATGTGGACGCCGGGCGCATGGCCGTAAATCATCTGATTTCGTGCGGACGCAACCGTATCGCCATTATTGGCGGCGATGAAACATATACGGCCTCCACCGACCGCACCAAGGGCGCGTTGGAAGCGTTAGCCGAGGTTGGTTTGGAACCGGCTGGCCCGATTCGCTATGGCCGTTGGGACGAGAATTGGGGGCGTGCCGCCACCAGACTGCTGCTCGACCAAGGCGTGAAGTTCGACGCCGTGGTATGTCAGAGCGATCAGCTGGCACGAGGATGCATTGACGCGTTGAAGTCGCAGCATCTACGCATTCCTGAGGATGTGGCGGTGATCGGCCACGATAATTGGGACGTGCTCACCAAGAGCTCCCGCCCGCCGCTGACCAGCATCGACAATGAAACGGAACTCATCGGCCGCAAAGCTGCCCGCTACCTGATGGACGCCATCAACGGCCAGCCCCACCACGGCACGGAATACCTCCCCTGCCGCCTCATCCAACGCGAATCCACTCTCCCCCTAGACTAGCGTCATCGCTTTTTGTTGGAACGTCCCTTGAAGTAAATGTCGAACACGATCCAGACGGACAAAACGAACGCGATCACATAGCCGAGGAAACCAACGATCGGAATACCGAAAATCACCGGTTTGATGCCCGCATAGTACACAATCGACGAGCCGATGAACAATCCGACGACGATCAGCGCCATCGTAAGCCTGTTCACCATGTTGGCAAGCAGATGGATCGGTTCCTGCGAGCCGACCATCTCCATATTCACGCGCAACTGGCCGCGCGTAAGCATACGGGAGGCCACTTTCAGCTCATTGGCGGCAGCGAGCAGACTGTGCAGCGCCTGATGGCCTTCGATAACCAGCGATTTCGCCTCATCCTTGGCGAAATCCTTCTTCGACGTGCTTGCGGCGATATGGTCGGAGATGATCTGAATCATATTCACGTCTGGAATGAACTCGTCGAGCAGGCCTTCCAAAGTGACCAGCGCACGCCCGACCGTGGTGACGGTGCTCGGCACTTCAATGCCGTGTCGTTGCGCCATTTGCGTCAATGCGGTGAGCATGGCGGCGATATCCAGCTCGGCCAAATCCACTGTGCCGAATTCCTTGACGATCACATCCAAGTCGGCCAATAACGCCGGATAATCCTCCGGATCGGCCTCGGCACCGGCGAAACGCAGCAGACCGTCGGCAAGCGCGGGCGAATCCTGTTTGGCGACCGCGAAAATCATGTCTTTCAAGACGGAACGGGTTTTGGCATTAAGCCGGCCCGTCATGCCTAGGTCGAGCAGCACGATCTGCCCGCCGCGCACCATGATGTTGCCCGGGTGCGGATCCGCGTGGAAGAAGCCTTCGTCAAGCACTTGCGTGGCGTAATTGTCGACCAGTTTGGTGCCGATTTCCTTCAGATCGTAGCCCGCTTCGATGAGCTCATCAGGATGCGAGACGGAAATGCCTTCGACGTAGTCCATGACCACCACGTGTTCGGTGCACAGGTCGGAGTATGGCTTCGGGCAGTCCATGTATTTGTAGTGCTCGCAGAATCGTTTGAATTCCGCCAGATTTCGCGCTTCGATCATGAAGTCGGTTTCGGCTTCGAAGGTGTCCCACAGTTCTTCGACCACGCCGGAGAGATCGACCACTTGGGCGCTGGGCATGGTTTTGGCGGCTATTCGTGCGATGGTGCGCATGATGGACACATCCTGTGCCATGGTTTCGCGCACGCCTGGGCGTTGCACTTTGACGGCCACATCTTCTCCGGTAGTGAGTTTCGCACGATGCACTTGCGCGAGGCTTGCCGATCCGAGCGGTGTGGCGTCGATATGGTCGAAGATTTCGCCTGCCGGGCGTCCGTATTCGTCTTCCAGCACTTGCAGGACGGTGCCGTACGGCATGGGGTCGGCGTCGGCGCGCAGTTTGGCGAGTTCGTCGCAGAACGATTGGGGCAGGATTTCGGATCGCATGGATAGGATCTGCCCGACTTTCACGAAAGTTGGGCCAAGCGCTTCGAACATGAGCCGCATTTTGACGGGGGTCAGGCCGTGCACAATGTCGAATTGGTTGACGATTTGCGCGATTTGCGCAAGTCGCTTCAGTTTGCCTCGACGAGTCAGGTGATAGCGCTGCGAGAATGAGTCTTTACGCGGGCCGAACAGTCCGATGGTTTCGGATTGCGTAAAGGTTGCGTCGTTCTGCTTGCCTTGCGATTGCGGGATTCCCGTTTTTCCCGCGGATTTGGCTGCCGTTGCCGCAGCCGCGTCGGACGAGGGGTTCGCCGTCGGATTGATCACCGCGTTGACTCGGTCGGAAAGTGTGACCGGCTCCACGCTTTCGGGGCGGGCCGCATCCGGCTCGATCGGAGAATTCAAAGACATATCGCTGCTCGCAAACGTTGGTCGGATTACGATGAGTGGGATTCATGAGGAGACTTGCGTCCCGCGTATTTCATGCGATTCGCATGTTTCGCATGTTTCGCACGTTTCTTACGTTCCGCACACGGCCGTTCGCATGTTTCGCAAGTTCCGCATAACAAATCGCCGTCTGAACGTGATGCGACGAGCAGACGGCGATGTGAACGATTGAACGTTACTCGGCTTTGGCTTCAGGTTCGGCTTCCTTGGTTTCCTCTGCAGCCTTGGCTTCAGAGGATTCCTTGACCTCCGCGACCTTGTGCTTGAGTTCGGCGTTGAGGGCCTTGCCCTGTTCGACGGTCAACTCGCCCTTCTTGACGAGATCATCAACGATTTCCTGGCTCTTCTCAACCGTGGTCGCCAAAGCGCCAACGCCGGCGAGGAAGACCTTACGCAGGCCGTCACCAAAATCAAAATCAGCCATGATTACCTCCTTAGGTGATGGTGGTACCCACTCTATCGCATTTTCTTCACAAATAACGTCAACGAAACTAGTCAATCGTTACAATTCTGCGGAAGACTCGCTGCCGTATGCTCACAGCGTACGAAAACGCGAAAACTACGAAACAGCGCGAAAACAATCAGCGCGGACGTGACATGGCCACGCGACGCGCATTGCTGGCAATCGTGTTGATGCGATTAAGTTCCGCACGCTGCGATTCCGTCTGCCCTGCAGCGGCCGGATCGAACGAACCATACCGGCGTTCTGCGGCGGTGCGGATCAGAAAATCGGCGATCGCGGGGTTTTTCGGCAGCAGCGAGCCGTGCATGTATGTGCCGATCACATTGTTGACGCGGGCGCCTTCCGTATGATCTTCGCCATTATTGCCGGTGCTATCCGCGTCGACGGTGCCGAGCGGCTGCACGCCTTCGCGCAGGAAGGTTTGGCCGGAATGGTTTTCGTAGCCGATGATGTCACCGAAATCGGCGGAATGCTCGGTCAGATTGCCAATCATGCGCACTTCCTGCCCGACCGTGTACGCGCCAATCACGCCGATGCCGTCGAGTCGGGAACCATCCACCGTTTCGAAATATTCGCCGAACAGCTGATACAGGCCGCAAATCATGAGCATGGGGGTGCCGCCGGCGGCCAGCGATCGCAGCAGGTCGGCGCGTTTGAAGAAGTCGTCGATGATTTTCTTCTGGCCGGTGTCTTGGCCGCCGCCGCCCAGAATCATATCGACGTGTTCGGGCCACGAGTCGCCCTGATTGTAGACGTGCACGCGCGGCTCGTAGCCGTATAGGGCGAGACGGCGCTGGATGGTGAGCACGTTGCCGGAGTCGCCGTAGATGTTCATGTCTTTCGGATATAGCGACACGATGTCGATTACCTGGCTCATATCGTCTCCCTCATGCGGTTCATACGTTCTTCATGCGTTTTCATGCGTTGCGCGGATTCGCGCTGTTATTTGCCCACGCCAGCGTCGGCGACTTCGGCGATTTTGCCGAGCACGGCTCGCGTTTTGAGCATTGCCGTGTATGTGCAGTAAATGTGCTTGGGGGCGCCCGGATTCGCGTTCACGAACGTTGAGACGGCCTCTTCAAGTTCCGTGTTGACGCTATTCACCGGCACCTGATCGTATTCGAGACGCAACGCCATATCCCATGCGCGCACGCCTGAAACCATGGCCACACCGGTGTCTCGCAGCGAGGAGAAGTCCACGTCCCACAACCAGCTCATGTCACGCCCGTCGGCGTATTCGTCGTTGATGGCGATCATGGTGTCGCAGCCTTCAGGGGTGAAGGATGCGAGCGAGAGGCGGAATCCCATGGGGTTTTTGACGAGCAGCAGCTCCACCGGCGAGCCGTTCACGTCGATGACTTCGCCGCGGCCGAACGCCGGAGTGACTTCGGCTGCCGCGTCGATCATGGCTTGCGTGGTGGAGTGCGCGAAGTCGATCATGCGCTGTGAGATTCCCACTTGTCGCAATAGTTCGTCGGTTACGTTCTGCTCGAACGGCAGGAACATTGCCTGCGCGTCGGCTACGACCGCTCGCACGACGGCCAGCGCGGCCGCCGCGTTGTACAGGTTGTACACGCCTTCCAGTCTCACACCGGTTTCGTACGTTTCACCGTCGATGCCGAAACTGGCACGATGGTCGCCCACGGCAAGCAAGGTCACGTCAGCTGGTAGCTGTTCCGAAATTGCCGCATCTCCCGATTTTTCTGCATTTTCCCCAGTTTTCGCAATCACTGCAGCATCGTCAATCTCAATATTTGCGGACGATGCAGTATCGACTGTCGTGCACATGTCGTCGTCGGACGGGAAGAAGCTGCGCAACGACCCGTCAAGACCGAAATAGCGCACTTCCACACCATCTTCAGTATGTGCGACGACAGCAAGTCGTGCAATGCGTGGATCCTCACGATTGAGCACTACGGTTCCGGTGGTCGCTTCGGCGGCTTTGCTCAGCAGTCGTGCGGTATTGTCGATTTCGCCGAAACGGTCGAGCTGGTCGCGCATCACGTTGAGCAGCAGGCAGTAGTCGGGTTGCACTTGTTTGACGAAATGCACCGCGTACGCTTCGTCGAGTTCCAGTACGGCGATGTCGGCGTCCAGTTTGCCGCCGAGCGAGACTTCGGCCAGCAGCGACGAGACCACGCCGCGGGTGAAATTCGATCCGGTCGGATTGGTGAATACCTTCAATCCCAACGATTCCAGCATGCTTGCCACCATGCGCGTGGTGGTGGTTTTGCCGTTCGTGCCAGACACGAGCACCACGCCAAGCGGTAGCTGCTGCAGGGTGCGTGCGAGGAATTGCGGGTCGATCCGTTCCACGATTTTGCCGGGGAACGCGCTGCCGCCGCCATGTGCCAGGCGGGAGGCCGCACGCACGGCCTTGCCGATCAACGGCGTTGCGAATGAGTTCCACGCCATGCTATACCTCCTGTTGGCTCTGGTAGTCCTGCGGCATATCTTTGAACTTGGAGTATGCGCCAAGGAACGCGAGATTGAACGTCTGCGTCGGACCGTTACGATGCTTCGCCATGATGATATCGGCCTCGCCCGGGCGATCTTCCTTGTCGTAGGCGTCCGGCCTGTGCACGAGGAACACCACGTCGGCGTCCTGTTCGATAGAACCGGATTCGCGCAAATCCGAAAGCTGCGGCTTTTTATCCTGACGCATTTCGGGGCCACGGTTCAGCTGGCTCAGCGCCACCACCGGCACTTCCAATTCCTTGGCAAGCAGCTTCAATGCACGCGAGAAATCAGACACTTCCTGCTGGCGGCTTTCCACGGCCTTGCCGGAAGTCATGAGCTGCAGGTAGTCGATCACCACTAATTTCAGATCGTTCGTCTGCTTCAATCGGCGGCATTTCGCACGGATCTCCATCAAACTCATGTTCGGACTATCGTCGATGAATAATGGTGCGTTCTGCAGTTTATCCTGCAGATTATTGAGGATATTCCAACGTTCCTGCGTGATTTCTTCCGCTCGGCGCATGGCTGACAGCGGAATATTCGCTTCCGCCGAAATGATTCGTTGCGCAAGTTCGGTTTTGCTCATTTCCAAGCTGAAGATCACGGACGTCATATTGTGGTGCAGCGCCGCAGCTCGCGCGAAATCAACGCCGAGCGTGGACTTACCCATGGCCGGTCGGCCTGCAACGACGATCATCTGGCCCGGCTGCAGGCCTTGCGTCACGTCGTCGATGTCACGGAATCCGGTTGGCACGCCTTTGGAAACCTCGCCGTTTTGCAGTCGGTCGATTTGGTCGAGGGTATCGGTGATGACGGTGCCGATCGGCGCGTAATCCTGCCTCACTTTGCCGGTCGACATTTCGTAGACTTCGGCCTGTGCCAGGTTGACGACGTCTTCGGCTTGGGATCCTTCGGCGGTGTAGCCGAGCTGTGCGATTTTGGTGCCGGCTGCGATCACATTGCGCAGGATGGCACGCTGGTGGATGATGTCGGCATAGAAGGTTGCGTTGGCTGCGGTCGGCACAGATGCGACGAGGCTGTGCAGATAGTCGGATCCCCCCACTTTTTCGAGGTCGCCGTCTTTGAGCAGCTGGTTGGCCACCAGCACCGCGTCGACGGGCTGCGATGCGGAGAACAGGTTGATGATGGCTTCGTACACGGTTTGGTTGCGCGGCTGGTAGAAGTCGGTGATGTCAATCATCTGCGAGACTTCGCCGATGGCGTCTTTGCTCATGAGCATGCCGCCGAGCACCGCCATTTCGGCGGCGTCGTCATGTGGCGGCACACGGTCGAAGATGGCGTCGCGAATAGCCGTTCCCGACGCGCCGGAAATGCTGCCATTGCCTGAAAAACCGCGGTTTTGCCCTTGATTCAGGCCATTGTTCCAAGAATTGCTCTCCGCCATGCTTCTCCAGCTCTTCGATGTGTGGTGTACCGGGAAAAACCATAATACCTGTGCCACTTCACGAATGATGTTGCGATGAGATTCTGGAGGAATCTCCGCATTGGCAGGATCGGAATCACCCGACACGCGCGAATCGGTTCGCTGTGGATAAGAAAGCCGAAAAAACCCGAGTTATCCACATACTGGGGATAACTATGTGGAAAACATATCGAGTTATCCACCAAATGGGGATAACCAAGTGGACAACTTGGGGACATCTTCCGTACGGGTGCCCATTCCCCTGGTTGTGATTTGCTTAAGTGAACCGAAGGTGATATGTTCCCCACTTTTTCTTAAACGATGGGTTTCCGCCGACGCGGCGGGTACCGCATCGGCAGCCATGTCGCTTTGCCGGGCATTCGCTCACAGCCTACGCGGCCTCACATGTGGTAGCGGGTGGCGTTGTACATGGTTCGGACAAGGGTTTCGCGCCATTTACTCCAGCCGTACTGTTTGGAAATGGTCTCGCCGGCCGTGGCACCCAACGACGAACCGTCAGCACGAGTCAGATCGAACAGCATGTCAAGCAGCAGCGGATCATGATCAAGACGAGACGCCAACTCGTCACCAACATTCGGATCATTCGGATTCTGACCAGTCGCAAACTCCGACAACGTAAGATGCTCGCGCACCAGCAACGTGACCCACCAAATAATGTCACGGTCAAAACCCATGCGTTTCAACACCATGGACGCATGACGCGCACCCTCCGCCGCATGATCGGCAACCCCCGGACGCTTGCCGATATCATGCAAAATACCAGCCAACAGCAACGCCTGATAATGCCGATCATCATAACGGTTTCCACGAGGTGTTTCACGACCAAGCCGCGTAACCACCTCAACCGAATGACGGTCAATCGTATACCGATGCGCGGCCGAAGCGCTCGGACGATTACGAATCGCCAGCCATTCCGGAATCAGCCGACCCGGAATATCGACAAAATCAATCTCCTCCCACACCTGCAACAACGCGGGACCGCTCGCAAGCAAACGCAAGAACAGACTACGCGACTCATCATTCCACGTGCGATCATCGATCGGACACGACTTCAGATTCTGCAACGTGCCGGGCGCGATCGGCAGACCAAACTCAGCCGCAGCAACAGCAGCCCGCAACGCAAGACACGGATCGGACTTCGGATCGGCACCCGGCGCAAGCACGATCTCCTCCTCATGCTTGGCGATACCGGGCGCAATCACATCAAAAGTAGGCGCCTGACGCTTACCGCCGCCACGAGGCTGGAACACCTGGAAAAACGCAAAACGAGGCTTCTCATGAGTCAACGAATGCTCAGCGCGAGAAGCCGTGGAATCAAGCGAAAACGCGATCTGGCGACCAACACGCGCAAGCAACGTCTGCAAATCATCAATCGACTTCGCCTCGCGCTCGCCGCTCGGCAACGTCGGATCGGCCAAACCCAGCATCGCCGAAACCTTCGCCTGATAGGGGGCAAGCAGCATATTCGTGTCTTTGTTGGCGACCAAATGAATGCAATCGCGCACATCCAGCAACCGTTCGACGGCATCGTCATACTGGCCGTGCGGGCGGTCGGCAAGCCAAGAAGCGGCAAGCGCGGAGACCAGCACGGAATCGCGCAAACCACCGCGAGACTCCTTAATATCAGGCTGATTGCTATACGCCATACGGCCGAACTCGCCCAAACGAGACTTGGCGGAACCCAACAATTCGGGCAAGCGCTTACGGGCGGCCCTACGCCAACGCTCTAAAATGGAGATAGCCGTGGATTCGATCAGCTGCGTGTCGCCCGCGATCGGCACCACGTCCAGCCAACCCATCGCGGCGGGCAGATCATGGTCGGTGACCGCCTCGCACTGCGCGCGGGTACGCACCGACTGGTCAAGATCAAGACCAGAATCCCAAATCGGATACCACAATTTGTTGGCAAGCTCGTTGAGCTGCTGGTCGGTGAGCGCGTGAGGCTCATAAATGACCACCAAATCAAGATCGGAACTCGGGCCCACCTGACCGCGGGCCAACGAACCGACCGTGCCAAGACCAATACCAGCTTGTGGAACGTCAAAAGACACCGTCTGGCAGGCCTCCTGCCACAATTGTTTGAGGCAATCCATGGCCAGATCCGTACGAGCCTTGCGCTTCGCCGCACCATCGCGGTACACGCCGTCGGCATCCGGCTGACTCATATCCATGAAACGTTGTTTAAGACCATCAACCGCTGAAGTCATAGCAAATCCTTGAAAATCTTCGCAAAAGCAAGCAAATCTGAGCAGATAAAAGCGAAAGTGGGAAATCCGAAGCAAAAAATATGACGCGAAAATCGTATGAAAATCCCCGCACGGCGCGAAGCACGTACGGGGATCTGTCTATTGATAACCCGACCTAAGCCCGGGGCCCTTAATATCTATCCGAATGAATTATCAGATAGCGGCAGAGCCGGTCTCGCCGGTGCGCACGCGGGTCACCGAATCAAGCGGGGCAACCCAGACCTTGCCGTCGCCGATGGTGCCGGAGCCGGCGGACTTGACGATCACACCGACCAGAGTCTCGGCATCGGCGTCATCGGACAGCACCTCGACGCGAATCTTCGGAATGAGATCCACGGTGTATTCGGCGCCACGGTAAACCTCGGTGTGGCCACGCTGGCGGCCGTAACCGTTAGCCTCAGACACGGTCAGACCGTGAACACCTGCGGCAGCGAGGGCTTCCTTGACATCGTCAAGCTTATGCGGCTGAATGATAGCGGTAATGAGCTTCATCTCACTTCACCTCCTTGAGAACAGAGCTGGCGGTACCAGCAAAATCGTAAGCACGTTCGCCCTGATCGGCAAGATCGATACCGCCGACTTCCTGAGCTTCGGTGACACGCCAACCAATCGTCTTCTCCAGAGCGAAGGCGATGATGCCGGTGACAACAGCGGACCAGATGATGGCAACGAGGGCAACGATGAGCTGCACAACCAGCTGCTTCCAGTCGCCGCCTGCGAACAGACCGGTACCTTCGCCGAAGAAGCCGATGAGCACAGTGCCGGTGAAGCCGCCGACGCCGTGGACGCCGACAACGTCGAGAGAATCATCGTAGCCGAGCTTGAACTTCAGGCCGCAAGCGAGGCAGGTGAGCACGCCGGCGATGGCACCGAGCACGATGGCCCACAGCGGGGAAACCACATCGGCGGCCGGAGTGATGGCAACCAGACCTGCGACGATGCCGGAAGCGGCACCCATGGCGGTGTAGTGGCCGGTGCGGATCTTCTCAGTGAAGCCCCAAGAGAGCATTGCGGCGGCGGTTGCAGCGGAAGTGGAAACCCAAGCGTAGCCTGCGGTGCCATTGGCGGCAAACGCGGAACCAGCGTTGAAGCCGAACCATCCGAACCACAGCAGGAAAGCGCCAAGCATCACGAATGGAACATTGTGCGGACGGAACGGCTGGGTGCCGAAGCCCTTGCGCTTGCCGATGATCAACACGATCACCAGAGCGGCGACTGCAGCGTTGATGTGCACGACCGTACCACCTGCGAAATCGTGGGCGGCAGCGCCGATAGCCTGGGAGATCGCGCCGTCAGCGCTCAGCAGACCGCCATTCCACACCATGTGGGCGAGCGGAGCGTAATCGAAGGTAATCCACAGCGCGACGAAAATCATCCACGTGGAGTACTTGACACGTTCAGCGATAGCGCCGCAAATCAGAGCGACGGTAATCATGGCGAATGCGGACTGGAACGCCACATCGACGCTGACCGGGTAGTTGTTGGAGTTCAGCGAAGCCGACGTGAAGACACCGCCGTCGGAAACCATGGAATCCTTCAGCAGGAAGCCTGTGGCCGGATCACCGAAGACACCGCCGACCGAAGTGCCTGCGTAGGCGATGGACCAGCCCCACAGCACCCAGATCACCATTGTGACGGACAGAGCGGCCGCCTCCATGATCATCATGTTCAGCACGGCCTTTGCGCGGACCATGCCACCGTAGAAGAACGCCACACCCGGCGTCATGAGGAACACAAGGGACGCGGACGTCAAAATCCACGCGGCATTTCCAGAATCAAGCTGACCCATGTCACCCTCCTCTTTCTTTCTTTTTGAGTTCACATTTCCGGCCCCATCGTATGGGGCTGACAAAACGGTATGGAACGCCGCCCGCGTTTTGAAAACGTTACGACGTGTTACAGCAAGGTAACGCCATCTCGCCATTACGTCAACCGAAAACGGCGGAATAAAGCGGCTGGCACGTTTTGTTTCAGATTGCGCACCGCTCTCAGGCCAAACCACTATCAGCCCATTTTTCAGCGTATCTGCCTTATGTATGGCAGATTTGGAGGACTGACACGAGACATTTCGCCCATATATGGCACTCTCACTCGCAAAAAGGTGCTTTCGGGGGTAAACATATACCTTCTAAGTCGACTTTCTCCAAAAGCATCTGCCATATATAAGCGAGAAACCAGCGGACGAACCGGCAAATCTGCCATATATAGGCGAAATAGGACTGGTCGGGGGTAAAAAGAAAGCCTCCCACGCGGGGAGGCTTTCTCGGGAGCGCAATCAGCTCAGGCGAGGATGCCGTCGACGAAGCCTTCCGGATCGAACGGGGCGAGATCGTCCGGGCCTTCACCGAGGCCGACAAGCTTGACGGGCACGCCAAGCTCCTTCTGCACGGAAATCACAATGCCACCCTTTGCGGAGCCGTCGAGCTTGGAGAGCACCACACCGGTAATGCCGATGGCTTCGGCGAACACCTTGGCCTGGGTCATGCCATTCTGGCCGGTGGTGGCGTCGAGCACGAGCAGCACCTCGTCGACCGGAAGGTTCTTTTCGGTAACGCGGCGGATCTTGCCGAGCTCGTCCATGAGGTTCGCCTTGTTCTGCAGGCGGCCCGCAGTGTCGATGATGAGCACGTCGGCGTTCTCTTCCTTGGCCTTGGCACTGGCCTCGAATGCGACGGACGCCGGATCGGCGCCGTCCTTGTCGGAACGCACGACCGGGACACCGACCTTGGCACCCCAAGTTTCCAACTGGTCGGCGGCCGCCGCGCGGAAGGTATCGGCAGCGCCCAACATGACCTGCTTGCCTTCGGAAACAAGCAGGCGGGAAAGCTTGCCCGCAGTGGTGGTTTTGCCCGTGCCGTTCACGCCGACCATGATGATGACGCTTGGTTTGTTGGCACCCTCCTTATTGGCATTGAGGCGGCGATCCGTGTCAGTGCCTACGAGCTTCAACAGCTTGTCCTTCAGCGCGGCACGCACTTCGGCCGGATCGGACTGGCCTGCGATTCGGGCGTCGTTGCGCAGTTCCTCGACGAGCTGTTCGCTGGCTTCCGCGCCAACATCGGCAAGCAGAAGGGTGTCTTCGACGTCTTCCCAGTCGGCTTCGGAAAGCTGATCCTTCGCAAGAATGTTGAACAGAGCCTTGCCGAACGGATTGCCGGATTTCGACAGGCGCGCCTTAAGACGCTGCATGCGCGTGCCGGCGGATTCGGGGGTTTCATGAACCGGTTCGGGCTTGGCTTCGGTGGCTGGTGCAGGAGCTGCCGTTTCGGACGAGGAAGCTTGAGCTGAGGACTTCTGCTGACTTTCAGCCGGAGCTTTTTCAGCTGCATCAACATTGGAATCAACGGACGGCTTCACCGTGGAAGGATCAGCCGCAGCCGACTTTGCTTCCGCGGCAAGACGGGCGTCAGCCTTGGCTTTCGCATCCTCCGTGGACTTATCGACGGCGTTCTTGCGGGTCTTACCGAGCCACCAACCGCCAATCACCAGAATTGCCGCGATAACGACAACGGCGACAATCGCAATAATCACATTCGTATCCATGACTCCAGCCTAAAAAGCGCAACGGACACACCGGCTCCGCCCCGCGGACGCACCACGAATGTCCGATTCTGCAGAATCGGACAACGAACCGTCCAAATACCGAGCCCAAGTGTCCGATTCACCAGAATCGGACAGACTATCCACGGGGCATGAAAAACTGGACGGCATGGCCAATACATCCAGAATGACGTCGTATCAGCGGCGCGAGCAGCTCATCGAAATCGGTCGTTCGCTGTTCGCGTCGAAGGGGTTCGAAGCAGTGAGCGTGGAGGAGATCGCCGCCACCGCGAAAGTGTCGAAACCCATTGTGTACGAGCATTTCGGAGGCAAAGAGGGCCTGTACGCTGTGGTGGTGGACCGTGAGATGCGCGCCCTTACCGACACGCTCGTCAACGCGCTCTCCGACCCACAAGCGCACCCCCGTCAAATCGTGGAACGCACGGCGCTGGCACTGCTCACCTATGTTGAGGAGAATGCTGAAGGATTCCGCGTGCTCACCCGCGATTCGCCGAAAACCGATCCGGCCAGCTCGTTCAATTCGCTTTTGGGAGACATCGCCCTGCGCGTGGAAGACATTCTCGCCGAAGCGTTCAAACGCCAGCATCTGCCGGCCAAGGGCGTGCCATACTACGCGCAGATGCTCATCGGCATGACCGTATATACCTGCCAGTATTGGGCGGACCAGCGCAAACTCAGTAAAGAACAGATTGCCGCGCACATCGTGAATCTGGCCTGGCATGGCTTGAGCCGCATGGAAGCCAAGCCGGAACTGCGTTTCGAAAGCGACAAAGCCACAAAAGAGGCGGAAAAGCAGGAAAGGCGCGAAATCAAGGAAATCGCGAAACGCGAGCGCAAGGCCGCAAAAGAGGCACAATCACAAAACAATACGGAAAGCCCAGCCGAGCAGAACGCTGAACAGAATACCGAACAAGACGCAGCCGGAAGCCAAGGCACGCAAGCCGAACAGCAGTCGTAAAACCCAGCCGCCCCCAGTCATCGCAAGCATCGCAGCCAACGCCAACAGGCGCCAGACGCAAGAATCGAACAGTACCAGCAACAGGGGAATCGCAAGCATCGCACAAGCCAACAAGCATCGACGAAAACTTACAAATTGTCAACAACGGTACCCTTAAGGGAAATTTCAGGTGCAGATTGCGCTATTCAGGGTGCCTATTGCGTACAAACCGTTCCCCTGAAGCGAACAAGGTGCTACGTTAGTTTCGTTACGCAGTGACCACGCGCCGCGCGCGGCAGGTCACCTCGTCCTACCAAGGAAGACTATGCAGGAGAAGAAGACGCTCACCTTCGTGGTGCCCGCGTACAACATGACCGAATATTTGGAACGATGCGTCATGTCGTTAATCGCAGCGAAGCGCAACGACGACATCGAAGTGCTGATCGTGGATGACGGCTCGTCCGACGGCACGCTGGAAATGGCACAGAAATTCGAAGCCCGCTATCCAGGCATCGTGCGCGCCATCCACCAAGAGAACAAGGGGCATGGCGGAGCCGTCAACACCGGCATCGCGGCGGCAAGCGGCATGTACGTGAAGGTTGTTGACGCCGACGATTGGGTTGGCCCCGAATCGCTCGAACAGGTCATGGCCGTGCTGCGCGAAGAGGCCGATTCCACCGAGCCGATCGACATGCTCGTCACCAATTATGTGTATGACAAGGTTGGCAAACGCAACAAGCATGTGGTGAACTTCCGCCATGCCATGAAGGCCGGCGAGCGCCTGACCTGGAACGATCTTGGGCATTTCGGCTTGGCTGAATACATTCTCATGCACGCGCTGACGTACCGCACCGCCGTGGTGCGAGAGTCCGGCATGCAGCTGCCGGAGCACACGTTCTACGTGGACTTCATTTACGCGTATCAGCCGTTCCCGTGGGTGAAGACCATGAAGTATTTGGATACGCCGTTCTACCACTATTTCATCGGTCGCGACGGCCAGAGCGTGCAGACCGATGTGATGATCCGCCGCGTCGACCAGCTGCGCCTCGTCAACCAGTGCATGGTGCGTGCAACTCCTGAACGCGGCACGGTGCCGGACGGCCTGTACCGTTATATGATCCACTTCCTGGCGATTGAAAGTTCCGTGGCAAGTGTGTTCATGATTTTGTCTCGCGATCCGGAAAATTATGAGAAGAAAAAGGATATGTGGGACGACATTAAGGCGTACTCCCCCACTATTTACAAGGATGTGCGCAAGAAGGCCATGTCTCGTGCGTTGAATTTGCGCGGGTCGATCGGTCGTTTCGTGATTCGCAAGGGGTATTTCGTGGCGGAACACGTCGTCGGGTTCAACTGATCGCGATTTCCGACGATTTGATGGTCAATCGACGGTCTAGATAGCACTATCTGCCTTATATATGGCAGATTCGCGGGTCCGTCAACTGATATCTCGCTTATATATGGCAGATGCTTTTGGAGAAAGACGACTTAGAGGGTATATTTTTACCCCCGAAGTCGCCTTGCTACCAAGCACGAGTGCCGTATGTAAACGAAATGCCTCGTGTCAGCTCTTGAAATCTGCCATATATAAGCGAGATATGGGCAAAAACTGACGTACAAGGATGCGGATGCAGCCGTGAGGCTGTTGGGAGCAGTACTGACGCTTCCAACAGCCTGCGTTCATGCGGAATGCTCCGAGCGCGGAAACTTGGCCCATTGGGACGGGTTTTGCCGGATTTCGGGGCTTTATGCTTAGTTCCAGCGGTCGGACATGGCGAAACTGTTGTGCATGAGATTGCTGGACGTGTAGAGCACGTCGTTGAGCAGTTTCGTAACGTGAGTGCGCAAGTATTCCGCCATTTCTTCGTTGGACTGCTGCAGTCTGGCGACGATTGCAATACTTGCGTTTTCCGTAATCTCCGCGGCCCCTGCACGCTCCTGCGATTCGGACGCGCTCGTTTGCGCGGGCATCTCACGCAATTCGGCATCAGTGCGTTCCACCAGACGATGGCCGTAAGCGCGGGCCGATTCCGCAAATCCTTCGATCGCATTGCTGGTTTCGTAGAAATGCGCGTCGGCGAGCGCGGCGATCAAACGGTTCGCCCAGTACAGGTTGCCGGTCGAGACTTCCGGCGTGGTGTCGCGCAGGTAGGCGGGCGTATCGTCGACGTTCGCGTAGAACGGCGTGGCCGCGGTGAAGGGGCCGGAACCGTATGAGATCCACATGATCGAACGGCTGGTTTCCGGCGCGTACGGGCGGATTTGCATGGCCACCATATGCCCGGTGCGGTTGATGCCGATCGGACGGTAGCGATGGCGGCTTTCCGGCGTCCCGAGCGTACCGTACGGATCGTAAGGGGTCCCCTCGAAGTGCGCACTCATCAGGAAGTCGACGTCTTCGAGCGTCACAGCGTTCTCAGGCACACGACACCACGGAATATCGTCGGATGCGGGCGTGTAGCGGGCGGCCGGCGAATCCCAGTCCTCGCTTGGATTGAGGTGGCGCTGCATATACCAGGCACGTGGCGTGTTGTAGATGCGGTCTTTGGTGGTGGCGGTGCCGAAAGCCGTGCGCGGATTGAAATGGTTGTGACCCAGCGCCGCGCCGCTACTGCTATTGCCACCGCCGTTCATGCTGGCGTTTCCGAAAACGCTCGTCGGCTGGAATCCGAAGCCGCTACTCGCACCCGCGCTCATAGTGCGGTCAAGGTGGTGCGCGTCCATGAATTCGCGCAGATCGGCACTGCACATGAACTCGCGTTGGGTGCTGAAGGCGTCGTCGAAGTCGAAATCGTCGATGCCGAGCTGGTTGGGGATGGTCGCATAGCAGTCGTCCGGCACACGGCGGGCGATCCAATGGTGCCCGCCGATTGTTTCGACGTACCAGATTTCGTTTACGTCGGAAATGATGATGCCGTTCGATTCGTAGGTGCCGTATGTTTCAAGCAGTTCGGCGAGACGTGCGACGCCTTCGCGCGCCGTGGTTACGTAAGGCAGCACAAGGGTGATGATGTCTTCCTCTCCGATTCCGCCCGGAATTTCAGGGGTATCAGCGGCTTCGTTCGCCGGTTGCAGTTCAACGAGTGGATCAGCGGCTAGCACGCGCTCGTTGACTGCGATGGTTTCAGTGGCGCTCATCGCCACATTGTGCTCGTTGACGCCCGCTTCCGCGAGAATTCCGCGGTTCGGCAGCACGTTCGGCACAATGCTGTATCGGCATGGATTGTCGGGAAGGTCGATTTCGACATGACTGAGCACACTGCGGTAATGCCGCGGTTGGTCTTGCGGTGCGACCGCAATGAATTTCTTGGGGTCGTAACGGCCGGAACCGGAATCATCGTCGCGTGCGATGATGGTGGAGCCGTCGTAGCTGGCTTTCTTTCCTACAAGAATCGTGGTACATGACATGCGTTCCACTGTACGAGCAGATATGCAGAAATGATATTGCGATTCGCGAGAATTCGATGATGATTCGGCAATGACTTGGTGATAATCCACGTTTTTCGTTACTTACAGCTGATTCGTGTGGCGTTTTGCGTAAATATGCTGTATACTGTCTCACTGTTGCCCCTCTAGCTCAACGGTTAGAGCAGCGTCCTTTTAAGTCGTGGGTTGTGGGTTCGAATCCCACGGGGGGCACATGCGAAAAGTCTCGGAAGTCAATGTTTTCAACGGTTTCCGAGACTTTCTTGTTTTTGCAGTCTAATGGATCAAATGGTCCGATTCAACATTTATTCAACACATTCACCGCTACAGGCATCGCAGACTCGATGTCATTTCACGACCTCCCGAAACGCATCTTGCGCCCATCCAACAGCATTAGAAACAGCACTAGAAGCAGTTTCGACATGCGCTTGGACGTGAATTCCGTGGTTTGGGGTACACTAGACATATTCGAACAAACGTTCGTATTTTGGGGAATTCTGGGGAATTCCCCACTATATACAGTGAGGAAACTCACGACACACCACTACCTGTAGTGTGTATGCTAGATAGTGGCTTGCGTAAGCGAGCATAACCGAAGAACGTGGCCGACACGGCTTTCGCAAACGACGGAAGCCATTTTTGCATAGGGAGGAAATCGAATGACCGTGACCGTCTTCACCAATCCGAGCAACCCGCAATGCGAAGCCACCGAACAAGAGCTCGCAAAGCTGGGCGTGCGTTACGACACCGTTGATCTGACGAAGAACCCGTCCACCTTCGAACAGATCAAAAACGCTGGCTTCAAGCAGATTCCGGTCGTCATCTCACCGAACTCCTCATGGAGTGGACATAGGCCGGATCTCATCCGCCAGCTCGCGCAAAGCTTCGCCGCCTAAGCGCGTAGAAGTCGCAGGGCACCGAGTCCACAAAGGCAGTGCGGGCACAGGTCACATGCAGCCGTGCACGGCGCAACCAATAGCGGACGCACCATACACGTTCTTCCACAAAGCTTCGCCATCTAGCCCATAAAGCAGTCATCCATAAAACAGTCAGACACTACATGCGGCTGGCCGTGGACGGGTCGAGCGTCATGGTCTGGAACCGATTGGCCATGAAGCCGTCATCGAAATACGTGGCGAAGAATTGCGAAACAGGCGAATTCTGCGCAATACCAGCCATACGCGAATACCAGGAATCCAGCGCCATCAACGTCATCACGCCGTCAACGAAAATCAGCGCGAAACACACCGCCGTCAACGTATAGCGAATCTTCCACGGAATACGCTGAATCATCGCAAGCAAATGCGGCAGAATCAGCTTCACCCACACCAAGCCGAGTATTCCCCAGAAAAACATGTATTTGCCGGATGTGCGCCCATCAATCGACAGCCATTGACCCGTGTAATCCCACGCGCGAATACCGAACGCAACCTCCATGAACCAGCTGGTGAAATATTCGAACGCGCCGCCAATCACCGCGCTGGCGCAGAAGATCAGCATCCAATTCGACCGCCACAAGTGGTTGAGCAATACCGTCAGGATCACCGCGCCAAAGCCGTAGATCGGCGAGAACGGCCCCCACAAAAATCCGGCGCGATCCTGCCATTCGCCGAACAGCACATAGTGGTATAGCGTCTCCACTACCAAACCGAACACGCATCCGACCACAAACAGCCAAAACAGGTTGAAGAAATCAAGCGAAATATAGCCCTTGCCGGTCAGATCACGGCCGGCCATACCCTTCGAAACAGCCGTCTCATACTCGCTGCGCGCATCCAAACGACGAAGCGCGAACTGCAAACGTCGCTCCTCGCGCAGCGACGGATCAGCCGTGATATGCAACGCAACCAATACAAGCAGCTGCACGGTCGGACTGATCAGATTCACACCCAAACCCTGCAACGACAACGACAATAGGCCTTCCGCAAGCGTGAGCGGAATCATCAGATACGTCCATTGCGCGATATGCCGACGCTTGTTGAGAATCAGCAGCATGCCGAAAATCGCAAGGCATGCGGTGGAGACCAGCAGCACTGCAGCATGAATAACCGACAGAATAGTGGTGAGATTCAGCGCGCCAAACGCCAGTTTGCCGGAAAGCGCGGCGTGGACTGCATACAGGCAGGAAATCACGATGATCGGCAACGTCACCACGCCTTCGATCAACATGACGATGCCGTAAATACGTGCAATCAGCGGCAGCCTGCGGTCAGCAGGATTGCCGTCATCTTCCGCCGATTGCGATTGCGCAATGATGCCGGCCTCTTCGATTGCTGCGATTTCGGTTTCGTCGGCGATGGCTTCGCTCACATCTTCAATCTTGCTCATGCTTGTTCGTCCTTCCCTGCACAACGCTACCAAAACCCGATCGCAGTGCGCTACACGAGATGATTGTTTGCGCGCAACGCGCACAACCTGCGATTTCTGCCTGCGCAAGTCACATGTCATCCCGCAATCACAAGATGTGCAGACAGCAGACTCGACTTGCGCAGACACAGAAGGCAAGTTGCGCGGTCTCCAACAGCAAGATTCACAGTCCTGCCGCGGTTTGTCGTGTTTATTTCAGTCATGGACGGAGCGCATTTACGCCTGTGCCCAAATTTGTCCGAGAGCGGGTATTACGATACGGGAGGCGTAGCGCTACGAATAACGTATCGCTACGCGCGAACACGGTCGAACATCCATTGGACTGGGGAGACAATGCGCAACGTACTGCAGATTCTGCGTCGTGACCTCAAACGACTCGTCACCGTACCTGCCGCCTGGGTCATCATGATCGGTATAACCATCATTCCGCCGCTGTACGCATGGTTCAACATCTACGGATTCTGGAATCCGTATGGCAATACCCAAGGCATCAAAGTTGCCGTGGCCAACGTCGACAAAGGCACCGACAACGCCCTGCTCGGCAAAATGAACCTCGGCGACCAGATCGAAGACACGCTGAAAGACAACGACCAGCTTGGCTGGGAATTCATGGGCAAGGCCGAAGCGATGGAAGCGGTACAGTCCGGCGACTGCTATGCGGCGATCATCATCCCCTCCGATTTCAGCGAGGATCTCGCCAACGTCGTGACCGACAGCAAGAACCGGCCGACGCTGGAATACTATGTCAACGAAAAATCGAGCCCGATCTCCCCGAAAATCACCGATCAAGGCGCGACCACCGTCGACCGTACCGTCAACAACACCTTCGTCTCCACCGTCAGCGAAGTACTCACTAAAGCCGTGAACTCCGCGAATGACACCATCAACGGCAAAACCAACTCCTTCGTCAACGAAACCACAGCAGAACTCGACAAAACCCAGAAGAACGTAAGCCTCATCCGCTCCACCATCGAAGATCTTGACGCACAGCTCGCCAACGTGCCGCAACAAACGCAATCCGCCCGTCAGGCAATGAACGACGTGCAGCTGGCCGCAGCAAGTGCGGGCAAGGGACTGGCGAACACCGCCACCGCCATCGGCACCGCACAAAACGGCCTCAATACCTTCACGTCCAACGCCAACACCGCTTTGGAGAACGGTTCCGGCCTGATTTCGCAGGCCGCCAGCGACACCACCACCAGCATCAACAAGGTGACCACGGCCGTCTCGTCCGCAAGCGGCACCGCACAGCAGGCCGTCAGCAACATGCAAAGCGTGACCGACAGCAACGCCCGGCTCATCGAGAAGCTCAAGAACGTCAGCGACAACGCACAGTACCAAGACATCATCAAGAAGCTCGAAGACACCAACAACACGGCCGCCGGCACGCTCAACGACCTCAAAACGTTGAGCGAGAACACGCAATCCACGTCCGACAGCGTGTCCAAACTCGCCACCGACTTCAACACCAGCACGCAAAATTCGCTGAAAAGCATGGGAGATGCCCGCAACACGTTGAATTCCGGTGCGCTCCCCCAGCTCAACTCCGGTCTGAGCTCGCTCGCCATGACCGCCGGCACACTGTCCGGCACCGTAACCAGCCAGACCACCGTGGTCAACCAGACCTCCGCCGTGCTCGACCAACTCGACCAGGTGGCGAACGACACCCGCACCACGCTGCAGAACACCGACAAGCAGCTCGAGCAGGTGGAGAACAAGCTCATCACCGTCAGCACCGACCTGAAAGCGCTCGGCAGCGTTGACATGCTGAAAAGCCTGACCGGCGACAGCTCCCTCAACACGGAGAAAATCGCCTCGTTCATGCAGTCCCCCACGGTGATCGACACGAAAAACGTGTATCCGATGAACTCCTACGGTTCCGGCATGGCTCCGCTCATGACCAACCTGGCCCTGTGGGTGGGCGCGTTCGCCTTCGTGGTGATCTTCAAGGTGGAGGTCGACGATGAAGGCCTCGAAGACCTCGACTTGACCACTTCCGAAAAATATTTCGCCCGCTACATGCTGCTCGGCATCATGGGCGCCATCCAAGGCGCGATCACCACCATCGGCAACCTCATCATCGGCGTGCAGACGGTGAACGCGCCGCTGTACATACTTACCGGCGTCATCACGTCGCTGGTATATCTGAGCATCACCTTCGCGCTGTCGACCTCGTTCATGCATATTGGCAAGGGACTGTGCGTCGCGCTGATCATCGTGCAGATTCCGGGCGCTTCCGGCCTGTATCCGATTGAGATGATGCCGAAATTCTTCCGCATGGTCTACCCGTTCGTACCATTCAGTTATTCGATTGACGCGTTCCGTGAGACGATTGCCGGCTTCTACGACGGGCATTGGCTCAAGTCGATTGGCGCGCTACTGATGTTCGCCGTGGTCGCGTTCTTCATCGGACTTGCGATTCGCCCGCTGCTGGTCAATCTCAACCGCCTGTTCGCCCGTCAGATCAAGGAAAGCGACATGATCATCGGCGAGGAGGTACAGCTTCCGGAACGCGGCTACAACGTGTCCCAGGCCATTCAAGTGCTCGCCGATAAGGGCGGCTACCGTGAGGCGATCGAGGAACGTGCGAGCCGCTTCGCCGAACTGTATCCGAAGCTCAAGCGTGGCGCGCTGGTTGCCGGTTTCATTGTGCCGGTGATTCTGGTGCTGATCTTCTCCTTCACCAACGGCGAGAAGATCGTGGTGCTTGCCACCTGGATCATCTGGGTGCTGCTCATCATCGGATTCCTGATGGTCATCGAATATATGCGTTTCAGCCTGCAACGCCAGGTGGAACTCGGCAGCCTCAGCGACGAAGCGATTCGCGAACAACTGGTGGAACGCCAAGCTGCAAGGCTGCGCCGCAAGAAGCGTGCGCAACAAATCAGGCGAGACAAGCTGATGCGCAAGGCACAACGAAGAAAACACGAAACCAAACAGGCGATCGCCAACGTCGCAGACACCAGCCAAGCCGATGCCGACGGCATCGCAACACTGGTACAGGCCATGAACGCGACCGGCAACACCGGCACAGCGAGCAACACCAATCCCAACGGTAACAGCGAAAGGAGCAACGCATGAAAAACATCTGGAAACTGTTCGTCGGCGACGTTCGACGCCTGACCAGCAACATCGTCTCCATCATCATCGTCATCGGACTGGTGGTAATTCCTGGCCTGTTCTCCTGGTTCAACGTGAGCGCAAGCTGGGATCCATTCGCCAACACCGGCAATCTGAAATTCGCCGTCGCCAACGACGATGAAGGCTACAAGTCCGATCTCATTCCCGTGAAGATCAGTATCGGCGATCAGGTGGTCAACACCTTGCGCGCCAACGACCAGATGGACTGGACCTTCACCACCAAAAAAGAGGCCATCGACGGCACCAAATCCGGCAAATACTATGCAGCAGTGGTGATTCCGAAGGATTTCAGCACCCGCATGATGACATTCTTCACCGCGGACGGCGACCATGCCACACTCACCTACTACAACAACGAGAAGAAGAACGCACTCGCTCCGAAGATCACCGGCCAGGGAGCTGACACCGTGGCAGCACAGATCAACGAAATGTTCTCCGCAACGTTGACGAGCACCGCGCTCAACATCGCCTCGCAGCTGGCCGATGAGCTTGACAAACCGAAATCGCAGGCCACGCTCACCAACTTCAGCAACAATATGAACAACTTCGCGAACACGCTGAACGACACGTCATCCGCGTTGACCACGTTCAGCTCGCTGACGTTGAGCGCGCAGAACCTGCTCGACAGCTCCAACAGCCTGCTTTCCAACGTGAGCGGCAGCGCGAAGAACGCCGTCAACGAGCTCAAACAGTCGAAGAACGGCATCAACGATCTGACCGGAGCCGTCAAAACCAGCACGAATGCGCTCAGCACCGCGTTGAGCAGCTCGTCGAACAGTTTCGGCGCTGTCTCCACCGATATTGACAGCGTATTCAACAATGCGGGCACCCAAGCCGGCAATACGGCCACCGCCCTGCGCAATCAGGCTGCGAACGTATCCAAGCAGGCGCAAGGCTATCAGAACATCTACGATGCCCTCGACGAGCTCAGCAACAACAATCTGGTGCCGGAAGTCGCGAAAATCGCCATCAATCATCTCAAAACCAACGTGGGCGCGACCATTACGCAACTCAACGATCTAGCGAACTCACTCAACACCAGCGCCGACAATATCGACGCGAAAGTGAGCGACACCACAGCCGACCGCGAGCGCGTGAGCCAGCTTGCCCAGCAGGCGAAGGCCTCCATCGACGGCATCAAAACCGATTTCGACAGCCAGCTCAAGCCGCAGCTCAACGACATTTCCGATTCGATCAGCAGCACGGCCATCGCACTGAGCAGCACGGCCACCGATCTGAAGGGCGCGTTGGGAGATCTCAACAGCACCACGAAGTCGGCAGGCAAGCAGCTGACCAATATTCGCACGGTGTTGGATTCCACCGCCGAAAGCCTCACTAAGGCGAGCACCGCGCTGTCTTCGTTCAATGGCACGCTTTCCGACGCGCTGAACAGCGGCAATATGGACACCGTCAAGGACGTGCTCGGCAACAACACCGATTCGCTGGCGGCGGCTCTTGCAGCTCCCGTCCAGGTGAAGCGCACGGCTGTGTTCCCTGTGGAGAATTTCGGCTCGCAATTGGCTCCGTTCTACACGATTCTGCCGTTGTTCGTGGGATCGCTGCTTATGGCCGTAACACTCAAGACCACGGTGTCGCGCAAGAATCGTGAGGAGCTCGACAATCCGAAGCCGCATCAGCTGTTCCTCGGCCATTATGGCGTGTTCGCCGTGATCGCACTGTTGCAGAGCACGTTCTCGCTGGGCGGCGGCCTGCTGTTCCTGCACATTCAGGCGGTGCACCCGTGGCTGTTCATGTTGACCGGCTGGGTGGCCTCCCTCGTGTTCTCGTTCTTCACCTACACGATGGTGGCGAGCTTCGGCAACGTGGGCAAGGCCATTGGCGTGCTGACGCTGGTGTTGCAGATTTCCGGCGCGAACGGCGCGTATCCGCTTGCCGTGCTGCCGAAGATCATCGGCGATATCAGCCCGTTCCTGCCGGCCACGCATGCGATTACGGCATTGCGTGCGGCCATTGCCGGTATTTACAACAATGATTATTGGCATGCGATCGGTTCGCTGTTGCTGTTCCTGATTCCGCTGCTGCTGATTGGCTTGCTGCTGCGTATTCCGCTGGTCAAGTTCAATAGGTGGTACGTGGCGAAGGTGGAAAGCACCAAGGTGGTCGCATGATTACCGGAGTGCATGAGGCGGTTTCCGAAGCCGTTTCCGATGTGGTTTCCGACGCGGTCAGTGACGTGCATGAGGCCGTTCGCAAGGCGCAGAGCCGGCGCGAGCAGCTTCGCGAGCAGACCGATCATAAGATCATGAAGGCCACGCTTGCGATTGTGATTTCCGATGGTGTCGGTGCGGTGACCATTGAAGAGGTCGCCCGTCGTTCCGGTGTTGCGAAAACCACGATTTATCGCCGCTATAAGAATGCGGACGATCTGTTGCGCCGCGTTCAGTTGGAAGTTGCGGGATTGCCGGATTTCAGCGATGTCGAGTTGTCGAAAAACGGTCTGCTGACGATACTGCAACGCATTCAGGGCTGTTTTTTCGACAGTGAGCTTGGTTTGAAAGCCGTCGGTGTGGTGCTTTCTTCCGATAATCCTTCGTTGAATGCGATTGCGGATCAGGTGCTCGTTCCCGCGGAGAAGCGTTTTTCTGAGTTTGTCGATCGCGGTGTGAGGGCCGGTGTGTTCCGTAATGGATTGGATCCGCAATTCCTGTTCAGCACGATACTCGGCTCCATGCTCGCCTGTAAGGCGTTGCATGGCGACGCGAGTATTCCTTGGCCTGAGAACATGACGGCTGTTCTGTGGCCCGTTATGGCCGCCTGAAAGGCATTGCAGAGCAGAGTTGCACGTAGTAGTATCTGAAACTCATGAGCGTCCCCGCTACGGCCTTTAATCACTCTTTGAGTGAGGCTGTAGCCGGGGCGCTCATTGTACGTTTGCAGACTTTTCGCCGCTACTGGACCTACTGGATCGACGCTTCCTGACGGGCCACGTCCAACGCCTTGTTGAACGCTTCCGACGTCCAGCTGGCACCGGCCACCTTGTCTACCTTGAGGTCTTTGAGCGGCTTGCCGTCCACCACGCCGTTGATGGCTTCGGCGAACGCATTCTGGTGCTTTTTGGAGATGGACGTGAACGGATGCCCGATAACCTCCACATTGGTGACGGTCTGATCTTTGACCGTCACATGCACGTCGATGGTGTCTTCGCCCACCGGCCCGTACTGGCCGTTGATCGAGTAGGTACCGTCGGCGTAGTTGCCGGTGTCTTGCTTGTCGGATGTGGTGCTGTTCGGATCGTCGGCATGGTTTTTGTCATCCGAATCCGCAGAATCGCCGGAGTCGGTGGCGCTACCGCTGTTCTTCGAATTTTCTTCCTGCGATTGCACGCTTTCGCCGGAATTTCCGGCATATTCATCGTCCATCGGTGTCGCCGTGGGTTCGCCGCATGCCGACAGCAGCGCAAGGCTTGCCGCAGACAGTGCGATCACTTTGATCGCATTCGATGATTCGTTGCTCATGTTCGCTCCGTACGATTCGTCAGTGCTATGGCTTGGATTGTTCGGCTGATTTCAGCTTATTCCTCACCGCCGGTTTTCGCGGCTTTGGTCGGATCGGCGAAGCTGATGGCCGTCTCGCCATTCTGTGCGCCTTCCGCAGTGGAACCGGTGTATGCCGGCTTGCCACCCGCCTGCTCATAGGCTTTCTTTGCGGCTTCATCATTCCACTTCTCACCGACGAGCACGCCATGGTTGAGCATGATCTCGCGCTGGGCGCAGGATGCGACGAGCGCATCATGGGTCACGACGATGATGGTAGTGCCCTGCTCGTGCAACTGACGAAACAGGTCAAGCACGATTTTCTCGTTCTTCTCATCCAAATTGCCGGTCGGCTCGTCCGCAAGAATCAGTTTCGGACAGTTGATGAGCGCACGTGCGATGCACACACGCTGCTGTTCGCCGCCGGAAAGCTGGCCGGGCAGATGGTGGGCACGCTCCTTCAGACCGACGCGTTCCAATGCTTCCAACGCCTGCTGCTCGTTGACTACGGAATGGTAGTACTGTGCCACCATCACGTTTTCCACAGCCGTCAGATGCGGTACCAGATAGAACTTCTGGAACACCAATCCGATCATGTTCTTACGCACGTCGGCAAGCTGCTTGGCGTTCAAATCCTCCAACTTGCGGCCTTCCAGCATGACGGAACCCTTTGAAGGCGTGTCCATGCAGCCAATCATGTTCATCAGCGTGGTTTTGCCGGAACCCGACGAACCGACAATCGCAAGCCATTCACCTTGCGGAACGGTCAAAGTCAAATCGTCGACGGCACGCAAATCGCCGTAAATCTTGGAAATATGATCCAATTCAAGCAACGTATTCAACGTATGTTCGGAACTCATGATTATTCCTCCCTCAAAACGATGGCGGGGTCGATACGGGTTGCGCGGCGAACCGGCGGGATGGATGCGATGACGGCGATGAGCACGCTCAACAGCAGCGAAGCGACGCCCAACAGCCAGTTGAAGCCAATGGCACGTTCGAATACGGATACGCACAGCACGCGGGCCAGCAGGTAGCCGATGGCAGTGCCGATCAGGCCGCCAATCAGTCCGTAGATGGCGGATTCCACATAGAATTCGATGCCGATAGCGCGCGAGGATGCGCCTAACGCCTTGCGCAAGCCGATTTCGTTGCGTCGCTGAGACACGATGGAACTGATGGTGGTGCCCACGCCCACAAACGTCAGCACGAGCACGACCAGCGACACGATCCAGAACAGGGTTTGCAGCATGGCGATGATACGGGTGTCGGATGAGGTGATTTTGGTGACGGTCTGCGCTTTCACGCCGGTTGACGGATTCGCATTGATCGATTTGACGACATCGTTGAGTTCGCTGCCTACCGCATTGACGGAATATTCGATCACGTCCGCTCCGCGTTTGAAACCGGCCAGTTTGGCCACGTCAGCGTTGACCGCGTAGACGATTTCGTCTTCGCTGCCGCCCGTATCGACGATGCCTCCGACACGGAATTCAGTGCCGGTGTTCTCCATAATGTCGGACGAAACGCGGCCGTTTTCTTTGGCTTGCGCTTCGGTTTGGCTAAGAGCGCCGGAATCCTGCGCATCGTCGGATGCGCGGTAGCCGATGGTTACGGTCGAACCGATGGAGACACCGAGCGCGTCTGCCACGTCACGGCCGAGCATCACGTTGCCTTCGCTGGGCCAATCGCCAGTCACGTTCCAATGATGGTTGAGCGCCTTCACGTCTTTGGTTGTGATGCCAGCCAGCGTGTATGGCGCAGAATTGATGCGCACGCTTTCATACCGGTAAGCGGCGGAACGGGCGCTGTACGAGCCTTTCACCATCTGGTTCAACGCTTTGACGGTATCGGTGTCGATGCCGTGGGACTTTTCGGCTGATTCGGACGGCGTGACGATAAGATTCGCGCCATACGCACGCATTTCCTCGTTCATCTGCTGTGGAACGGCAATACACGTCGCCGCAAGGCAGAACAGCGTGGCAGCGCCCACCATGGAGGCGATCACGGCCATAACGGCCCGCGAACGACGGCGGAACACCGCGCCCCACAGCATGGTGAAGAACATCTTGCGATTAGTCATCTCATGCCCCTTACGGACTGTCTTGAACTCACCTACCATGCAACACCTCCGCAGACGAACAGCACAGTGTGCCGTTCGTGACCGAGGCCGCAGCCGCGGCCGAGTTTACGGAACCCAAGTTGAAATCAACGGCCATGCAAGACCTCCGCAGGTTTGAGTCCCAGAATCGAACGGATCGACGAGAACGAGGCGATCAGCACGGTAAGCGTCAGCAGCACAAACACCAGCACAAACACCATCGGACGCATCGTAATGCCGGAACCGAATACCACATGTCCCACAATCTGCGCAACACCGGAACCCAACAGCGCACCGACAATCGCACCAACCAACGAAATCACAGCCGTCTCAGCGAGCATCAGGCGAGAAACCGCACCATCGGTGGCACCAATCGCCTTCAGCAACGCCAATTCTGAACCGCGCTCACCAATCGAGGCGGCCATCAGATTCGCCACTGCAATAGCGGCCGCAACCAGCGAAAGCACGGTCATCAGCACCATCACCGCCTGCGTTTTCTGCAGCACATCGCCCTGTAATGCGGCCACCTGACGCACCTGCTTGGCTACGGAACCGGGAATGACCTCTTCGATCTGATAGGCGATGGACGAAGGGTACGCGGTGCAATACCATGTTTCCCACTCATCTTGCGTGAGCGCATTCGGATTCTTCGACGCCTTACGCGCCAAATCATTGTCTGGCGTGGTCAGAGCCTTGACTTCGATCTTGTCGATGGAATCAGGCAGATTCGCAAGCACCTGCGTGGTGGATGACGGAATGTACATCGCATTGTTGTCGCTATCGCCGGAATCGTAAATGCCGGTGATGGTGATCCGCTGCTTGTTGCGGCTGCCGTCGGCGGTGGTTTTGTAGAGGGTTACGGTATCTCCCTTGGTCACGCCGAGTTTGGATGCGAGCGTGGTGCCGATCAGGCCTTGCGCGCTATCGTCTTTCGGCCAGGAGCCGTCAAGCTTCCACCACGAACGCATGCCGTTCATGCCCGCCACCGTGGATTCACCGGAATCCATATGCAGGGTCTTGGCGAACCATGTGCCCACGATCGGCACGCCGGAAGCCTTGCAGGAGCTGGAATCCACCGATTCGGACGCGCAGTTCACGTCAGCATGGATATTAAGTTCGGGGGCAAAATTCGTGATGTTGAACGCCCAGAAGATGGTTTTGATCTTCGGTGCGTCCGATTCCTTCAGAAATGTGGTCGGATCGGATTCGGAAGTGCCGGAAGCGTTGCTATTCGCGTCACCCCCCGTGTTGTACAGGTCGTTGACGACGGCATCGGCCTTGGGCTGCACGGTGATGTTGGAACCGTACGTCGACAGTTCCGCGTTCAGCTTGTCTCCAACGTCGAACACCACACCCAGCATGGCCACGCTGACCGTGGCCGACAGGCACACGGTGACCGCGATCAGCAGTCTGCGTTTGAACTGCCTGCTGAACGAGCGGAAAATCATTCGAAAAAAGAACATGACTACCTCTTTCCGCTCACTGGAAATGCGTCGACAATGCGTCGAGCGTCGAAGTTTGAATTACGATTTTGCCGGATTCAACCTGATAATCGAACGGCACAGGATTGCAGCCGCCCTTGAATCCGATAGTGGCGAGGTTGATGGCGACATCGCACTTCTTGCAGATGATCTTGCCATCCTTCTCGTAATAGCCCGCGTCACCGCAGTTATCGCATGCGTCAAGACCGACACCGTACGCTCCACCATTCTTTTTGATGATGATGAAACGCATTACCGTGCCATCTTTCGCCTTGTATTGGAAGCGATGCAGGTGACCGTCGTTGATCTGACTGAATTTGATGGTGGCCACGCCGTCGCTCAGCGAATAATCCTCAGGCGGAGACAGCGTAATGACCTTCTTCGTTTGCGCCACACCATACGTGAGCGCGAACGTGATGCCGATCATCGCAACAAGACTCCATGCGCCGGCCGCCTTCGCACGGCGACGGAACGCGATATGCGATCGCACAATGGCCTCGTTTGCGCCTTCCGGCTTGATTTTGAAGCCCATCACAATGCTGGCGACCACCGGAATGATGAACACCAACACCATGGCAATGACCATATGACGCTGATGATTGATGCACCACACCAACGCCAGGAACGCTTCCGTAGGGAAATGAACGATGCGCTTGGACTGCAGAATCTGCGCAAGATCAGTGAAATGCGAGACAAACAGCAGCGCAATCAGCAGCAGCACGGCCGTGGTGAACGACCAACGAATCGCAGTGGAACGCATCGTACGGAAAATCAACGCTGCAACAATCGCAGTGGCCGCACCCAATACGAAACCAAGCGCACGAAGCAGCATATCCGAAGTGAAGATCGGATCTCCTGGCTCCACGAAAATCGTCAAACGCAAAATAACATCAGGCAACGCACGGAAGGTGGTGGAGGCAATCGCAAGAGCGCCAATCGCATTCGCAATATCGAGCAACGCGCGATGATCATGCCAATTCGTAGTGATGCGACGTGCGAACAGCACAACAACGAACACTGCGATATCGAAAATCACACAACACCACAACGTGGGGTAATTGACGAACGTACGCTGATTGATCATCGCGGATGCACGCAACGCGGCGAACACAATGGCACCCGCGAATCCAATAATGAAGCCCGCAAGACGCCAGTACGCGCTCAACGGCTTGTCACGCCCCTCACCGACCGTGAGCATCACGTTCAGCGCCATAATCAGCAAAGCCGGTGCCAGCGTTCCCTGCAACACCGTGACGTACTGCGTCAGCATCTCACACCTTTCGTTATATATCCCTGTCAAAGCCTAGTGAATTCGGCACGCAAAAGGAACCCCCTTACCAAGATTCCCCCAAAAGCGCGTTATCTCCCAAAAGCGTATCCCCTCAAACGCAAGAGAGCGGTTGCTTGGATGGTTGTTCGACCATAGGCTCGGCCAAACGGCCTTGAGTGCGTCGAACGACTATCCAGGCAACCGCGAACGCCGTACCCATATTCGCGCTACTTGCATACGTTTCGCGATACGTGAACGGCGTTAACCACGAGTTGAATCTCAACATGAATTCAGGCTTACATCCAAACCGTTTCGCTTGGCATGTGCCGGAACTCACGTTTCAGATCACCACTCCTGCGGGGTGTAGTTCCACTCCGGGAAAGTGACCTCGAGCGGCTCGGTCCAGAAGCGGCCCTTAACGCCGGTTTCCGGATCAACATGCAGCATCCAACCCTTCTTCTCCGGAGATTCGATCTTCAGCACGAGCTTGTAGGAGCCAGCCTCGTCGAGCTTGACGTTGGCGCCGTAGTGCGGGCCGTCGGAAGCGTTCATCTGCATGAAGGTACCGGAACCAACGGTCTCGTTGTTCGCGTTGTTGATGATCTCGTAGTTCACGGTGAGGTCCGGCACGAAGTCGCCCTTGCCATAGCCGAGCTCGGTGCCCTTCTCGTTGGCATGGATGTCGGCTTCCAGGTGGAAGGAAGCGTCGGCAGCCTTCAGGCCCATACCGGACGGTTCCATATCGATCGGCTGGAAGTACACGGCGTTGACGGTCAGAGCGTCAACATCCTGATCGGAGTGCTTCTCGTCGACCTGAATCTCTTCGAAGCCGGCGCCGTTGCTGTCATCAGCGCTGGAATCGCTGGATTTGTCGGTGGTGTCCGAAGTGGAGGTGTCGGACTTGGCATCGGATGCGGAATCGTTGGAATTGCCGCATGCGGACAGGGAGAAGGCCATGGAGCCTGCCAACAGGATGCCGAGCAGGGCGGCGATCTTCTTATTCTTCATTGTGTTCTCTTCCTTTTCTTTGGTTCCTTGAGGAACGTTGGAAACTTATGGAAATCTCTAAATCTTTACTTGTGATTATTGATTGGCGCTTACTTAGCCTGTTCCGCCTGCGCGGCCAACTTCATCCTGTGTTTCTTGATGGAACCGACCACGAACAGCACAACCACCGCGATCGCGGCAATCACCTGCGCCGTAATCGTTTCGACGTACGGATACAAGCCGATCCAATCGTTAGTTGGCACGCTGCTCAAGTAGGTGCCTTCAATAAGATCACCCTCGATGAGCGCATGGATGCCGCCACCCGCGAAAATCACAACCAGCACGGCCATCACAATCGAAGTGACGAGGAAGAACGGGCCGATCGGAATCTTCACCGAAGTGAATCGCAGAATCAGGAAGATGACGATCAGCACCGCGGCGGCGGCCAGACCGCCAACCCACATGCCGTGCGCATCCTGGCTCATGGAGTAGATGGACTCGTAGAAGATCACCGTTTCGGCGCCCTCACGGAACACGGCGAGGAAGCTCAGCATGGCAAGCGAGGCGATCATGCCCAAGCCCAGTCTCTGACCGGATTCGACCTTGCTTTGCGCGCCGGCCACAGCCGCTTCGGTCTTATTCCTGATGTAGTTGTTCCACGCTTCCACGGAGCTCTTGTTGAGCATCCAGTTACTGGTCCACAGCAGCATGAGGGTGGCGATCAGCGCGCACACGCCTTCGGAAATCTCCTGAACCGGGCCGGAACCGCCGAACAGGAACGTGAAGAGTACGGCGACCAAACCGGAACCGGCCAGACCTGCGACCACACCAAGATAGATCCACTTGGCGAAACGCTTGTTGCCGGACTTCACCAGGTAGGCGATCACCGCAGCCACCACCAGCAGCGCTTCGAGGCCCTCACGGATCAGAATGAGGAACGCCTGGCCGGCGGAGCTGGTGACGAGCTTGGTGAAGCCGTTGACATTGCCGGACGCGCCACCGTCCAGGGTGGCCGCGTCTTCCACGAGCCAGCTCTTCAAATCGTCGACATGCTGCTTGATTTCCTTGTCGGAACCGCCGTCGCGCATGATCTTACGAGTCATCTTGAACTGGTATTCGACCTGCGAAACACGATCGCCGGAAATCACGTTCATCACGTTCTTTTCGAAGCCGAGCTTCTCGTAGTACTGGTAGTAGGCGTTGTTGACCAGCGTGGCACCTTCGTCGCCCTTGCCGGCAGCGGCAGCCTCGTATGCCTGGTCGAGAATGACGGTCATTTCGCTGGCAACCTCACTCCACGTGCGGTCGCCTTTGCCTTTGGATGAATTCTTCTTGGCCGCATCGAGCTTCTTGCGCTCTTCCGCGGTTTGCGCGGCACGCTGCTTCGCATATTCCTTAGGATTGGCGAGGTCGGCGTTCGCGTCAAGCGTTTGCGCGGTTGCGTTGATTTCGGCGGTCAGCGCGTCGATTTTGGCTGCGATGGCGTCGCCTTGGTCCTGCTGGTAGGCAAGACCTTCAAGATCGGTGAATTGCTGCAGCAGTTCCTTCTGCTTGTCGGCACTGATGGTGTCGTTGACGACTTTCGAGAAGTTGGATGCGTCGTAACCGATCCAATGCGCAGTCTGGAAATCGGTGCCAGCCTGACCGTAATTGCCGTCATTGTAGTCTTTTTCGGCAGTCGCAAGCTGGTCTTCGATGTTCTTCGCAGCGGCAGTCCAGGAATCAAAATTCGTTTGACCGTCATCGGCGGCAATTGCCGGCTGCGGAACTGCGGTAGTCGCGAAAAGCGTGGTCAACGCGATCATCAATGCCGCAATGAACGCGACAAGGCGACCAGACACACTTGTAGCCCGCTGCGTATCGCAGGATGACATAAGACCGCTTCCTCTCTCAGCCGTTCACAATCCGATTCACGAGTGCGCCACCTTTGCCATACGCACAGTGCGCACCGACTTCACAAGATAAAACGAAAAAAATCGAAAGAACAGTCTTGATTTTTTGGCAGTTTTGTTGTAGAAACCTTTAAAATGGCGGAATTCCGCCATTCTTCTTTTCTGTAATCCGCGCGAGTCGTCTCACATAGTGATTTTTTGAGGCGCTTTCGCCGTTCCTCTCCATGCATATTCGTGCGATTGGAAGATTCGGGAATTAGGGGATTTGGGATGGAGCTGGACTTTCTGGCCTCACGATTCCGCCCTGGTGACCTCACGATTCCGAAAAAGCAACGAAAAACAAAATCGTGAGGCCAGCGGGCGCATGGACGGAATCAGGATTCGAGCACGTCAAGCACCTTGCGTTCGTTGTAGAACGCGAACACCACACCGCCGATGCCGCACAATACCGCGGCGCAAACAGCCGCAATGCGATAGCCGGCGCCCGACGCCATGCCAATCGTGCTCACGCCGGTAAACAGCAGCATCGCCACCGACTGACCCATCTTCATCGCAAACGTGCGAGCCGCATAGAACATGCCCTGACGATCCTGACCGGTCGTTTTCGAGCTCGCGTCGGCAATATTCGCAACAATCGCCTGCGGAAGAATGCCGAACGCGGCCATCGGAATCGCGCCGACAATCGAGAGAATCAAGCCCTGCGCCATCGGCGGAATCGCAGCGAGCAGACCGGAGCCAAGCGCGCCCGCAAACGCGAACGCACATGTGAAAATCACGAAAGCGACCAGCAGAATCCGCTTCTTGCCAACACGATTCGCCAATACATTCACCGGCATGTAGAACAGCACCGACACTGCGGTCATGAGCACGAAATAGATGGTGGTCGTGGTCTCGGGAAGTTTGAGCAGGCTTGTCACGAAGAACGGCAAACCAGTCTGGAATGTAGTGATCGCAACCCAATAGACCACGTCGGAGCAGACGAACTTGCGGAATTCGCCGTCGCCGAACGTCTGCTTCAACGATTCGATGGTCGATTCGGACGTGGGCTGCGAGTTGACGTAATCGCGTTCCTTGATGGTGAGCGGCGGAACCAGCATGCACACGAATGCGATGGCCGCCATGATGGTGAACGTCAAACGAATGGCGTTCACACGCCCCAAGCCCGGCACGAAACCAGCCCAAATCACCGGTGCCACGTATGCAATGGCGGTGCCGGCCACCCACGTGAACGAAATGGCGGTGGAGATGGTGAGCTGCTGTTTGGAATCGTGACCAAGCTCGGCGATCAGCGCGTTGTAGGGCGTGCAGTAGAACGTGAGCGCAATGTAGTAGCCGATCACCGTGACGAACAGGAACGCGCCGTTGATCCAGCTCGTATCGTTGATTGGACTCCAAAACACCAGCACGGTGACGAGGGCGAGCGGAAGGGCCGCAAATTTGAGGAACGGCATGCGACGACCGGATTTTGATGTGCAACGGTCGGAAAGACTTGCCACGGCCGGATCCACGAATGCGTCGAAGAAGCGGGCGAACGCGGTGATGCCGCCGACTACGGTCACCACGCCGAGTACGGCAAGACCTTGCGGTACGAACACGGTTTGCCCTTGCGAGATGGTTTCGCTGTCAGGCTGGTAGAAGTAGACGAGCCAATTCGAAATAATGCCGGAAAGTAGCGCCCAGCCGAATTGGCCGACGGCGAAAGCCCAGACTTTGGGCATCGGCAGGCTCTTCACCGTTTTTGTTGTGCGCGTGGCTGCACTTGCATTCTCGACGTTCCCCATATCAACCTCCATGTTGACGCCCTGCCGGCAACTGTACCATGCGCCCCATCGCGAACCATTTCCCCCAGTAGCTGGAGGAAATGGGCGGGTAGCATCGGAGGCATGGATTCTTTGACGCAACGCATGCCGTTTGTCACGGCGTTTTATAGGGCGCTCGGCACCGGTATGGTGATTTCCGTGGATTCGCCGATCGACGACAAGGTGCGTTCCGCAATGGAATCGCTCATTGAGGATTACGAACACGTGCTGTCTCGATTCCGCAATGATTCGCTGATTGCGGCGATCGGCAAGGCCGAGCATGGCGGAAGTTTCGATTTTCCGGATTGGTGCGCGCCGCTGTTCGATCTGTACGATGCGCTATTTTCCGCCACTTCCGGCGCGATTGATCCGTGCGTCGGCGAGGATTTGATTCGACTTGGATACGATGCGTCGCTGAGTTTCACGGTTACACAAGATGCGCCCGAGCATTTGGGCGCATTGCGCGGACGCGCCGTTTGGGGACGCGATGTGACCCGCCACGGAACCACATTGGTAACGCATGAGCCGGTGCAGTTGGATTTCGGCGCCTGCGGCAAAGGCTATCTCGTCGATCTGCTCGGGCGCATGCTGCAGTCGTCACAATTCGTGATTGATGCGGGAGGTGATTTGCTGATTCATGCGGAACAGCCCATTTCCGTCGCACTTGAGGATCCGGAAGATCAGTCCCACGCAATCGGAATCGCACATATTGCGAACGGAGCGTTGTGCGCAAGCGCACCCAGCCGACGCCATTGGAACGTGGCAGTCAACGAGCGCACCCAAATCGCCATTCATCATCTGCTCAATGCCATCGACGGACTGCCCTCGCAACAAACCGAAGCCAGCTGGGCATACGTTCCAGCAAACGCAACGCTCAATCTTGCACGCGACTACCCCACCGCCGTTGCGGACGGCCTGGCCACGGCCCTGTTCGTTTCCGACGTAGCACAACTGCAACGCACGTTCGATTTCACATACGCAACATTGGACGAATCCCGCCAAATCGCAGTCAGCCGCAACTTCCCGGCCGATCTCTTCCTGCGATCCGCATAACAGCCGAATACCAGCCGAAATAAACAAAGACCGCACGTCTTTGGGGACGTGCGGCTCCTGTGAATCAGCCAGCCAGAACGGCGAATCAGTCGGTGAGGGCGAACTGGCTGTTGTAGATGTCGGCGTAGAAACCGCCTTTGGCGAGCAGCTCCTCATGCGTACCGCTTTCCACGATGTCGCCATGGTTCATGACCAAAATCATGTCCGCATCGCGGATGGTGGACAGACGGTGCGCGATCACGAACGACGTACGGTCCACGGTCAGCGCGTCCATGGCCTTCTGAATCAGCTCTTCCGTACGCGTATCGACCGAAGAGGTGGCCTCGTCGAGAATCAGAATCGGCGCATCCTCAACCATGGCTCGCGCAATGGTGAGCAACTGCTTCTGACCCTGCGAAAGCGTGGCCTTGTCGTCAAGCACTGTGTCATAGCCATTCGGCAGCGACATGATGTAGTGGTGCAGCCCCACGGCCTTGCACGCGTCCTCGATCTGCTTGTCGGTGACGCCCGGCTTCGAATACGCGATGTTTTCACGCACTGTTCCACGGAACACCCACGTATCCTGCAATACCATGGAGAACTGGTCATGCACGTTCCAGCGTGGCACGGACTTCGTATCCACACCATCAATCGCAATCGAACCGCCCGAAATCTCATAGAAACGCATCAGCAGATTCACCATCGTGGTCTTGCCGGCACCGGTCGGACCAACAATCGCAACCTTCTGACCGGACTTCACCAAAGCGGAGAAATCGTTGATAATCGTCTTGCTCGGATCGTAACCGAACTTCACATGACTGAACTCAACGTCACCGCGCACCGGTTTGCCGTTCACGCCGAGCAGCGCCTGCTTGTCGGATTCGTCGGCCATCTCCGGCTCTTCAAGGAAGCTGAACACGCGCTCGGAAGCGGCCGCGCAACGCTGCAGGTTCTGGAATGCCTGCGCGAACTGGGAAAGCGGCTGCGTGAACAGGCGAATGTACATCATGAACGCCACGATCACGCCGAATTCGATCTTGCCGTCCATGGCCAGCACCGCGCCGACCACGCACACGACCACGTAACCGAAGTTGCCGATGAAGTTCATGAGCGGCATCATCAGGCCGGAAAGGAACTGGCTCTTCCATCCCGAATCGTACAAATCGCCGTTGTACTTTTCGAACGCGCGAATCGAATCAGCCTCGCCGCAATACGCCTTGACCACGGTGTGGCCGGCGTACATCTCTTCGACGTGACCGTTGACATCGCCCAATGCGATCTGCTGACGGGAGAAGTACTTCTGCGAAACCTTCATGATTGCGCCCATGATGAGCAGGCCAACCAGGCTGGAAGCGATGGCGCACACCGTCATAATCACATTGTTGTAGAACATCATGATGAGCGCGCCCACGAACAGCGTGACCGACGTGATCAGCGAGCCGACCGACTGGCCGAGCGTCTGGCCGATGGCGTCCACATCGTTGGTGATGCGGCTGAGCACATCGCCGTAGCTGACCTTGTCGAAATACTTGAGCGGCAGCTTGTTGATCTTCACGCTGATGGCTCCGCGCAGCTCCTGTGCGGTGCGCTGCGTGACGTTCGCCATCATCCAGCTTTGCACGTAGCACAGCACCGCGTACCCCACATACAGCGCCACCAGCAGCCATGCGATGTGCGTGACCGCGTCCATGTCGATCGCACCGAGCACCGGCTTGCCATTGACTAGCGCAGGCAGGCCTTTGGCGATCTCGTTAGTCATGTCCTTGAGTTTGTCCGGACCGACGATCTGGCATACCGTGCCGATCGCGCCCAATACGAGCGCCACAATGATGGCGGGAATGTAGTGGCGGCAGAAATGCACCAGTTTCTTCATCACACCACCGAAATCCTGCGGTTTTTCAACGGCTCCGCGGCCGCGTCCCATAGGTCCTCCTGGCATATCAGCGACCCTCGCTTTCGTTCAATTCGCTTTCGACGGACGGCTTGCCGGTTTCAATCGGTTTGCCGGTTTCGCCCGGCAGCTTGCTTTCGCCCGACTTGCCGCCGTTCAATTCGTCTTCGCTCAGCTGAGACTGCGCAATCTGACGGTACACATCGCAGTTTTCCAGCAGTTCGCTATGCGTGCCTTGGCCGACCACCTTGCCGTCGTCGAGCACCACGATGCGGTCGGCGTCCATAATGGTGCCGATGCGCTGCGCGACAATCAGTTTGGTAGAATCTTTCGCTTCCTTGGCGAGCGCGTCGCGTACGGCACGGTCGGTTTTGAAATCAAGTGCGGAAAAGGAATCGTCGAAAATCAGGATTTCCGGATGACGATAGACGGCGCGTGCGATCGACAGGCGCTGTTTCTGCCCGCCCGACACGTTCGATCCGCCCTGAGAAATCGCGGAATCGTACTGCTTTTCCTTGGTCGCGATGAATTCGGTCGCCTGCGCGACTTCACATGCGTTGCGCACGTCGGCGCGCTGTTCCGAAGTGAGTGCGCGATGTTCGTTTTGCGTTGCGATCAGCTCTTTTTCGCGCCTTCTGCCGGCCGCGGTCGAAGTATCGGCCATGTCGACGATGCCGGTATCGGTGGTGTCGAGCGGATTGTCACCATAGCTGACATTGGATGCGATCGTTCCTTTGAACAGGAAGGATTGTTGCGGCACATATCCGATTTTGTCTCGTAATGCCTTGAGCGTGTAGTCGCGCACGTTCACGCCGTCGACGAGCACCTCGCCTTGCGTCGCATCATAGAAACGCGGCACGAGGTTGATGAGCGAGGATTTGCCGGAGCCGGTGGAACCGATGAACGCCACGGTTTCGCCCTTCTTGGCGGTAAAGTTGATGCCTTCGAGCATGGCTTCGCGCGAATCCGGGTAAGTGAAGCACACGTTGCGGAATTCGATTTCGCCCTGCTTGCCTGCTTCGCCGGCGTCGCTGCGGGTGCCGTCGGTAATCAGCGGCTCGGTGTCGAGCACTTCGAGCACGCGCTGTGCGGACACGTCCGCTCGCGGCCACAGCACGAACACCATGCTCATCAGCAGGAAGCTCATGATCACCTGCACGGAGTAGCTGGAGAACACCACCATGTTGGAGAAGGTGGTGAGCTTGTCGGCCGCGTCGGCGGCGTCGATCAGGTAGGCGCCGATCCAGTACACGGCAAGCATAAGACCGTTCATGATGGTGTTCATCAACGGCATCATGAAGGCCATGGCACGGTTGGTGAACAGCTGGGTGTCGGTGAGTTCCTTGTTGGCCTTGGTGAACTTGGCTTCCTGGTAATCCTCGGCATTGTAGGCGCGCACCACGCGCAGGCCGGTGAGGTTCTCGCGCGCCACAAGGTTGATGTTATCGGTCAGTCGCTGCATGGACTTGAACTTCGGCATGACGAGAACCATGAGGATCGTAATGGAGACCAGCAGCACCACTACCGCGATGCCGGTGGCGAGCGTCCATTCGAGACCGTCTCCCGCAATCTTGCAGACGGCCCAAACCGCCATAATCGGCGATTTGACAATCATCATCAATCCCATGGTGATGAACATCTGAATCTGCGTAATATCGTTCGTGGAACGCGTAATCAGCGAGGCTGTGGAGAATCGGCTCATTTCAGCCGGTCCGAACGATTCTACCTTGCGGAATTCCATGGAACGCAGACGCTGGCTGAACGATGCGCCGATGCGTGCCGCGAAATAGCCGGTGATGATGGCGCATGCTGCCGATCCAAGCGAAATAAGCAGCATTTTGCCGCCGGCGATCCAAATATCGTGCATTTCACTGCCAGGGGTTTCCACGAGGGTGGTGATGTCGGACATGTAGTCCGGCAGGGTCAGGTCAAGCCAGATCTGCCCGACGATGCTGACCAGTGCAATGAGCATCTGGCCTATCTCCGCTTTGGAGAGGTATCGCATAATGCGGAACATGCTTGGATTCCTTCTCTTGTGTTGCGTTTGAAGTTTTTGCGATTGATGGATTGGTTGGATCAACTACATGAGTTGATCGAATTGCGATTAATGATTTACATAAGTCCTATTGAATTGTCTTACGATATTTAATTACTTACAGTGTAAGACAATCTCATATTTCTGTGTATTTGCTGAGAGCGATTCTTCTCAGCTCGGTCGCGCGCGGCCAACATATACCATTCGCGACACACTCAAGGCCGTTTGGCCAAGCTTACAGTCGCGAGCGGCGCATGCCGGTCGCACGCTTACGTGGTAGGCAGTCCCTACGCAGGATCTTCAGATTCGGCTTTTGCGAAGGCTTGCTTTACTTCTTCGGCGGTGGGGCGGGGCTGGCCAGGGATGCAGATGGTCACGTATGTGGCAAATTCCTCGGTAAGATCCACGAATTCGCGCGTGCGACGCTCCCCCATCTGCGAAAAGACCCAGCAGACGGCGTCGCGCATATCCTCGCGCTGCTGCTTGGCCTTCGCCCGCCCCTGCTCGGTAAGATTCACATGCACAATGCGTCGGTCGTTGGGATCGACCTCACGCTCGATCAGACCCTTTTTTTCCAACGCAGCCAACAGCGTGGAAATCCTGCCCGACGTGACCTTCAACGCGGTAGCCAACTGCGAGGGCGTTTGCGCGCCCTTGAACTCAAGCTCGCGAATAATGAATGGCTCGCCCTTGGAATCACGCGACATCGCCTGCTGCATCTGAGACTTCTTACCCCAGACCACTTTCATCAGCTTGTCAAACGACTCCCGCTCGAAGCCCACGCTTCACCTCGCCTTATTCGATGCCCATCAGTTATGTCTCGATAATATCTTTTACTGTAAACATTTTTTCGATCGCAACGTGCAAGTACAGGAAAACACCCAAAAAGGAAACGATAATCAGCAAGGAAGCATCGCAAGCTCTTCTTGAGTGAGCTGAAGTTGCGTTGCAGCGAAGGAATCGTTGATTTCCTGCGGATTGCGAGCGCTGGGAATGGTGAACAGACGTTCGTAACGAGTCAATTCCCACGCCAGCACCACACGCTGGTAGGAGCAACCACGTTGCGCGGCAACCGTGCGGAACGGATCGTACGCGCTCTGATCGAACGTATCGAGGAATCCGCCGAGCGGCGACCAACAGACGAAAGCGAGCCCCAATTCGGCGCAATGCTCCATCGTATGTTCCGGATCGGGATGCGACGGCGAGAACTGGTTTTGCACGGCGACCAAGCCGCTGCCGATAATGCCGCGCGCAAGATCGATCTGCTCGTTATTCACACGGGAGATGCCCGCATATTTGATCACGCCTTCGTCGAGCAGCTGTTTCAACGCGCCGCATTGGTCTTCGTAAGGCACCGCGGGATCGGGGCCATGCGAATACAACAGGTCGAGCGTATCGACGCCCAAGTGCAACGCGGATTCCTTGGCGTCACGGATCATGGTTTCGGGGCGCGAATCCGCCATCCACCCGTATTGACTGCCCGCCGCCTGCAAATGCTGGCGTTCCTCGCCAGGCCGACGGCTGCACCCCTCAGAATCCCGCCCCTGAGTGTCCGATTCTGGTGAATCGGACATCTGTACCCCAAATCCGGCACCCTGTTTGTCCGATTCTCCAGAATCGGACACAGGAGCAACAAAAGCGGGGACCTCCATGGTGCGTCGATAGCCAGTTTTCGTGGCGACCAGCACTTCATCTCGGGGGCCATTCCACGAAGTGAGCGCATCACGCACCAACTTTTCGCCGTAGCCAAGGTCTTCCGCAGTGCCGGTGCCAGGCTCGCTCGGCAGATAATATGACCAAGCCGTGTCCAAATAGCGAACACCCGCGTCCAAACCGGCATGAATCGTACGAATCGCGGTATCGCGATCCGGGCGCCCCTCAATCGCCAAAGCCATCGTTCCCATACCAAGCCGAGGAATCGCAAATCCTGCCAACTCGCCGTCCATCATCATCTTCCCCTTCCTTGCAAGCACTCAGCCGATTCGCACATGTTCACATCAAGACTAACCCAACGTGAACCGGCGCAAGCTTGTCGGGCGCGTGCGCGAAGATGAAGGCACAACCGAACGGGAGCCGAAAGGCTGAGAGGGAGCTCATAGAGCTTCGACCGAGGACTTGATGCGGGTAATGCCGCCGTAAGGAGACGGGTTGTTCACGCCGCAAGACGTATCTCATCTTCCGTTCGCGATAACCGAATATCGCGTGATTAGGGTCACGGAGGGGCGCACCACCTCATAGGGTACGGTTCCTTCGGCGACCCTTTTTTCGTACCAACCTTGAGTGCCCGATTCTGCAGAAACGGACGCACAAGCGGCTCGAACAAGCGTCTACGTGTCCGATTCACCAGAAACGGACATCCGTGGACTGAAATAGATGCCGTGCGTGTCCGATTCTGCAGAATCGGACATTTAAAGACCAACAATGAACCTCCGGATGTCCGATTCACCAGAAACGGACATTTGGAGTGCAGGAAGCATGTGTCACGACAGACACAGAAGGGAACCGCAATGATCATCAACGGTAAGGAAGAGAACATCGCCACGCCGATCACCGTGGCCGAACTGATCGAAAGCAAGGGCCTGCGCGCCGACCGCGTGGCTGTCGAGCTCAATGGTGAGATCGTGCCTCGCACCCAGCGTGCGCAGACGCAGCTCAAGGGCACCGATACGTTGGAAATCGTCACGTTCGTGCAGGGCGGCTGAACCACTTTCAAAATTTCTTGCGATTACGACCGGCACAATGCACGCGTAACAATCGCAAGAACATACAAAACACAACCAACCCGGCAAAAACAACGCACGAACGGAAAACGAGAATACGAGAACAACCATGACTTTTGAACCATCCGCATCGCAGGCGCAGATCGACGCCCGCCAGCACGCTTTCGACAACCAGCCCGACCCGACCACGCTCGTCAGCCGCGAAGAAATCCGTGCGGCCCTGCTCGACCGTCATACCGCAGCCACGCAAGACAAGCTCGACGCGGCGCACGTGGCCATTTGCGGCTGCGGCGGCCTCGGATCGACCATTGCGGTGGCGTTGACCCGCATTGGCGTCGGTCACCTGCATCTGATTGATTTTGATCGCGTGGATATGACGAATCTGAATCGTCAGCAGTATTTTTTGAAGGATCTTGGGCAGTACAAGACGGAAGCATTGCGCAGTAACTTGCGTCAGATCAATCCTTTTATCGATATCACCATTGATACCGTGAAAGTGACCGACGAGAACGTGCCGACGCTGTTCGACAATGAGGATATTATTTGCGAAGCGTTCGACGTGCCGGAAAACAAGACGATGCTGGTGAATGCCGTGCTTGAGAATCTGCCGGACAAGAAGCTGGTGAGCGCTTCTGGAATGGCGGGATTCCGCAGTTCCAATTTGGTGAATACTCGTCGCGTTTCGAAGAATTTCTACTTCTGCGGCGACGGCGAAACCGCTCCGGTGCCGGGCGCTGGTCTGATGGCACCGCGCGTGGGTGTGGTCGCCTGCCATGAAGCCAATATGATCACTCGCTTGATTCTCGGCGAAGAAGACGCCTGACAGCGAAACGCAAACACAAACGCAATTGCAATTGCAATCGCAAATCGCAACGAATGACACAACACTAATCGCATAGTAAGGATTAACCATGAGCACCGAAAACACGATCACCACCGCGGAAAAAGACTTCGCGGCGGCACCGAACGCCACGCTCGACGAGCTGGTCGGCACCACCACGAACACCGCACTGCTGCCGGAACCGGATGCGCACGCGTATGACGAAATCGCCACCGGCGACGCCGATCCGTTGATCCTCGGCGGACACAAGTTCACGAGCCGCTTCATTCTCGGTTCCGGCCGCTACGATCTGAACCTCATCAAGGCGACCATTGAGAACGCGGGCACGCAGATCGTCACCATGGCGTTGCGTCGCTGCCGTACCACCGAAAACAATCTGCTCGATTACATTCCGAAAGGCATCACCATGCTGCCGAACACGTCCGGCGCACGCAATGCCGAAGAGGCGGTGCGTATTGCACGTCTCGCCCGCGAAGTGTGCCAGACGGACTTCGTGAAGGTGGAGATCGAACATGAGGCGAAGTATCTGCTGCCCGACAATGAGGAAACCATCAAAGCCACGAAACAGCTGGCAAAAGAAGGCTTCGTGGTCATGCCGTACATGTTCCCCGATCCGATTGCGGCGAAGCGTCTTGAAGACGCGGGTGCGGCTTGCGTAATGCCGCTGGGCGCGATGATCGGCTCGAATAAGGGTCTGCGTGCACGCGATTTCATTGAAGTGATCATCAAGAACTCCAATGTTCCGGTGATCATCGACGCTGGTATTGGCCGTCCGAGCCAGGCTGCGGAAGCCATGGAAATGGGCGCGGACGCGGTGATGGCATACACGGCCATCGCTTCCGCCGGCAATATTCCGCTGATGGCACGCGCGTTCAAGAAGGCGATCGAAGCGGGTCGTGAAGCGTATTTGTCTGGCTTGGGCAAGGTTACGGAAGATCATGCCGTGCCGTCCAGCCCGACGAACGAGGCCGACTACATCGGCTGATTTGCGCTGGATCCCGTAATGGGGATTCGCGCAAAGACCATGCTGAAAGGGGCGTTTGCCGAACGTACGTGATGCACTCACGTTCGGCAAACGCCCCTTACTTGTATCCTGCGTTACCTGCAAACGTTACTGCTGCAAGGCTTCCTTAAGATCGCGATTCTGGAATCGTTCGTGTAGCAGGCAATATCCGCCGAACGCAACCAGCCAAATCAGACCGGCAATCGCAGAACCAATCGTGTCCGTCGACAGGAACAACGTGACATACACGAGCACAAAGAACGTGATCGCAATCCAATCAAACACCTGCCAAGCGGGCATGACGAAACCGTCCGGTAGAAAATCGCTGCTCTGACGATACCTGTGGTGGGCGAGCATCGTCAGCACGTAAATGAAAATCACCACAGCGCTGGCGGCCGAAGCGAATAGCACGAACGCGCCGGAAATACCCGGAATCGCGTTGATGATCGGGGAGAACAGAATCATGCAACCCGAAGCGACGATCGCCTTCGCAGGCACCTTGTGGTCGGAAACCTCAGCCAAACGCGCCATCGCAGGCGACTCGGAATCCGAAGCAAGCTGATACAAGTGACGACCGGCTGAATAAATCAGCGAATTCAACGCCGACGCGGCAGCCGTAATCACCACGAAGAACACCAGGGCGGCGGCCCAATCAAGACCCGCATATTTGAACACCATGATGAACGGCGAACCGAACGAGCCATCGGAATTCTCGTGAAAGTTACGCCAGGGCACAATAGCCATGATCGCGATCAGCGCGCCCACGTAGAAGATCAGAATACGCATGATCAGCTCGTTCACCGCCTTCGGCAGCACCTCGCGCGGATTCTGCGTTTCCGACACCGTGACACCCACGAATTCGATGAGCTGGTAGGCGAAGAACACCATTTGGAAGCTCATGAAGAAGTTCATCCAACCGTTCGGCGCGAGCTGGAAGCCGTCGGTGATATTCGTAAGGCTCACCGTGGCACCCGACACCGTGCCGTCCACGCCTTCGATGTGCGTGGCGGGGTAGCTGAAGCCGATGATCAGCATCACGATGGCGGTGACGATCAGACCGACGATCAGCGTGATCTTGATCATGGAGAACCAGAATTCCGCCTCGCCGAACACTTTCACCGCAATCAGATTGATGCCGGTGAGCGCTACGAGGAAGCACAGTTCGATCAACCACTTCCACGAGTTCAGGTCTATGCCGAATGTGCCGAAGAACGTTACGAAATATGTGCTTACGGCGGTGATTTCGGTCATGCCGGTCAGAATGAGCACGATCCAATACGTCCAGCCGGCGAACTTGCCCCACCCGCGGCCGAGATAGCGCGTGATGAAGTTGATGAACGTGTGCTGGCTAGGATCACTGTACATCATTTCGCCGATGGCACGCATCAGCAGGAACATAATCAGGCCAACGCCGATGTACACGAAAATGATGCTCGGGCCGGTCAGTGCGATCGACTTGCCGGAGCCTAGGAACAGGCCGGTGCCTATGGTGCCTCCGATGGCGATGAACTGGACGTGGCGGTTTTTCAGGCCTCGCTCCATTTCGTTGCTTTGGTCGAGGCTTTCGACGGATTTGATGTGCGCGGCGCTTGAGCCCGCGGAATTGGTGTTCTCGGAAGTCATAATGTTCACTACCCTACCCCGCGAACCGCACATTGCGCCCGCCGAAGCTTTGTTTTTGGGCACGTACGCAGATTTTGCGGCACTGGCGCATCCCGTTTGTGGTCAACCGTGCCCATCCGACCACCTTATTCCCGTATTTTCGCCTCGCCATACCCCCCTGCCGCCCTATCTCGCCTATATATGGCAGATTCACGAGGTTGACCGCTGCTTTCTCGCTTGCGTATGGCATAACGATAGTCTGGGTCAGGTGGTGGCGGCGATTTGGCCGCGCAGTTCGGCGTTCACGCGTTCCAGCTCGTCGATGCGGCGGGCCTGCTGCTTGATGCATACCTCCTGTCCATATGCCCGCCGCCACTTGCAGATTTGATTGACAGCCCGAACGCTAGCCCTGAGTAGCTTTTTGAATTCGTTCGGCCACTTTTCTCAATCGCTTATCAGGAGAATCGAGCAGAATCATCCCCGGCGTCAACGAATCCGGATGGTCGGCAACATCAAACACCCGCTGCCATTGGTTACCGTATGCATCCGTGAATTCAATGAAAACGACCGCGAATTCCCTCCCTTTCTCCGCACCATTCCTGTGTTCAAAGAATTCCGGAGAGTAACGTTTTCCATCACCATCAAGCTGGGGGTACGTCCATGTCGCATACGTTATTTCAGAATTAGGACTGACGAACCACTGCCCTTGAGGAAGCACCTTCCAGCAAAGATCCTTCTTGGGAACGCAATGCAAAGAAAAATCATCCAGCTGATTACATTCCAGAGGTCTTCCATCAAGGTCGGGCCATTTCACATGAAGCTTCACGTTACGTATAGCGCCATCAGTCTGATTTGCAATGACCAGGAACCGTTTCTGTTTTGGATGCCGTGTCACATATGCGTCAACAAGATACGCCTTCTGCTGAAACTCGAAATAGCGATCTTGCAGTCGAGCATCGGAGTCGTTCTCCCAAGTCATTTTCATTTGTCGGAAACCCGCAACAAGCGCAGCCGCAGTCACCAATGCCGCAACAAAATTGACACCCGTATCCAACAGTTCTCCAAGACTAATAGACCAAGTCCATACGCCCTCGGAACAAATAACCCATCCCAAAATGACGTTTCCCATCGTCATCCTCCTTCTAAGAGCCAGCCGGCCTATTGCAGGCCGTCGCCTGAATCAGGCTGCATTGGTACTATATGCAATCGCAATATATCGAGCACAATGGCGCGATTACTTCACGAAATATGTGTATCTGATTTCATAAACGGCAGGCCCCCGTTGGAGCAAGTCATTCGGAAATGACCATATCTTTGAGCCTGAGCTTCCAACGCAACTCGCACCCAATAGGACGGATGACATTAGGAAGACACAGGCCGATGCATTTTATACGAATCCTGAATTGACCTCACCAAACCCTGTGGAAGTCTAACGTAGAAAACAATGAACAAAGAACCGGAATCCCGAGCATGCCATCCAAGCTTCCCAATACGTCCGAAAGCCTTCAAACTTGGCAGACAGAGGCGGAATTCGCTTAATTCAATCCTGTCTCGCCTATATATGGCAGATTCACGAGGTTGACCGCTGCTTTCTCGCTTGCGTATGGCATAACGATAGTCTGGGTCAGGTGGTGGCGGCGATTTGGCCGCGCAGTTCGGCGTTCACGCGTTCCAGCTCGTCGATGCGGCGGGCCTGCTGCTTGATGATGACGTCAGCGGTATCACCGTCGAGCGCGCCAATCGAAACATGCGCGCCGACAGCGCCTTCGGACATAACGGGAACGCTCGAATCCGGAACACCGGACGCCATATTGTCAAGATTCCGCCTCGTCACCAAAGTACGCTTGCACCGTTCAACGAGCTGCGCAATGATCTCGCTGTCATCCAGGGGATCGTTGCCGCTCACTGATTTGATGGCAGCGGCCTTCCAACGAGCCACACTGCGTTCGATGCGCTTGTACCCGACCAAATCCGGTGGTAATCCCGCCTCACGGAAGATTTTGGTCGGAGATTCCCCCGCAAGATACCGGATGGTGCACAACTGCTTGAAAGCGTCGGAATAAGTGATACGATTACGCGTCACATTCGCCACCGCCGGTAATCCCCGCAACAACTGAATCTCCTCGTCGCTGAATGCTCCGCCGCCACGCACGGCATACCTCCCGTCCTGTGTCTCCATTGCTCACTTCTCGTGGATATGCTTTATGATTCTATGGCCCGCTTGCCGTACGATACCCTCGTTTTTCCCCTCTCTTCGGAGACTGTCTGTGACTACCTCGCATCCACGGTTCAGCTTGTTGCAACACGTCGCACCAATCCGCACTGTCCCCTCGAAAAATATCCTCATCTGATGTGGATGACACCCCACAGAAGTTCCCGCGGGGCCAGGTCGGACCGTAGGACAGTCGGGTCGCGGGCGCACACAAAAGGAGCCAACCCGGTTGGATTGGCCCCTGCATAGCTTTTGGCGTTACCGCCTTGTGGGTTTAGTGCATGCGCTGACGGCTCTTAACCGCAACGGTCACACCGGCACCGGCCACGAGCAGCGCCACGACAGTGAACAGCGTGGTGCCCGCAGCACCGGTGAGCGGCAGCTGGGTGATGGACTTCACGTTCTTCACGGTGGCGATCTGGTCGTCGGTCGGCAAAGTGACCTGATGGAGGAGATCCTGCTTGAAGGTAACCGTGCCGTTCTCTGCAATGCTCACGTCGAAGGTGACCCTGAAGTTCTGGGCGTAGCCGTTTGGAGCACTGGTTTCCATGACCGTGTAGTCTCCAGCTGCAAGGCCCTTGAACTGCACCAGACCATCAGCGCCGGAGGTGAACACCGTGGCGTTCGTTTGATCGTCAACAGAGGACCAAGCTTTGGATTCAGTATCCTGCTTGAGGAACTTGCCATCCTTCTTCTTGACGACGAACTGCGCGCCGGCCAAAGCGTTGGCATCGTTGTCGACGCCGATCTTCTTGAACTGGAAGCCGTAGGTCTTGGATTCGGTCTTGCCTTCGCCGCTGGTGCCACCATTGGTGGTGATCGTGGCCTTGTTGTCCACGCTGCCGTCCAGGCCGGTCAGCGCATCCTTGGTGACGACGCCGGTGTACGACACGACGATGGTCTTGCCCGCCAGGGACTTCGCGCTGGCGAACGTGATGGTCGTAGTGGTGCCGACGGCGGCGCTACCGGTCTGTTCCACCTTGTACAGGGCGGCATCCACGTCCTTGCCGTCGACCTGCACCTTGAAGGTGTTCGTCTCGGCGACCTTCAGGCCCTTGGACGCGGTATCGGTAATGGTGAAGGGATACACGTCATAGTTGGCTGCGGAAGCAGGGACGGCCGCGGACACGGTGAAGTCGACGGTGTCGCCGACATTCACGGTCTTGCCGTTCACATCCACATCGCCGACCTTGGCAGTCTTGCTCGGCGGGGTGAGCGGGTTCTCGTTCTTCGCATTGAACCGGCCCACAGTGGTGATGCCGCCCTGGCCGGTCTTCGCGTCGGCAACGATCCGCAGATTGTCCAGGCCATTGACGGTGGTGGCCACAACGGCCGGAGTGCCGGCCTTGCCGTTATAGGTGTCAGTCACCAGGTACCAGCCTTCGCCATCCACCGCGACCGGCTGGGCCGTGCCCGCCTGCTCCGCGGTCACGGTCAGGCCTGCGCCATCGGCGGTCGGCAGCGGATTGGTCTTGGCCAGTTCTTCAGCGAACTTGCGGATCTGCTCCGCATTGAACGTCGCCACGTATGCGGCCGGATTGTTTTTATATTCCGCCGGAATCGAATCATTACCATTGGCAGTGTCAGCGGCCGCGGTCACGGCGTCCTTCCACGCCTCGACCGTGCTCACCTCAACAGTACCGTTGTCGGCGTTCTCGAACGTGGCGAACTTGTACGGCGTGTACATGTGGCCTTCCTGCGCGTTGTTGACCTGCAGCAACGGGGTCGTCTGCGGATCAGCAGCCTGTGCACTGGCTGCGCCCAGAGCCATGCCACCGAGCAGCGTCGCAGCGGCGGCGATGCCGGCGAAAAGTTTCCTCACCTTCATGAGAACCCTCTCTTCCTTATTGTTTGATTACTTGTTTCTGCGATCGCGGGAGGCGGGAACCCAACTTGCTCCCGCAATCCGCAAATCTTGGATTATCGGTCGGAACGCCTTCAAGTTGGCAGACGTTCCGACCCCGCACAGCGATTCAGACGAGTCGCTTCTTGCCGTTCCACACACCGGCAGCGCCGATAAGCAGCACCGCAAGCCCGCCGACCACACCGCCGACGAACAGCCACTGACGATCCGTCATCCCGCCCGTCAACGGCAGCGCCGACACTGCGATGTAATGGTTGGTGAAGGCGACCGGCTTATTAATGTCGTCCTGCGATTCGGAAACCGCCTTGCCGTTGTCATCCAGCACCTTGGTCACGGACTTCACGGCAGCACCCCACGTGCCGGCGTTTCCGCTCACGGTCACCACGACCTTGTACTTCGCCTGTGAGTAGTGCAGTGCCGTGATTTTTCCCAGGTTTTCCGTCACGTAGTACGTGTATTCGGCGCCACCGGCGTTGTAGGTGATATCACCGAAGGACTCGGTATGGTCGGTCGAATCACGCTTCACCGTGACCGTGCATGACTGCTGATCCTTGCAGCGGGTCGGCAACGGGGCGTTGCCTTCCGCCTCCAACATGAAGTCGAACTGGTCGGAATCCTTCCACTCACGACCGGTCAGATTCTTCTGCACCGAGATTAGGCGCTGCAGTGATACCGTCTTCAGTGTGTTGGTGATGGTCGCAGTCAATGTTCCCTCATCGGCATTGGAAGACCACACCATCTGCTTGGTCAAATCAGCATTGTTATTCGCGGCATTGTTGACTTTGTAGGTGACGTCATATCGGTCATCGCCGGTGGTTTCCACCACGGAATACGTGTAGCCGGGCACCAGATTATCGACCGTTGTGGTCCAATTGTTGGCGGCGTTCAGCGTGATCGAATCACCAACGTTCTCCGCATTAGTAGTCGCACCAATCGCCTTGCGTTGCAATTGCACCGTCACGGAATTGGCATGCTCACCGCTGCCCTTCCATTGCTTGGTGATGTTGATCTTGCCAAGCTTCACCTGCACCACCGGATGCGGATATTCGGCTTCGGTCCTTTCACAGGATGTCGCGTTGTTGACCTCGGTGAGCACGCAATAGTTCAGCTTTGCATCCACGTTGGAATAGTAGCCTTGCTTCCCGGCGGATACGTTTCCGGTATCCGCATCTCCCATATCCGGATAGTTGTTGCCGCTCGCATAGTTGGTATATGTGGCATCGCTTGGCTTGACTTTGAAGGAAACGTCGATGTCATCAGCCTTTTCTGCGACGATGCCATCAGTACCGTCAGTACCGTTGAACGTCACCGTCACGGTGCGATTGCCGGAACTGTCGACGCTGTATATGGCCGTATATCCGCTCGTCAGCTTGGTACTGCCGTTCTTCACCGTCACATATTGCGTGATGTTGGCACCGTTGGCGACACCTGCGAACTCGACCGGATCCACCCACTGGGACAAGGTGTCGGCGATGGAGAAGACCTTGATCTTCGCGGAAGAGGTAATGGTGGAATAGATCTGGTCGAATGCTTTCGTCAGATTCTCAGCGTTCGTGCCGTCAAATTCCTCGCCATTCACTGCATTGGCTTCAGTGGCGAGATCGGTCATCTTATTCGCATCAGCGGAAGTCTTCACCACATAGAGTGCGGCATCGCCACGTTTGTTAGCCTCAGCCAGGGCGGCAGCATAGTTGAAACCGTATGTATCGCTATTTCCTGCACCGTACGCGCCATCGGAACTACCATCAGGATTTTCACCCCACATGTACCGTTGTGCTTGGCAGGACTCCGGGGTCGTATATTCCGGATGAGCAGTCCGCCCATCCCAAAACGAATACGAATAACATCCGCTGTACGAGGTCGTACGGTATGTCGGATTGCCATCCGAGAGGAAGATGATGTGCTTCTTCACACCAGAGCGGCCTTTCAGATCGTTTGCCTGCTGGAGCGCGGCCTCCCAGTTGGTGCCGCCGTCGGGGTTACCCTTCACGGCGTTGTTGATTTCCGAGGCGTTCGTGGTGAACGTCTGCTTGAGAAAAGCGTTAGTGCTGAATGTCACTACCGCCATACGTACCTGTTGATCATCCGACAACGTTGAATTCTCGGTAGTCAGCAATTTCTTGGCGAGCGCGTTGGCAGCTTTTTTCGCATTGCTGTCGAGTTCGCCCTTCATGCTGCCGGACTTGTCCATGACCAGCACAATGTCGGCCGGTGTGGCAGTGGTGACCGTGGATGAGGTGCTATCGCCGGATGCGGTCAGATACAGCGTGTACTGATCACCGTCGCCGCCATCGGTTTTCACGATGCTTTTGTTGTTCGACGGCTTCACATTGGAATTCACGATGGTTACATGACTCGTCTTGCCCACAGTGAACAAGCCGGTTTCGGCGTATGCATTATCATTGCTGCCCTGCTGCGTCATCGGGGAACCGTTCGCGGACACGGTGTAGCCGCTAGAGTCCAACTCCCGCACCTTATACGAGGTAGCGTCGGTGAAACTGTCGGATTGCACGCGGGCGAATTGACCCTTGGTCAGCGTTATCACACCGTTGTCTCCGATCGACTTATCGGATTGAACGACCTGATTGGTGTACGCATTGTACACGCTGTATTCGCCCTGGTACGGGGTTAGGGAATCGTCGACGAACAGCTGGAATTGGAACTGTTTGTCCGCGTCGATGATGCCTAGGGCTTCCTTCTCGATATCGATGGCCTTGGACGGCTTCACCGGCAGATTGAACTTGATCTTGCAGTTGGAGCCGCCGTCGCCGCGTTCCAGATAGAAGAAACTCAGATGATGTGTCTTATACGGCGTGGAATCCCATCGCTTTCCCGCATTGGCAAATGCCTGGTCGATTGTTCCGGCAGGATGGTTTCCATGACTCTGCGTCCTGTCATAGGTGATCTTGCCGGTGGCGAAATTGATGCTGCCATCCAACGCCTGATGGATACCACCCAAATCAAGCACCAGCACATCATCGATGAACACCCACACATCATCGTCGCCGGTAAAGTCGAACACCATGTCCTGATTGTTAACCTTGCCGTATTCCGGCATGTAGAACTCGGCGCCAAGATTCATGCCGAAAGAATATTTATTATTCTCACTATCGTCTCCAAATGGAGCGAAGCAAGGAGTACTAGCCTGGTCCGTACAAGTCCAGTCGATCCGCGTGAACTTGTTCGACACCGTGTCATATGTAGCCTTCTGGAAATCGGCGTCGAAACCGTAATACCCATCCTTGTCCAATGTCAGCAGTCCGCCATCCGGCTCGTAGCTGGTGACGGCTTCATCATCAGGCTTCCCGCCAAAGAGATAGTCCAATGATTCTGATTCCTTATCAGCCGCCATGGTCGGATAGCCATCATTTGTCAGGGTTTTATTCACAATACCGGTGTATGCGCCATTGTCATTACCGACATATTTGTTATACTCTTCTGGACCAGCGTTCTTGAATTTCAACGCATGACCCTTATTGATGGCATTACGATCGTAATCATGCAATCCCAGGCTGATGCCGGCCTGCTGCTCCGTGGTCTGTTCGGTATCATCCGCCATCGCGGCGGAAGTGGTGGCGTAGCCCATGCCGCCGAGCATGGCGATCGCAACGATGACGGCGACTATTCGTTCAGCAAAGCTCCTCTCGGGCTTTGCCTGTTGTATTCGCGTATGCCTCATCTGCTACCTCCCCTTACACACCGTGTGCATGTGCACGATTCACATCTTCATCACCAGTCACGCATCCAGCCGACGCGGATACACTTCCGGCGCTCCAATTTTGAACAATAAAAGGAAAAGGGAATGGATATGTACACCCTAAGCGCGGGAGATTCGGGGGTATGAAATAGCCTCGAAACCAAGTGATAACAACGTTTTCAGCTATCTGCGCTACCCGAAATTCACATAAGCCCGACGTCCGACGGGGCAACATTATTCACATGTCCGCAACCGTACGGATGTCGCCTCAGCATGCCAACGCAACAGCTAGCCACGTTTCGGCCACCAAGCCGCATGTCTGCGAATATGCCATGGCCGTCTACGCAGCCAGGCAAGCAGCATCCCCGACACAAGCACGCCAGCCGACACCGCAATCGCAATCAATCGCGCGTCCTTTGCCGCATTCTGTTCCTCGGGAACCACTCCAGGAATCGCGGAACGCACCGCCGAAACCAGCAACCGGTGGGTGTTCACCCCGTACGGTGTGCAGGTCATCAACGTCACCCGGTCCTCGCCGGGCACAATCTTCAGCTTCGAGGTGTCATTCGGTTCGATCACCGAAATGCGATCCACCTTGTAGCCGAGCGTACGGCCCATCACTTCGATGTAGAAGTAGTCGCCGACGTGCATCTCATCCAAGCGCGTGAACATCATCGCCTCGACCAGCCCACGGTGGCCGGTGATCACCGCATGCGTGCTCCGCCCGCCCACCGGCAGGCTGCTGCCATACAGATGTCCGGATCCGGATGCGAGCGCCGACTGCGACGTGCCATGGTAGATCGGCAGACGTACGGAAATCTTCGGAATGCGGATGGTGCCCATCACGCCGCTGCCCGAATCGAGCAAACTTTGATATTCCGCATCCTTCGCACTGGCGCTATTTGATTCCGCAGCACCAGATTCACTGGACTGCGAGCTGCCCTGCACTTGGGAGAACGGGTCTTGAGCCTCGCCGAGAATCGGCTGCCCCGAAGCCGCAAGCCGCCTGTTATATGCTTTGGCCGCGGCAAACGCCTCATCAGCCTGGGGGTAAGGCCAGCCGGCAACCGCCTGCGCGGACCGGTCCGACGTATTCCGTAGCTCCCGCGCCGACTGATACTGTAGAAACGTAGGAAACCCACCGATACCTATCGCAAGAATGATCAGCAGCGCCGCAACCACCCGCATGGCAATGACTTTCCTACGTTCTCTGCGCCACTGCCGCACCTCATCGGCAATGTCGACGGCTTCTTCGAAAGACGGCTCCCGACCGCGCTGCTGCTGCCGCATGTCCATCACTGGATGAACTTCCGCAGCACACGTTCCAGCTCGTCGATACGCAACGCTTGCTTGGCGATGAGCATGTCGCATTTGCTGATGGTCAGTTGCGCCTGAGCAAGCTTCGCCGCCATATTCTGCGATTCGTCGGCTTCAGTTGGATCATTCGTCTCCCCTTCGTGCGTAGCCCCTTGCAGTTCGGCGATCGACAAATCGTCTTCAACATCCTGCAGATAATGATTCATGGCCCCTTTTCCCTTTCGACGCTCATCACGTTCCTGCTGCTTCCAGCGCGCGATGCACCGCTCCACACGCTTGTAGCCGATCAGTTTCGGATCAAGCCCCGCTTCACGGAAAATGGCTGACGGTGATTCACCGGCGTTATAACGGCACATCGCTTCCACTCGGAAATGGTCTGAATATCGAATACGCGACGCGCTCACGCTTTCCACTGCGGGAAGGCTGGCCAAATACGCGCGCTCCTTTGCGGTGAATTTTCCATCAACCATTCTTCCCTCCCCCTATATTGCCTAAACAGCTTGGTTCAGAATCGTATCGGAGCTTTCCCATTGGCACCCTCGTTAAAACCCTCGAATAAAGCCCACCCTTCCCCCAATGAAAAGAAGGAGTTCCATCTTCAAAACAAAACAGTTCCGCCATTTTGCACAGATAGTAACGCTCATAGAATTACCCCCCCCCCATAAAATTTACAAAAACTTAACCTTGCCCCAGAGTGCCCTTTGGCTCATCATGGGGCATCACGTCCTTGAACACCGTCATGCAGACTCACTAGGCTAGAAACATGACGCAAGAGCTCGTTTCATTGACTATCATCATGGCGGTGGCGGCCGTCAGCCCGATTGTGGCGCAGCTGATTCCAGGAAGGTTCATTCCACAAACTGTGCTGCTGCTCGTCACCGGAGCCGCACTCGGTCCGTACGGACTGGGCGTAATCGAGGTGAACGACGCCGTGAAACTCTTGAGCGAGCTCGGCATGGCGTTCCTATTCCTGCTCGCCGGCTATGAAATCGACCCGAAACGACTCGCCGGACATCAAGGCAAAGTCGGCCTTGTCACATGGATCATCACCTTGGGGCTCGCCGGACTCGTCGTGACCCTGCTTCCATTCTTCGCAAAGCAAGGCATCAACGGCATCGCCACGGTAATAGCACTTACCACCACCGCTCTCGGCACACTCATGCCGATTCTCAAGGAACGCAACCTCGAAGGCACCCCCATCGGCGACGCCATCATCTCGTACGGAACGTGGGGCGAACTCGGCCCAATCCTTGCCATGGCCATCCTGCTATCCACCCGAACCGGCTGGCAGACCATGCTCGTGCTCGGCGCGTTCCTTACCATCTGTCTACTGTGCGCAATGCTACCCACGAAAGCACTGAAAACCGGCCATCGCCTGTACCGTTTCCTTACGGAAAACGCGAACACGTCATCGCAAACGCTCATGCGACTGACCACATTCCTGCTCATCTTCCTTGTCACCATTTCTGCACTGTTCGAACTTGACGCGGTGCTCGGCGCGTTCGCCGCAGGCTTCATCCTGCGTTACATCATCCCCGACGGCAGCAAGTCGCTGGAAATGAAGCTGGAAGGCGTCGGCTACGGATTCCTTATTCCTGTGTTTTTCGTGGTGTCAGGAGCCGCGATCAACGTGCGCGCCGTGGCAGGCCGACCCGCGCTGCTCGTCGCGTTCATCGTAATGCTCATGCTGATTCGCGCGGTGCCCGTATATGTTGCGCTATCGCTCGACAAACGCGAGAATCCGCTGTCATCGCATCATCGCGTCACCGTAGCGCTGTATTGCACGACCGCGCTGCCGATCATCGTCGCCGTCACGTCACTGGCGGTGAAGGTCGGCACCATGCAAGGCGACACCGCGTCAACACTGGTCGCAGCCGGCGCGATTACGGTGTTCCTAATGCCACTGCTTGGCTCGATCACATATCAGGTGGCCGACGTACATCCGGTCACCGCGGTTCGGGAGATTGCACACACACCATCCGATTGGCGGACGATCGTGCACGAACATGCGCAGGTGCGTGCGCTGCTGCACCATCAGGACCGGCTCAAGCGTATGGCGGAAACATTGGACGCACTGGAGAAGATGGGAACGATGGGACATGGCGATGCGGCACATAGCAATGCCGGACATGGCGATGAATATCGAGCCGAACTTGTGAAACGTGCGCGCCGCGAAATCGACCGGCAGTTGAAGGAACTCGGCCTGGACCCGCAGCTCACCACGCAACTGCCACACAACTACCGTTATCCGAAGAACTGAAACGCGAATCCGAGCCTTTCCGGCACTCTAAGTGTCCGATTCTGGAGAAACGGACAACCGTAACGCACTTTTACCCGTCTGAATGTCCGATTCTGGAGAATCGGACATTCAGACATGCGCCTATTCGACGGATTTGAGCGAACTAATCGGGTCGATACGATCCAACACCGGATTCACGAACAACTGCACGAGCAGCGCGAAAGCCATGGTCGCGCCGGCCGCAATCACATAACTCAACGGCGTGCATTCCACTTCGAAATACAGTGCGGGCATATTCAACGCAGCCGTCAGCAATCCGCCGACGAAACGGCCGAGAGGCAAGCCCAGCACCACGCCCATCATGGTGAGCACCATCATTTCACGGTTCACATAGTGGTGAACCTCTTTGTCGAAGAATCCGAGCACCTTGAGCGTGGCCATCTCGCGTTCACGTTCTGACACGTTGGTGTTGGCGAGCGTGAACAACACCACGAGCGCGAGCCCGCCCGCGAGCGCCACGATCAGCGCGACCACCGCACCCATCAGATCGAATTTGAAGCTTTCCGCCATGTGCGCGCAGCTCACGGCTTTCATGACCGCATCGTCGTCTTCCAGCTTTTCCGCATAGGCGGCATGGGATTCGCCTGAACCTTTGAGCTTCGCATACATGGCGTTCCACACCAATTGTTGGCCGTTTGACGATGCGCCATTCGAGGTACCGGATTCGCCGTTTTGATTGTCCGATTCTCCAGAATCGGACGCGGAAGATGCGGAAGACGTGCCGGATGCAGCAGTATCGAACAGCTGGCGATAATAGGTTTCGCTCACATACACGTCCGATCCGATCACACTGCGGATCACCGCGCTGACATGCGCTTCGGCCTGCATATCGTCACCGTTGGTCAGCGTTACCATACCGCCCGCTTTGACGCCCATCGCGCTTGCCGCGGACTGCGATACGATCACGCCGTCATCGCCCAGACTTACCGTATCGGCCGCACCATCCACCCAACTGGAACGCACCGGCTGCAACGTGACCATCTTACCGAACTCGCTGCGTTCACTGTCGGGCACGGCAACCAGCTGAATGCTTTCGCTCCCCGAATCGCCGGTCAGATCACCCGATTCAACGCGCACGTCCATGCTCGACGTGACGCGACCATCCGAAGCGACTTTTTGCCGCATCGCATCAGCATCGTCATCATTCGCGACCACCATCAAATCGTACTGATACACGTCCTGATACTGTTTCGCGCCCAATGCGGCAACGGTGTCGTTGATCGCAAGTCCGCACACAATCAGCGCGGTGCAGCCGGCCACGCCGCCGACCGTCATGATCAGGCGCGATTTGAAGCGGAAAATGTTGCGTGCCGTGACTTTGCCGAGGAAGCTCATGCGATTCCACAACGGCTTGATACGCTCCAGCAGAATGCGCGATCCTGCACGCGGCGCTTTCGGACGCATGAGACTGGCCGGCTTCTGTCGCATTTCCTGCGCGCACGCATACACGGTTGCGGCAAGCACGCCGATTACAAATAGCGCGACTCCGGCCGTTCCATACAGCCAGTCGTATTCCAAGCGTACGTCCGGCATCACATACAAGCCTCGCAATACGACGAGCAGGAACGCCGGAATGCCAAGGAAGCCTGCGATCAGGCCGAGTCCACCGCCGATCAGACAGGCGAACAGCGCGAACAACAGGTATCGTGAGGCGACCGCAAGACGCCCGTAGCCGAGCCCTGTGTATGTGCCGATCAGCCCGCGATCCTCTTCGACCATGCGCGCCATGGCGGTCAGACTCATCATCACCGCCACGAGCAAGAACACGATCGGGAATGCGTTGCCCAGCGATTGGATGGATTCCAGATCAGATTTCAGCGAGCTGAATCCGCCGATTTGCGACCGGTCCTGCACATACCAACGCACTTGCGGAATGCTGTCTTCCAGCTCGTTTTGCTTGGATTGCAGTGTCCGTTCGGTGTCTTTTTTCTGCTGGTCCAATTGCGATTGCGCCTGGTCGAGTTGCGCTTTGGCTTCCGCTAATTGCGGGCTTGCGGCAATTACCGTTTCACGCAGTGTTTCACGGGTTGTTTCGTCGAGGGACCCTGCAGCCGCGCCCGCCTGCATATTGACGATTTGGTCGATTTGCTGATTGAGCTGACTGCGATTGCTGTCGATCTGCTGTTGCCCTGCGGCGAACTGTTTGTCAGCTTGCGCTTTCGCCTCGTCGATCTGTTTGGTTCCAGCGTCGAGTAGTTCCTGATGACGCGCTTTCTGGCGATTGGTTCGCACCGTGCCGTCGATGCGGTCAGCTACTTCGCTGACGGTGTCGTCGTACACGTCACTGAACGAGTCCTTGTCGGCGGCGCCTTTCACGAGAACGGTGACGGCCGTGTACATGCTGCCGGTCACACCGTCGGACGGCGCAAAGAACGTGTAGTCGCTGGTGGCGGAGGAACGGAACGCGTTCGTACCCGAATAGCCGTCTGGATTGGTGAGATCCTGCGGGTCAAGCACCACGCCCACAATAGTCAGTTCGGTGGGGAAGCCCGGTGCCTGATTGTCCGATTCACCAGAATCGGTCACCCGTGCGGCACTTTTGCCATCCTGCGTGTCCGATTCTGCAGAATCGGACATCTGGGACCCGTTTTCGCCCGTTTGGTTGTCCGATTCTGCAGAATCGGACACAGAAGAAGACGCCGAATCCTGCGGCGTCACCGTAATATGGTCGCCCTTTTTATATCCGGAATCCTTGATGAATTTGCGCGTCACCGCAATCTCACCGGACTTCTCCGGCATGCGTCCGCTCTGCAGATACGGCTGGTCAATGCCGTTCGTGCCGATCTCCTGCATGGTCACGGTTTTTTTGCCGTTCAAATCGACGGTCACGGTTTGCGAACGTTCGCCCTGCACTTTCGCAACACCGGAAATCTTACGGAGCGCGGCAATATCGTCATCGGTCAATCCGGCCGTCGACAACACCTGAATGTCGTGCAATCCTTGGGTGTCGAAAAAACGATCCGTCGCAAGAAAAGCGTCTCGGCAACCCGCGTAAATGCCCGTAAGCACGGCGACGCCCAGCAACGAGATCAGTGCGATGGAGATGAATCGCTTCCACGCATGCAACCACATACGCACCATGTCTTTGACGAATGCCATGACGACCTCCAGCCCGTAGCGCTCAAGCAGCACCAACCATTGCTCCCAAAACCTTCATTTTATTGAACTATCGAACTATTGAACACTATGAAACCGAATCCACGCGCTACAGCTACAATCGGGGAAGACGCGCCATGCCAAAAACCATAGGCGCGTCACCTACCACTACTGCCGAACGCAACATCGCCAAGATCGCCAAACTTTTGCCGAATTTGCCGAATTTGCCGAATATTGCCGAGGCACCCAAGAAGAGGAAGCATTCATGAGTGACGCAACCGTTGCGAAGAAACCGCGCGAAACCGACGATGTGCCGGTTCCGCCGACGCTGCGCAAGTCTTTGAAGAATCGTCATATTCAATTGATCGCGTTGGGCGGCGCGATCGGCACCGGCCTGTTCTATGGTTCCAGCGAGTCGATTCAGCTGGCGGGCCCGGCCATTCTGCTCGCCTATCTGATCGGCGGTCTGGCGATTTTCCTGATCGTGCGCGCCCTGTCCGAAATGGCGGTCGAGGATCCGAAGGCGGGCGCGTTCAGCTATTACGCCACGCAGTACTGGTCGAAGCGAGCCGGCTTTATTTCCGGCTGGAATTACTGGTTCAACTACGTGCTCGTGGCCATGGTGGAGTTGGCCGTGGTTGGCTCGTTCGTGAATTACTGGTTCCCGAACATTCCGAAGTGGGTGTCGGCGGCGGTGTTCCTGGTGGCCATCGCGGCGCTGAATCTTATGGGCGTGAACAAGTTCGGCGAATTTGAATTCTGGTTCGCCATCATCAAGATCGTGGCCGTGCTTGCCATGATTTTCGGCGGTTTGTATGTGATCATCGCGAATGTGCCGACCGCTTCGGGCATTCGCGCGTCGTTCGCCAACTGGTTTACCGTTGACGGTGGATTCCTGCCGCATGGCCTGATGTCTCGCAATGCGGACGGCACGTGGACAGGCTTGCTGATGGCGCTGGTCGTGGTGATGTTCAGCTTCGGCGGCACCGAGCTCATCGGCATCACCGCGGGCGAAACCGAAAATCCGCGCACCACCATTCCGAAGGCCACGAACGGCATTATCTGGCGTATTCTCGTGTTCTACATCTGCGCGCTCGGCGTGATCATGGCCGTAATCCCGTGGAGCACGATCGACGGCAATTCCAGCCCGTTCGTGCAGATTTTCGACTCGGTGGGCGTGCATGCGGCCGCCGGCATTCTGAATTTCGTGTGCCTGACCGCCGTGATGAGCGTGTACAACTCCGGCCTGTACGCGAACTCGCGCATGCTGTATTCGTTGGCGAAGCAGGGCAATGCGCCCGCGTATCTGGGCCGTCTGAACAAGCGCGGCGTTCCGGTCGGGGGTGTGATCACGTCGGCCATCATCATTGCGATCGCCGTGGTGGTGGTGTTCGTGTGGCCTGATTTCGCGTTCAATTATTTGATGTCGATCGCCACGATTGCCGCTGCGATTAATTGGATCATGATTATGCTTACGGAAATTAAGTTCCGTCGCGTTGTCGCCGCCGGCGACGGTCCGAATGATTTGAAGGGATTGAAGGGCCAGGAAGCACTTGACAAACTTGCGTTCAAGCTGCCGTTCGCCAAGGTGACGCCGTATGTGGTGATCGCGTTCATGCTGCTGGTCGTGGTGCTGATGTGCTTCTCCGCAAGCTATCGCATCGCAGTGGTCGCCGGCGTGATTTGGCTGGTCGTGCTGTTCGCCGCCTATCAGATCACACAGAAACGCGCCTGAAGTCGTAGGGCAACAATGCGCCCGTGTCTCAAGCGAGGGGCACGGGCGCTTTTTGATTTCAGATTACGATTTCAGATTTTGATTTCCAATCCGCGATTCCCGGGCTGTTCTGGGGACTCGCGCCGTTCGACCTGTGGTACATGTCAAAGCAGTCCGGCAACACCGTCGCGATCCTGTATGGCGTTACCCTTGCGGTGATTGCCGTGATCGGCTCGCTGCTCGCTTTCATCCCGCCCTTGTCGGGGCGCAGCAAATGCGCAATCGCAATTTTTTAATTCATCATCGCATTAATTCATCATCGCATCTTATTCCGCTGCCGGAGCGGGACCGGTCGAAGCGCGGGCACGCAATTCGTACGGCCCTTCCATCAGATGCCCCACACGCTCGCCGCCGATCAGCTTGAGCAGCAATCCGGCGGCCTGCTTACCGGTATCGACCACGTCACGGCCCATGGCGGTCAGGTTCGGATACGCCGCGGTGCACATGAGGGAATCATCCCACGACATGATGGAGATTTCCTCCGGTACTTTGATGCCTTGCGAAGCTACCACGCCAAGGCCAGCCAACGCCATCACATCATTGTCGTAGATGATCGCCGTCGGATGCTCAGAGAACGCCAGCAGGCGCTTCGTGGCCTCGCGACCGGTTTCCGGCGTGTAGTCAGTGTGCAGGCAACGATAACGCATGCCCAGCTCGGAAGCGACGTCCGCAAAGGCGGAATCGCGAATATACGAGTGCGCAAGCGATTCGGGACCGCCGACGCGGGCGATCTGACGATGCCCGAGATCATACAGGTATCGCACCGCTCGGCGCACGGCATCGGCGTCGGCGCTTGACAGACTCGGCAGATTGCCGACCACGGAGGCATCGGCAATGGCAAGCACCGGCATCTCCGCATGCTCCTCAAGCAAGGCAACGCAAGGGTCTCCAAGCTCGACCTTGACGAGCAGCATGGCGTCGACGTTGCCAGTAGCAATCCAATCATCGATGATCGAAAGCTTCGCGTCCTCACCCACGGCCATGCGTACCAGCAGAGAATAATCGTATTTTTCCAGCTCGGCGCCAAGACCGGAAATAAGTTCCATCATGTAGGATTCGACGGAAAGCAGCTTCGGGTCGTAACCCAACACTAGACCCACGCGCTGCGTCTTCGCCTTGGCCAGCGCCTGTGCCGCGCCATTCGGCTTCCATCCCAGTTCGTGTGCGACCTTCAACACTTTGTCTCGGGTCACATCGGAAACACCAGACTTGCCGTTGAGCGCATACGAAACGGCGCTACTAGAGACTCCCGAAGCCTTGGCAACGTCAAAAATCGTCACCTTGCTTTTTTGAATAGGCATGTCCGTGTCCTTCTTCTTAACTTAAATCGCAACTTAAACGGTTCATCTACATCGTACAGTAAAAGCGCCGACCAACCTCTTGAAAAGTCAGTGTTCACAACACTTTCGTCTCTTAAGGTTGGCGGCGCTTCAACTTATGTTTTTACTCAACCGAACACGTCAACTGAAATTTCAGTAGTCCTCTATCCACTCTTCTATCGCTTCAGTAGACGGCACATTCGCGGAATCTCACCATTCACGCTTCAGATCGTTGACGGAACGCAGCACGTTGGCGGCTGCGAACGCACCCGGATCGGCAAGCGCTGCGACATCGGCGGTGGCGATGTGCAGCATGACGCTTTCGCCCGGAAGCAGCGAGATCATGCCCTCGGCCACCGAAACCTTCACGTCGACCTTGTCTGCCATGCAGAACAGGTCGCGCACGTAGCTCTTGGTCGTGACGGTAAGTTCCACGCCATCTTCCACGGCAACGGCCGCGATACGCTTCGCGCTGAGGGCGAGTTTCACGTGAAACATTTCTTGTATTCACGCAACGGTTGCGGCACGGATGGTCACCCGCGCGTTTCGGAAGACGAGCAGATGGCGGCCGAACTGACCGCATACCTGGAATCATTCGGCCCGAACCTCTGGCAATAGCCCATGCGCTCGCAGTGCAGCGCATTTTATTTGATTCGTTTCTGCGATTTTGGTGGCATAAATCACAGAAACGTTGATTTTCCAACGATTTTTTATTTGACTGGTATTTGATTCGTATTTGACTGACGTGCGATCAGCAGGACTTCAATCGCAATATAAAGCGTGCGATTGCAGCACACTATAAGCACAGCAATCGCACGCTATTCATTGTTAACTATCGACAATCATTCAACGCGATTATTCAGCGTAATCAGAGTCGGTGTGATCGGTCAGGTCCAGCTTGAATGGGTGAGCAGGCAGATTATTGTCATTAAACAACGGTGCCGGACCCCAACTACGCCATGCGTAGCGCATCATCACCGGCGCTGGCACTTCCGGCGTGGCCAACGTAATCGTGCCGATACTGCGGCTGTTGATCGGAATACCGAATTCCGTGGCATTGTAATCGACCACGTTGACCTTTGCGTTGACCAGATCGTCAATATCGCAATCCACGAAAATCGCGGCGTAGGCCGGATGGAACACACCATCGGCACCGGCAAGCTCGAAACCGGAACGTTCCGGCAGACGCACCAGCGAAGGCAGGCTCTTGGCGAACTCGTCACCAAAACTGTCGGGCGTAGTACCGCTGAAATGCAGGCCATGCGCGTACCGGAAGAACAGGCGTACGCGGCCGCCTTCGTCGCAGCGGAAACCCAGCACAGTCGGCCCATACACCGGAATACGGCTCATACCATACACTTGGCGAAGCGCACAATTGCCTAGACGCTCGCCCGGTGTACGTTTATCAACCGGATGAATGTTGTTGTATTCGCCGCAATCCATAGTGCAGATGGCGAACACATTGTCGATGGACTGCGCGGCATCCCACTGGGCCTCGCGCAACACCGGCCACAGCATCGGATCGCCGTCACCCTCGTCGACCTTCTTGTCAATCCACTGCGGCAATTGCACGATCAGGAACGGCAGGCTTTCGCTCCACAGCGCACGCCATTCACCAATCATCATGCCCAGCAACTCACGGTAGGATCCGCAATACGGCTCGTCTTCCTCGCCCTGATACCATAGGAATCCCGCCAAGGAGTAAGGCACAATGCGCTCCAGCATGGCATGGAACGCGCCTGACGGACGCCACTGCGAGGTCGGCGTCATCGGCGGCGGCCACGGGCATTCGCCATACTGTTGGGTCAGCGTATCCCACGTCACATCAGGATCGTCTTCGCGGGCGGCTGCGATCGACGCATTCCACGTATCAGAACGCGACTGCCATTCGCCGTACTCCAAATCGAACTGTTCCTGCGTTTTACCGGCGACCGCCTGCTCGTAGCGAGCAAGATAATCGCGCCCGGATTCACTGGAATTCAGCGCGTCCTCGCTCATCCAACAGCTAATCGACGTACCCCCGATATAACAGTCGATAATGCCGATTGGAAGGTCGGAATCAAGTTCATCACGCAGTTTTCGCGCAAAATAGTACGCTACCGCACTCATTACGCCACTATTTTCAGGCGATGATTCCTGCCAGCTTGCCGCATGTTCGGCGTTGCGATTGATCACACCGGTTTTCGGCACATTGTAGAAGCGCAGTAACGGATCGGCACAGTTATCGAGGGCTTCCTCGGCGTCTTCACTGTTGCGCAATTCAAGTTCCATATTGCTTTGACCGCCGGCCAGCCATACTTCGCCGATAAGCACGTCATAATATTCGATGAAATCGTTGCCTGCGGTGACGCGCAACGTGTAAGGGCCACCTTCGGGCTGTGCCGGCAGCATGACGCGCCACGGTGAAAAACCGTTCTTGATCTCTTTGGAGGCGTACGCATGCGCCTGCACGATCACGGAACCATCGAAATCGCGGATTTCCGCGGAAACCTCAAGTCCGGCGCAATCGGCATCAAGCGCGCCGAACACGGCGATGGGCTTGTTACGCTGCAACACCATATGCGAGGCGAAAATCGCGGCGACGTGCAGAACTCCTGACGTGCTACGGTCTTCGGTAGGTTCAGCCGACGTTGTCATTTCAGAACCAGGTGCGGGACCAGTCGCAGTGACCATGACATCTCTTCCTATAGAAAAACCGTAAGAAACCGTACATATCTATCCTAGAACAATATGCGACAGAACATACAAAAAAGACCGCCACCCGTAAGGGCAGCGGTCTTGTAAAAGACTCAGCGATTAGCCGAATGAGCCACATCAGCCACGGGCGATCTTGCCGGTGAAGGTGGCCATATCAGCGTCGTCATCCTTGCCGTTGTTCCAGGAGAACATGGCGCGCAGCTTCGGACCGACGGTCTCGATGCGGACGTTGCCGTACTCTTCCTGCAGAGCCTTGAACTTCGGAGCGCCAGCGTCCTGGTCCTCGATGAACTCCTTGGCGAAGGAGCCGTCCTGGATGCGCTGCAGGTGGTACTGCATGCGCTCACGCACGTGCTCGTCGATGCAGGTGTTGGTGTAGTCGCCGTACTGGGCGGTGTCGGAGCAGGACCAGCGAGCCTTGTTCAGACCGCCCTCGTTCATGAGGTCGACGAGCATCTTCAACTCGTGGCAGACCTCGAAGTAGGCGATTTCAGGCTGGTAGCCGGCGTCGGTGAGGACCTCGAAGCCCATTTCAACAAGCTTGTTCACGCCGCCCATGAGCACATTCTGCTCGCCGAACAGATCGGTTTCGGTCTCCTCGGTGAAGGTGGTCTTGATGGCGCCTGCACGCAGAGCGCCCAGAGCCTTGGCGTAAGCCAGGGTGATGTCCCAAGCGTCGCCGCGCGGATCCTGCTCCACGGCCACGACGACCGGAACGCCACGGCCGTTGGCGTACTCACGACGCACGATGTGGCCCGGGCCCTTCGGGGCGACCATGAAGATCGGGTGGTCCTCGGACGGCTTGATGTAGCCGTAGTGGATGTTGAAGCCGTGAGCGAAAGCAACAGCTGCGCCCGGCTTGATGTTCGGCTCGATGTCATTGGCCCAGATGGTGCGCTGGTACTGATCCGGAGCCAGAATCATGATGATATCGGCCTCAGCAGCAGCTTCCGGAACGGACTTGACTTCCAGACCCTGCTCCTTGGCGTGCTCGACGGACTTGGAGGTCGGACGCAGGCCAACGACGACGTCCACACCGGAATCGCGCAGGTTCAACGCATGAGCGTGACCCTGGGAACCGTAACCGATGATGGCAACCTTCTTACCTTCGAGGACCGAGAGATCGCCGTCGTTCTCGTACCAGATTTGTGCAGCCATTGTACTTGGCACTCCTTTTTATGTAGTGGGGTGAACGCCTCCCGGCGCTCGGGTTTCTACCATTCGCAGATGAATTCGCGTGTTTTTGTGCATGGATTTTGTCCTGCAAACTGGGGTCTATCCTACTCCCGTCCCTTCCTAAATAAGCATTGAGTCCACAAAGTGGGCCAACGCCTAGCCGTGCGGTTCCCCCGACAATCAGTACTGCGATCCCGCATACGAAATATCCCAGTCATAAAACAACACGGCAACAAAAAGAAGCCACCGCGGTGAGACGGTGGCTTCCAACACGTTTCGCGCATATTGCGCTACTACGTTATTCAGCGGCCCTTAACATGCAGCCGCTACAGCGAAATCACTGAACCTGGGTACGAGCGATCTTGCCGTTGAAGGACTCGGCCATATCGGCATCGGCGTCCGTCTGGTTGTTCCAAGAGAACATGGCGCGCAGCTTCGGACCAACGGTCTCCAGGTGCGGGTGGCTGTACTCTTCCTGCAGCTCCTTGAACTTCGGAGCGCCAGCGGCCTGATCATCCATGAACTCCTTGGCGAAGGAGCCGTCCTGAATGCGCTTGAGCTGGTACTGCATGCGCTTCTTGGTCTCTTCAGTGATGACGGTGGAGGTGTAATCGCCGTACTGAGCAGTGTCGGAGCAGCTCCAGCGAGCCTTGTTCAGACCACCCTCGTTGGCCAGATCCACCAGCATCTTCAGCTCGTGGAACACCTCGAAGTAGGCGATCTCCGGCTGGTAGCCAGCCTCGGTCAGCACATCGAAGCCCATATCGCACAGGTGGTTGATGCCACCCATGAGCACGTCCTGCTCACCGAACAGATCGGTTTCGGTCTCCTCGGTGAAGGTGGTCTTGATGGCGCCTGCGCGCAGAGCGCCCAGAGCCTTGGCGTAAGCCAGGCACAGCGGCCAAGTCTTGCCATCCGGATCCTGCTCCACAGCCACAACGACCGGAACGCCACGGCCGGCGGCGTACTCACGACGAACGATGTGGCCCGGGCCCTTCGGGGCGACCATGAACACCGGATGATCCTCGGACGGCTTGATGTAGCCGTAGTGGATGTTGAAGCCGTGAGCGAAAGCCAGAGCAGCGCCCGGCTTCAGGTTCGGCTCAACGTCCTTCTTGTACACGGCGGCCTGGTACTGGTCAGGCAGCAGGATCATCACAACGTCGGCTTCGGCAACGGCCTCGGCAACAGGCTTGACCTCGAGGCCCTGCTCCTTGGCGTATTCCACGGACTTAGAGGTAGGACGCAGGCCGACGACGACATCCACACCGGAATCGCGCAGGTTCAGCGCGTGGGCGTGACCCTGGGAACCGTAACCGAGGATGGCCACCTTCTTGCCATCGAACACGGACAGATCGGCATCCTTCTCGTACCAGATAGTTGCTGCCATAATAGGCGCTCCTTTATTTTTCTTTTTATAGCGATTCGGGACTTGCATTCCCGAACAAACTCGCGATATTTAATTCTTGTTTCGGTTGTTCACAGCGGGCGATGGTTCCTAGGAGATTACTCCCCCGGATTGTGTCCGAGGAACCACCCCGCCTCTCCTGCGGAACCGTTTTAGTCCCGCTTTCTTTATATTGGTTGCTGACGTTCACATAGTGGTTATATTCGCGTCAAACGTTTTTAGTAAGGCTTCCGTCGATGTCATCTTGACACGTCGCTGAATAGCCGGTCAAACGGCACTTGGCGATTGATCACTTGGTGAAATCAACATCCTTAGTCTCCTTGCAGCTCAGCACCGCAACAAGGCAGCACACGGCCATCACGCCGAGGTACAGACCGACGGAGTGCACACCCCAGTGGTGGGACAGCCAAGTGGCGATGGTCGGCACGAATGCCGCGCCGACGATGGCGGCCAGGTTGTAGCCGATGCCGGAGCCGGAATAACGCACGTTGGCGTCGAACAGCTCCGGCAGGAACGCGCCGATCGGACCGAATGCGGTGCCCATCAACGCGAAGCCGATGCATAGGAACAGCAGGTTGGCGGCGAAGTTACGCTGGCCGACGACCGACGGATCAAGCAGGAACGGGAAGAGCAGCGCGAATGCCACGAGGCAGCAGGACGAGATGACGATCACGCGCTTGCGGCCGAATTTATCGGCATTCACGCAGGAGATGACGATGAACGCGGCGAACACACAGATGGCGAGCATCAGCATGAGCAGGTATTCACGATTGGTGAAACCAAGGTCTCCGCCGCCCTGCTCGACGGTTTTGGTGCCCCAAGCGAGGGACCAGGTTGCCAGCGTGTAGAACAGCGTGTAGGTGACGGCCACCAGGAACGTGGCTTGGATGACTTCCTTCCAGCTCTTCTTGAACACTTCGGTCAACGGGGACTTGACGACCTTCTTCTGCTCCTGGGCCATGCGGAAGATCGGGGTCTCCTCCATCTGCACGCGCACCACAAGACCGACGATCACCAGCACTGCGGACAGCAGGAACGGCACACGCCAGCCCCATGCCAGCATCGCATCGTCATCGTTGAACGTTTCCAATAGGAAGTAAGTGCCGTTCGACAGGAAGAAACCGATCGGAGCACCCAACTCCGGGAAGGAGCCGTACAGCGCGCGCTTGTCTTCCGGAGCGTTCTCGGTGGCCACCAAAGCGGCACCCGACCATTCGCCGCCCAGACCGATGCCCTGCACGAAACGGCACAGGCACAGCGCGGCGACAGCCACAATGCCCCACTGGCTGTAAGTCGGCAGGCAGCCGATCAGGAACGTGGCGACACCCATGGTCAACAGCGAAACCACCAGTGTGGTCTTGCGACCCATGCGGTCGCCGAAATGGCCGAACACCAAGGATCCGAGCGGACGTGCAATGAACGCGATGGCGAAGGTCAGCAGGCTGGCCAGCAGCGCGACGGTCGGATTGGTGGTGTCTCCGAAGAACACCTTCGGGAAATAGTTCGCAGCGGCGGTGCCGTATGCGTAGAAGTCGTAGAACTCGATGGCGGTGCCGACCATGGAAGCGGCGATCACGGTTTTCACCGAATCGCGCACCATTGCCTGCGCTTTGCCAGCGGCTGCTTCGACTGCACTCATTGGATTACTCCTGTTACGTCTGTCATGCGTTACCGGCTCCCAACATGCGCCGATAACGTCTTTCTTCTATTTCTCTTGTGTGCAGTCTTCATTTCGTTGCCTTACGCCTTGTGGGCGACAACAAAAAGACCCCGCAGCATGCAGGGCCATCAACGTGTGTGTTTTGCGCGCCTCAAACCCTGCCTCCGTTGGCGAGGGATTGAAGCTGCATTGCTCGAATCAGTCCGCCAACGAAAGCGGAATAATAATTCGTGCGGACAGCAGTACGCATGCAACCATTCCGTTCATCGTGGCGAACCTCCTTTCGCAAAGTCTTGTATTCGGCGGATTATCCGCTCGAACTAAGCCGTAAAGATAAGCGCGTCCACATATCCTTTCTACTAAAGGTTCACTATGTGGACGCGCAATTTTGAATTTGATATTCGTTTCTCGGATTATCTCAAGTCATCCAAATCATTTCAGCAGCAACGTCAGCACGCCCGCAACAGCCATGCAACCGGCGGCAACAGCGAAAATCAGCAGATACTCGCCAGTCGCCGCAATCGCAATCGCGCAAACGACAGCGCCAATCAACGAACCGAACGTATTCGCCAAACTGAACGCAGCCAACGAACGACCAACGGAACGTATATCCGGCAACGTCGCAAGATTCAACCCTTGGCTCACGCCGTCATACACCACATACGCGAAACCTGCAAACAGCGCATACAGCGCGACCGCCATAGCACTATCGATCGGCGTCAACGGAAGCACCACAGCAACCACAAACAACAAGCAGGCGGCAATCGCGGGAATACGGGAATCTTTGAAAGCGCGGGCGATGCGGCCAAGCAGCAGCGCAGCCAACAGCGAGCCGACGAACGCGGCAACGGCCATCATCGACATAACCGCAGCCGCTCCGGACAAACCAAACATGGTGACCTGCGAAACATCGCCCAAACCATCCTGCGCAAGATACCACTGGTAAATCGCAATGCCGGAAGTGGCTGCGATGGCAAACATGCGCGCGGCAAACGCAATGAAGAACTTCGGAGCGCCCTTCGGCGGACGATACTGCGAAAAATAATCGCCCTTCTTCACACCCTCACGAGGCAAATAGCTGCTGGAACCCTCAAACGGCAACACCAGCAACGTAGCCACACCAGCCACCACCAGGCACAACGCAAACACCATCATGGCGAAACGCGTGGTGCCATCCCAACCGGAATCGTCGGCAGCCCACGTAATCGAAACGGCCGCGATAATGCCCAACACCTGGCCGAACGCCTGGCCAGCGCCACGCCACGCGTCCGCACGATCACGGAACTTGTCAGGCACGCGCTCACCGAAAGCGGCCGCCAGCGGCATCGATACCATCGCATGTCCGATCAGCGTAAACAGCCAGAACACGATGACCAACGGCATGAAATCGCATGCGGAAAGAATCGCCACCGACGTGGCGGTCAGCACCGTACCGGCGATGATCCACGGGGTGCGGCGGCCCAGCGGGCAGTACGAATGGTCGGATCCGACGGAAATCCACGCGTTCATCAGGAACGTCAACAGCGTGCCGACGACGCTGAGCAGCGCCAGATCGGTGACGCGGTCGGTGCCGGAAAGACGGCTGATGGTCTGCGGAATGAGCACAGAGTTGAGCGCGGCCATCGGCGCGGTGAACAGCAGCGCACCAAGCGCGAAGCCGGCGGTGAGACGATGCACCTGCGGTTTGGTGGGCGTGGTGCCGTCGGGCGCGGTCATCGGATCGCGCAGGTCAAGGAACGACGATTCGAGGTTCGGCACAGCGGCGTCGAGATGGGCGAACGCGGTCAGCGGGGAGCCGCCTTCCGTGTTGATGAGGGTCTGCTGCACTTCCGGACGCTCGTTGGAAGCCTCGGGCACGCGCGGATTCTGCTGTACGGCCAAGCGCTTCAGGGCCGCTTTGGTCTCTTCGGTCAGCGTTTTTTCGTAATCGGGACGGTCATCGATACCGGGGCGTACGAACACCTGGCCCGGCAGCGGCTGCGGCTGCATTGGAGTCTGCTGCTCACCTGCATTATGTTGATTGTCTTCAGTCATCTCTTATTTCTATTCCTGTTTTTCCTGTTTTGTATTGTCGCTTCTCGTTCTTGCTTCTATTTCGTTGCTCGTTTCGAAATGTCACACGATATTCAGCACATATGAAAATCGCCCGGACGCACTGCACCAGTGCATTCGAGCGATTCTTTCGGCGAAATCAACCATATCAATACGTCCTGTCAGACAGCAGAAACATGCGATGGCAATCTCAATATCGATATCGCATAAGAATCGATATCGCATAAGAAAAGCCCGGATGCGATTATCGCTTCGCATCCGAACCGGTTGTGTGAGTCTCATGCGCAACAATATTGCGGCAACGTAGCGCCCATCAAAACCAGCAGCGGAATCATATAGATGAAAAACCGCGCATACAGCACAACAGCGTGAGCACGTTGAGAATAATCAGATCGAACAGCACGCCCATAATGGCGAAAAACATGTTGTCTTGATCGAAAAGCTTTGACATCTTTGACATAAGCTCACCTTACCCGTTTTTGCTGGGATTTCAGCTGATTCCCGGGAAAATTGTTTTCCCGATAAGACGATTGCTCGAAAAAACGAAAATGCGAATCGTCCTTCCTGAAGGAGAGGTGACAGGAAGGACGATTACAGATTTATGGATTTATGCGCGGTCAGGCAGCGACCGGATCAGGCGAGGCTGAATCAGGCCACGACCGGCGGATTGGCGATCAGATCGTCCGTGCGGTGCTCACCGGCGGCATCACGCCATTCGAGCGTGGCGACGGACGCGGTGTTCTCCACACCAAGACCACGGCCCGGCTCAAACGTGAGCGTGGCCTGAGTGGTCGTGCCCTCCCACGTGAAGCTGATGGACGTATCGCCGTCGGCGCTGTACGAGAAGGTGCCATCGAACGCATCAAGCTCGTTGCGGAACTTGGCAAGCGCGTTCAGTGCCTTCACCACCGGACGCTGCAGATTCTCGTCGATCTCAGCCGTGGAATAGTAATGGCGATTGATATCGCGGCCATTGTTGGTCTTGCGCAGCAGCTCCATGTCATTCTTGCCGGCAAGCGCGCCGACATAGTAGACCTGCGGAACGCCCGGCAGGAAGAACTGCACCGCGCGAGCCGCAATATAGTGCTGATCGTTGCATCCCAGCGCCGAATAGTAGGTGCTGTTGACCTGATACAGGTCAAGATTGGATGCGGCGGCACCGGTAGCGGCCTGCGATTCGCCGTGAGTGTTCGCATGAATGGCGTTGACGAGATTGTCGACATCCTCATCCGGCACGAGCCCCTTGAGCGAACGGTCCAGCTGATCGGAACCGATGTCGATCACGCCGATGCCATCATGCGTGTCAAGTACGGTGACGGCATTGTTCGGACGGATGTCGGTCCAATGCGCGACCGGCTCGACATGACCGGTATTCAGCGAATGCAGCAGCAGCGGCGGAAGGGCGAAATCGTAGACGCGATCGACCTTCGACGCGATCTCGACCTGCTTCTTGTAGTAGGAATGCACTTCGATGAGGATTTCCAAGCCGCGCTTGACGCCCTCCTCGCGCAGGCGGGAGATGAGCTTGAACGTTTTCGGCGTCATGAAGCAGCTGGTACCGGCTTCCTTGGCACCGTAGCCGACGGCGTCAAGACGAATGTAGCTGACGTGGGATGCGGCCATCTGGTCGAAAATCGACATCAGGTATTCCCAGCCTTTGTCGGAATCCGTGTCGATATCGACCTGCTGCGGGGTGAAGCTGACCCAGACCAGGCGAGTCTTGCCCGCGAACTTGTAGTGGGTGAACGGCAGACCCGGGCGCGGACGGTAGATGCCGGCCAGATCCTCTTCGGTCGCGCCGTTCGGAAAGACGGAACTCATGGTCAGGAACATCGGGTAATACTCGGATTCCTCGCCCTTTTCAAGCACGTCTTGGAATTGCTTGGATTCCCAGCTCATGTGGTTGACGATGGCGTCGACCATGATGCCGTGGGTCTTGGAAAGTTCGGCGACATCGTCCCAGCCGCCGAGGCGCGGGTCGACCTTGGTGTGGTCGATGGGGTCGAAGCCTGCATCCGCGCCGTCGAATGGAGTGAAGAACGGCAGGATATGCACGCCGTCATACACGCCGTCGAAACGGGTGCGCAGGATGTCGGTCATCGAGCTGAGGGTGCCGTCGCCGAGGCGATCGGCGTAGGTGATGAGCTGCACTTTGTTTTTCATGGGACCTCCCTTGGTTCATGGGTGCGGGTGCAATGTGTGCGCGTCTGCCTGTTTGTTGTTTACGTATTTGCATACTCACGTATGTATCGAACCGGTTCGATATTACCTCGAAAAGGGCGTCAATGTCCAGTCACACAGCGGAATGCGCGTGTCGAACCGGTTTGATGCGGTGTTCTATGCAGCCCAGACTGTCCGACCCCAACCCAGCGTTCCAACGCGCAGCATCAACGCGTGGTATCGCCTGGCACCAGCGTCATGGGAATAAGCACGTTCGGCTCGAACGGCTTGGGGATGTTCTTGCGCGAGGCGTTGGCCGCAGCCGCCTCTTCATTGGCGATCGCCTGCACCATATGGTCGGCCGCCGACTGCGCGATCGCCGAGAAATCCTGTGCGACCGCGGTCAGCTTCATACCGGCCAAATCGGTCAAATACGTGCCATCATAGGCGACGACCTGCAGCTCGTCGGGAATGGAAATTCCGCGGCTCAACGCTTCGCGCACGCAGAACGCCGCGCCAATATCGGAGCTGACCACGGCATCGACGCCGTCGGTCGCCACCCCATCAAGCGCACGGCTGACCGCACGATGATAGCCGGCGAAATCCATCACCTCACCGGCCTCGATATACTCATACTTCACGCCCGCAGAGGTCAATTCCTGTTCCAACGTGAGGTAGTAGCGCACCGTCGGGAACGTGGTCTTTCCCAAATCGAACGACCCCTCCTCGACTTCGCCGCGGACCGCCAGATCGAAGAACTGATCGCGCGGACCGCCAATCATCACCACATGGCGCGCGCCATTGCGAATCAGCATCTGCGCAATCAGTCGCCCACCCTGCTCGTGGTCAGATCCGATCGACGAAATACCTTCCCCAAGCACGCGATCGAACGCGACGATCGGGCGGTGGATGGACGTCCAATAATCGCCGGGATGCGAGGTGTGAGCGCACATGACGATGCCGTCCATCATGTGCCTGCGCAGCATATCGACGTATTGGATTTCGCCGTCCGTCTCGTCGGTGGTGGAGCACAGCATGGTGCGCAGCCCCTGCGCGGCGAGCGCATGCTGCAGATGCGCGGTAAACGTTGCAAAGAACGGGTGACGAATGGTGGGCACGATGACGCCGACCAGATTCGTGCGATCATGATACAGGTTGCGGGCAAGCTCGTTTGGCACATAATTGAGGGCCTGCATGGCCTTACGCACGCGGTCGCGCATATCGTTGGATACATACCCGTTGCCGTTCACCACCAGCGAGACGGTGCTCAGAGACACCCCGGCCTTCTTCGCCACATCGCGCATGCCGACCATGATCGCACCTTCCCCGTTATCACTGTTCCATCGTTGTATTCTCACGTGCTTGCCGCGCGCTTTCCGTGCGCTTCTCGCGAGATATTACATTCATTTACATTCTCTCGAACCTGTTCGACAGTCCGGCGTGTATATCGCTTAACGGGGTTACCCCTTTACTTGATTTTCAATATTGATTTTCGTATGCTGCCCACGACACGGAAAACGGCAGCACAGCACAACAAAAGAAACGGCGCAAAGCTTGCGATATCCACACTCACTTTGCGCCGTCTTCTTGTATTGATGATGACCTACATTGCGATCAGTCGGTCGGCACGTCGCCGGACTGGGTGTGGTCAAAGACCGGCTTGTTGTCTTTGTCGAAGGTGTAGACGCCGATGTTCGCGGAGCTCGGATCATTGTTCTTATTGAACGGTCCGATACCGGTCTGGCCCTGGTACTGGATATCCTTGCCATCCTTCAGCAGCGGCTTGGCCTGGTCGAATGCAATCACCAGCGTCGCATCCGGGCTGGCGGCCTTGATGGCGGTTGCGCTCAGATTTCTTTCATGTTACTCAGCGACCGTCCGTGTAACGTGAAAATTACGCCGGATTGGCGAGCAGCGCAATGCCGAAACCGGTGGCCACGCAAATGAGAGGCACCGCGACGGTTGCTATTCCATAGCCCAGAGCCAGCGTAAAACGACGCTGGCGAATCAATGAAACCACTTCGTTGAGCGCCGTGGAGAATGTTGAGAAACCACCGAGAAATCCGACAACGAACATCATGACCGTGTCCATATCCACCGATTGCGAATAGTAGGACATCATGGCGATGCCCGCGCATAGCGAGGCGACGCCGTTGATGACGAGCGTGGATAGCGGGAAGTTGCGGTTCGTTCTCCGATTCTCGCGATTCCAGCCTCGTTGAATTGACACGTCGAGCACGTAACGGGCCATGGCGCCAAGACCGCCGAACAGACAGATCATCCACATCATCAGCGCACCTCCCCGGTAGCCGGGTCGGCGATAAGCGAAATCTCCGCAGTGATCGGTTTGGGCTCGAAGCTGGGCGGAAGCGGGTTAGCCGGCTGCTGGATCGGCTGCGACTGCTGCTGGGGCTGCTGGATTGGTTGCGACTGCTGAATCGGCTCGGGCAGCTGCCCCAAGTCTGAAGTATCCTGCTCGCGCAGCAACGGCTGCGATGGCTGTGCCAGCTGAGGAACGGCCAGCGGAGGAATCTGCGGAACGCGGCCCGTCTGCATAGTCTGGCTGGCGGTCGGCGGCACGGTTGGTGTTTCGACTCGCGGAACCTGTCCCGTCTGTGCAATCTGCTGGGCCGCCTGCGCGGCCTGCTGCGCCGCCTGCGCGGCTTCCATTGCGGCCTGCGCGGCAGAACGCGCCACGTCGGCCACTTTCACATGGCGTACGCCCTGCGTGTCCGATTCGGCAGAATCGGACACGGAAACAGCTGAAAACGCACCCCGAACCCGCTTTCGAGTACTCCGTGACAGCAGTGCCTGCATCAGAACCACGCCGGCGGCGGCAGTGAGCAAACCGCCTGCAAAATTTCCCGCAAGATAGCCAAGCGCACTGGCGATATGCCGCTCGTGCAGACCTTCCATCGTTTCCAGCATCACGCCGGACATCGTCGAAAGCCCACCGAGCAAGCCAAGCCCAACACCACGGCTGACAACCTGCCGCACCCGGCGACGCAGCCACGAAGCGGTCGCCATGAATTCGGTCAGCATCGCGAACAGGAAGCAGGCGACCATATTCGACACAAACGTGCCCACAACGAACGGCGTCCCGCTGACCGACGGCAGAAGCATATCCAACGCATGCCGACAGCCGACTCCAACAAATCCACCGACGAACACCACAACATACATCAGTCCGTCGGCGAGAGGATTGAACCGCGCCTGCATACGTTTCATCGGTGCCAGGGGAATCGTAGGCGGATCCATGGTGTTAGCGGAGGGCGTGGTTGCACCAGCATGCGTCACCTCAACAGTGTCGATTGCCTGCGTGATGGGATGCGAGTCCTCACCCGCAGTCACCACGTCTCCCGGCGATTGTTCTTGCGATTCCATTGCGCTCCCCCTGTACTGGCCTTCCGCGGACAGCGTTGTTCCGCCCATAGGCCGTGCAACAACGAGCTGGGCCGCGGTTGCCGCCTTCCTAACGCATATGAGTTTACACGGAGCGCCAACGTATGCACCCTGGATGTCCGATTCCGCAGATTCGGACATCCAGAGTCCAGCCGAATTCAGCCAGGCTCAGTCAAGCCGGGCATCACACAGCCGCCGCATCGCAGGTCGTACCTCGCGCTCCTCCTCGCCACTGAACAGCACCACCAGATAGTCACCGGCACGCAGCCGTGTATCACCGCGCGGCACGATCTCGCTTTCGCCGCGACGCAGGCCGATGATCAGACACCCAGACGGCCAACGCACGTCACGCACCCGCTTGCCGTCCGCAATCGCCCCCATTTCCAATGGCAGTTCCATAATGCCGCTGCCCACATGGCTTGCGATTGCCATCTGCATGCCTTGCGCACGCACGTACCGCTCCAGCAACTCCCCATAGATCGGTTTGGTGCGCAGCAGATCGGACACCAACAGCGCGATGAAAGCGACGGCAGCGACCGGCAGCATGTGCGTCAACGTTCCGGACATCTCCACAGCCAACAGAATCGACGTGATCGGCGTTTTCACGGACGCGGCGAGCGTGCCCGTCATCACGCACACCGCAAACACCGCCACTGCGTCGGATGGCAGATCACCAAATCGATGCAACACTTCACCGCAGATGCCGCCGGCCAGCGAACCGACCGCAAGAATCGGCATGAAAATACCGCCAGGCGCGCCTGAGCCGAAACTCGTGGATGTGAACAGCATCTTCGCCACGAACAGCAGACACAGCATTCCCAAGCCGACGCGCGCATGTTCGGCGGTATCAATCAGATTCGAGCCGCCGCCGAGCACGTCGGGCAACCAGATGCCGACAGGCAACGCGATCGCAATCGCAATCATCGGGCGGCTCCATGCCGGCAGTTTGCCGTACAGCGTCTGGAAGCCAAGCAACGAGCGGTTCATCAGCGAACCAACCAAACCGGCCACCAATCCCAACGGAATCAGCCACACATACTCTTCCAACGACAGCTGACCGATATCACCGAAATCCAAAACCGGACGCAGACCGAAACAGTATTTCGAGACGAAATCGGCGGTCAGCGATGCGGCAGTGGCGCCCATCAGAATCGCAGGGGAAAAACTCCGATGCACCCCTTCCAAAGCGAACATCATGCCGGACAGCGGCGCGCTGAACGCGGCGGACAAGCCTGCCGCGGCACCGGCGGTGACCAGATAATGCTCCTGCATGTCCTCACGGCGGTGGCCGCGCAAACGGTGGGACACACACTGCGCTCCCGACGCACCAATCTGAATGGACGGCCCCTCACGGCCGAGCGACAGACCAAACAACGCGCCCAACAGTCCACCGACGAAACGGACTGGCAGAATCGTCTGCCAACGCATCTTCAAGCCGCATATCACCACGCCGTTGGTCTGCGGGATGCCGCTGCCACCGGCCATCGGCTCCTTGCCGACCATCCACGCGATCGCCAGCGCGGCCGCCACCGCGGCAACCGCCCACGGCGCAATCAGCCACGGGGTCTCGCGAATCCGCGCATATATCCAGCGGGACGCATCCGTGCCGTATTCGATGCCGAGACGGTATACAACGACCAGCAATCCTGAAACCAGACCAATGACTATGCCGGCCGCCGCCATCTTCCACTTCAAGTGGTCGAATCGCGGAATCAGCCGGCAGATATCATGTGCCGCGTCGTTGCCAGTCAAGCCGGGAAACTCGTTGCCGACGGTCAGTCGACCAGCGAATTGATCTGGATGATATGGTCGCGCTGCGGGCCGGTGCCGATCACGGAGATACGGCAGCCGGACAGTTCCTCAAGACGCTTGACGTAATCCTGACAGGTCTTCGGCAGATCATTGAAGTCGTGGATTTGGGAAATATCCTCGTCCCACCCCGGCATGGATTCGTAGATCGGCTTCGCTACCGCGAATTCGGACTGATCAGTAGGCATATCGTCGCGGCGTTCGCCGTTGACATCATAGGCCACGCACAATGGGATTTCCTTCAGGCCGGTAAGCACGTCGAGCTTGGTGAGCACGATGTCGGTCAGGCCGTTGACCTGAGCCGCATAACGATTGACGACCGCATCGAACCAGCCACAACGACGCGGACGGCCGGTGGTCACGCCGTACTCGTGGCCCTGGGCTCGCAGCCATTCGCCTTCCTCGCCGAACAGCTCGGTCGGGAACGGTCCTTCGCCCACGCGGGTCACGTACGCTTTGGAAACGCCGATCACGCGGGTGATCTTGGTCGGGCCGACACCGGTACCGGTGCATGCGCCACCGGCAGTCGGGTTGGAGGACGTGACAAACGGATACGTACCATGATCCACATCAAGCATGGTCGCCTGACCACCCTCGAACAGCACGGTCTTACCCTCATCAAGCGCCTTGTTCAACACCAGCGAAGTATTGGCAACATACGGCTTCAGGCGCTCGCCAAGACGAAGCAGCTCATCCGTGGTTTCGTTCACATCAATCGGACGACGATTGTACAGCTTCACCAGCATCTGGTTCTTCTGATGCAGGCTTGCCTCAACCTTGTCGTGCAAATGCTCAGCATTGAACAGGTCGTGCACGCGGATGCCCACGCGATTAATCTTGTCGGCATACGCAGGTCCAATGCCGCGACCGGTGGTACCGATCTTGTGCTTACCCAGGAAACGTTCCGTCACCTTATCAAGCACACGATGATACGGCGCAATAATGTGCGCACCCTCACTCACCAGCAGTCGGGAGCAGTCCACACCGCGGCTTTCCAAGCCGTCGATCTCTTCGAAAAGCACTTCAGGATCAACAACAACACCGTTGCCGATAACCGGAGTCGCGGTCGGGCTGATGATGCCGGAGGGCAGCAGGTGCAGCGCATACGATTCGTCGCCGACCACCACGGTATGGCCCGCATTGTTGCCGCCGTTGAAGCGGGCAACATAGTCGACCTTCGTGCCGATCAGGTCGGTCGCCTTACCCTTGCCTTCGTCTCCCCACTGGGCACCGATCAAAACAATTCCAGGCATGTTGTTGCACCTCCGCGCGTATGCGATTTCGCCTCAAAGCCTTACCAAGGCCTTACAAAGACTATCCTGCGCCCTCTACCGGATATCTGCCGGATATGCACCGATCGGCCGTTGAAACTAGTCAGTTCCATCGTTTTCGTCTCATACAACGCGACACACCCACCGTGCCGCCACACGCCGCATGCATTACGCGGCGCGTGCGGCATCACACTACTTCAATGCCTTGCCCGCGCTGCCAAGCTGCCTGCAAGCCTCCACCACGCGTGCGGCCATGGCGCTTTCCGCTTCGCGCCCCCACGAACGCGGGTCGTACATCTTCTTGTTGCCCACCTCGCCATCGATTTTGAGCACCGAATCATAGTTGGAGAACATGTGACCGGCCACCGCACGGCTGAATGCGTACTGCGTATCGGTGTCGATGTTCATCTTCACCACGCCGTAGCTCACGGCCTGCGCGATCTCCTCCGGCGCGGAGCCGGAACCGCCGTGGAACACCAGGGCGAACGGCTTACCGGGAGCGACATCCAGCGAGTGCGCGGGGTCGGGCATTTCGCCGGCCTTAATCGCGAGCGCGACCGTGGTCTGGATTTCGTCGAGCAGTTCGGGGCGCAGTTTCACCACGCCCGGTTTGTATGCGCCGTGCACGTTGCCGAAGGTGAAGGCGGCCATGTAGCGTCCGCGCTCGCCAAGGCCGAGTCGTTGCGCGACGGCGATGCCTTGCGCGGGCGTGGAATACAGTTTGTCGTTGATTTCGGCGCTGTGCCCGTCTTCTTCGCCGCCGACCGCGCCGATTTCGATTTCCAGCACGGTGTGCGCGGCTTGGGATTTGTCGAGCAGTTCTTCTGCGATGTCGAGGTTTTCACCCAGCGGCACTGTGGAACCGTCCCACATGTGTGACTGGAAGGTCGGTTCCTGACCGTGCTTCACCTGTTCGGCTTCATGGTCGAGCAGGGGGCGCACCCATTCGTCCAGATACTGTTTGGCGCAGTGGTCGGTGTGCAGGGCGATGGTGATGTTGGGGTATTTCGCCGCGACTTCGTGCGCGAAGGCTGCGAAGGCAAGCGAGCCGGTGACGCGGTCGTTGACGCGTTGCCCGGAGAAGTAGGCGGCGCCGCCTACGGAGACCTGGATGATGCCATCGGATTCCGCCTCGGCGAAACCCTGGAGTGCGGCGTTCAGGGTCTGTGTGCTGGTCACATTGATCGCGGGATAGGCGTAACCGCCGCGGCGTGCGGCGTCCAGCATTTGCGCATAACGTTCCGGCGTTGCAATAGTCATGCCTCCATTATCGCCCGACCCTATCCCACTTATCATGTGACAACATTCGCCATCTTTCCTTTCCGTTTTCCCGACCGTCCGCTCCATATCCAGGTCGCCCGCCCCACTAGGGCCATATGCCGAGCGTTTTCGTCTCATATCCCGACATTTGCGGGACCGACCATTAAACAGGGCGAAACCATTGCGATCGTTCCATCGGAAGTCATAGAATATCCACCGGATCGCGCGACGAAGAGCCCAACCGGGTATTCCCGCACGGGCATGCCGCCGCACGTAGATGTTGCGACCAATACCCGCGAGGAGACTTGATGCACCAGGTTTTCGCCATCTTCCTTCGAGACGTGAAACGCATTCTGAAGAACCCAGTGGCGCTCGTCGTCACGCTGGGTGTGGCCATCATCCCATCACTGTACGCATGGTGCAACATCCTCGCCAACTGGGACCCGTACGCGAACACGGGCAACATCCAGGTCGCTGTGGCGAACGAGGACAAGGGCACAACCTCCACGCTGGTCGGTCATCTCGACGCTGGCCAGCAAACCGTCAACCAGCTTAAGAAGAACCATCAGCTCGGCTGGCGTTTCGTTCCCGAGCAGCAAGCCATCGAAGGCGTGGAATCCGGCAAATACTATGCGGCGATCGTACTGCCGGAAGACTTCAGCTCCAGACTCATCGGCACCGTCACTGGTAAAGGCGACCGACCGTCGATCACGTACTACATCAACGAAAAGCTGAACGCGATCGCGCCGAAAATCACCGATACGGGTGCGACCACGATCGACGAGCAGATCAACACCACTTTCGTTTCCAGCGTGGCCGACGCCGTGGCGAAGGAAGTGAAGGAGGCAGCGGGAGAAACCACCGGCAGCATGAAAAGCGCGCAAAGCGACGTCATCAACGATCTGACCGACACCATCAACCAGCTCGAAACCGTCCAACAGCAGCTGCGCGGCACGCGTTCCACGCTCGACAAGGCCCTCACCACCATCGATTCGGCCAAACAGTCCAACATCGCGCTCGCCTCGGGAATCACCAACTCGCTTGACACCGTCGGCAAGGCGTCCGACTTGCTGAGCGAGACGCGCACACAAACCGAACGATTCTCGAACACGCTGGTCGGAGCGCTCGACAACGGCAGCACGCAACTGTCCGGTCTGCAGGTCAACGTGAGCAATGCCACCGGCACCGTGCTCAGCGGACTGAACACCACGCAGGACGCGCTCGACCAAGTGTCCAGCACCATGCATCACGTCAACACCACCACCGGCAATGTGCTCGACGGCGTGGAGAAGGCGTTGCAGGCCAGCCAGCTGGATCCGAACAGCCAAACGTATAAGGATCTTTCCGCGCAACTCGCCGAAGCCCGCAAACAGCTGACGTTCCAGCAGCAGCGCATCGACGCCTTCGATCAGGACACCACGGCTGCGATCAACGCGGGGAAGAACACCGCGAACGGGTTCAACGACGATGTCACCACGCTGGCGAAAAACGGCACGGCGTCGATGGCGAGCGCACGCACGACCATCACCGGCACGGTCATGCCGAATCTCAACACCGGGCTCGATACACTCAGCCTGGCCAATGGGTCGCTGTCCGGCACGCTTACCACGCTGCAAAGCACACTGGAACAGGGCAACGGGCTGCTCGACCAGTTGTCGCGCACCGTGACCCAAACGAACACCACCATTGCTGGCACGCAGACGCAGCTCGCCAATCTCGCCAAACAGCTCAACACCACGCGCACCGATGTGGCCGCGTTGAGCAGTTCGGCGATGTTCCAGCAGCTTTCCCAAGCGCTCGGACTTGACGCGAGCGAGGTCGGCTCGTTCGTGGGCGAGCCGGTGCATTTGGACGAACAGGTCCTCTACCCGGTCAAAAACTATGGTTCCGCGGTCACGCCGTTCTACACGAATCTTGCGCTATGGGTCGGCGGATTCGTGCTCGTCGCGATCTACAAGCTTGAAGTGGACCGCGATGAGAAGATCCGCATGTACACGCCACGCCAAGGCTATATGGGCCGTTGGCTGCTGTTCGTCACGGTCGGATTCCTGCAGGCGATCATCGCCACGATCGGCGATCTCGCGCTGGGCATCCAATGCGAGCATCCGTTCCTGTTCATCCTCGCCGGCATTTTCGCCTCGTTCGTCTACGTGAACATCATTTACGCGCTCGCCGTGGCGTTCCGGCATATCGGCAAGGCCGTCGCCGTGATTCTGGTGATCATCCAGATTCCGGGCGCGGCAGGTCTCTACCCCATCGAGATGATGCCGGAATTCTTCCGCCGTCTGAAACCGTTCCTACCGTTCACCTACGGCATCAACGCGATGCGCGGGCCGATCGGAGGCATGTATGCCAACCATTATTGGATCGACATGCTCTCGCTGTTCTGGTATCTGCCTGTGGCGCTGTTCATCGGCTTGGTCGTTCGCAAGCTGGCGTTGAACCTCAACCGCCTGTTCGACAACCGTCTGGCGGACACTGATCTGATGATCACCGAACATAACGAAGGCACGGTGGAACCGTTGCGGCTCACCGAGACCGCGCAGCAGATCGCCGAGGAGTTCCCCGAACTAGCCCGCAGACGGGCGATTCATTTCTTCCGCCTGTACCCGCGCCTGGTGCGCTGGGGATTCCTCGCGCTGGCGGTACTGCCGTTCGTGTTTCTGCTGTTGCTATTCATCACGCGCATGAAGCTCGCCATGCTGCTCGGTTGGATCATTTCGATCATCGCCATCGACACGTATCTCATCGTGGTGGAGTATCTGCGCGAACGGTATGCGAATTATCTGGGCGAGGAAGCGATGAGTGCGGAAGAATTCCGCAGCGCGATCCTGCACGAGAACCTGCTATTCCGGCCGGGCATGCATTACAAGCCGATGCATGCCGTACGTACGAGGCTGTATGAGGCTGCGCATGGTGGTTCGGACGGACATGCGCCTGAACATGCGGCTGAGTATGCGGCTGGAAACACGGACGGAAATGCTGGCAGGAGTCTGCGTGAGGAGGGGAACGAACAGTGAAAATGATCTGGGGCATCTTCAAGCGGGACATGTGCCACGCCACCCGCAACGTGATCGCCGTGATCGTCTCGATGGGCCTGGTGGTGGTGCCGGCGCTGTACGCCTGGTTCAACATCGCGGCCAGCTGGAACCCCTACGGCAACACCAAGGCATTGAAGGTCGCCGTGGCCAATAACGACAAGGGTTACAAGTCGGATCTCATACCGGTGCGCGTCAACGTGGGCGAAACCATCATCAGCACACTGCACGCCAACGACCAGCTGGACTGGCAGTTCGTGAAAAGCGACAAGGCAATCGACGGGGTGAAATCCGGCGAATACTATGCGGCGATCGTAATTCCGAAAGGTTTCAGCGCCGACATGATGACGCTGTTCTCCCCCGACATCAAACACGCGCAGCTCAAGTACTATCTGAACGAGAAAATCAACCCGATCGCCCCGCATATCACCGATCAGGGCGCGACAACCGTGGTCAACACAATCGACAAAACCTTCGCCAAAACGATCGCGCAAGTCGGACTCGACCTGGCCTCAAGCATCCTACACTATTCGCAAAGCCCGCAAATGGCCGAATACATGCGCAACCTCAACGGCAATCTCACCACCATGGCGGATACGCTGAGCGGCGCATCGCAGCAGGTAACGTCGTATTCGCAGCTGCTCGGCTCGGCGAACGACATCGTGGATTCCACGGGCAAACTGCTCGCCTCGGCGACCAAGGCGGGCAAACAGGCCCAGAACGCGTTGAAGCAAGGCAAATCAGGTGCCACGTCGTTCACTTCGGCAGGTGCGAACGTCACCTCCTCAGTGAACACCGCGCTCGACCAGGTGTCAGGCGCGTTCGACCAAGTAGCTGCCAAGGTGAACAAGGCGTTCGACGCGATCGGCAAGGACTCAGACACCGCAGCCAGCCAGTTGACAACGTTGAGCGAACAAGTCTCCAGCAGCGAATCGCTGTACGACACGTACATCACAAGCCTCAACCACATGCACGAATCGGTGGAACAACTACCGGACAGTGATTCCGCGAAACAGGCGCTGCTGGAAGCCATCGACCGGGAGATCACGCTGCTGGAAGCCGCCAAAGGCGATTCGCAGAAGCTCGCGCAGCAGCTGAAAGACGCTTCCACGCAGGTCACGCAGGATACCGCAGCCGCGGAACGCTCCCGCAAGGAGATCCTGAACCGCATCACCTCCGCGAAGCAGTCGATCAGCAATGTGCGCGACGATTACGCCACGAACGTCAAGCCGAAAATCGACGCGCTCGCCTCCACAGTCAGCACGCTGATCTCCCAAACCGACAGCATGATCACCCAGCTGAGCGGCACCGCCGACGATCTGGACGATGTGACGGGCGATGTGGGGACGAATGTGACATCCATCCGTTCCACGCTCGGCGCGATCGCGAAGAAACTCGACTCGTCGGCAGCGACGGTGAAGGAGCTGATCACGAAGCTGGAGACGGGCGGGAACGCCGGTGACGGCAACAGCGATGGTGGCGACGGTGACAACGACGCCAGTTCGTCCGATTCGGGTGAATCGGACGAACTACGTGCACTGGCCACCGCCAACGCGTCCACACTGTCCACGCTGATTTCCGCGCCCGTCGCACTGCAGCGCGTCTCAGTGTACCCGATCGCGAACTACGGTTCGGCCATGGCGCCGTTCTATACGATCCTGTCAATCTGGGTGGGTGCGATCATCCTGTGCGCCATGCTGAAAGTGACAATTTCGGACCGCGAGAAGGCGCATGTGCTGGGCTTGGGCGACACGCTGCCGCGCGTCGCCGGCCCGTCCGGCCCGGGGAACGCCTCACGTTGGGGACTGCGCCTCGACCACGAGTATTTCGGACGGTACGCGATCTTCGCACTGCTCGCGTTGCTGCAGGGCACACTGGTTTGCCTGGGTGACATGTATTTCCTTGGCGTGCAGGCGAATCATGCGCTGCAGTTCCTTGCCGTGGGGTGGCTTGCCGCGCTCGTGTTCTCGAATATCGTGTATACGCTGACCGTGTCGTTCGGCGATATCGGCAAGGCCGTGGCCGTGGTGCTGCTGGTGATGCAGGTCGCCGGTTCGGGCGGTACGTTCCCTATCGAGACACTGCCGAAGTTCTTCCAAATGCTCTACCCGTTCCTACCGTTCCCGCACGCCATCGATGCCATGCACGCCGCGATGGCCGGATCGTACGGCAATGAGTACCTGCTTGACATGGTGTATCTCGCCTTGTTCCTGATTCCTTCGCTGCTGCTGGGATTGGTGTTGCGCAAGCCGGTGATCCGGTTGAACAACTGGGTGAGCCGCAATCTGGAATCCACCAAGGTGATGTGACGAGGTGGATTTGAACGGGCTGGTTTAAGCCGGTTTAGATCGGTTTCGGCTGGCACACATGGACGCGTCATTGGCGACGCATCACCATCACCGCCAACGGCAACACACACCAAATACCAGCCGGCAAAAACCTAAGCTAGCGTGGATGCGTAAGGGCATTGTCTTGCCCGGTCACTTCCCTTACGTACCGCTGCGCCATCCCGGCGCTCCTCTGCGCCGCCACTACCCCACATGTCGCCTCCTCACACACCAACAAGCGTCCGATTCTGCAGAATCGGACAATCAGCGGCGTCGCGCAAACCACACGTTGATCAGCGAGCCGACCACCACCAGCGCGACACCGATCCAGAATGGCATGCCCAACGTCACGCCCAATAGGAGCGTGCTGGAAGCAGTGGAGAACAGCGGCGTCGCATACGAACCGATCGCAAGCGTTTCCATACTGCCATGTAGCATGCCATACCCCCAGCACGCGTAGCCGCCAGCAATCGACGCGGCACATGCGAGCAGCGAAATATAGCCGCCGATGCCAGGCGCTACAGCTGGCAAACCGTCGCCCGAAACGAAATGGATAATCCACAGCACAACAGCAACGCAACAGAAGAAAATCGTCGTACCATCGTAACCATCGGACATCGATGGCGTCACGGTCGCGTAAATCGCCCAAATAAAGGCGCCTGCGAACGCGAGCGCGTACGGCAATGGATTGCTGGCGATATTGGCAACCGCTTCCTGCACGTCAAGGTTTTCACCGCCGACCGCCATTGCCACGCCGACGGTGGCTACGATTGCACCCGGCAGCGCTTCGGAGACCGAGCCGCGTTTGTGCGACACGGCGGCGGTCATCAGTACCAGCAGCGTCGGCCACAAATAATTGACGAGGCTGACTTCCACAGATTGCGCGTTCGTTGTGGCCAGACCGATCGACAGCGAGATCGACGTCTCGTATGCAATGAACATGAGTCCGCCTGCGACGAGGTACTTGCGTGGCGCTTGGCTAATCGGTTTCGGCCGTCGCACGATGAGCAGGAGCATGCCGCCGACAGTGTAGATGAGCGCCGAGCCGAGCGTGGCGCCGAACGATTCGGAAACGAGTCGCACGAGGCCGGCCATGAAGCCCCACAGGACGATTGCGAACAGGCCGATGAGTGTCGCCGCGTGTGATATGGCATGACCAAATAGGGGGGTACTGGGGCGTTCGCCTGCGGATTCGGCGGGAAGTTTCTGATCCGTATTCACGGATTCCAGCCTACCTGCCGCCCACCCCGCATGTCCGATTCTGCAGAAACGGACAATTGAACACCGGTTTTGGCACCTTGTGCGTCCGATTCACCAGAAACGGACGCACAAACATTCGGATTCGTATCCCTCACGTCCGATTCACCAGAATCGGACATTCCTGCGACCTGCGATGCAGCAAACCCGATTACCCCCGGAACCGCGCCAACAGCAGCGTCGGCCACCCCAACCGACGCGGCCACACCATCCGTATCAGCAGCCAAGTCCACGCGTCCCGCACCCCCACAGCCTGCCGACGCGCGAACGTCGCCCATGACCAAATCATCCAACGTCACGCCGAACATGTCGCAAAGCATCAGCAGCTTGTCCATTTCGGGGTATGCCTTCTCGGACTCCCATTTCGAAATTGCCTGCCGGGAAACGCCCAGCAGCATTGCCAGCTGTTCCTGCGTCATGTTGCGCGAACCGCGCAGATACTGCAGATTCTCTTTGAAACTCATGTCCGCCCTTTCGTCGAGTTTCCATATCGCCTCGACTTGCGATTATTGGCGATTGCCAAGCAACAGCTTGTCATAAGCGTCGCGTTCCACGCCACCATCTTTCGGTTGCATTGCGATTCGCAACCGAATTTTGCGACGCAACCGACAGTTGCGCGGCGCGAAGTTGACTTCACGGGTCTTTTACGGCAATAGAAAAAACCTTGGAATTCCAACGATTCCAAGGGTTTTGAATGGAGCGGATGACGGGAGTCGAACCCGCCTTTAAAGCTTGGGAAGCTTTCGTTCTACCGATGAACTACATCCGCAAGGTTGTGCCTTTTGGGCACAATCATTTAGTCTAGCATGCATTCGCAGAATTCACGGCCATCGACCGATATTCGATACCGTCACCCACTTGCCAAATCGCATATCAATCAACGCGCAACAACCACAACAGCATTAATGTCATTCATCAGATGACATCAAAATATTCTGCAATGCATCCCCACAGGAAACACACGCAATTCGCGTCAGAATCAGCGGAATCCTATGCAATCACGCATGACTTGCGCAACCTGCGCACATTGCAATCGCCGCCGATCAGCGACCATACCCGCCTTGCACGGGATGCTGCGAATAATCTCGCGAATAGCCCCCACCGGAGTATCCCCCTGCACCCGCACCGGCGCCGGCACCAGAGACACCCCCATTCTGCCGACGAATATCCTCCGAAGCATACCCGCTCGTCGCATAACCGCCAGCCAAATAGCCGGACTGCACGCCCCGCGCCTTCATCTCCTGACTCATCTGCATCAACCGGGCAATACGATCCTCAGTCGCCGGATGCGTGGAAAACAAGCGAGAAAAACCTTCCGCAGAGAACGGATTCGCAATCATCATCGCAGCAACCGACTGCGTACCGGCAGTCTTCTGCATCGGCATCGTCTCAGCGCCGTTCGAGATCTTATTCAATGCGGACGCGAGCGCTTCCGGATCTTCCGTAAGTATGGAACCATCTTCGTCGGCATCATATTCTCGCGTACGCGAAATCGCCATCTGAATAAGCGAAGCGGCAATCGGCGCAAGAATCGCGCTCAACAGCACACCCAGCAATCCAAGACCATTAGAAGATGAACCATTGCGATCGTCACGCGAATTGCCGCCGCCGAAATACATGAGCGAATAGCCGAGATACGAAATGACCGTCGCCATTGCGGAAGCGATCGCAGACGTCAGGATATCGTGATTGTACACGTGCATAAGCTCGTGCCCAAGTACGCCGCGAATCTCGCGTTCGTTCAGCATCTGCAGAATACCCTGCGTGCAGCAGACCGCCGCATGACGTTCATTGCGTCCCGTTGCGAACGCATTGGGGCTCATGGTTGGGGCGATATAAATACGCGGCATCGGCTTGCCCGCCTTCGCCGATAGTTCGCGCACAATTTTGTACAGTACCGGCGCTTCCTGCTCGCTGACTTCCTGCGCATGCATGGATGCAATCGCAAGTTTGTCGGAAAACCAGTAGGATGCGAACGTTGAGCCAAGTCCGATGAGAATGTAGATACCAAGCGTACGCTGGCCGCCACCGGTCGCCCACCAAATGAGCATGATGACGCCCCACATCAACGCGAATAACAGCGTTGTCTTCAAGCCATTGCAATGGCCATGCACCCGCAATTTGCCGTTCATGGTCACTAGCGTAGAAACGGAGCCTGAGTTTTTGCTGGATATGTGCTGGAGACTGGACTGCGGAAAGGACTAGGGGGCAGTTGTGGAAGTTCGCATGCTCAGCTTCTCCCCGGATATCCGATTCTGCAGAAACGGACATCCGATGCATGCCAAGAGGCCTTTGGGTGACCGAATCGGGAGAATCGGACAAGTAGCAAGTCCTTCGTCCACATCACATGTCCAATTCACCAGAAACAGACATACAGAACATGTTTCGGACACTCCAGATGTCCGATTCACCAGAAACAGACAAGCACAGGATAAAAAATGCGTCTTGGGTGACCGATTCTCCAGAATCGGACATCCAAGACGCATGAAAGAAACCTGGGACCTATCAGATCAGATCCCAAACACCCACCTTAAGCGTGAGCCAGGGCGCGCATCTGCTCCGGATCGATGACCTTCTTGTGCTCACGGCCTTCCTTCGCACCCTCGGCACGTTCGAACGCATCGATCTTCTTCCAGCCAGCGAAGTCGATCGGCTTGACACCGCGCGATTCCAGCAGCCGGTCGATGGACTCCGGATCACGATCGGCAGCCACACGACCGCCTTCAGCAGCCTTCGACAAATCCTCCAGCATATTGGTCACGATCAGCAGTGCGTCGGACTTGGTGGAGCCGATCAGGCCAACCGGACCACGCTTCGCCCAACCGGTCGCATACAGACGCTCGCGCACTTCATCCGTGGCTTCAGCGGCCGTAGTGATACGACCGTCACCGTTCGCGTTCGCCAAGTGCGCATGACGCTCGTCGTACGCAATGCCCGGCGCGGTGGCCGGTTTGTAGCCGATCGCATGGTACACAGCCTGCACCGGATACTCTTCGAATTCGCAGGTACGGCTCATCTTGCCGTCCGCCGACGTCTCGGTCTTCTCCACACGGATGCCAACGACCTTGCCGTCCTCACCCAACACTTCGACCGGAGCGGAATTGAAGTGCACGTAATATTTACGGTCAGCCGGATTACCCTCATAATCCACGTCACCGTCATCTTCCATGTCTTCCGCCATCTCACGAATCGTGAACAGCTCTTCGACCATCTGACGAGTCAGCTTGTCTTTGCCGGCCTCTTCAATCGTGTCTTCATCCAAATCGAAATCGTCTTCGTTGATGATCAGCTGCACTCCCGGCAGCTTCTCCATCTCACGCAATTCCTGCACGGAGAACTTGGCCTGCGCCACACCGCGACGGATGAACAAGTGAAGCACACGCGCCTTGTTGGACTTGATGCCCTCATATACGTTGTCCGGAATGTCGGTGCGCTCCTTCAGATCATCGGCATTGCGCATGAGCTCGCGAGCCACGTCCATGGCCACGTTGCCGCCGCCGATCACGGCGACTTCCTCAGCTTCAAGCGGCCATTCGCGAGCGCCGGTCGGATAACCGTCGTACCATTCCACGAACTTGGCTGCGCCGTACACGCCGTCCAGATCGGCGCCCGGCAGTCCGAGCGGCTTGTCTTCGACGGCACCGGTGGCGAACAGCACGGCATCGTAACGTTCGAGCAGTTCGTCGAGCGTCACGTCCTTGCCGAATTCCACGTCGCAGTACAGGTGGATGTCCGGATTGTCGAGCGTCTTTTCGAGTGCCGACGCGATGAATTTGATGGACGGGTGGTCGGGGGCCACGCCGTAGCGCACCAGACCGAACGGCACCGGCAGCTTTTCGAACAGGTCGATGCGAGCGGCAGTGCCGAGGCCGAGCTCCTCGCCGAGCTTCTTCAACTGGCGCAGGAAAATGTCAGAGGAGTAGACGCCTGCAGGGCCGGCGCCGATTACAGCAATACGAAGTTCATGAGTTTCAGTCACGCGCTCTAGCCTAATGCATTCCCTGCATTTGCAACAGGGGCGCTCATGTACTTTCTTACGACTTCTTCGCCTTGTGCGCACTGGCGTTGGTGTTTGCGCTGAATCCAGATGAATCCAACGTGTGGCTGCATTAATCGTACGCGATGAGCGCGGCAGATGCACGTACAATCGCAAGTAGTCGCAGAATCGCGGGATGTAGGAATCCGAAATATCGGAATTCGTCCATCCCGCAATCGCAAGCAAGTACTTATTAAGTACCAGGCAATCGTAAGAAGGTGGCAATGCGCATTCACATCACATATACCGGCGGCACTATCGGCATGATTGACTCGCCGAACGGCCTGATTCCGGGCGCCGACACTCGCGGATGGCTGTTCCGTCTGCTGGAGGACGCGCACATGGACGCGAGCCTGTTCACGTTCACCGAACTTGATCCTCTTATCGACTCGTCGAATGCGACTCCCGACAATTGGCAGACGATGGTCGACGATTTGCGTGCGCACCGCGATGATGCCGACGCGTTCGTGGTGTTGCATGGCACCGATACGATGAGCTATTCGAGCGCCGCGCTTGCGTATGCGTTGGCTGATTTTGGCAAGCCGGTGATTTTCACGGGTTCACAGCATCCGCTTGGCAAGATCGAGTCGGACGCCACTGCGAATGTCACGGGCGCGCTGAATGCCGCGATGAGCGGACGATTCCACGGTGTGGGACTGTTTTTTGGACATCACCTGTTTGCGGGCAATCGTGTGAGCAAGTCGTCGAGCTGGGCATTTGAAGGTTTTTCGGCGCCTTCCGTCGGCCCGCTGGCACGCACTGGCACGCCATGGCATTGGTATGCGGGCGATTCCGCTGCGGTTGGCTGCGGTTGGACGTCGCCTCAGCCTTACTCTCGCCATGATGTTGCGGTGATCGATATGGCACCCGGCATTTCCGCGGCACGGTTGGAAGCGATGCTTACGCCGCGGCCGGAAGCGGTTTTGTTGCGTGCGTACGGCGTCGGCAATGTGCCAAGCGACGAGCCTGGACTGACTGACGTGATTGCCGACGTGCTGCATGATGGCGTTCCCGTTGTGATTGCATCGCAGTGCCAGCAGGCGGAAGTACTGCTCGGCCATTACGAGACGGGTGATGCGATCGCACGCGCCGGCGCAATTGGATCTGGCGATATGACGCTGGAAGCCACGTATGCGAAAATCATGTTCCTGCTGTCTCAAGGCGTGACCGGAGCCGACTTCGGCAAGTGGATGCACACATCGATTGCTGGAGAAATCTCCCCGAGCTCGCTGTAAACAATCCCAAAACTTCCGAATCTGCCTTATACATGCCTTATGTATGGCAGATTCCGAAGTTCGTCCGGAGCTATCTGCGTTATATATGGCAGAGCTGTTTTGAGAAACCGGACTTAGAGGGTGTATTCTCGCCCCCTAAGTCCGGTTTTCTCATATGGACCTGCCAGATATAAGCGAAATACTTGCTGACAGACCTCCAAATCTGCCATATATAGGCGAGATACGGGGTTTCGAGGCGCAATCAGGCTGATTCGCCACGGTCGAAAAGCACGGTGAGCGCCCACAGAATGCTGACAACATCAATCGCTTCCTGCATGAACGCGCCGACAACCACGGGAATCAGATTGAACGCGGCCGCAATCATGCCGATAATCGCAAGGCCGAGGCCGATCAGCACCGCCTGCAACATCACCTTTTTCGTGCGGCGCGCGATGGCGATGGCCCGCGGAACGGACGCAATGTCGTCATTCATGATGACCACTTGCGCAGATTCGGAAGCCGCGGTGGACGTGCCGTCGGTCATGGCCATGCCGATATCGGCAACCGCAAGTACGGGGGCGTCGTTGACGCCGTCACCGACCATCATGGTGATTTGACGATTCTTGGATTCGCCGGTTACGCGTTGCTTGATGCGATTCCACAACGACAGCTTCTGGTGCTTGGATTCAGTGGCGCTCTTGACGGCGGCAACCTTGTCTTCAGGGAACAGTTCGGACTGCACGTCGTCGATACCGACTTCGTTTGCGATGATGCGGGCGGACGCAGCCTTGTCGCCGGTAAGCATGGACAGTTCCTTGACACCCAACTCGTGCAGGCGAGCCAAAGAACGCTTCGCATTCTCGCGAGGTACGTCACGAAGTACGATGCGGGCGGCAAGACGGCCGTCAATCGCCACGTATGCAGCCATTTCGTCAGGAGCGAGCGGGGCAAACAGCGAGTTTGCGGTTTCAGGCTTGCGAGCGGCGGATTGGGTTGCAACGGACGCGGAAGTAGAGGGCGCGGCTGCAGGCTGCGCATCGTCAGGCACCCCGTTCCTCACTCCCATAGTGTCCGATTCTGGAGAATCGGACAAGTAAGCACGCGTTTTAGCCCTCTGGATGTCCGTTTCTGGTGAATCGGACATCCGCAGCGCATTCTGAACCTCCCGTTTGTCCGATTCGGCAGAATCGGACACGTGATACGTCGCATCCGGCATATGCAGCACCGGCGTGAATCCGGATTCGTCAGCCGTCACGTATGAGAACCGCCCCACGCGCACCTGATGCCCGTTCACTTCGCCGGATATACCCTTGCCGGACTCCTCTACAATGTTCTTCACCACCGGATAGTCGCGCCCGTGCCCCGGCAAATCGCGCTCGACGCACAGCCTCTGCCCCGCCGCATACCGCGCATACAAATCATCCATAGCCTTGCGTCCGGCCGCCGCGATGCCTTTCGACAGAATGTGCACCGAATAGCCTTCCACCACGCTGGCCATCATGAGAATATGGTCCTCATTGAACGGCGAACTCGTCTCAAACGGCTTCTCCACACGTACGACCTGCGGCTGCTTGACGGTGAGCGTGCCGGTTTTGTCGAAGAAAATATGCGATACGCGACCTAGATTTTCCAGCACATCCTGCGCTTTGATCAGAATTCCCGCTTTGGCAAGTCGCCCGGTTCCAGCCACATATGCGACCGGCGCGGCAATCAACAGCGGACACGGCGTAGCAAGCACCAATACTTGCGCAAATCGCAGCGGCAATCCGGAAATCGCCCATGCAAGCCCAGCAATCGCAAGTGAAAGCACAGTAAACGGCACCGCAAGCACGTCCGCGGTCTTCACAACGGCAGGACGCGAATCCTGCGCCGACGAGACCAGCTCCAGGATCTTCTGGTATTGCGAATCGTGCGCAAGTTGCGTGGCGCGCATGGTCAATGTTGTGGAGCCGTTGACCGCACCGGACATCACGCGAGCGCCCGCATATACTTCGCGGGGAACGGGCTCGCCGTTGATGTTGCTTAGGTCCAACGTGGCCACGCCCGACAGCAACTCACCGTCGACCGGCACCGTTTCGCCGGGCAGCACCAGGATCACGTCGCCAAGCTGTACCTGATCAACGGGGACCGTTTCGAAATGCTCCCCGGCCGCGTCATACGTTTGCGAAGCACCTTTTGTGTCCGTTTCTGGAGATTCAGACGCAAAAGCACGCTTTTCACCGTCTTGGTTGTCCGTTTCTCCAGAATCGGACACTCTGACAGTACGAAATCCGTCGGCGGTCACGTCGGCCGTATGCTCGCTGCCCGACGCGTGCACATGCCCCCGCATGCCGGGCAGCACGACCACGTGCGCGGTTCGCGGTGCCGCGTCGATCAGCGCGGTCAGGTTGCTTTCGGCCTTTGACTGCGCGAATTCCTCGATCGCCTCGCCGGACGAGATCATCAGCACCACGGCCCATGCGGCCCAATATTCCTGCACTGCGACCGTCGACGCAATCGCGACGACCGCCAGCAGATCGACGCCAACATGCCCGTGCCGCAGATCGTCGATCATGCCGCGTACCGTCACCACAATCGTGTACGCAACCAACGCGATCACAATCCACTGCCCAACGCCCGGATTGAACGCACTCAACCCGTCAACGCCGACTTGCGAAATCCACGAATCCCACGCAGCCTCGCCCCACGGCTTCCACTCCCCCAGCAATGCCAACGGAATCGCGGACAGAATGGTAATCGGCAGTAACGGAACCTGTTTGCACAGTCGCCAGCAAATATCGATGATTCTACGCATGAGAATCTCCTTACGCTCGTATCGGACGCCTTGTTAACCCATCGGCGCCTCGCCCGCGCGAGCCATCGATACACGGCGTAAAAAGATATTTTCAGCATAGCAAATATTTGCGATTTTTGTGCCGCAATACAGCAATAAGGGCTGTGCGATTGCTCACACAGCCCTTATTGCATTCTTCTTTTGGCTTGCTTTTTGTTGATTTTCGCGGTTTTCGTTGTACTTGCGATTTCGTGGTGCCAGCCGCGTCTTCGCCGTCAGCCTATCGGGTGGCTTCCGTCCGTTCGCATGTCGCGAAACGTTTTAGCCAGCCCAACAGTCTTGACTTGCGCACCGCAACAACTTGCGTCCGTCAATTCACGCACCGCATCAACATCTCGCTTTACCACAGGCCGAACGGGTCGAACAGGCCGCCACCGTCACCGTAGCCGTTGCTACCGTTGCCGTCGCTCTGTCCATTTCCGTTGCCGTTGCCGTCATTACCGTAACCGTTGCCATTGCCGTTCTGGCTCTGGCCATCATTGCCGTTGTTCCGCTGGTTCTGGCTGTTGGAGGAGTTCGTTTGGGATTCCTCCTGGTCGAGTGTCACGTCAAGCTCCATGGTGTTGCCGTCGCGCACGACCGTCAATGTCACCTTGTCGTTCATGGCGGAGGCGCGCACGTAGCCGAGCAGCGAATAGTTGTTGTTCACCGCCTTGCCGTTGAACGCCACGATGGAGTCGCCGGCCTTCACTCCGGCCTTGGCCGCCGGGCTGTTGTCGACCACGGACTGCACCTGCGTGCAACCGCGGGTCACGCCGTCCGCCTCAACCGTGGAGCTCTTGATGGTGACGCCGAGCGCCACGTGCTGCACGGTGCCGTTGTCGATGATCTCGTTAGCCACACGCTTTACCAAGTTCGACGGAATGGCGAAGCCGATGCCGATGGATCCGGCGGTGCCGGAAGACGTTGTGGTGGATGCGATGGATGAGTTGATGCCAATCACCTGGCCGGCCGCATTGAAGGTCGGACCGCCGGAATTACCTGGGTTGACGGCCGCGTCAATCTGCACGGCGTTGGTAACGATGTCGTTGTTGTTGTCATCGGACACGGTCACCGGGCGGTTGAGCGCGGAAACGATGCCGACGGTTGCGGTGTCATCGTAGCCGAGCGGATTGCCGATGGCCATCACGGATTCACCCACGGCAAGATTGTCGGAATCGGCAAATTCTGCGGCTTTCAGATTGCTCGGCGGATTGTCGAGTTTGATTACGGCCAGATCGGTGGTGGTGTCGGTGCCGACGATTTGCGCTGAGTAGATGGTGCCGTTGGCGAGCGTCACTTGAATCTGCTTCGCACCGGAAATCACATGGTTGTTGGTGACGATGTAGCCTTTGTCGCTGATGATTGCACCGGAGCCTTTGGCGCTGCCGTCGCTGGTTGCCACGTCAATGGACACCACAGAATCGGACACTTCTTTCGCCACCGCGCTCCAGTCCGCGGCCTCGCCGGATTTGGCTTTAGCCGAACCGGATCCGGACGTGTTGGACTTCACGCTGGTCAGTGAGCTGGAGGTTGGTACGGTCACCCATCCATTGGTGATTGCCGCGTAGCCGACGCCGAGGCACAATGCCGCGGAGACGAGGGCCGCCACCACGCTGGTCATCACATGGCCGGTCACGCCGGAAGCGGACTTCGGCTTGGCTGCAGCGCCATTCTGCTGCGGGGCACCGAACGGATTACCGTTATTCGGATTATTCGACCCGGCCGGCGGCACGTTGGCACCGCCTTGCGCCGTGGGCTTCATGAACGGATTGCCGTTATTCGATTGCGCGTTCCGCTGATCGTTCTGCTGATTTCCACCCACATACGGATTCCCGAAGAAAGGATTGCGAGGCCGCTGCGGCTGCTGCGGAGCCTGCCCGTACGCGCCATATTGCGGCTGCGGGGGTATGTTCGGCGCACCATTCGCAGTATCGTTCGCGGCTGCGGTGCCATCAGCCGGCTGCGTCGGCACGGGACCGTACGCACCATATTCCGGTGCCGGACGGTACTGCTGGGCCGGCGCATCCTGCGTGGAACCGCCAACCACGGTACGTTCGCCCGCCGCGGAAGCATAATCCGGCGTATCGCCCGCCGCAGCCGCGGATTCCGCCGAAGCGCCATCGTTCGCAACAGGCATGGCGGCCGTCGGCTGATCCTCAATACCGCCCTGCACGTCAATCGGTTCGGTAGCCGACTCTGCAGCATACGGCTCACCTGCGTAAGTTTGCGTCTGTTCCGCATCAACCGACGGCATCGGCACGGTCTGTTGTTCGTCATTCTGCGGCTGCACGGCGTTCTGGTCGTTCTCTTCAGCCATTTTCGCTCCTTATTCGTCTCGCGGCATTTCACAAATCAGCAATCGTGCCGCTCGAACTGCTATCTATGAGTAAAGATACTCGCTCTGGAAGTTTCCTGAATGTTTGTTGAAAGTAGCAGCCAAATACGTTCAACATCACCATTGAATCTGAAAATCGCACCAAAATGCGATCGGCACCTTCATCGCACTTTCCACATCTTCCTTGTTTTCATTTCACCGATCGCATTCTTTGCAGCACTTTCAAGAATCGCTGCTATCGCATAAAATATTCCGCATGACAAGCCTTACCGAATCATCTACCGACACAGCGCAAGACACGCAAAACGCGGCAACCGCAGTGTCCGAAAATCTCATCGAACATCCGCGTGGAGCGGAACCAGGCAAGCCGGGCCGCCGCGACGCCTTCTATTTCGAACAGAAAAACCGCCTTCCCGACGCGGCGGACGGTAAGGGGCGAGGCGGCGCACGATATGGTCGCACCGGCATTATTCACACCCCCCACGGCGATATTCACACTCCAGCGTTCGTGCCCGTGGCCACGCAGGCCGCGATGAAAGCCGTTCTGCCCGAAACCATGAAGGACCTCGGCGCGCAATGCCTGCTGTCCAACGCATTTCACCTGTATGAACGCCCCGGCGAGCAAGTGCTCGACGAAGCCGGCGGCCTTGCCAAATTCATGAACTGGAACGGTCCGACCTTCACCGATTCCGGCGGTTTCCAAGTGCTTTCGCTCGGCGCAGGCTTCAAGAAAACCCTCGCCATGGACGTGACCGGCATGAAATCAGACGACGTGATCGCCGAAGGCAAGGAGCGTCTCGCGTTCGTGGACGAGGACGGTGTAACGTTCAAATCGCCGCTCAACGGCTCACTGCACCGTTTTTCCGCCGAAATTTCAATGGGAATCCAGCATAAGATCGGCGCCGACATCATGTTCGCGTTCGACGAGCTGACCACACTGATGAACACGCGCGGCTACCAGGAGCGTTCCGTGGAACGCACCTACCGTTGGGCGCAGCGTTGCGTTGCCGAGCATAAGAGACTTACCGAAGAGCGCGTCGGCAAGCCGTATCAGGCGCTGTATGGCGTGGTACAGGGCGCGAATTATGAGGATTTGCGCAGGCATGCGGCCGAACAGATCGCTTCGTTGGATTTCGACGGCGTCGGTATTGGAGGTGCGATTGAAAAGCGCATTATCGGCGACACTTGCGCCTGGATTTGCGATGCGATGCCGGAAAGCCGACCGCGCCACGTGCTCGGCATCGCTGCAGTCGACGATATTTTCGCATGCGTCGAGAATGGTGGAGACACGTTCGATTGCGTCGCACCGGCGCGTTGCGGCCGAAATGGCGCGATTTTCACGCGCGGTGGACGTTACAACATCAAGCGCGCGCAATTCAAGCATGATTTTGGCCCACTTGAAGAGGGCTGCGATTGCTACACATGCACACATTATTCGCGCGCTTACGTGGATCATGCGTTGCGTGCCCGCGAATTCAACGGTTTCACATTGGCGACGATCCACAACGAGCATTTCTTCGTGAAGCTGCTGGACGATATTCGCGCGTCGATTGACGGCGGATATTTCGACGAATTCCGCGACGAAACCCTGGCCCGCTTCTACGCCAACGGTTCCCGCGGATGATGCATTTCACTTGGGCCTTCCACCCAAACGAATGCTGAGCCATACTTCCGCATTCCAAGGCGCCGACGAACAAACCCGTCGGCGCCTTTTCATGCATGGCGAGCCCGCACTCGCCGTCTCGTTCTCAGACTTGTCACCAGATGTGTCCGATTCTGGAGAATCGGACAACCACACCACATGTTTCATGCCCTACATGTCCGATTCGGGCGAAACGGACAACCACAATGCTTATCTCACGTTCTACTTGTCCGATTCTGGAGAAACGGACAAGTAAGCAACCTAAAAACACTCGCTGGATGTCCGAAACGCCAGAATCGGGCACACAGAGCGTCGCGCCGCTTGAATTTTCCTACGGAAAATGGCGGCGCGACACGCCGATTTGAGGTTGCACAGGTTTTGGTGTAGATTAGTCGATTGTCTGCGAGCGTGGCGGAATGGTAGACGCGCTGTCTTCAGGTGGCAGTGAGTGTATGCTCGTGGGGGTTCAACTCCCCCCGCTCGCACCATGGTGAAAGGTCGGAGCCGAAAGGTTCCGGCCTTTTCGTTTCCCAAGCGGCAGTAGAGCTCAGCGGCTCCCGACAACTCCAGTGACTGGAACAATCAGAACTCGTGTTCGTTTCGGTAATGGTTTCCCCATGTCTTCATCGCATCGATGATCGGGCGCAGGCTTTCGCCGACTTCAGTCAGCGAGTATTCGCCGTGGTCGTGAACGCGGTCGGCGCTTGGACCGAAGAGACTCTGCCGGCAATCCCGAACACTGCCAAGCATCTGGCCGACGTGCTCGCCGGCACCGACGTGCGCACCAATAAGTGTCCGTTTCTGGTGAATCGGACAACCAAGGTATGGGTTTGCGTTCTGGTTGTCCGATTCTGCAGAATCGGACAACTAAGGCGCGAAGGGAAGGCGGAACAGGGTAGGTCAGCGCACGAGGAAGACCATGATGATGATCATGGCGAAGCCGGTCAGGTCGGTGAAGGTGAACGTTTCGCCGGCCCATGCCACTGCGGTGATGGTGGCCATGACCGGTTCGCTGGTGCCGAGCATGGTGGCACGCACCGCGCCGACGCGCATCACGCCTGCCATGTAGAGCCAGAACGCGAGGAACGTGCCGCATACGATGGTGTAGAGCAGCAGGAGCACGCCTCGCGCGTCCAGTGCGGGAATGTTCGCCCACGGTTGCGCGAACGGGCATAATATGAGTCCGGACATGAGGAATGTGATGCCGTTGATGGTCATGTTGCCCCATTTGAGCATGAGCACGACCGGCAGGATGGACATGGCCGCGGTGCTCACCGCGTCAACCAGTCCCCATGCGAGCCCCTGCCATGGCAACGACAGCGAGGCGAAGTTGCCGCCGGTGGCGATGAGGAACGTGCCTGCGAACGCCAGGAGCACGCCGACCAATTCACGCTTGAGGGGCAGTCGTTTGCCGCGCAGGCATACCCAGGCGAGCACGAAGATCAGGTTGAGCGTCTGCAATACGGTGGCGGTTCCGGAGTTCGTCCAGTCGATGGTCATCAGGTAGGAGACCTGCACCAGAAGCACGCAGAGCAGTGTCGTGACCAGATATTTCGGATACGATTTGACGTCCTTGACCGCTCCGGCGAGTTTCTGCGGTGTGGTGATGGCCGATCCGACCAGGAAGATCAGGCTGGCGAATAGCGCGCGTACGCAGGAAAGCCAGATCGGATCCAGCTGGTAGTCACGCATCAGCAGTTTGGCCACGGTGCTGTTCATGCCCCACATGGCACCGCCCAGCAATGTCATGCCAGTGCCGATGAGCAGGCTTTTCGGCGTCTGTTCCAGCACATGTTCCGTTTTTTTCGTAGTTTTTTTCGCGGTTTTTTGCGATTCGGAAGTTTTCTGCGATTGCGACGCCTGTCCCGACGTTTGCTTTGCCACGGCCTGTCCTCGCTCTCTCCACGGCTTTCACGGCAAATTCACGGCGATTGTAACGCACACGGTACGCATATTAAACGTCAGTTATGCAAAACAGATTTATTCCGCCAAGCTTGCGTTCGGCGCTGACAAAAAATCGAGGATTTTGCCAAGATATGATCCGAGCACGGCATTCGGCATGGAGAAAATTTCGTGCAATGACTGGCTGTATCGCACTTTTTCGATGGAACCGCCGCCTTCTCGCACACGTTCGACGAAGTCATCTTGTGGTCCGTTGAGCACCCACACGTCGCGTCCGGCTTGGAATAGCAATACCGGAGCTTCGATAGCTCCACACATGTCAGGTTTGAGCACGGCTCGGGAAAGCGCCATCGCCTGGTTTGCCCAATCGAACGTGGCCGCGTTGGTCTGGCACGTCACGTCCGCCAAACGTTGCTTGTGGAACCAGCGGATGCGTGCCTCCGAGGCCCCGCGGTAGTCGTCGAGATTGAGGTTGCCGTCGAAATCGGTATGCCCGAACACACGCGATTTGCCGAAGCCAAGCCCGCAGATTACGCCGACCACAATGCGTGCGACCCACGTCGGCATGCCGACCACCGGCGCGATCATCGGCGCGGACAGCACCGCCTTGTCGAACAGCGACGGGTAACGTTCCAGCGCGGCCGCGCCGATGCCGCCGCCCATGGAATGGCAGTACAGGTACATTGGGCCACCATCCGCCGCCTCACGCCCCACAGTCTGTGCAAACGTGGCGAAATCGGCCACATATCGCCGCCAATCGTCAATCCATACCAAACTTGGATTGCTCATATCGTGCGCGGAATGGCCATGCCCGCGATGCTCGAACACGCACACCGAATAGCCGGCCAACAGAAAGTACCACACCATTTCGCTGTATTTGCGTCCGAATTCGGTGAATCCGTGCGAAATGACGATCGTGCCACGAAATACGCCCGAAGCGCCTTCCTCGCGCAACGCGTCGAATGTGCGCGCGTCGTAGCGGTAGTAATGCAACCGGCCGGGGCGCTCCAACTTGGGCAACGCCTTGCCTTCCCAATCGACGGTGGCCGGTTCCATCCAACCTTCCGTCATGCAAGCCTGCAGCGCAGGCAGCACCGTAGCGTCCATTTCGGCGTCATAGCGCGCCTCGTCGATGAGCGTGATAGTCATGGTTCCATCTTAGGCGAACGGCGCCAAGACGAAACTAAGCACAGGCATACGCGCTGTATAACGATGCGTCAGTGCATCAACGGCGTACCGGAACAACCGAATCGTCACCCCCGCGCGCCATCCTCGCATACTATGGAGGTATGAAGTTTGTTTCACTGCTGATGGTGGTAACGCTGTCTCTCACCGGCACACCAACGTATGCGTACGCGGCGGCAACTCCCGTTGACAACAACGGTGATATCTCCGCTGCCCAAGATTCCAACTGCCCAACATGGCTGCAATGGCTGTGCGGAAAAGGAAAATGATCGCATGATGTCCACGCGGGAAAAGCATCCCAAGATTCACCGCATCGCGCTGGTCGACAATGATCCGCGAGCGCTGGATTCGCTCAGTGCCGTCATTGCCAGCAAAGTGCCGACCGCGTATGTGGTGTGGACGGCGACTTCAGGCTGTGAGGCGATAGAACGTTGCCAGGACGCGAACGGCCATGTCAGTTTGTTGATTCTCGATATGTCGATGGAGGGATTGCAAGGCCCCGCCACGTGTCGTCGGTTGCGTTTGATGGGCCAGCGCATGCCGATTCTCGGTGCAACCAGTTTTTCCATCAATAGTTATCGGGACAAGCTGGTTGAGGCTGGTGCGCAAGGGTTGGTTGGTAAGGAGAATGCCGACCAGTTGGCGCAGATTATTATGCGTATGTGCAATGGCGAGGTGATGGAGGGATTTGAGCCGCCTGCGTTGGCCAATCTGCGTATCAGCAGGGAGGCTGAGACCACTCCCGCGCTTACCGTTCGTGAGGAGCAGATTATTTCCTTGTGCGCGGAGGGCATGCTTGACCGGGACATCGCCGAGCGTTTGGGGATTTCCGAAGCCACCATCCGCAAACATATGCAAAGTATTTTAAGAAAACTCAACTGCAAGACCTCGCGTCAGGCAGTGGCACTGTGGGTGAGGTCCAATGCGCTCTAAACCCGCAACTCAGTACATTGCGTGGCGCAACCGTATGCGCACGCAGCATCCGAACCTGTGGCATCCAATCCGTTTCGCCATTATGCTGATCGTGCTTGCATGGACCATATACGGCGTTTGCTACGAGCCTCCTACCGACATATTTGGCGTGATATGGGTTGCGATGCTGGTTACGGCGCTCGTACTGTCTCCGCTGTTTCTGAAAAGTACATCGGTGGCGATTCTCGTGATTGCCTCCATAGGCGATCTGTTTACTCCCTACGCGCATTTGGGAAATTCTCTTCCCACGCAGCTTTACGCCTATGGCATGCTCGCATACAGCACTAATGCCATTATCGTGGCAACGTTACTCATATATTACGTTGTTAACATTCTGCTGATTGACCCCCCTGACCCAAATACCAACCCCGTCGCCATGGTCAGCATGTATGCCATGGTGCTACTGCTTGGTCGGACGTTGAGTTGGAGCGAAAAAACAACGCAGAAAAGCTTCGAAGCGGCGCAGAACAAGAATCGTCTGCAGGAATTGGAAAGCCGCGCACGCATTGCCGATGCCATTCACGATGCGGTGACGGGCGATTTGTCAGCGGCGGCGTTTGTGGCGCAACGGCATATCGGTGGCAACTCTAGCGGCCCTGGCGTCGCTGCTGACCCTGCCAACGCAACCACAACTACGGCAACCACAACAGCCGATGCCGAAGACTGGCATCAAATCAACGAATATATTCTTTCCGCATTGACGAACGTGCATCGCGTCATCGACGAATTGAATATGGACGCCACCACTCTCCCCGGCGACGCCGACGGCGAAGCGTTGGCCAATCTGCTGCGAGCAACACTGGATGACGGCGATCGTCGCTTGCGCAAGCTTGGCTTCAATATCACGTCCATCCGGCACTGCGCGGGCGGCAAGCCGAGCGCATCGCAAGCAATCGCCGAACTTGCCAATAATCTGCTGCGCGAGATCTATGCGAATATCGCACGCCATGCCGCTCCGGGAAGCAAGGTCGATCTTTCGGTGATGCTCCGGCCGAATGCCATCGAAATCACGCAAATCAATCCCATGAAAGAGGACATGGCTGGAGCTGACGAGCGCGATGACGAACTACCGGGCGGCCACGGGCTCGCCTCGTTCAAGAAGCAGCTCGAATCGTATCAGGGCACGCTCACCACGTCTGCGCAGGACGGCAGTTGGACGTTGTTTGCGTACATTCCGGTGACCGTCATCGACGATTCGCCCGGTTTGCTTGAACAAGTGCAGGTTTGACCATAGCTGCGGATCAGGGTTGGGACGAGCCCGATCCACCGATTTCCGTCTTTTTCAAGCCCAGATTTTTTTTTGGGGGGGGGTACACAAATGTGGTACCCCCTCGCTTGCGAAGTCGTTTTCGCCTGTTTTATGTTGGCATTCGAGAAGGGAACGCGTTCGCCCACGACGTTCGGATGCTTGGCAGTCCGGGAGTCGCAGGGGAACGCGTTTTGTCTTCCTACGGCGCTTTGCAGCACTTTCGTTTGCGATGTTGCCGTTACCGTTACTGCACTGTCGTCACAGTGCCGTCACCCCAACGCTTCCGCAAGGAAATCGCGCTGCAGGATCAGCAGATTTTCGGCAACCGTCTCGTCGTTGGTCATGTGCGTGATGCCGGTCAGCGGCAGGAACGTGTGCTTACGTCCGGTTGCCATCAGCGCCTGGCTCAGGCGCAGGCTGTGCGCGATCGTCACATTGTCGTCGGCGAACCCGTGGATGAGCATGAGCGGGCGATCAAGCTGCGGCGCGTCGGCGATGATGCTGTTGCGTTCGTACACGGCCGAGTCAAGGCCGAGATAGCGTTCGGTGTAATGCGTGTCGTACAGCGTCCAGTCGGTCGGAGGCGCGCCCGCGCAGGCCGCGGCGAACGTTTCCGGCGCCTCCAACACGGCGAGCGCGGAGAGGAATCCGCCGTACGACCAGCCGATCATGGCGACGCGGCTGAGATCGGGTTGCGGAACGTTGGCTGCCGCATTCTCGCCAGCCAGCGCTTCCAACGCTTCCGGCAACGCGCGCACGGCGTCGATCTGGTCTTCGAGCGTTACGGATTTCATGGTTTCGTAGATGGCGCGGTCCCATTGCGGGCCGCGTCCGGTGGTGCCGCGTCCGTCGGTGGTGACCACGATGTAGCCTTGGTCGGCCCACCATTGCGCGTCCCAATAGAAGGATTGACTTTCGATGACCTGTTGGAAGCCGGGGCCTCCGTAGGGTTTCATGAGTACCGGCAGGATGGCTTCGTGCGCGTATTCACTATCGGATGAGGGCAGCACGATCGCCGTGTACAGCTCACGTTCGCCGAGTCGGGTGAAGTGCACGTTCGGCGTGAATCCGGGGGTTTCGGCATGGTTTTCGATTGGTGCGACCACCATTGACGCCATATCAGTACCATTTTCGTCGGTTGTGACGATGTTCATGCAATGCTGCATTTGCACGGTTGCGTCGTCCATGCCCCGTCCGGTCACCACGCAGCCGTTGCCGGCGCGAGACATGCTCCACTGGCCCGGCGTGTAGGTGAGCGGCCCCCATGTGCCGTCAAATCGGATCGACACCACGTCAAAGCTGCGGGCGTCATGGTCGGCGGCATTCGACTGCCAGAGGAACGGCAGGTCGCGTTCAGGCAGGATTTCAGGGGTGCGCTGCACCACGCACAGCACGTCGTCGTCGGTCACGTCGAGCACTTCGCGCACCTGCAGTCCGGCCGGAGTGAAGGGCGTACCATCAACGGTGAGTCGGTTCGTATCGACGTCCATGTCGTTCATCGCGCAGATCAAGCGTCCATCCGGAGTGAATGCAGGGGTGCCGTGGATGAGGTCGAGCCAGTAGTCGTTGCCGTGTTCCTCAAGCACGCGCGTGGTGCCGGGGCGTTCGCCTTCCGCGTATTCGGGAATGGCGATGGAGAAGGTTTCGACCTCGTCGCCATTGTCGTCGGTGAAGCCGTTTTCCGCGTCACGCATGGTGGCGATCGGCTCGCCTACATGGATGGCGAGCACCTGATCGTGCTGCTGGAGGCGGTCTTGCACAAGGACGATCGGATCGTGGCCTTCACGCCAGCTTACGGCGGCCAGATATTCGTAGGATTCATGGTCCCACTGCACTTCGTTGGCGATTGCCCCGTAGCAGCAGTTGTCGCTGTCGTAGCCGAGTTCCAGCAGGGTCAGCCGCACGTCGGCATTGGCGGTCAACGCTTGCGGATAGCGGTTGGCTTGCGCCGGATTGGTTGGATTCGCGGGGTCCGACAGATGCCAGATCGGTTCGGGGGATTCGTCGTAGGTTTCGAAGAGCACGTATTTGGAGTCGGGTGACCACCAGAAGCCGTCGTAGCGGTCCATTTCTTCGCCTGCGGCGAATTCCGCCAATCCGATTTTCCATTCGCCGTTCTGCGGTGCCGAGGCGACCACCGAAATCGCGTCGCCGGTTTCTTCATCGTTGGCGAGATCCACGTCCACCAGATACGTGCCGGTGGTGTACATGATGTGCCGTCCGTCGGGACTGATGCGCGGGTTCAGCACCGGTTTGAGTTCATCTTCCTCTATCGTGATGGCTCGCGTCGCGCCCGCCGTAAGGTCGGTGAGGAAAAGCTGCCCGTTGATGGTGAAGGTCACGCGGTTGCCGGCACCGTCGACGCAATACGAGACGATGCCGGATCCGCCTTCGCGCGCACGTTCGCGTCGCGCCTTCTCTTCCGCCGGAACGTCCTCCGCGTCGGCGTCGGCAAGCAATACGCGCGGATCGGCGAGCGGAATCTCACCGATGTTGCCGTCTTCGTCGATCACGCTCATCCACAGCGAGGTGACGGTGTCTTCCGGACCGTCGGAACGCAGGAACAGCGCGCGGGAGCCGTCTGCAATCACGCGCGCCGAACGCGGAGCGCCGCAGGAAAATCGCAAGGTACGTGCTTTTTTACGGGGGAACTGTCGAATCGCATCTGTCATGCTCCCAACCTAGCACCATCCCAATTCCACCTTCCGTGAATTCGTGCATCGTGGAAATCGGGGGCGAAGGTAGTCATATTCGCGGATAAATACCCCCTAAATGATGCTGGGGCTGGATTTATGCATGAAATTTTTGCAATTAAAGGACTTACGAATTGGCGCTCGGCGCTCTACCGCGTAGGATGGGTGAGGATAGAAAGGGACAAGCATGAGTGTTCTCGACCGATTTGAGAAAAGCGTGGAAGGCGCCGTCAACGGGGTTTTCGCCAAGTTCGGGTCCAAGGACCTGCAGCCCGTCGACCTTTCCAGCGCTCTGGAACGTGAGATTGACAAAGAGGCCATGCCCGTCACGCGAGACCGTACCGTGGCGCCGAATGAGTACCGTTTCAAGCTGAGCACGCCGGATTTCAACAATATCGTCGAATGGGGCGCGGAAGCGTTGGCCAATGAGCTGGCCGACAACCTCACCCAGTACGCGAAGGACCAGCATTACGCGTTCGTCGGTCCGGTCGTGGTGATCTTCGAAGAGGACCTTGACCTCACCAAGAGCAATTTCAAGCTGACGAGCGAATCCGTGCAAGGCAATACCGTGCCCGTCACCACCGACGCGCAGACCGAAGACTGCCCGATGCTGGAAATCGGCGAGCACCAGTATCTGCTCACGGAAAGCAAGACCATCATCGGCCGCGGATCCGACTGCGATATCGTGATCGACGATCCGGGCATCTCCCGCCGCCACATGCAGATCGACATCACCGACAACGGCAACACCGTCATCGCACGCGATCTGGGCTCCACCAACGGCATGTATGTCGAAGGCCATCATGTCGAGGCGGCCACGTTGCTCGACGGCAACACGATCACCATCGGCCGCACCCGAATCCTGTATTGGGCCTCTTCGCAGGATCAGGAGTAACCAACCCCAACCTCGGGAGTTGCCTCTATGCTCACTGAACTTACTTTCGCGATCCTTAAGTACGGCTTCCTCGTACTGCTCTGGATCTTCGTGGCCTGTACGGTGCGTTCGCTGTACAGGGATGTGGAAACGCTCAGCCCGCGCAAGTCGCGGGCTCATCGCCGTAAGGAGCGTCGTGCGCGCAAGGCCGTCGAAGCGCCCGCGCCCGTGGCCGCCCCGGCACCAGTCGTCAGCGCCACATCAAGCGCCAAACCCACCTTGCTGGTCATCATCGATGGCCCCCTTGCCGGCAGTTCCGTCCCTTTGTCCGGCAACACCATCACGCTTGGCCGTTCCGCTTCGAACACCGTGGTTCTGGACGACGAATTCGTCTCGTCCCACCATGCGCGCGTCTATACGGATCCCGCCACCGGCAAGTGGGCCATCGAAGATCTGGGTTCCACCAACGGCACTGTGGTCAACCAGCAGCGTCTGAACGCTCCGATGATTCTCGGATCGCGCGTTCCCGTACGCATTGGCGCAACCACCTTTGAATTGAGGTGACCCGTTTGCCGACTTCTCCCGCTTCACAACCGCTGTTCATGTATTCCACCGTCGTTTCCGACGTGGGTACCGTACGTTCCAACAACCAGGATTCCGCGTTCGCCGGCGAGCATCTGATCGCCATCTGCGATGGCATGGGAGGCCATGCGGGAGGCGACACCGCCTCCACCATCGCCATCCGTTCATTGGCGCATATCGAGCAAGACAACGTGCAGGGCGATGTCCAGATTATCGCCCACATGATGGAAACCTCGGTTATGGCCGCGCATGACGCGATCGTTGGCAAAGCGAAGCGCGAACGTCGTCTCGCGGGCATGGGCACCACCGTCACGTCGGTCGCATTGGTGGCCGGATATTGGGTTTTGGCGCATATCGGCGATTCCCGCGCATATCTGCTGCATGACGGCCGTCTGATCCGCATGACGTCCGACCACAGCTACGTGCAGCATCTGATCGACACCGGCCGCATCAGCGAGGCCGAGGCGCGCAACCATCCGCAGCGCAACGTCGTGATGCGCGTTCTGGGTGATTTCGATATCGATTCGAGTCCGGACATCGCCATACGCAAGGCACATCCGGCCGACCGCTGGCTGCTCTGCTCCGACGGTTTGTGCGGCGTGCTTGAGGATTCCACATTGCAGGAGGTGCTGTCCGCTTGCTCCGATCAGGAGGAGTGCGCGCAACAGCTGGTTTCGATGGCGCTTCGTGCCGGCAGCACCGACAACGTCACCGCGGTCATCGCCGACGCGACGCTCGCCCTTGACGCGGACGCGTTCGACCTGCCGCATCAGACGCCGTTGGTTGGCGGCGCGGCCAGCGCAAGCCTTGAACCGATCGCCGACATCATCAACGAGCCGGTCGCATCCGCTCCCGCACTGCGCGAGGGCAAGAAGTCGCCGGCCGCCCGTGCCGCCGCACTGCGCAACGGCAAGAATCCCAACGAGGACGACAATCCTCCGGAACAGCGCGTGGCGCAACCGTCCACAGTACGCGAGGAGAACGGCGACCGCACCAATCCCGACACCGGTGAAATCCCCGTCGTGCAGAAGGACGACGGCCGCATTTCCGCCGATCCGAACGATCCGGAAGTCGCCAAAGCCATCCGCAACGAGCATATCGAGCAGCGCAAAACGAAGCGCACGCGCACCCGACGCAACCGTGTGATCGCCATCATCGTCACCATCGTGGTACTGCTGGGACTGGCGGGCGGCGCGTTCGCAACCTACCGTTGGAGCCAAACCAAGTACTACATCGGCGACTACAACGGCGAAGTGGCGATTTTCCAAGGCGTGCCGACAAGCCTGTTCGGCTTCCAGCTGTCGCACGCCGTCACCGACACCCATATGAAGACGAGCGAACTGCCGCCAAGCTGGCAGGAACAGCTTGCGCAGGGCATTTCCTTCGACACGTACGGCGAGGCGAAAACGCATACGCGACTGATCAAAAAGCAGCTGAAGCAACAGCAGGACGAAGCCGCGCAGAAGGAACAAGACAAGGCAAACGGCGAATCCGACAACAAATCCTCTGGTACGACTTCCGACAAGTCGTCGGGCAAATCAGACAAATCGGACGACGCTTCGGCAAACAAGTCAGGCGGTGACCAGTCATGATGGCAACCCGTCTGAAGCAATTCGGCCTGCTGCTGTTCAGCATGCTGATTTGCGGCGTCGCGTTCTTCCAGATGTTCGAACGCACCACCGGCGGTTTTCCGCAGAATTATTTGTGGATGCTCGCTTTTGTCGGCGCATTGTTCCTGACTTCCTGGGGATTGCCGCTGCGTTTCCAGCCGTATGCCAACCAGGCGATCATGTGTTGTGTGATGGTGCTGACTGGCACCGGCATCATGATGATCGCCCGCATCGACCAGGATTCGAACACGTCCGTCGCGTTCAAACAGTTGCTTTGGCTGTCGATAGCGCTGGTTTTGGCGAATCTGCTGGTGATCTTCATGAAGGATTACCGTGTGCTGAGGCGGTTCTCGTACGTCAGCATGGTGATCGGTTTGGTGTTGCTGCTGTCACCGATGCTTCCGGTGATCGGTTCCGAACAGTATGGCGCGCGCATTTGGGTGAAGATTCCCGGTTTGGGATCGTTCCAGCCAAGCGAGTTCGCGAAGCTGTTCCTCGCGTTTTTCTTCGCCTCCTACCTGTATGACCACCGCGACCAGCTGGCGGTCGGTGGCAAGAAGGTGCTGGGCCTGCAGCTGCCGCGCATCAAGGATCTTGGGCCTATCATCGTGGTGTGGATCGTGTCGATGGGCGTGCTGGTCGTGCAGCATGATTTGGGCACGTCGTTGATGTTCTTCGCCATGTTCGTGTCCATGTTGTACGTGGCCACGGGGCGCACCAGTTGGATTGTGATTGGTTTCATCGCGTTCGCCGTGGGCGCGTTCGCCGCGGCCAATATTTTCAGCCATGTCGGCGCGCGCGTCGACGCCTGGCTGCACCCGTTCGACTCGGCGCAGTACAACAAGGAGTACGGCGGATCCTACCAGCTCGTCACGGGTATTTTCGGCCTGGCATCAGGCGGCTTGATGGGCACCGGCCTTGGGCAAGGTCACCCGTCGCTCACTCCGATCGCCAACTCCGACTACATCTACGCGGCACTTGGCGAAGAGCTGGGCCTCACCGGTCTGATGGCCATTCTGATGCTCTATCTGCTCATCATCGCCGCCGGGATGATCACTGCGATGAAAATCAAGGATGGGTTCGGCAAGCTTCTCGCATCGGGCCTCGTGTTCACCATGGCCTTCCAGGTGTTCACCGTGGTGGGAGGCATCACGTTAGTCATCCCACTTACGGGTTTGACTCTTCCGTACATGGCCGCCGGTGGATCCTCACTCATAGCGAATTACATGTTGGCAGCACTCCTAGTGGTGATTTCCAACTCGGCGAACAAACCCGAATCCGATATCGATAGCGACACGTTCCAATATGAGGCGATGCAGGCGCTGCGCGCCCGCAAGCAGAGCCGCGCCCGCAGAAGCGTGGCCTCCGCGCAGGCCACTGAAATCATCTCCACGGAAACGCCGGTTTCAGGCACGCCAGTCGTACCACCCGCTCCCCCATCGGGCACTCCGAACGTATCGGACAGCATGTCAGAGGGGAGCCAAGCATGAATAAGTCACTCCGCCAACTCTTCACCATCGTGGTGGCGCTGTTCGTCATCCTGGGCATGTCCACCACCATCATCACGGCGATTCGCGCGAACCAGCTCAACAACGACCCGCGCAACACCCGCGCCCTCTACCACGAGTATGGCGCTCCGCGCGGTGCGATCCTCGCTTCGGACGGCTCCGTCATCGCCAAATCCGACCCTTCGAACGACGCGTTCTCCTACCAGCGTTCCTATACCGCCGGCGAACTGTACGCGCCGGTCACCGGCTTCTTCTCGATCAGCCAACGCGGCTGGAACGGTATCGAAGCGTCGCGTAGCTCGCTGCTGTCGGGCCAATCCGACCAGCTGGTATGGCAGCGGTTCAAATCGCTGTTCACCGGCCAGGAAAACAAGGGCGCGACCATCGAAACGTCCATTGATCCGAAAATCCAGCAGGCCGCCTACAACGGTCTTGCCAACAATGACGGCGCGGCCGTGGCCATCGAAGTGAAAACCGGTCGTATTCTCGCCATGGCAAGCACGCCAAGCTACGACCCGAACCAGCTGGCGAGCCACGACACGTCCGAAGCGAACGGCAATTATTCCACGCTTTCGCAAGACGAGTCGAATCCGATGCTCAACCGTGCCACCTCGCAGCTGTATCCTCCGGGATCCACGTTCAAAACGGTGGTGGCGGCGGCCGCGCTGGAAACTGGCGAATACCAGACCGACACCGAGATTCCGGCCGGATCGAGCTACACGCTTCCGGGCACGGTCACACAGTTGACGAACGCGGTGTCGCAGGCCGACGGTTCGGACGGCAAGATCACGTTGGAAGACGCGATGGCGTATTCGTCGAACACCGCGTTCGCCCAGCTGGGCGTGGCTTTGGGCGATGACAAGGTGTCGTCCATGGCCAAGAAGCTTGGTTTCGACAGTCCGATCACGGTTGACGGATCCGATTCCACGGGCACGCCGTGGATGAGCGTGGCGTCGAAGTTCCCGACCGACACGACCGACGACAAGCTCGCTTTGGCGTCCATCGGCCAAGGAGACACCGTGGTGACTCCGCTGCAGAACGCGCTGGTGGCGGCCGCCGTGGTGAACGGGGGTAAGGTCATGCAGCCGACGCTGGTGGATCGCGTGCGTTCCTCCGACCTGTCTGTTATTTCGCAGACCAAGCCGCAGGTGATGAGCCGCGCGTTCAGTTCGGGCACCGCCAACAAGCTCACGCAGATGATGGAGGCGGTGGTCACCAAGGAGAACCCGAATCTGGCCATCGACGGCGTGCAGGTGGCTGCGAAAACCGGCACCGCGCAGATCGGTGACGGCAATACATCCATCGACGGCTGGGTGGTCGGCTTCGCCCCGGCGGACGATCCGAAGATCGCAGTTGCCGTGGTGGTGCACAATGTGGATTTGTATGGCTCGTTCGCGGCGGGTCCGATTATGAAGGCGATGATGCAGGAGGCGCTGGCAGAGTGAAACTGATTGAAGGACAGCTCATCCACCGACGCTACAGGTTGGATGCCCGTCTGGCCCAGGGTGGCATGGGCGAAGTGTGGAAAGGCTATGATATCCAGTTGGGTCGTCCCGTGGCCATTAAGGCGTTGCGCGGCGACTTGGGCGTCACGCAGGAGGCCAAGCTGCTTCGCCTGCGTGCGGAAGCGCATAATTCCGCCAATCTTGCACACCCGAATATCGCTGCGTTGTTCGAATATTACGAACATGACGGCATCGGCTTCCTCGTTATGGAGTACGTGCCCAGCAAGTCGCTGGCCGACCTGTTCCACGAGCAGAACGGCCCGATGGAACCGACCCGTCTGCTGCCGATTCTCATCCAGACCGCGCGTGGCCTGTTCGTCGCGCATTCGCATGGCGTGATCCACCGCGACGTGAAGCCTGCGAACATCATGGTGTCCGATTCCGGCGAGGTGAAAATCACCGATTTCGGCGTCTCCTACTCCACCAATCAGGAGCAGATCACGCAGGACGGCATGGTGGTGGGCACCGCGCAGTACATTTCCCCGGAGCAGGCGCAGGGCCAGCATGCCACGCCTCAATCCGATATCTATTCGCTTGGCATCGTCGCCTACGAGGGCCTGTGCGGGCATCGTCCGTTCACGGGTGCCACGCCGGTCGACATCGCCGCAGCACATGTCAACAATCCGGTTCCGCCGCTGCCAGACTCCGTCGACGTGCAGCTGCGTGAATTCGTCATGTCGATGCTGTCCAAAGACCCGCTTGACCGTCCGAAGGACGCGTTGACGGTGTCGCGCACGTTGTCCCGCATCGAACGCCGTCTGCTCGACCAGCAGACACAATTGGCTGACACGATGGTGGTACCTACAGGCGGAAGGCTTCCGCGACGCGTGGTCAGCAGACCTCATATCTCCTTGAGCACTGATGGGAAGGAACAGGGATGAACATCAACATGCCTACCTCTTTGGCTGGTGGACGTTACCAGCTCGGCCAACTGGTCGGCCGTGGCGGCATGGCCGAAGTGCACGTGGCGCTCGATACGCGCCTTGGGCGTACCGTCGCGGTCAAGATCATGCGCGCCGACTTCGCCAACGACAAGATCTTCCTTGAGCGTTTCCGTCGCGAAGCCCATTCCGTGGCGCAGATGAACAATCCGAATATCGTGAACATCTACGATTCGGGCGAAGAGGTCGTCGCCACGGAAACCGGCCAGACCGAACATCTGCCGTATCTGGTGATGGAATATGTCAAGGGCCAGACCTTGCGCGACATTCTCAAAGTGAATGGCGCTCTGAGCCAGCGCGACGCCGAACAGGTGATGATGGGCGTGCTCAACGCGCTTGAGTATTCGCATCGCATGGGCATCATTCACCGCGACATCAAGCCCGGCAACATCATGATTTCCGAGCAGGGCGTGGTCAAGGTCATGGACTTCGGCATCGCCCGCGCGCTCGACGATTCCGCCGCCACGATGACGCAGTCGCAGGGTGTGGTCGGCACCGCGCAATACCTGTCTCCCGAGCAGGCGCGCGGCGAAAGCGTCGACATGCGTTCCGACCTGTATTCCGCAGGCTGCGTGCTGTATGAAATGCTTACCGGAAGGCCGCCGTTTACCGGCGATTCCGCGGTTGCGATCGCCTACCAGCATGTTTCGGAGGTCGCCACTCCCCCAAGTTCGGTCGTTCCCGGCTTGCCGAAGATGTGGGATTCGATTTGCGCGAAGGCGATGGCGAAGGATCGTCAGAACCGTTACGCCACGGCTTCCGAGTTCAAGAACGATTTGCTGACGTTCATGAACGGCGGCGTGCCGATGGCGGCCGCGTTCAATCCGTTGACCGATCTGACCAATATGAAGGCACGCAAGCAGGCCGAAATGGACGCGAACACCGTGGCCATGACTCCTGCCGGTGAAACCGCCGCGACGCAGGCGTTCAATCCCGTTACGGGCCAGTTCGAGGCCGTGCCAAACCCGCAGAACGGCATTTCCACGAAAACCCGTGCGGAACAGCGTGCGGAGGCCGCGAAGGCACGCAAGAAGAAGCAGATCATCATCGGCTCCGTCGTGGGCGGTCTGGTGGCTCTGCTGGTCATTCTGGGTGTGTTCTTCATGCTGAACAAGAGCGACTCCACCGCCGACATGGTGGAAGTTCCTGATTTCACCGCCACGGCGAATATTTCCGAGGCGCGCGTCGAAGAGCAGCTCGCGGCCAAGGGTCTGAAGCTCGATGCCCGAGAGGATTCCGATTCGAGCGAACCGAAGGGCACCATCACCAAGCAGAATCCAAAGGGCGGCAAGAAGGTAGCCAAGGGCTCCACGGTTTCCGTATGGTTCTCCACCGGCCCGCAGTCGGTCGCGGTGCCGGATGTGTCGAACAAGAGCCAGGACGATGCGAAATCCATTCTTGAGGCCGCCGGCTTCAAGGTGGGTAACGTGCGCACGGTCGACAATGCCTCCATCGAAAAAGACAAGGTGGTAAGCACGGATCCTGCCGCCAATTCGAAGCAGACCAAGGGCACGATCATCACGCTGTACATTTCGTCCGGCATGACCAAGATTCCCGACAATCTGATCGGACAGCCGAAAGACACGGTTATCGAGCAGCTGAAGCAGGCCGGTCTGACGCAGATCACCATCGAAAGCGAATATTCCGATTCCATCGCTTCCGGCGCTGTGACCCGCGTCGATCCGGGTGTCGGAAGCACGGTCGAGGCCGGTACCGCGGTCACGATTTGGGTGTCTACCGGCAAGCAGCAGGTCAGCGTACCCAACGTGGTCGGCAGGAGCTATGCGGAGGCCAAGAGCCTGCTGGAAAGCTACGGCTTCCAGGTCACGGTTTCCGGTCCGGAGGATGGCACCGTCACGGGCATGTCTCCAACCGCCGGCACCCAGTCCGACAGCGGAGCCACGGTCACGTTGACCACCAAATCCTCCAGCACCAACAATGAAGGCAACCCCGGAGGTAACACCGACGGAAATAACAACGGCGGCAACACCGGCGGAAGCACCAGTGGAGGCACCACTAACTGATCGATCACCACAACCGCGATAACCGCCATAATTCACGATGAAGGCCCGACTGGAAATCCCCAGCCGGGCCTTCATCATTGCGATTGCGTTTTACGAAACTCACGTTTTCACGCCTTCAGGCCGCGACCTTCGGCTGCAATCCCTTGGAACGTTCCACGGCGTTCTCCTGGCCGCACACCTTCAGCCAGTTCGCAAGCAGACGGTAGCCGTCCTGCGTCATCACGGATTCGGGGTGGAACTGCACCGCATACATCGGCTTGCTGCAGTGCTTGATGCCCTGCACGATGTGGTCGCCCTGCGTCCACGCGGTCACCACCAGTTCTTCCGGCACGGAATCGGGCTCCACGGCCAGCGAATGGTAGCGGGTGGCGGTCATCGGATTGGCGACGCCTTCGAAGATCTCGTCGTCGATATGCTCCACCAAGCTGGTTTTGCCGTGCATGATGGTCGGCGCGTGGCTTACGGTCGCGCCGAACACTTCGGCCAGCGCCTGCATGCCGAGGCACACGCCGAACATGGGCTTGGACTGCTCCGCGCACAGGCGAATCATGCCTTCGCTGGCACCGGAATCGGCCGGAGCGCCCGGGCCGGGAGAAATAAGCACGCCGTCGTATTCGTCGATCACACCGGCTTCGCCCGGATCGATCGCATCGTTGCGCACCACCGTCACCGCGGCACCCAACGTCTTCAAATAGCCGACAATCGTGTAAACGAACGAATCGTAGTTGTCCACGACCAAAATGCGTGCGGAATCGGTCATCATGCTCCTATCAACGTCGGAATGTCGGCGTTCGAATGCTTCGAATACTTACGTTGCGCGAATATTTGCGTTTGCATAGCAGTGTACGTGCGCAACATGTCGTGACGCGGCGCGCGTCTCACGCAGCAATCGTGATAATCGCAGCAATCGTGATAATCGCAGATCGCAGCAATCGCTTTCACGTCTGCCAGCAAAACTGCCAGCAGACCGCCGGAAGGCACCTGAATACAGCTTTATATGGCCGTGTAATTCGACATTTCCTGCAATGCCGGAATATTCGTCGCAGCCCACGGGAACAGCCATTCAAAGCACGATGCGGCCGCCGCGAAAATCAGCAACGCCATGAGCACAAGTCGAATCGGAAGCACACCCGGCTGCAATCGCATCAATCCGCCGTACAAGCTGAATTCCGGCTTTTCGCGGCGTCCTGCGCGCACGTCGGCGAGATACGGCCAACGCCATGCCACCAGCGCGGAAAGGAAGATGATCGCATATGCGGCGAGCGCGCCGAGAATCCACGGTTTGAGTGAGCTGACGGATGCGACGATCGACGATTTTTCGTTGTTGACGAATTTGACTTTGCCGTTGGAGTCGGTGGAGGCGAGCTCCTGGGGGATGCCGTCGGACACCTTCGCCCAGTATGAGAATTCCGCGTAGCTGATCCAGCGGTGTGTCGGCGTGGAGTATTTCGGTTCGCATGTGGTCATGGTCAGCATGCGTTTGGTTGGCGTCGCGCCGGGGTTTTCGGGGTTGGCGGCGACCACTTCGATGTCGGTCGGCAGCACGATTTTGTAGCTGGTGTAGTGGTAGACGTACCAGTAATCCTGCGTGCGCACGATGATCGGGTCGCCTTCCTGCAGTTTGTCGACGTCGCCGAGTGGCTGTCCGTAGCCGTTGCGGTGCCCTGCGAAGGCGAAATTGCCGACTTGGCCAGGCATTCGCGAATCCTTGTAGTGGCCGAGTCCGTGCTTGTTGAGTTCGGTGAGGGAGGTGCCTTCAACGAGGTTGCGCTGCCATTGGCTGCCGAATCGCGGAATGTAGACCTGGGCGATGAGCTCGCCTTCCTGTGCGCTTTGCGGTTGCGTTGGCGGGTCGTCTTCCTGCGCTTGCGCAATGGTGACGCTGTCGGATTGGCCGGGGTCGGACCATGATACGGATTGGCGTGTTTCGATTTGGTTGTGTTCGGCCTGCACGCCCGTCCACCACATTTGCCATGCGATGTAGAGCGCGCAGACGGCCGCCGCGGTCAGCATGAGTTCGGCGAGGATGCCAAGTATCGTCCAGATCACGCTTTTGCGACGCTGTTTTGGTGCCACGTGCTTCATCGGTTACTTCCCCTCTTGCGATTCCTGCGTTTCGTCCGTTTGCTGCGATCCGTCTGTTTCGTTGTTCATCGCCTGCGCGTATTGCAGCGGCTGTTGCAATGCGTCGGTCGCGTCGAAATGGAGTTTTTCTTTTTCGTCGACCTGCCATCCCAAGCCGAACGCGCTGACGTACTGCCGGTATATGGTCACTTCCTGCGAATTGTCGAGCGCCTTTTTCATTGTCTCGACCGGGCCGATCGCGGAAATGGTGAATGGCGGCGAATACTTTTTGCCCTGCAAAAGCAGCACGTTGCCGGAACAGCGCACTGCGGAATTGAACAGCACACGCTGGTCCATGATCATCATGGATTCCGCGCCGCCCGCCCAAAGCGCGTTCACCACGGCTTCGACGTCTTGCTGGTGCACCACGTAATCGTTGATGTTGGAGGTGGAGCCGCTGGAATCGACCATGTTTTCCCAGAGTGGCGAATCGTCGAGCGTCACCACGAGTCCGGGGCCTTCCACCGCGGGCAGCATGGTGCCGTTGCCGGCGCTTTCGCTGTCTTGCTGGTCGGCGTCGTCCTGGCTGTTCAGGGTTTTGCTCAGATCGTTCACGCGGGAGCTGAGCGCGTCGACTTCCGTCTGCAGGGAGTTGACTTTTTTCACGCGTTGTTCCACGAGTTCGGCGGTGTCGTTGGTCACCACGACGGAACGGTTCACGCGCAGGTTCGTGGCGAGCAGGAATCCGGAGAACATGAGCACAAGGAATGCCGCCACTCCGGCCGCTTTCGACCGTTTCGCGGTGTGCTTGCCGGTGTGCTTCGCCATGCGGACCTTCCTGATTCCCATTAAGCATTTGCTCTGATTATGAACAGTTTTGCGCTGTGAGTTCGCCGCTTTCGAGTCTACCCACTATTATGACTTTTAGCCTATTAAAGGAGACTATGCTGATGGCTGACGAAGAGCTGCACGAAACCACCGCGGACGATCAGAACGATCTGCAGTCCACGGACGACACCGCTGCCGTTGAAGAGAGCAACGAAACCGTTCAGGATGCCGCTGAGGAAACCACCGTCGATTCCACTTCTGACGAATCCGCTGATTCCGACGACGATGACGATCACGACATTCCGATGGATCGCGTCGAAGCGGTGCTGAACGCTACCGCCGATAAGGACTCCCTGAGCCCGCAGATGCAGCGCATGATGAACCGTCAGGCGGAGAACACCCGCCGCGTGGAGGAAACCATCAAGGGCACCAAGTCCAATCCACGCTGGTTCGTGCCACTGTTCTGCGCACTGATGATCATCGGTCTGATCTGGGCGGTCGTCTACTACCTGACTTCCGACTACCCGATTCCGAACATCGGCGCGTGGAATCTGGCCATCGCATTCGCGATCATCATGATCGGATTCATCATGACCATGTGGTGGCGCTAAAGCGTAGTTTCGCCTTTCCTGCGATTTGAGGGCGTCTGTACAGCGTGCGGTCAGACGCCCTTTTCACATGCCCTTTTACGATTATCTCGCAATCTTTTCGTAGGTTTTCTTCGTAGATTTCACGCTCTTTCGCAAACGTACGCGGTCTTTCGCGACCGCCTTGCCAATCCCGGTTCGCCTGTTTCTTTTTTCGATTCCGGTTTGTTTTTCAGATTTTCGACGTGCGCAGCAGCACATGATCGCAGCCTTGCATGGTAGTGCCGAACAGATAGACCGGACCACCGTCGGCAAGCTTCAATTTCTTGCGTAGCTGCGGTGCGGTAAGCGGGAAGTTACGTACCGCGATATTGGCCTGTTTCGTGCCATTCAGCAGTCGTTTTATATCCTTTTTATTCATGCCGCCGATCGCTTCAATCGCGAATCCTCTGCCGGGAAAATCGGCAACCGGCGTTGCCGACACGAAAAGGTGACTGCTTGGACCGACCTGCGTCACACCGAATCGTTCCTCCACCAGATCGAAGCAACCGGCCTTCATAATCGACGCATTCGGCTCATACAAGTAGTTTTTCGCCTCCGGCAGCGGTTTGTCGCCAATGCGCAGGCCCTGCGTATATGCGGCGGAATCATAGTCGATCCGCTGATTGTCGTTCACGCAGAACACGCGCGGCGCGGATGGTTCCTCATGCACCTGCTGACCCAATACCAGCAACAGTTCCTTGCATTCGTTGCCGGTGGCCACGATATGCACTTCGCGTACGGCCCCGTCGAAATCGGCGACCGCCTTGCGCCAATCCAACATCGGCGAAAGCTTGACCAGCGTGTACTGCGATTTGACGAGCAACAGGTCACGCAATTCGAACACGTTCGGCGTGCAATCCTCGATCGCGTAAGTGCGCGATCCATGCTCGTCGCGGCGGGCCGGATCAAGGTAGATGAAGTCCACCGGACCCATCTGCCTGAGGTATTCCACGCCGTCGCCGCAAACGATGCGCGCTTGGTCGAGTCCCAGTGCGGCCATATTGTGTTCGGCCAGATCGCACAGATGCCGCTGCCGTTCCACATAAGTGGCCTGACTGAATCCGCGCGCCAGATACGAAAAGTCCACGCCGAATCCGCCCGTCAGATCCACCATCGAACTTCTCGCCACCAATGTGTCCGATTCTGGAGAATCGGACATCCACGCGCCCATTTTCATCTCTTGCGTGTCCGATTCTGGAGAATCGGACAACTGGAACGCACTTTTTGCCGTTTGCATGACCGATTCGGCAGAATCGGACAACTGTGGCTCACTTTTCGTGGTTTGGTTGTCCGATTCTCCAGAATCGGACACTCTGGCGCGCACGGTTGCGGCCGGCGCAAGCAGTGTTTGTGCGATTTCTGACTTGTATTGGGCTGTGAACTGCGATGAGCACTGTTCCATGGAAATGTGCGGAGGGTATACGATTCCCTCGCAGGAGGCCCATTGTGGCAGTTTTTTGCGTGCGATCTGCCATCCGGCAATCTGGTCGAGCGCCGACGGCAGGTCGAGCCTTTCCACACGTTTGGCCTTCAACGCCAGTTCGCGCACGTCCTCGTTGCGATGCATCGCCACGAATTCGCGCGTCTCGTCATTCATGATTGTCATTGGTGACGTACCTGATTTCGTTGTGTTGATTCGTCGTCATTCTGGGGATTTTCTGGTTTCACACGATGTGGATAAGTTGTGGATTATTGTGGACGAATGTGGATAGCGTCTATATCTTGTAGGCAGTTTTATGAACGTCCACAATATATAGGATGGTGTTTTTCCCCATTTTTCCACTATGCACAGTCGGGTTATCCACATTTTCCACCGTTGAAAAGCCGGGGAATCCACCGTTTTGTGAATATCCTTGTGGATAATGCACCGAGTTATCCCCGACTTACCCACAGTTCAACCCTCACTTATCCACATACTTATCCACATTTGTGGATAAGTATGTGTCTGCAGTTCCCTAAATCTGTTTTTCTCCTTCCTGCCAACTAGAAGAACATGCCAAGAAGGGGGTTTGCGCGAAGTGGATTGCTCATATTGCATACGACGACAATCACAATAATCACGGCCAACATGATTACGCCGTACATCAGCGTGCGCTGCTGCAGACTTTTGCCGCGCAACGCGTGCAGACCGGAAACCAGCAGCCAGGCGAACGCACCTCCGACGATGAATCCGCCGACATGCGCCTGCCATGCGATGTTCGGCGTGATGATTGGCATCAGGAAGTTGATGAGCATCCAGATCAGCATGGATCGAATGTCGATGCCAATGCGCTGGTATACCACCAGAATTGCCGCGAACAGGCCGAATAGCGCGCCGGAAGCGCCGTATGCGGATGTCAGCCAACCGTCTTGCGAGAACAGTGCCCAGACCATCATGCCGGCGCTTCCGCCGAGTCCTGACAGCACGTATAACGCGAGATATGGCAGATGCCCCATCATGCGTTCCAATACAGGCCCGACGCACCACAAGGTCAGCATGTTGAAAAGAATGTGCCATAGGGAGGCCGGCTGGTGCAGGAACATTGACGTAATGAAGGTCCATGGGCGGTGAGTCGCCAGCGCTGGCATGAATACGCCTGAGCCGACGAATGCGTTGCAGCCGGCCGGCCAGGCGATTTTCAATAGTGTTTCGACAATCCAGACCGCGACGCATATCGCCATGATCGTAACGGTGATCACAGGATCGCCGTTACGCCAACGGTATCGCATGGAACGTGCAGAGAAGAAGTCTTTGAACGACGGGGAATCGGGAAACAGACTGAAACGTTGATAAGCCATGTTTCAACCCTACTGGAACGTGCGAATCCGCGAATCTGCGAAATCATTGCAAATGATTGCATTCTTGTGAATCCTCGGCGCGTAAATCCACCCAATCAACACATTCAAGGAATTAATATAGTGAACAGAGTTGGCTTGAACGAGCAGGTCAGCCAATGTTCGCCGATATTTGGGAAAGGATCCGTCATGGAGAACAAGTCTTCTAACGGTTGGAAGTTCTTCGCACTGCTCTTCGGAGCTTTGCTTGCCGGTGTCGTCGGTCTGTATGTGTACAAGCAGCAGAATCCGGATTACGATCCGTGGGAGGAGCCATGGGAGAACAGCTCGTCTCCTGTCGATCTTGGCCTGACCAAGGATGCCGAGGATGGCGAAGCCGAGGTCGCTCCCGCCACCCCAGAAGCTGCCTGATTTCTCTTTCTTTCAAGCCCTGCGCCCCACGCGCAGGGCTTTTTGTTTTGCCCGAGAAAACCAAAGGGGACGATTCCAAAACGGAATCGTCCCTTCGTCATCACGCCCTATCTAACGCTACGAGTCATACATCACGCGATAATTCACGTCACATATGGCCCGTGCGAAGCGAAAGTAATGACGAGCGCAGTATCACAAGGCGTGGAAGGCGAAAGCGTACGAAGATACGTCAAGCCTTCCACAACGCAGATAACGCTCCGTCATTACTTGAGCGGACCGGTCATCCAGATACGCTCGAGGTAATCCTCCATCGAGCGGTCGGAGCTGAAGTAGCCCGAGTTCGCCACGTTGATGAGGGCCTTGCGGTTCCATTCGAGCGGCTGGGCGTAGAGGGCCTCGATTTCCGACTGGATGGCGGTGTAGGCGCCGAAGTCGGCGAGGGTCATGAACCAGTCCTTGGTGAGCCAATCGTGGACAAGGTCTTCGTACACGGTCTTGTCGCCGTTGGAGAAGGTGCCGTCCGCGACCATGTCGATGGCGGCTTTGAGACGAGGATCGGCCTCGTAGTACTTCTTCGGATCGTAGCCTTCGGCATAGAGGGCGTCCACCTCGTCGACGGTCATGCCGAAGAGGAAGAAGTTCTCAGCGCCGACGCGCTCACGGATTTCGACGTTGGCACCGTCGAGGGTGCCGACGGTCATGGCGCCGTTGAGAGCGAACTTCATGTTGCCGGTACCGGAGGCTTCCTTGCCGGCCTGGGAGATCTGCTCGTCGAGGTCGGTTGCCGGGATGAGGTGCTGTGCGAGACGCACGTTGTAGTTCCACGGGAAGTAGACGTTCAGCTTGCCCTTGACGTCCGGGTCGTTGTTAATGACGCGGGCGACGTTGTTGATCAGCTGGATGGTCTGCTTGGCGAGGTAGTAGCCCGGAGCGGCCTTGGCGCCGAACACGATGGTGCGCGGCATGACATCGTCGGCGGCGACCTTGCCGGACTTGATGTCGGCGTAGCGTGCGATCACGGCGAGGATCTTCAGTGCCTGACGCTTGTATTCGTGCAGACGCTTGACCATGGTATTGATCATGGTGTTCGGGTCGATGTCGAAGCCGTATTCGCGCTTGGCGTAGTTGGAGAAGTCAACCTTGTTGGCCTGCTTGACGGCGGCGAACTTCTTGACGAATTCGTCATCGGCTGCGAGCGGTTCGAGGCCCTTGAGCAGTTCGAGGTCGCTCACCCACTTGTCGGTGCCGAGGCCTTCGGTGATGAGGTCGGACAGACGCGGGTTGGCGAGCTTGACGAAGCGGCGAGGGGTCACGCCGTTGGTCACGTTGGTGAACTTGTCCGGATACACGTCGGAGAAGTTCTTCAGGGTGACGTCCTTGAGCAGCTGGGAGTGCAGCTCGGCAACGCCGTTGACGTGGGAGCCGCCGTAGGTGGCCAGGTAGGCCATGCGCACGGAGTCGCCGGTGTAGATGGCCATGTCCTTGATGGTGGCTTCGTCGACGCCCTTGGCCTTGAGCTCGGCTGCGAACTGGTCCTGGATCTTCTCGATGATTTCGAGGTGACGCGGCAGGAGTTCGCCGATGAGCTTGGACGGCCACACTTCCAGGGCTTCCGGAAGCAGGGTGTGGCAGGTGTAGTTGAAGGTCTTGTTGGTGACGGTCCAGGCGGTGTCCCAATCGTAGCCGTACTCGTCCATGAGGACGCGCATGAGCTCCGGAATGCCGATGACCGGGTGGGTGTCGTTGAGCTGGAAGGTGATCTTGTCCGCGAAGGTGGTCAGATCCGGCTTGTCCTGACCCGGGTAGAAGACGCGGATGGCGTCGTGGATGGAGGCGGACACGAAGAAGTACTGCTGCTCGAGACGCAGTGCCTTGCCCTGCGGGGTGGAATCTTCCGGATACAGGATCTTGGAGATGTTCTCAGCTTCAACCTGCGGCTTGACGGCGTCAAGGTACTCGGACTTGTTGAAGGTGAGCAGGTCGAACTCGTCGTAGCTCTTGGCGGTCCACAGACGCAGGGTGTTCACACGGCCGGAGGCGTAGCCCGGAACCATGTAGTCGACCGGCACCGCACGCACGGACCAAGCCGGCTTCCATACCTTCTTGCCATCTTCCTCAACGACTTCGCCGCCGAAGGAAACCTTCTGGTCGCGGTTGTAATCGATGTGTCCCCACGGCTCTTCATTGGTCAGCCAGTAGTCCGGGGTTTCGATCTGCTTGCCGTTTTCATCGAACTTCTGCTCGAAGATGCCGTACTTGTACTGAATGCCATAACCGAATGCCGGCACGCCCAGCGAGGCGAGCGAATCGATGAAGCAGGCGGCCAGACGGCCGAGGCCACCGTTGCCGAGGCCCGGCTCGTGCTCGGCGTCGACGACGTCCTGCACGGAGAAGCCGAGTTCCTTGACCGCGGCGTCGAACTGCTCGGTCAGACCGGCGTTGAGCAGCGCGTTGCGCAGTTGCTTGCCCATCAGGAATTCTGCGGACAGGTAGCCGACTGCCTTGGTGTTGCCGTTGACCATGTCGGACTGGGTCTTGAACCAGGAATCCATGAGGTGGCGGCGCACTGCGGCGGACGCGGCGACGTACACGTCGGCCGGCTTGGCCTGCTCGACGGTGACGCCCTGGGTGTACTTCAGCTGCTCGCGGATCTCGTCTGCGAACTGCTCCGCGGTGACCGCGGACTTCGGTGCGGTAATTTCAGTCATTAATCGACTCCCTTTGACGGATTACTCTCCAGGAACATTATGCCTTACCCCAGCGTCCTTGCATTAGCGGCCGCATGAACACTAAGTAACATCATGCATACGTTCTCATACATAGCATACTACGTAATCATAAAAAGATGAAATTTCAAGCAATTACAAGCAAGCATTCGTTTGCAGAAATAATGCAAACCGGCTGCAAAAACGTTGCGAGCAACATGCAAACGACATGCAACAACATTGCGAACGCTGTCAAGAATCGCAAGTATTTTTCCTCTCTTCACACCCCTATTCAGTTGTGACTACGTTGTCTGCAACACCCCATCATAGTCGCTCGCAAACGGCAAAATAACACGTATGGCTGTTATTCGAGAACAAGATCTGCATAAGGGGCATGACGCATTTGCACAATGGCTGCAAACGTCTCATCGCATGATCGCCGACAATATTCCCGCAAATACCGACGCGGCCCGCGATTTCCGTCTGGAATTCTCTCCACGATTGCCACGCCAGCTGTGGGCGATGGCGGTGCGCTACTCGCTGCATCTGCTGGAGAAAAAAGCGCCCGGGGCGGGCGTGGAAGTTCGTGTCGCGCCGTGGGGTGCCATCAAGATTCTCGACGGACCGGCATCCGATCCGCATAATCTCACACCGCCGGACGTGATCGAACTGGAACCGGACGTGTGGATGAGACTCGCCACGGGCATCACCAGCTGGGCTGAGGAGAAGGAGGCAGGACGCATCACGGCCGTTGGCGAACGCGACGATTTGAGTAGCTTGCTGCCGTTGGTGTGACAGGCTGCGAGAAGACCGTCACAGGCGCAAAAACGCATAGCAAAACCGCGATGTGGATACACCTGGCAGGCATATCCGCATCGCGGTTTCACAGAGTACCTGATATGCCGATCAGTCCTGCTTCTTCGGCTTCAGTGCGCTGGGCATCGGCATCGGGATGGGCTTGTGTGGCTTCGGCGCGGCGGACTTGGCTGCCGGGAACTCTCCGCTCGTGGCCTTCGCCGCCGCCTCTGCGGCCCACTTTGCATACTCGTCGAGGTCATCCTCGGCGTCGGTTTGCGCGGACTCCTGAGCATCTTCAGAAATCTCATCTTCAGCGTCCGCATCGTGAGAATATTTTGCTTCGATATCGGCGAAAGGATCAAAAGAACCCGAACCAGGCTCCTGGGCACCGAGCTCCTTGGCGAGCTCATCATAATCGGTGTCGGTGGTCAGGTACTTGAGCTTTCGGGCTATTTTCTGCTGTTTGGCTTTCTGACGTCCGCGGCCCATCTGACCCCCTGAGGATTACTGTGCTATCAATTCATCAAACAAGAGAGTACCACTTGCTGTGCCATATTTCGTTGTCGGCTCAGACTTTTACGATAAAATCGCTGATTTTCTTAAGAAAAGGACACGTATGACGGACGAAACCCAGGAGCAGCAGATCACCGCTGTCGGCAATGAAATGAGCGCGAGCTTCCTCGCAGCGAAGAAGCGTTCCGACGCAACGCTCGCCGCAATCGAACAGAATCCGGGCAAGTTCACCATGCTGACCGGCGACCGTCCGACCGGACGTCTGCATCTCGGCCATTATTTTGGTTCGATTCGTGAGCGCGTCGCCATGCAGAATCGCGGCGTGAATTCGAATATCATCATCGCCGATTATCAGGTGATCACCGATCGTGACACGACCGCGCACATCGAAGACAATGTGCTCAATTTGGTGCTTGACTACATGGCTGCCGGCATCGATCCGGAAAAGACCATGATTTTCACGCATTCCGCCGTTCCTGCGGAGAACCAGCTGATGCTGCCGTTCCTGTCATTGGTGACTGAGGCCGAGCTGCATCGCAATCCTACGGTGAAGTCGGAAATGGAAGCTTCCGGCCATGCGCTGACCGGCCTGCTGCTGACTTATCCGGTGCATCAGGCATGCGACATTCTGTTCTGCAAGGCCAATGTGGTGCCGATCGGCAAGGATAACCTGCCGCATGTCGAGATCACGCGCACCATCGCGCGTCGTTTCAACGAACGCTACGCCAAGAAGCATCCGGTGTTCCCCGAGCCGGCCGCGATTCTGTCTGAAGCGCCGGAGATTCCAGGCTTGGATGGCCGCAAGATGAGCAAGTCGTACGGCAATTCCATCATGTTGGGCGCCACAGCGCAGGAGACCGCCAAGCTCATCAAGAAGAGTCCGACCGATTCCGAGCGCCGCATCACGTTCGATCCGATCGCACGTCCGCAGGTTTCCGCACTGCTGACGACCGCCGGTTTGGTCACCGGTCGCGATCCGAAGGAGATCGCCGAGGAGATCGGCGATTCCGGTGCGGGCGCGCTGAAGGCGTATGTGATCGAATCGGTGAACAGCTTCCTTGAGCCGCATCGCGCCCGTCGCGAGGAACTCGCCAAGGATATGGATTACGTGCGCGACGTGCTCGCCGAAGGCAACAAGAAGGCCAACGCCATCGCCAACGAAACGTTGGAGCAGGTGCGCGACGCCATGGGCATGCGCTACTAAAGCTCCAGAAACGCCATAATCACGCTTTAAACAGCGTTTCAGCATCGACAAAGGCCGGATTGCGTATTGCACAATCCGGCCTTTGTTGCGTTTGAGTGGCATGTGCCACATTATGTTTGATTAGATTTTCGCGCGCTTTTCGCCGGAAGCGATTTCCGCTGCGACCAAATCGTCATCCACCTTGCGGTCATCGGGATCATCAAGATAATGATCGAACTCGTGCAGCACTTCAGCATCGGGAGCCGGAGTCAGCAGCGACACCACCACAATGAACAGCAGCGAGATGATGAACGCCGGAAGCAGCTCGTAAATAGCGAAGACACCACCAAGCGGCTTGATGAAATTATGCCAGATCAGCACGGTCGCAGTACCGGAAAGCATGCCCGCAATCGCACCGAATTTATTGGTACGACGCCAATACAGCGAGCAGAGCATCAGCGGACCGAACGAAGCGCCCAAACCGGCCCATGCATACGAAACAACCTGGAAAATCGACGAATTCTGATCGAACGCAACCACAATGCCGAAAATGAACATAACCAGCAATGTGATGCGCGCAACCATCATCACCTGACGATCGGTGGCCTTGCGATAGAGCAATCCGCGGAAAATATTCTCACCGACCGCGGAAGCGCCGATAATCAGGTATGACGACGACGAACTCATGGACGCGGCGAAAATGCCCGACACCACGATGCCGCACATGAAGCTCGGCAGCAGCGCCTGCGAAACCACGATGAAAATGTTCTCCGCCGCGGACTGCGTGACGAACTGCGTCGGCATCATCGCACGGCCGACCAAACCGATGCACACGCCGCACGCCAGCGACACCACACACCATGTAGTGGCGATGATACGGGACTTCTTGATCTCTTCGGAACTGCGGATCGACAGGAATCGCACGAGCACCTGCGGCATGCCGAAATAGCCAAGACCCCACGCAAGCATGGAAATCATGGTGATCACGCCGTATTCGGTAGGCGCGCCGAACATGGCCTGGCCAGCCTTGACAATCTGCTCGCCGGCATCGTTCAGAATCGGCGTGGCCATTTGCGTGCCGTCAAGGAAGCCTGGAATGCCTTTGAGGAAGGCGACGGTGTTGTCGACGCCGCCGACGGATGCGACGGAACCGATGAACACCACTGCCAGCGCGAAGAACATGAGCAAGCCTTGGATGAAGTCGGTCACGACCACGGAAAGATAGCCTCCGATCACGGTGTAGGCGAACACGATGGCAGCGCCGATCACCATGGTCAGGTGGTAGTCCCAGCCGAACAGGGTCGAGAAAAGTTTGCCGACCGTCACGAAGCAGCTACCGACATACACACAGAAAAATACGAGGATGATCAGCGCCGCGATGGTGGAGACGATATTGCGTTTGTCATGGAATCGTTTGGAGAAGAAGTCCGGAATGGTGATCGCGTCACCTGCCACCACGGAGTAGCGGCGCAAACGGCGTGCGACGAGCTTCCAGTTGAGGTAGGTGCCGAGAGCCAGGCCGAGGGCCGTCCACAGCGGGTCGGCGGCACCGGTGAAGTAGGCGACGCCCGGCAGTCCCATGAGCAGCCAGCCGCTCATATCGGAGGCTTCGGCGCTCAATGCCGTCAGCCATGGACCAACGCCTCGACCACCCGCGAAATACTGACGAGTGGAGGAATTGGACCGCTTGGAGTAGATGAAGCCGATGGTGAGCATGGCCACAAAATAGATGACCATCGCCAGCAGCACCCAAAAATCTTTGGTAACCATGAATTCTCTCTTCTTAGATTGCTAGCCGAATTTCTTTCGAATCTCTTTCTTCAAATCTCTGTCGAAACGAATTTCTTTCGAATCTCTTCTGAAAAAAATATGCGATTGTCCCAATGTACCGGTCGAACATTGCGACAATCGCATTTATCTCATTTACGCGCCCAAATGCCGAAACGGATCAAATATCGTACCTCCAAGACTTATCGGTGATAACGCGAGCCATGGCTAGGCCGATCGGCAGACAGATAATCACCATGAACGCGCGGAAAGCCCAGTCGAGGGCGTTCAAGGTGTCGAATTGGCCGAGGTGGAACATGGCTTGATACATGTACAAACCGGGAACCATGATCACGATGGACGGCACGGTCAGGCAGATGCGCGGGTAGCCGAGATGCGGGGCGAGCCAACCGCGACGAACCGCGGAACGCCATGCGGAGGCAAGCAGGCCTGCGAGCAGTGCGCCGATGAATGCGCCGGCTTCGGCGGGAACGCCCATGTCAACGATTTCCAAACGCAAGGTGTCAGTAATGGCGCCAATGGTGGCGGCGACAAGGCACATGCGCTGCGGCGAGTTGAACATGGTGGAGAAGCCCCAGACGCCGATGAATGCGAACACGAAACGCAACAGGCAATTGACAACCGGATTGAGTCCCAACGGCTCGAATCCTTCCGGATTCAAATGCACGATCGAAGCGACCATCCAGCCTGCGAGCGTCGCCATCAAAATAATGCACAACACGTACGCAACGCGCTGAATACCTGACGGAAAATCAATTTTCGCCATATCAAGTCCACCCGTAATCAGCGGGAATCCAGGAATCACAAACAGCATGGCACCGATGTAAGCCGTATCATGCTGCAATGCGACGGGCTCGAAAATACCAATCAATCGCAGGGTGCCCGTGCAGGCGAGTGCCGCGACGGCCACGCATACGAACGTCACGAAGAACTGGTTGAGATGGTGGGCGAACAGGCGGCGGCGCAGCCAGTGGCCAAGTCCCGCGCCAATGAACGCGCCGATCATGTCGAAGGGACCGCCACCAAGCAGGAACACGAAGGATGCGCAGGCGCAGGCCGAGGCGAATCCCGCGAACGCCGGCGAATACAGGGGTTTGCGTCGTTCGATCATGTCGAGTCGTTCGTGGGCTTGGCGAACGGTGATGCCTTGCGATTGGTCCGCTTCTTTTCCGACGTGGTCGAAATGTTCGGCGTATTGACCTTTTGGCGGCTTGTGATTGCGATTTTTGCGCGCTTTTTTCGTGGTCGATTCGCTTGACGTAACGTTGGCCGTACCGGCAGTTTCACGCTTGGTTTCACGTTCGGCTTCACGTTCACCGCGATTATGCTGCTCGCTTGCCGCTTCGATGTCGCGCAAGTGCAACGGCTGCGCGGTGGTATCGGTCACTTCGGCGCGTTCCGTCACCATTTCAAGCGCGTCGAGCACGGGATCGTCAGATCCCTCCTGATTCTGTTCGGCTTTCTGGCGTTCGCGAAGACGCTTCGACAGGTCAGCCGACACCTGCGACGCATCACGCTTGTCGAGATGCTGCATAAGCCCTTCGGACACGTCGGATTGGCTGTGGTACATCGATCCTTTGCCGAGGTTCACGTTGAACCAGTCAGCGAAGTGTTCGAGCAGCCAAATGCGTTCCGTGTTGACGCCGGTGGTTGGCAGGTCGACGACTTCGGTGATACGGTCTTTGCCGTCGGTGCAGGAGGCTTCGATGTCGGTGAGGTTCACGTCGGCGCGCACGTGCACGCCTAGCGGATAGGCGATGCGGTGCATCATTTCGCGTACGCGGAAGCTTCCGGTGCCCGCGCCGAGATCGAGCATGCCGACGCGTACGATCACGCTGGCTTTTGCTGCGATTCCCGCTTCAGCGACCGGCTTGTCCCAATCCCGTTCGATATCTTCCATATCGAGCGGAATGGAGTGTGTATGGAATTTGCTGACGGCCGAAGCGCTTTTTTCCGCGCTATCGAAATTCGTCTCATGTTCATGTTCGTATTGTGCGCTCACAAGTTCAGGTCTAACGTGTGGGCTGGTCGGAGGATTTTCGAAATTTCCGTCGATTTCACCTTGTGGACACCACTGGACCACGATGCGGACATTTCCGGTGTTTCCGTAACCAAACTGTCGATTTGCCGAGCATACAATGGGCGTGCATTACCGACCGAACTTAGGGCTGTGGGCTCGCAACAGACGGCCAAAACAATCGCGGAGGTGCCGCGAAGGACCGACAGACCGGGCAACCCGATGGTTTGGAGAAGGAGGTCTGATGACAATAGAAAACGAACAGATCACGCCTGCCGACGCAGCTATCGTCTCGTCCGGCACCGGCACCAAAGGCCCCGAGGAGCGTGATCTTCCCGCTTCCCTCAAAGAGGAAATGGATCTGTGTTTGCAGATTCTTCGCGAGGTGCTCGGCGAATTCGATGAAAAGCTGCTGGCCAAGTTCGATGAAGTGCGCGAACACGCACTGAACGCTAGCGCCGAACGCTTCTCCGGCATTCTGACGGATACGAATCCGAATCAGGATGACCTGCAGAAGGTCGTCGACATCATCGATAAAACGGATGTGCATGAGGCACAACTGCTGGCCCGCGCCTTCACCACCTACTTCCATCTGGCCAACCTATGCGAGGAGAACTACCGTGTCTCCGTGCTGCACAGCCGTGAGGCCGCCGTAGATGACACCCAAGCCGTCGACCCAGTGAACGAAATGACCTGCGCCTACCACCAGCTCATTAACGAAATGGGTCCGGCCAAAGCCAAGGAACTGCTCGACCAGCTCGAGTTCCATCCGGTGTTCACCGCGCATCCGACTGAAGCCCGCCGCAAAGCCGTGGAAGGCAAAATCCGTCGCATCTCCCAGCTGCTCGCAACGCACAAGCTGCTTGGCGGTTCAGACAAGAAGGAAAACTCCCGTCGACTCTTCAACGAGATTGACGCGCTGTTCCGCACCTCTCCGATCGCACTGAAGAAGCCGACTCCGGTTGAGGAATCTGAAACCATTCTCGATATTTTCGACAATACGTTGTTCTATACCATTCCACAGGTGTACCGTCGTTTCGACGATTGGATCCTCGGAGATAAGGCTGGCCTCGTGCCGCCGGTATGCCCGGCGTTCTTCCACCCGGGAAGCTGGATCGGCTCCGACCGTGACGGCAACCCGAATGTCACCGCCAAGGTGAGCCGTCAGGTGGCCCGCAAGTTCAGCGACCACGTGCTGGGCGCGTTGCAAATCGAGACCCGCCGCGTTGGCAAGAACCTGACGATGGAAGCTGAGACCACTCCGCCGAGTGCCGAGCTCAAGAGCCTGTGGAACCATCAGAAGGAAATGAGCGAGCGTCTGACCGACAAGGCCGCACTGATCTCCACCAAGGAGCTGCACCGTGCCGTCATGCTGGTCATGGCCGATCGTCTGAAGGCCACCATCGACCGCGATGCTGATCTCATGTACCACTCCTGCGAGGATTACATCGCCGACCTGAAGACCGTGCAGCGCTCCCTCGCCGAAGCCAACGCCAAACGTTCCGCCTACGGCCCGCTGCAGGACCTCATCTGGCAGGCAGAGACCTTTGGCTTCCATATGGTCGAGATGGAGTTCCGCCAGCACTCCGTCGTGCATTCCCGAGCGCTGGAGGATATCCGCGAACATGGTCTGCACGGTGAGCGTGGCGAACTGCAGCCGATGACCCACGAGGTGCTCGACACCTTCCGCGCCCTTGGTTCCATCCAGAAGCGCAACGGCATCAAGGCCGCCCGTCGTTACATCATCTCCTTCACCAAGAGCGCCCAAAACATCAGGGACGTGTACGAGCTGAACCGTCTGGCGTTCTCCCATCCCAAGGATGTTCCAACCATCGACGTGATCCCGCTGTTCGAACAGCTTGAGGATCTGCAGAACTCGGTAGACGTACTCGAGGAAATGATCAAGATTCCGGAGGTCCAGGCTCGTCTGAAGGCCACCGGCGGCAAGATGGAAGTCATGCTCGGCTACTCCGACTCCTCGAAGGACGCCGGCCCGACCTCCGCAACCCTGGCCCTGCATTCCGCACAGGAACGCATCGCCAAGTGGGCGGAATCGCATGACATCGATCTGACCCTGTTCCATGGCCGCGGTGGTGCCGTCGGCCGCGGCGGCGGCCCGGCTAACCGTGCCGTACTCGCACAGCCGGTCGGCTCCGTAAAGTGCCGCTTCAAGCTCACTGAGCAGGGCGAGGTCATCTTCGCACGCTACGGCAACCCGGCACTGGCCATCCGCCACGTCGAGTCCGTTGCGGCTGCAACGCTGCTGCAGTCCGCTCCAAGCGTGGAGAAGCGCAATACGGACATGACCGCCAAGTACGCCGACATGGCCAACAAGCTCGACGAGGCCGCGCATAACCGCTTCCTCGACCTGCTGAACACCGACGGCTTCGCACCGTGGTTCTCCACCGTCACGCCGCTGACCGAAATCGGCCTGCTGCCGATCGGCTCCCGTCCGGCCAAACGTGGCCTTGGAGCCAAGTCCCTCGACGATCTGCGTACCATTCCGTGGATCTTCTCCTGGGCGCAGGCACGCATCAATCTGGCCGCATGGTACGGCCTGGGCACCGCGTGCGAACAGTTCGGCGATTTGAACACCTTGCGTCAAGCGTATGAGGAATGGCCTCTGTTCTCCACGTTCATCGACAACATCGAAATGTCGCTGGCCAAGACTGACGAGCGCATCGCCAAGATGTACCTTGCCCTCGGAGACCGTGAAGACCTCAACAAGAAGGTCCTCGACGAGATGGAGCTCACCCGCAAGTGGGTGCTCGAGATCGTAGGCGACAAGTGGCCTCTGCAGCACCGCCACGTGCTCGGCCAGGCCATCCGCATCCGCTCGCCGTACGTGGATGCGCTGTCCGCCACCCAGGTGCTCGCCCTCGGCTCGCTACGCAAGCGCGTGGACAAGGAAGAGCTCACGCACGGACAGAAGGAGAACTACACCTACCTGATCCTGTGCACCGTGTCGGGTGTCGCAGCAGGCCTGCAGAACACCGGCTGATCTTCGGCTGACCGCCTGACAAAAGCGAGCGGGGAGGTTCCGTGCCGATAAACGGCGCGGGCCTCCCCGTTCGCGTCGCGCGGCCCTAGCCTGGCCGGCGACAGCGCACAAAACAGGCACGCAGGCCGAGCGACAGACTCCCAATCATCCGACGTAACCCGGCGCCTGTCCGCGTTTACCCACGCCGCGACACCGACAGCCATCGTGGGCTTATACAACTGGTTCGGTCAGACTTATATTCTCGGCAGATTGAGCCTAGTCCACATTTCTCTATTTCTTCCTCGTCCTGCTTATAACCCCAATGACAACCCTTTTGGTTACGGCTTTCCTTCATGACAAACTGTCTTGGAAGAAGATTGTTCGCATCATAGCGCTGTCTTACTGTTTGACCATATTGGGTGTATTTCTGAACGAGTTGTGTTGTTGACGGAAGACGCCGCACTCGAAGGTTTTTGTTCAGCGCCTAACATGCAGCACTAGCATACTTATCCTCAATCCACTCATGATTCAGTAACAACTGCATGACTCCTGAAACACAGACACATAGCGAAGCCCTCGTTTGTAACTTCCACGAGAGAGAACCTTTGCTATTTTCACTAGAAAATCACATCCTAAAGTGCACCCCTACTCATTTTCCATTAGAATACTCTTAATATCTTAATCATTGTCGATTGAGATTAAATTTTCACATGGAGGAAATTATGAAATCCAGAAGAGTTTTTTTTATCTCCACAATTATCTCAGTTTGCCTATGCACAGTTATGACCACTCCAGCCTTTGCTGTAAATTGGTGGCAGGTTGGATGGATTGTCGCCAATAACGTCATCGACCGGGTAGTCAATCTCGATGGGCAAAGTTCAAATGATCAATATTCCACCTATATGGTTTCACCTTCCATTGTTTTCAACAATGGCACCAATGGGGGCGAATTCTATATGCGCCCTCAAGTCTCCAGCCGTGTGACCAGTTTCGAAATGCACGCGCATAGAGCTAACCCCGTCGATTTTGGAGCCAATATAGTTCTAGCCTTGTCCACAACCTCAGGCAAAAGGGTTATCAATAAAACAGTAGGGACAAACCAGTATGTCTCATACACCAGATCAAGCAGCGATGGCACCGGAACATGGGACGCTCGATGAAAACAATACATCACTCTTCTTTTTATTAGACAACGAATATATTGAATGGAAATTTAATGGAAATATCACCAACAAGTACAAGAAAGAAGACAGAATTAACCTTCATTTTAAAGTAATTACCGTGAAGCAATATAAAGGGATTACATTTGAGAGTATCGATTTCTTCAAAGATTCAAGCAACGGAATAAATAAACAAGGACCATACCCTTGCATCTCCGACTACCTAAAATAAGGAGAACAGTGCAGTACATATATCTCACAGCACTTGCCCTGCTAGGATTATGTATGCTTATTTTTCCAAGGCAACTCTGGAAAATAAGCAATTTCCTCTGGACTCAAAAAGGAGATCCGAGCAATCTATACACATCCTTAATGAGAATAAGCGGTGCCGCCTTTCTTGTTTTAGCTCTTATTCTTTTCATCTTCTGCAGACTGCAGTAACACCTACCTGATCCTGTGCACCGTGTCGGGTGTCGCAGCAGGCCTGCAGAACACCGGCTGATTGTAGCCAGTTTCTTTCAGGGTCCCCGTTCGCACTGCCGATCGGGGACCCTTTTTCATACCCATATCTGCCTTATATATGGCAGAATCGGAGCCTTGTCATGAGCCTTCTCGCTTATATATGGCAGACCATCATGCGAAAAACCCACTTCGGGGGTACATTTTTCCGGTTTTTCACCTTTGGGACTGCCATACATAAGCGAAATATCACCGGACAGAACACGAAATCTGCCATACATAAGCGAGATATCGCTCTATTTCCCAGCGAACGGTCAGACCAAAACGTATGATGTTGGCTAGCCTGAACAATGAAGGGTGGAGTCAATGGCAGACGAACTGTTTGTAGACCAGAACGAGGTCGAAGGTACGGCAAGCGGCGCATGGAGCCGCATGCTGGCAGGCAATCGCAGGTTTGCGGAAGGCAAACCGGAACATCCGAATCGTGGCGCCGAAGCACGCGCAGCACTTGTGGACACACACGCACCGGAAGCGGCCGTACTGAGCTGCTCCGACGCGCGGGTAAGCCCGGATATTATTTTCGATTCCGGTCTTGGCGACCTGTTCACGGTTCGCACGGCCGGTCAAATCATCGACGAAGCCGTGCTTGCGTCCCTGGAATACGCGGTGACCGTGCTCGGCGTACGTTTGCTGGTGGTGCTCGGCCACCAGAATTGCGGTGCGATCAAGCAAGCTTCCAAGGATTACGAGGCGTTACTGCACGAACTGACCGCCGATGCCGAGGATTCGCTGATGGCCGCCGACAGCATTGCCGACATCGACGAACGCATCTGCGCTTCGGATTCGCTCATGATGCGCACCGTCGGTTTCTCAATCTGGCAGGCGCACGAGTCGGAATTGGAATCCAGCGAGGATTTCGAACGCGTGCACATCGCGCGCACCATCGAACTCTTGGTGGAACAATCCGAAGCGATCCAGCAGGCGCTGGCATCCGACAAACTCATGATCGTCGGCGCAAGGTACCAGCTGGACTCCGGCAAAGTCGAGGTTCTTAGCTTCTGAAACGGATTACAATTCGGAAAACGGAGATTTGCGAAACAGAGATCCAAAAAAGAACAATCCGAAGCTAAGCAATCTAAGAATAATTGAGAAAATCCAAGAAAATCAGGAGATACAGACACTTTGACATACCGCCCCGATAGAGTGGAACCATGTCTCTAGGTTTGAACATTCTCCTGATTTTCGTTTTTCTGTTGCTCGGATCGGTGTTCGCCGGCACCGAACTGGCGTTGGTCAGCCTGCGTGGATCGCAGATCGACCAGATGGAACAGGAGGATGCCCGCGGAAAGCGCGTCGCACAGATCGCGCGAGATCCGAACACGTTTTTGTCGACCGTGCAGATCGGCGTGACGTTGAGCGGTTTCCTTTCCGCATCGTTCGGCGAATCGTCGATTTCGCCTTATATTGTGCCGATCGTTGAAAGTTGGGGCGTGCCGACGAGTGTGGCCGCTCCCCTGACCACCATTGTGCTGACGTTGATCATTTCGTACTGTTCGATCGTGATTTCGGAGTTGGTGCCGAAGCGTATCGCCATGCAACGCAACGAGCAGATCGCGCGTGCCGTGGTACCTGCGATTCATGTGTTTGCGAAGGTGTGCAAGCCGATTATTTGGCTGATCGGCAAGAACACGAACATTATCGTGCGCTTGCTTGGTTTCGACCCGAACGAAACCGACAGCGAAGTGTCCGACGAAGAGCTGCGCGTACTCGTCAACACCAATACGAACTTGAGCAAGGACGAACGCACGATTCTCGACGACGTGTTCGACGCGTCCGAAACGATTGTGGCCGAAGTGATGCGCCCGCGTGCCGACGTGGTTTTTTTGGATGGCGATATGCCGATTGAGAAGGCGGCCGCATATGTGAGAGAAATGCCGTATTCCCGCTATCCGGTGACCGGCAAGGATTTCGACGATGTGCTTGGTTTCGTGCATGTGCGCGACCTGCTTGACATTCGCGATCCCGAGGCGAAGACGGTTGCCGACGTGACGCGCGAGGGCATTTCGCTGCCGGGCACGTCGAAACTGCTGCCAAGCCTTGAGCTGCTACGTAAGCGCGGCATTCATCTGGCGGTGGTCATCGACGAATATGGCGGTACCGACGGCATCGTCACGTTGGAAGATATGACGGAGGAACTGGTCGGCGATATTCGCGACGAATATGATCTGCCGGAAGAGAAAGGCGGCGAACGCACGGAACGTACCACGTTCGTCAATGGCGTCGCCACGATCGAAGGCGGCATGACGATTGAGGATTTCGCCGATTTGACCGGTATTGAGCTGGAAGACGGTCCGTACGAGACGGTTGCCGGCTATTTCCTGGCGCATACTGGAAAGATGGGCGAAATCGGCGACGTGCTGCCTTCCGACGACGGTTATGACATGACCGTCACGCAAGTGGATGGCCGTCGTATCGAAACGTTGGAAATCCGCAAGCATACTGTTGACGGCGATGCTGCGAAAGCTACGAAATAATCAAAAATAAAACGAAAATAAAATGAAAATAAAACAGACTTGCGATTATGTAAATGCTGATTTTTTACACAATCAACATCAGTAATCGCAAGTCTGCTCTGTTATTAAATCCGCTGAGTTATTGCAGATTCAGCCGCGCAGCATGGGATGGCATTCGTCGTCCCACCATGCAAGCTGCGCGATATTGGCGCGGATATGCTCGCAGGATGCGTGGAATTTGGCCTGTTCACTTTCGGTGAGTGTGGGATTGAGAACTTCTTCAACGCCGTTCGCACCGATGATGCACGGCAGGCTGGCGTAATTGCCGCTTTCGCCTTGTTCGCCGGTAAGCAGCGTGGAGCAGGCGGTCGCATAGTGTTCATCGCAGAGCACAGCCTGCGTAAGGCGTGCCGCAGTGGCTGCAATAGCGTATTCCGTGCACTCTTTGCCGGCGTACACGCGGTATCCACCTCGACGGGCGTCCTGCTCGGTTTCGTCCTTGTCGAGGGCGAATCGTTGCGGATCGTCTTGTGCGAGTTGATCAAGCGGCTTGCCTGCGATGTTCACGTTCGACCAATAGGCGAACTGCGAATTGCCATGCTCCCCCAGCATGTATGCGCCGATTGATTTCTGATCCACGTTGACGCGTTTCGCGATGGCGTTGCGCAGTCGTGCGGAATCCAACGCGGTTCCCGTTCCGATTATTTTGCGCGGATCATAGCCGGTGATGTGCCAGATTTCGGTTGCGACCACATCGCAAGGATTTGAGATGGTGATGATCACACCGTGGAAGCCTGCGTTGAACAGTCGGGAGATCCAGGTGCGTGCAATGTCGGTGGTGACGAACAGTTCGCCGTCACGATCTTTGGCGCTGGTTTTCACGTCGCCGGCAGCGTTGATTACCACGTCGCAGTCGGCTAGCTGCTCGTATTGCGTGCCGTAGTTGCCGATCACGCAGTTATGCGGATAGAAACCCAACGTGTCACTTAAATCCTGACATTCGCTGACTACTTTTTGCTCGTTGATGTCGCACAGCTTCAGTTCTTCGGCCAGTCCTGCGGAAAGCACGGCATTTGCGACATGCGCGCCCACGTGTCCGATGCCGATAATGCCGACTTTTCTCAATACAGTCACAATCGACCCCTCCCTCACTTATTCGATCTTTCTGCGTGGACTGTTTGCACGCAAACGTTTCAGTCGTCACGATTGTAGGCTTGCAAATCGCGGATGTTAAGCGTTCTGTACATCTTATGAACAAAAAGCTATACGAATCACCTATACGTCGTTATCAAACGTGCGTAAGCCGTGGCTAGTCATTGCAATCCGCGCAATGTGACGGCAGTGGCGTGATATCGCAAGTATTTCAACATCACAGGCAACGCAACAACATCGCCCTACGCAAGCTCATCGCAGCATGGCAGCGTGACGGCGAACGCAACAGCATCGCGAGCATCACAACACAACATGACGGTTCAGCTCCCGCCGCAATTGCCTCCATTGCGGCAAATATGCGCTCATACGCCGCTGAAAGTCCTCTCCGTGCCCGTTTTCCCACAGGTGCGTCATTTCGTGCACAAGCACGTATTCCAGGAATCTGGGATCCATAAGACCAAGTTGCAGGTTGAGTCGGATGCGGCCGGTTTTCGGCGTGCATGACCCCCATCGCGACGTCATGATGCGTAACGTGACATGCGTCGGCTTCCGCCCGATAATCGGCGACCATTTCGCAAGCAGCACCGGCAGTTGCGCATTGATGGCCCGTACGGCCCGTTCCTTCGCCGCGTCGTTCCACACGAAAACGCGCGGATTATTCAAGCTATTGGGATCGCCTGGATTGTTTCGATCGCCCACGCCGCCCGAATTTTCCAGGCCATTCAGATTATCCGGACCATGCGAACCATTCACACGGTCCAAACCATTGAAATCGCTTTGACGGATCTGTTCATCCTTGGCTTGCAGCATGGTGCGTCGCGCACGTTCGATCCATGGTTTGCGTTCCGTCACAAATCGTGCGATTGCCGCTTGCGACATGCGAGAAGGTGCGGAGATGACGATTTGCGCGTTCGGCGGTTTGATGCGCAGGTACATGTTTTTGATGGCTTTACGCACGATGGTCACCGTCATTCCAGCGATTTGCGTGGTTTCTTCGGATAGCGTGCGATTACGGTTGCGCACTCCCCTGCTGGCTCTCCCACTGCTGTTACGCTGGCTACGATGATTGTTCGGCATGTCTGCATTATGTCACGACACGCCGAAGACACACCTTGTATTGACTTTCTCTGAAATTCGCGTATTATTTCAATTCGTTGTGCTTAACAGTGCAGCAGGAACGGGCCCGTAGCTCAGGTGGTTAGAGCGCATCCCTGATAAGGATGAGGTCGGAGGTTCAAGTCCTCCCGGGCCCACGGTGATTAAGAGCGGCGCGGCCGCTTTTTTTCAACTATGGGGCTATAGCGCAGCTGGTAGCGCATCTGCTTTGCAAGCAGAGGGTCGCCGGTTCGAACCCGGCTAGCTCCACGGGGCTATGGCGCAGCTGGTAGCGCATCTCCATGGCATGGAGAGGGTCAGGGGTTCGAATCCCCTTAGCTCCACAGACAGGGTTTCCGGTGATTTCCGGAAACCCTTTTTTCATACCCAAATCCGAAATCCAAACCAGCATCCCAATTCCTCCAGTCACTGGAGAAAACTAGACGCAGCCAAGCACCTCACAGTCCAAAAACCTCCACCGAGTGGAGGAATCCTCCCACCAACAAGCCTCCCAGCATCCCAAAACCTCCAGTCACTGGAGAAAACTAGACGCAGCCAAGCACCTCACAGTCCAGATCCCTCCAGTCACTGGAACATATGACCCGCTGAGGCACCTTCCAGAGTCCGTATTATTCCAGCGCATGGAAGAATCATCCCGCTGAAAGACCATTGCGAAAGGCCGTCTCAGGCGGGGCTTGCGTCACTGCTTGAGACGGCCTCGGATTATTGATTATTACAATTGCTGACGATACTTCCGATTGCTGACGATGACTACCGCACTGCGACTGCACCGGCAACAGTGTCGGAATCGTTCGGCACGTTCTGCGCATCCTGTGCATTCCGTTTGGCAAGTTCGTCGCGGATTTGCTGCAACAGCAGGATCGTCTGCTCTTCGGTGGAGATTTCCGGCTCTTTGGCAGCTTCCTCCTCGGCTTTGCTCCGTTCTTCCGCAAGCTTGGTTTTGGCGAGCAACGCCTCGGTCACGTCACGGAATTTGTTGATCGGCACGAGAATGCAGAAATACACGGCCGCCGCGATAATCAGGAAATTCAATATCGCGCCAAGTACCGCGCCGAACGAAACCGTCGCATTATTGAATGTGATTGCCAGCAGACCATCCATATTCGGTTTGCCGAAAATCATGGCGATGAACGGATTAATCACATTGTTGACAATAGAATTAACCACTGTGGTGACGGCACCGCCCATGACGACACCGACCGCCATGTCGATCATGTTGCCGCGTGCAATGAATTTCTTAAATCCTTCAATCATGATGATTCTCCCATTATGTGAGATCGTGAGATGTTATTGCGGACGTACTCTCTCCCACGCTTTCCGCATTTCCATCCTATAGGCAACACAAGGCACGGCAATCCCGTAAAAAGAAGCAGGTTCAGAACCAGCACTCGCAAAAAGCGTCTCCAAATCCTGAACAAGGTCTTGTGCCGTCCATATTCGTGCACATAGAATGAGACCGTCTATTGGTAACCCAACTATCCCGAAGGGGAAGAATATGCTCACTGACGAGTACGTCAAGCGCGTGTACGCGCAGGTGGAAAAGCGCGACGGCGACCAGCCGGAGTTCCTGCAGGCCGTTCGAGAGGTTTTCGAAAGCCTCGAGCCGGTGGTTGCGAAGCATCCGGAATATGAGAAGGCGGGCGTGCTTGAGCGCATCGTCGAGCCGGAGCGCGTGGTGAAGTTCCGCGTCGCATGGACCGACGATGAGGGCAAGGTGCAGGTCAACCGCGGTTACCGCATCCAGTTCAACTCCGCGATCGGCCCGTACAAGGGCGGTCTGCGCTTCCACCCGAGCGTGAACGAAGGCGTCATCAAGTTCCTCGGCTTCGAGCAGATCCTGAAGAACTCCCTGACCAGCCTGCCGATGGGCGGCGGCAAGGGCGGATCCGACTTCGACCCGAAGGGCAAGTCCGACGCCGAAGTCATGCGTTTCTGCCAGGCCTTCATGACGGAACTGTGCCGTCACATCGGCCAGTTCACCGACGTCCCGGCCGGTGATATCAACGTGGGCGGCCGCGAGATCGGCTACCTGTTCGGCCAGTACAAGCGCATCCGCGACGAGTATTCCGGCGTGCTGACCGGCAAGGGCCTCGAATTCGGCGGCTCCCTGGCTCGTACCGAAGCCACCGGTTACGGCCTGTGCTATTACACCGCCGAGGCAATGCGCGTGCTGCGCAACGATTCCTTCGAAGGCAAGACCGTGGTCATCTCCGGCTCCGGCAACGTGGCCATCTTCGCCACCGAGAAGGCTCAGGCCCTCGGCGCGAAGGTTGTGACCGCCTCCGATTCCAACGGCTACATCTACGATCCGAACGGCATTCAGCTCGACGTGGTCAAGGACATCAAGCTGGGCCACCGCGGCCGCATCAAGGAATACGCCGAGCGTGTGCCGGGCTCCGAATATCACGAGGGCTGCAAGGGCGTGTGGACCGTTCCGTGCGATATCGCCCTGCCGTGCGCCACCCAGAACGAGATCGACGAGGAATCCGCCAAGGCTCTCGTCGCCAACGGCTGCACCGTGGTGTGCGAAGGCGCCAACATGCCTTCCGCTCCGGAGGCAATCGCCGTCTACCAGGCCAACAACGTGCTCTATGGCCCCGCCAAGGCCGCGAACGCGGGTGGCGTGGCGGTTTCCGGCCTTGAGATGAGTCAGAACTCCTACCGCCTTTCCTGGACTTTTGAAGAGGTTGACGGCAAGCTCAAGTCCATCATGGAGAACATCGTCGCCAACTCTCTGGAAGCCGCCAAGGAATACGGCCACGAGGGTGATCTGATGCTCGGCGCCAACGCTGCCGGCTTCGTGAAGGTCGCCAACGCCATGGTCGCCCAGGGCGTGCTCTGATCTAGCCGTTTTAGCCAATCTAGCCAATACGGCTGGCTCATCGAAATACATTGAGGGCCTGTCTGGTTTCATTCCAGACAGGCCCTCTTTTCGTATTTCAACACGTACTTCAGCGCACCCAATCTAGTTGCAGTTATATCTGAAAGATATGGGCAGATTGCAGGCAGGGGAGAGGCAGATAGGATTTGGCGTACGGTAAGAGACAGACTGGTCTAGAAAATACGAAGACGGTCTGTGTCGTGATGGGAATCACGACACAGACCGTCTTGTTGCGTTTGAGTTTGCTATCGCCGCTACTGACGGCGCACTGCGCTATTTCAGCATTGCATGCGACGCTCGCGGACGCTATCGCCGCTCGCTGCCATTAATAGCGCACTGCGCTATTAATCATCTCCAAGCGTGACGTGGATGCCACCGACGAGGGTGCTCACCACGTTGTACAGCAGCGTGAAAATCACCACGAGCACGGTGATCAGCACCACTTCCACAATGGAGAAGATGGTGACGGCGCTCAGCACAGTGCCCAACGAGAACACGTTGGTCAGGTCGAATCCGCCAGCGTCCAAGCCAGTGGAAGACACAATCTGCGTAACTTGGTCGAACACGCCGACCACGTTCAGCATGCCCCACAGCAAAGCCACCGCGACAATCTGAATGATGCCTCCCGCGATGGAAAGCATGAACGCCACCTTGGCGGCCGACCATGCATCGATACGCGTCAGAGACAGGCTCATACGGCGTGCACGCGGAGCGCCGCCGCGACGCTTCTCACGGACCTTCACACCGCCGGAAGCGGAGGAGGCACCCTCGTGCGCCTGAACCTGATCCGCACCAATCAGCGGCTGGCTGGAAGCGGAACGTGCCACGCGCGGTGCCTGCCCAACCTCCGGCATTTGCTGTCCTTCGATGTTCTCGCTCATCGTTGCTCCTTGCAAGATTGTGCCCAGTTCTTAGCTGAGGCTACCAGTTTTCGCAGACGATTGCCTGTCTTGTCTTCATGCCTCTACATTCTCGCCATCGCCGTTGCCAGCGTTGGCTTCAGTAGCGGCTTCAGACGATGCCGAAGCACCCTCGTTCACGGTTGCGTTCGTCCCAGATTCCGCGGATTCCGTTTTTTCCGCAGATTCGCCAGATTCCGCGGATTCGTCATCCTTCTCCTCGTTGCGTGCGATGGAGATGATCTCGTCGTTCTTGTCCGGCTTGGCGAACGTCACACCTTGGGTGGTGCGGCCGGTGCGCTTGACCTCGTCGACGTTGGAACGGATGACCTTGCCGGACTTCATGATGGCCATGATCTGGTCATCTTCCTCAACGATCACCGCGCCCACGAGGGAGCCACGGCCTTCGGCGAGCTGCACGGCCTTGACGCCAAAGCCGTTACGGCCTTGCAAACGGTATTCGCTGATGGCGGTGCGCTTGGCGAAGCCCTCGTTGGTGACCACGAACAGATCCTTGTCGGAATCACCCCAGACCACGTCCATGGCCAGCAGCTCGTCGCCTTCGCGGAACTTCATGCCCTGCACGCCTGCGGTCTGACGGCCCATCGGGCGCAGCTGCTCGTCGTTAGCCTGGAACTTCAGGCTCATGCCCAGCTTCGACACAAGAATGATGTCATCCTCGGCGTTGCACAGTGCGGCACCGATCAGCTCGTCGGCGTTCTCGCCGGTCTCGCCGGTCATAAGGCGCACTGCGATCAGGCCGCCCTGACGCGGGGAATCGTATTCGGCGAGCGCGGTCTTCTTGACCTTGCCGGAACGGGTGGCGAGCACCAGATACTTGGCCACTTCGTAGTTCGGAATCGACAGCACGGTCTGGATCGTCTCGTCCGGCCCGAACTGCAGCAGGTTGGCCACATGCTGTCCCTTGGAATCGCGCGATCCCTCCGGCAGCTCGTACGCCTTCAGGCGGTACACGCGTCCTTTGTTGGTGAAGAACAGCAGCCAGTTGTGCGTGCTGGTGAGGAAGAAGTGGTCCACCACGTCGTCCTCGCGCAGCTTGGCGCCCTTGATGCCCTTGCCGCCGCGATGCTGCGCACGGTATTCGTCGGCCTTGGTGCGCTTGATGAAACCGGAGTGTGTAACGGTTACGACCACGTTTTCTTCCGCGATCAGATCTTCGACGTTCATTTCGCCGGAGTACGGCAGGATCTTGGTTCGACGTTCGTCGCCATACTTGGACACGATTTCGTCAAGCTCGTCGCCCACGATCTTGCGCTGGCGCTCTGGCTTGGCGAGAATGTCGTTGTAGTCGGCGATGCGACGCATCAGTTCGTTGTGCTCGTCGAGGATCTTCTGACGTTCCAATGCGGCCAGTCGGCGCAGCTGCATGGCCAGAATGGCGTCGGCCTGCACTTCATCCACGTCCAGCAGGTCCATAAGGCCCGTGCGCGCGGTTTCCGCGGATTCGGAAGCACGAATGAGCGCGATGACCTCGTCGATCATGTCGAGGGCCTTCAGATAGCCCTGCAGAATGTGGTCGCGTTCCTCCGCCTCACGCTTGAGGTATGCGGTACGGCGTGCGATGACTTCCAGCTGGTGGCCCACCCAATGGCGGATGAAGGCATCCAAAGACAGCGTGCGTGGCACACCGTCGACCAGCGCCAGCATGTTGGCGCCGAAGGTCTGCTGCAGCTGGGAGTGCTTGTACAGGTTGTTGAGCACGACCTTCGGCACGGCGTCGCGCTTGAGCACGAGCACGAGACGCTGACCGGTACGACCGGAGGTTTCGTCGCGCATGTCGGCGATGCCCTGGATCTTGCCGTCGCGCACCGCTTCGCGGATGGAGACGACCAGTCGGTCAGGGTTCACCTGGTACGGCAGCTCGGTGATCACGAGGCACATGCGGCCCTTGATCTCTTCGGTGTTCACCACCGCGCGCATGGTGATCAGACCACGGCCGGTACGGTAGGCCTGTTCGATGCCCTTATGTCCGAGAATCGTTGCGCCAGTAGGGAAGTCCGGCCCCTTGATGATACGGATCAGGTTTTCGAGCAGCTCTTCGCGGCTTGCGTCCGGGTGGTCGAGCGCCCAATGCACGCCTTCGGCCACCTCGCGCATGTTGTGCGGAGGAATGTTGGTGGCCATACCGACGGCGATACCGGACGAACCGTTGCACAACAGGTTCGGGAATCGTGCCGGAAGCACGGTCGGCTCCTGTGTCTTGCCATCGTAGTTCGGCAGGAAATCGACGGTGTCTTTGTCGATGTCGCGAACCATTTCCATGGCGAGCGGAGCCATACGGCATTCAGTGTAACGCATTGCCGCGGCCGGATCGTCGCCGGGGGAGCCGAAGTTGCCCTGGCCGTCGACCAGCGTGTAGCGCATAGACCACGACTGTGCCATACGCACCAACGTGTCGTAGATCGCGGAATCGCCGTGCGGATGGTACTTACCCATCACTTCGCCGACCACGCGGGCGCACTTGGAGTAGCCGCGGTCGGGGCGGTAGCCGCCGTCGTACATCGCGTAGATCACACGGCGATGCACCGGCTTCATGCCGTCGCGCACGTCCGGGAGCGCACGGTCCACGATCACGGACATGGCGTACGCCAGGTAGGAATCGCGCATTTCCTGCTGCAGATCCTTCTTCTGGATGCGTTCGCCCACCATCAGGCCGTAATCGGTGTTGTCGGCCTCCTGCGGGCTCAACGGCTCCATGGAGCCGTCAGGCACGAACTGGCCGTCTTCGTTGCTGTTGTTTTCGTCTGCCAACTTCTAAGTCCTTCTAAATCCTTATGAAACCTTGCCTGAAGTCCTTGAAATCCCTACGCGTCGATCCAGCTGACGTTGCGGGCGTTGCGCTGGATGAACAGACGGCGAGGTTCGACTTCGTCTCCCATGAGCATGGAGAAGGTTTCGTCGGCTGCGGCCGCGTCTTCGATCTGCACCTGCTTCAGAATGCGGTGGTCAGGATCCATGGTGGTTTCCCACAGTTCCTGGTAGCTCATTTCACCCAGACCCTTGTAACGCTGGATGCCTTCGCCCTTCGGCAGCTGACGGCCGGCGGACTTGCCTTCGGCGAGCACGCGGTCGCGTTCGGCGTCGGTGTACACGAAGTCGTGCGCGCCTTTGGTCCACTTGAGTCGGTACAGCGGCGGCATGGCCACATACACGTAACCAGCGGTGATCATCGGGCGCATGTAGCGGAAGAACAGCGTCAGATTCAGGGTTGCGATATGCGCGCCGTCCACATCGGCATCGGCCATGATGATGACCTTGTGGTAGCGGACTTTGTTCAGGTCGAAATCCTCGCCATAGCCGCCGCCGACCGCGGTGATCAGCGATTCGATGGTTTCGGACTTCATCATGCGGTCGAGGCTTGCACGCTCGGTGTTAAGGATTTTGCCTCGCAACGGCAGGATGGCCTGCGTGATCGGGTTGCGTCCCTGAATTGCGGAGCCGCCTGCGGAGTCGCCCTCCACGATGAACAGTTCGCATTCTTCAGGATTGTTGGACTGGCAATCCTTCAGTTTGTCTGGCATGCCCGCAGATTCGAAGATTGACTTACGGCGGGTATTCTCACGTGCCTTCTTGGCTGCAAGACGCGCACGGGAGGCTTCAATGGCCTTCTGGATGATGTTCTTGGCCTCGCTAGGATGCGAATCGAACCAGTCGCCGAGCTTGTCGGTCATCACACGCTGTACGAAGGTTTTCGCTTCGGAATTGCCGAGCTTGGTCTTGGTCTGGCCTTCGAACTGCGGGGTGGTGAGTTTCACCGACACCACTGCGGTCAGGCCTTCGCGCACGTCGTCGCCGGAGAGGTTCTCATCCTTGTCTTTGAGGATGTTCTTTTCACGTGCGTAACGGTTGACGAGCGAGGTCAGCGCGGCGCGGAAGCCTTCTTCGTGGGTACCGCCTTCGGTGGTGGAGATGGTGTTGGCGAAGGTGTGCACCGCTTCGGAGTATGCGGTGGTCCATTGCATGGCGATTTCCGCGGAAATGCCGATTTTCAGGTCTTCCGCTTCGAAATCGATCACGTCCGGTTCGACGGGGGTTGCCTTGCGGGACTTCACCAAGTAATCGACATAATCCTTGATGCCGTCGTTGTATTGGTAGGTGACCGTCTGATGCTTCGGTTCGGCATTGTCGTCGCTTTCGCCCGCGACTTCGTCTCCGGCCTGATCCGGTTCGCGCAAATCGGTCAGGGACAGTTTCAGCCCCTTGTTGAGGAACGCCATCTGCTGGAAGCGGTTGCGCAGGGTCTCGAAATCGTAGGTGGTGGTTTCGAAGATCGCGCCGTCTGCCCAGAAGGTCACGGAAGTGCCGGTGGACTCGTCTTCGCCCATCGGCTCGCCCTTGGCAAGACGTGCGGTCGGCTTCTGGTCGATGTAGGTCTGGGTCCAGTGGAAGCCCTGTCGGCGCACTTCGATGTCGACGCGGGTCGACAGCGCGTTCACCACGGAGATGCCCACGCCGTGCAGACCGCCGGAAACCGCATAGCCGCCGCCACCGAACTTGCCGCCGGCATGCAGCTTGGTCATCACGGTTTCCACGCCGGAAACGCCTTCGCCCGGCACTTCGTCGACCGGAATGCCTCGGCCGTCATCCACCACGCGCACGCCGCCGTCCGGCAGAATCGTCACTTCGATGTGCGAAGCGTAGCCTGCCAGCGCCTCATCGACGGAGTTGTCGACGATCTCGTACACCAGGTGGTGCAAGCCTCGGGGGCCGGTGGAGCCGATGTACATGCCCGGGCGGATTCGCACCGCCTCAAGGCCTTCCAGAACCCTCAGATCGGAAGCGTCGTAATGCTCCGGAGCCAAGGTGTCATCGAGCTGCGCATCTTCGAGCTGATCGTTCTGGATCTGATCTTCCTGCGTGTTTTCAGCTGATTCGTTCAGCGAATCCGCATCAAGGTCTGCCACAGAGATTCCTTCCTGCATTTTTCCCGCCAATGAGGGTCATTCACGCAGGTGATACCACCTAGAACGCAAATAAAGGCCCCTTCTAGGCGTTTACATACACTGCTTGATATTCTACTCATGGAGGGGGACAGAGCGCCAGAGGCATTTATCCTTGAAATCCAGCCGTTTACCCCTGTTTTTTCGCTTTCGGAAAACAACATTCGACCGTTGCGAACGGCCCGCTTGGAAGCGTCGCAGGGGAATTCTTCGACGAAGCGCCTTCAACGAACGTCTGATAGCACGTGGTGTCGCGCTAATATCGCGGCCTTCGTGTCATTCGTCCTCGGCTGAATCCCTGTTGTTGTGGGCCGGTGACGCGCACCTCGTTGATGGTCAGCCCCTCGAGCCTACGGCGAATGGTGTCGGTCAGCAGCGGAATCATGTACGTCAAGGTGGTGGTCCATGCGGGGCTGTCGCATCGGATCGTCAGAATGCCGTCGCGCAGGTCGACGGGGTAGGAGTGGCGCGCGTTTTCGACGCCGACCACCTGATCCCAATGATTCTGCATCTGCGCGATTTTCAGATGCGGCGTCCAAGAACCTTGCGTTGCGATCACGTTGAAAATATTGCCGACCGTCTGCGGGTCGCGTCCGGGTTTGCCGAAATTCTCCCACGCCTGCCGCGCACGTTCCTCACGTTCCTTATATCGGCCGGCACGTCGGCTGATACGTTCGAATACTTCGGCGGGCAACTTGCGTTGGTCGAGATGCAATGTTTCGCAGATTGGAGGATTCGGCATCAGCGCTGCTCCTGTCGATTCACCGACTGTTGCGCTGCAGACGATTGCGTTGCAGATTCCCGTCCCGCGACAAGTTGCGCCATCATCGCCGTCAAATCGTCATGCTGTCCATCTTGCGATTGCCTGCGCAACGCGGCCACGTCGATCACATGCGCGTCCGCGTGAAAGCGCCCAGCATCCATGCGCGGAATATCGCTTGCCGCGGCGACGGTGATCAGCACCTGGTCCTGCCGCATCGCAAAATCGAGGATCTGCCCACGACGGGCCTCGTCAAGCTGTGCGAACACATCATCGAGAATCACGATTGGCTTGCTTTCAAAATGTGCGGAAACCGCCTCATATAGCGCCATTTTCAACGCCAAAGCCATGGTCCACATCTCACCGTTGGACGCGAATTCGCGTGCGTTCATATCGTTGAGCAGCAAAGTCAGGTCGTCGCGATGCGGACCGATCAGATTCTGCCCGCGCGCCACTTCGCCGGGGTAGATGCGTTGGAAATGGCGGCTGATCTCCGCGGCCGGATCGTCGAACAGCATCACTTCGTCGAAGGACGGCTCGTAGGCGAGCGCCGCCCGTTCGTCATCTCCCGCCAAAGACGCGTAGATCCGCGCAAAAGGCTCTTCCAAGCGTGAGATCACGTTGTTGCGGTTCCGCGTCAGCTGCATGCCGAGGTCGATGAATTGCCCCGTCCAGATTTCCAGCCCGCTTAAGACCGCCTGCTGGCCGTATTGCGGGTCGAGATTCGTGCCGTCGCCGAGTTGTTTGAGCAGTGCCGTGCGCTGTTTCGCCACGTGCGTGAACTGTTGCAGGGTCTGCGCATAGTGGGGGAGCAGCAGAGACGCGGCCTGGTTGATGAAGTTGCGTCGGGTTGCGGGATCCCCTGCTACCAGACGTTGATCTTCGGGGGTAAAGGAGACGGAGGGCGTGCGCCCGATGAGATCCCTCATATATTGAGATTTTCCGCCGTCAATGCGCGCTCGGTTAGCACCCCGTGCCACGATGGTCGCCTCGTAGGTGTGCTGCGTTTCACCGTCTTCCACGTTGGCTCGGATGGTGGCCGACGTGCACCCTTTTTCGATTAATGGCAGTGATGATGACGCGCGATGGCTGGATCCTGTGGAAAGCACTTCGATGGCTTCCACGATATTGGTTTTGCCGAGTCCGTTGGCACCTTGCAGAATGTTGATTCCCGGTTTGAAATCGAGCACGCAATGTTCCCACGATCGGTAGTGGTCGAGTGCCAGTCGGGAAATATACATGCAAGATCCTTGAGATAGTGCGAATTTCTTACGTAAATAATCGCAATTAATCATGCAAATGGGCTGAACTGGCAATAACAGCCATGTTCAGCCCTATTTTTTGCGATGTATCCGCGTTTTCGTGTAGGTCAGCTTGGTTCAGCTGTTGAAGCGCATCGGCACGAGCAGGTAGCGGTAGTCCATGGATTCTTCGGAATTCGATTCCTGCTGGCCGTTGAATTCCACCGGCTTGACCGCGGTGGTCATCTTCATGCGTACGAACGGCTCGCTGATGGCGCTCAGGCCTTCGATCAGGTAGGCGGGATTGAAGGCCACGGTGATGTCTTCGCCATCCATGTCGATGTCGAGGATCTCCTTGGCTTGGGCTTCATCCACCGAGCCTGCGGTCAGCGTGAGTTCCTGGCTGGTGAAGGCCATGCGGATCGGAGCGTTGCGTTCGGCCACGAGGGACACGCGCTTGATGGCGCTGATGAGATCCTGCTTGTTGATGACCGCATGAATCGGGTATTCGTCAGCGTACAGGCGGTCCACCGCGGGGAATTCGCCGTCGATCAGCTGCGAGGTGGATACGCGTCCGGCGTTCTCAAAGCCCAGCAGCGACGGATTCTCCGGATCGAAATCCACGACGATGTTTTGATGCTCGTCCAAGGAACGGGCCACATCGCGCAACAGTGCGCCGCGCACGAGTGCGGTGGTGTTGATGTCCGGGTTTTCCGGCGTCCAGGTGAAGCTCGAACGCGACAAGCGGAATCGGTCGGTGGAGCTCATGATCACCTTGTTGCCTTGGAACTGCACACGAATGCCGGTCAGTACCGGACGGTTCTCCTCGCGGGAAACGGCGACGGACGCCTGGGCGACGGCCTGTGCGAAGGTTTGAGCGTCCACCTGCCCCAGTTTGGCGGGAACCACCGGCAGATCCGGATATTCGTTATCCGGCATGAGCTGCATGGTGAAGGTGGACTTGCCCGACGTGATGGTCAGTGTGGATCCGTCAGTGGATAGGTAGGTTTTCGCGGCGGGAAGCGACTTGGTGATATCTGCCAGCAGCTTGCCGAGCACCAGAATGGATCCGCTTTCATCAACGCCTGCTTCGATATGGTGGCGTGCGGAAATGGCGTAATTGAAGGCGGAAAGCTGGAGGGTGCCGTCGATGGCTTCCAAGCGAATGCCTGCCAAAATGGGGGATGCAGGACGAGCGTCGATCACGCGAGTGGTCCAAGCTACTGCGTCTGCCAGCGCTTGGGAATTGACTTCAACTTTCATGGCTAGTTTCCTCGTTTCGTTCGGTCCATAAGTCATTCTAGCGAGACTGTCGGCGTTTGACGAAGCGTGGGGAATTCCCCACTTATGACGACGATGATGAATTTCTTATAACAACCTACATTCGTCATAATAAGGCCTGTGGATAATGTGGGTAAGTGCTCAGACCCCACGTTTTGCAATGGCTCGCAACCTCTCATTGCTTGTGGATAACTTTTGGACGAAGTGTGGACAAATCATCGGGTTATCCACAGCCTCGTCGCTTTGAAAAAGTTATCCACAAAACCATGTGGATAGTCCACAATTCATCCACCGGCGATTTTGGCGTTTCCAACGGGTTTTCCACCGGGAAATCATTGATTTGTGTATAACCATGTGGATAACTTCAATAAAAATCTTCCACAGGCCGGCGTGTCAGGATGGTCGGTAAAACAGCTGATAAAGAATTTACTGATACTCATACTTGGCTTGTGAAAATCGCCTGAGAAAGGCAGAAAACGCCTAAAATCGTTTTTTTGAGACGCACGAAAACACATGCAAACGCGCAAAGTCGCATAGAAAACGTTATTTTTCGCCGGAACGCTGCTTGAGCTGCAGGGTCAGTTCCGTCACGTAGTTGTAGATCTCCTGCTTTTCCTGCATCTCGTCGCTGATGCGGGTGTATGCATGCATCACCGTGGTGTGGTCCTTGCCGCCAAACACCTGGCCGATGTCGTTCAGGCTCATGCTGGTGAGCTCACGCACCAAATACATGGCGATCTGACGCGCCAGCGCGATCTTCTTCGTACGCGAACGTCCGACAATGTCATCGAACGTAATGTAGAAGTACTTGGCCACCTGGGTGATGATGTCGGTGGGCTTGATCTCCACATCGGTCGAGAAAAAGTCCTGCAACGTCTGTTCCGCCAACGCGCGGGTCACCGGCTGGCCGCTCAGCGATGCCATGGCGGTCACGCGGTTCAGCGCGCCTTCCAGCTCGCGAATATTCTCGGTGAACCGCTCCGCGATGAGGTTGAGCACATCGTCCTGAACGTTGGTGCCGTGGGCGATCATGCGCAGAATGGCGATGCGCGTCTCCAGATCCGGCGGCTTGACGTCAACGGTCAGGCCGGATTCGAAACGGGAGATCAGACGTTCGTTGAATCCCTGCAGATCCTTCGGAGGCACATCGGATGCGATCACAATGCGCTTGTTCGCCTGATGCAGGGTATTGAATGTATGGAAGAACTGTTCAAGCGTCGCGTCCTTGCCGCTCAGAAATTGAATATCGTCGATGAGCAGCACGTCGACTTCGCGGTAGCGACGGTTGAATTCCTTGATTTGACCGGAATTCTGGTTGGTGTCACCCAACGCTTCGATGAATTCGTTGGTGAATTCCTCACTGGTCACATAACGGACTTTCAGCGTGGGATCCTTGACCAGTGCGTAATTGCCGATGGCGTTCAGCAAGTGGGTTTTACCCAATCCTGATCCGCCGTAAATACAAAGCGGGTTGAAATCGTGACCGGAACCTTCCGCGACGGCCAACGCGACGGTACGTGCGAAACGATTGGAATCGCCAGGAACGAAGGTGTCGAACGTGGCGTTCTTATTCAAATGGGTCTTAGGATCCAGCAGAGGCCTGTTTTGGCCGCGTTGGAAGTTGTTGTGGCGCTCCGGCGGCATAACAACCGGAATCGGCAGCTGCCCCTGCGTGGTTTCCTCCGCATGTGGCGCGGGGGAGAAGTGGGGGTATTCCTCGACGGCAGGTTGGGCCGGTTCCTTCTTTTCCACAATCTTGAATGCGGGGAAAATATCCTGTTCGGCGGCTTCCCGCAAGGCTTCCAGCAGGGGCTGGTTCAATTCGTTCTGCAACGTCTGCTGTGCGGCCGCGCTTGGCACGCATAAGACAATGGTAGGACCCCACATGCCTTCGGGAAAAACGTTTTCCAGCCAGCTTTTATCTCGGATGGACAGCGCCGGATTCTGGTGCAACAACGCCAGCGCGTCGGACCAGACTCCCCGAGCCTGCTCGAGAGGGTCAGTTGTCGTGTCGGCCACGGATTCCCCTTTCTCGACAGACTTTTTCTAAGTGTGCAACTGTTTATTTGTACTCTCTTTTCCCCAAGTTATCCACCGGTAAGCGTGTTGAAAAGACTGAATTGTGAATAACATCATTGTAGTTTGTGGATAACTTTTGTGGGGAGTTTGGCGACATACCAACGTTTCTGTGGATTGTTTTGTGGGGAGAATCCCCATGAAAATGTGAAGGATTTGATATGCGTATTCATCTCTGTTCAGGGGTCAGAGTAACTTGGTAGAGCTTGACTCATGAGGAGCCGTGCCTTGGCATGGCAAAAAACACCGGGAGCATTAATTATGAAGAGGACATTCCAGCCGAACAACCGTCGTCGTCACATGAAGCACGGTTTCCGTCAGCGCATGCGCACCCGCGCAGGCCGCGCTCTGATCAACCGTCGCCGCGCCAAGGGCCGCAAGTCCCTCGCTGCCTGATTTAACGGCATAGAGCGGTGGAACGGCTGAAAAGCCATCGCGATTTCGTCGCGGTGCTCAAACGCCGTCGTAGGGTATCGCGAGAAGACATCGTCGTGCATTATTTGGTGCACGACGATGCCATTATCGACGATTCTGCGGCGATGCGGGGCCGACGTGTCGGTTTGGCCGTTTCCAAGGCTGTCGGCAACGCTGTGACGCGTAATGCCGTCAAGCGTCGTTTCCGCGTGCTTGCACGAAAGTACGAATCTGCCTTACCTGAATCCTGCGATATCGTGTTGCGTGCCAAGCCAAGTGCTGCGCATGCCGATTTTCTATCGTTGGAACAGCAGATCGCAGCATGTTTTGAAGCGGTGAATCGTAAGGCCGTGCGTCGGTAATGAACGCCGGTCGTAACGGAAATTGGATGATTCGTGCCATTCGCTGGTACCAACGTCATATTTCCGCGAATACCGCGCCTTGCTGCAGATATTATCCAAGTTGTTCCAATTACGCGATTCAGGCGATTGAACGATTTGGCCGCCTTAAGGGTGGCCTTCTTGCGTTATTGCGCCTTCTTCGCTGCAATCAGTGGAACCGTGGGGGAATTGACGACGTTCCGCAGCTTTATTCCTTGTTTTACAGATGTTCGTGGTCGAAGGCACACGAGGAACCTCGGCTCACGCCTCTGAACGTAGAAAAACCTATAGGCGATAAGGAGACTGGCCTGTAATGAATCAAAATCAATTCCTCCTCGACAGCGGTTTCTGGGGCTGGCTGTATAAGCTCCTGTATCCCGTCGAGTGGCTCATGACGCAGATCATGGCCGTATTCCATAAGTTCCTGGTGATGCTGGGCATGAACGAGATCGGTTTCTCGTGGGTCATGTCCATCGTATTCCTAGTACTTGTGGTCCAGGCATGCGTTTTTCCGCTGTTCTACAAGTCCATGAAGGGTATGCGCAAGATGCAGGCCCAGATGACCGTCCTGCAGCCAAAGATGCAGCGTATCCAAAACAAATACAAGGGCAAGAACGATCCCGCCAGCAAGGAAGCCATGCAGCGCGAGATGATGAAGCTCTACCAGGACAATGATGCGAACCCGATGGGTGGCTGCACTTCCATGCTCCCTATGTTCGTGCAGGGTCCCGTATTCATGTGCATGTTCTATACGCTGTCAGCCATTCCGTACATCGCACGCGGCAAATTCAGGGACGGACAGGGTCTTGGCGCTTTCGACATCGCCACAGCCAAGCAGTTCACGTCCACCACAGTGTTCGGTGTGAACGTGGCTGATAACTTCACGACCGCCGCCGTGCATGGCAAAGTAGTTATCGCCATCTTCGTTGCATTGATGTGCTTCTGCCTGTGGTTCATGCAGTACAACAGCATGAAGCGTAACATGGCTCAGTCTGCGGCAAACAAGCAGACCGAAATGATGCAGAAGATGATGTTGTGGATGTTCCCGATCATGTACATTTTCTCCGGTATTGCCATGCCGTTCGCTGTGCTGGTGTACTGGCTCACCAACAACATCTGCAATCTGTTGCGTTCCATCTGGCAGATCCACGTCTTCCCGACTCCGGGATCTCCGGCCGCCGAAGCGAAGGAAAAGCGTGATCATGTTCATGAGAACGCCCGCCGAGCCAAGGCCGGTCTGCCATCCCTCGAGGAAGAGGCGCTGCAGAAGGCCAAGGAAGCCGCCGAAGTGAAGGAAAAGAGCGGTTACCAGCGTCAGCAGCCGAGCCGTAAAAAGAAAAAGAAGTGAGTAAAAGTGTGTCCCGTGTTTCACGTGAAACGCGGGACACACCACTTTTATCAGCGTTTATTGTCGACGTGGTAAACAGGAATTAGACTTTACACAATAAGACTTTAGTAATAGAAACCCCGCTCAAAGGAGTACAACCACTATGGCGCAAGATGAGGAAAAGACCATCGATCAGCTCAACGAGGAAGCTGATATCGCTGCCGATTATCTTGAAGGACTGCTTGATATCGTCGATTACGAAGGCGATATCGAAATGGGCGTGCGCAACAATCGCCCTACCGTGCAAATCGTCGCCGATGATGATACGGACATCAAGCATCTCATCGGACGCAACGGCGAAGTCGTTGACGCTCTGCAGCAGCTGACGCGACTGGCCGTGCAGCAGAAGACCGGCGAGCGTTCCCATCTCATCGTGGACGTCGACGGCTATCTGAAGCGCAAGCGCCAGCGTTTGCACGACATCGCGCTGGACGCCATCGACGAGGTGCGCGAGACGGGGGAGCCGGTTGATCTCAAGCCGATGAACTCCTTCGAACGCAAGATCGTGCATGATGTGGTGCGTGAGGAGGGCATGAAGTCCCGTTCCCACGGCGAGGAACCGCGTCGTTACGTCACGGTGTATCTCAAGGCTTCCGCTGCCGAAGATGCTGAAGACGAGGATGAGGCCTGAGTTCGGCTCGTTTCACGTGAAACATGGCGTCACCATTTGGTGGCGCTTTTTTATTGCGATTTTTTGAGTGACTTCATGCTGGCCGTGCGCCGGACATGTGATATTGCCGTCAATGGTCGGGAAGTACTTGCTGGAATACCGGCAATGAGGAAGAGCAGGATATAGGATGGTGCCCATGAGTGATGTGACAGACGAACTTGATGATTCGCCGATGCTTGAGGAAGTGCTGGGGGATGCGTTGGGCAAGCTTCGTGTTTTCCATGCGAAACTTGCCGAAGAAGGCGAACCTCGCGGTCTGATTGGGCCAAGAGATGTTGGCATTATTTGGGAACGCCATATTCTGAATTCGGCCGCCATTGTGCCTTTCGTAAAGGAAGCCACGGCTAAGAAGCAGTTCAAGACGGTTGCCGATATCGGCAGTGGCGGCGGTTTTCCCGGTATTGTCGCGGCCGCCTGCCTGCCGGATCACCGGTTCACGCTTGTGGAGCCGATGGAACGTCGTGTCGAATGGCTGAACGAGTGCGTGGCCGATATGGAGTTGAATAACGTTACCGTGGTGCGTGCCAGGGCCAATGAGATGATCGAGGCCATTGCGGGTGCTACTGGCGCTCAAGGCGGCAATCGTGGCAATGGAAGCGCCAGGAACGGCAAAGGCGGCAAGAACGGCAGGGGAGTGGCCGTTCGCGGTCCTGTACTGGATTTGGATGGCAAGCCTATTCAGGCGAAACATCCGTTTGCCGTGGTGACGTGCCGTGCCGTGGCTCCTATGACCAAACTTTCGGGGTGGACGCTGCCGTTGCTTGAGCGCGGTGGACGTTTGGTCGCACTGAAGGGGCGGTCCGCGCAAGAGGAGATCGAAAAGGCTTCCAAAGAGATCGCCAAATGCGGTGGCATTCGTCCGCGGGTGGTGGATGCCGAGGTTGGTCCGGGCTTGGAATCGACCCATGTGCTCATGGTGGATAAAAAGTAAGTTATCCACCATTTCGGTGAGTTATTCACATTGTCCACAACTGGAAAATCGACGAAAAAAAGCGGCGGAAAAATGTTGAAGTAGCAACGAAAGATCGGTGGATAACTTTTTGCGAACAACGTAAGTTATCCACCGACTATCCACAGCTATTCACATTTGTGCACAGTGGGTGAGATGAGCTGATTCTGTCCACCCGAATGATGAAACTTGAATGTTAAGCATATCGTAAGGAAGGCTAGTGTATGACTGGACCTGAAGGACCAGATAACCTGACATCGATGGAATCGGCAACGGAAACCATCAAACGAATTTTCGGAGGATCGGATTCTCCTCTTGGTTCGCAGATTGCCGACGAATCGACTCGCTATCGCGCCTTGCAGAAGGCCGTTTGCCCAAAGCCGGAGCAGACGCGCCTGATCGCGGTCGCCAACCAGAAGGGTGGCGTTGGCAAAACCACGTCGGCCGTGAATCTTTCCGCTGCGTTGGCTCAGTTCGGTTCCAAGGTGCTGCTGATCGATATGGATCCGCAGGGCAATGCGTCGACCGCGTTGGGCGCTCCGCATGCGTCGGGGGAGCCTTCGGTGTACGACGTGATCGAAGGCAGGAAGACCATCGCCGAAGTCAAGCGCACATGCCCTGATTTTGATCTGCTCGATGTGGTTCCAGCTTCGATCGATTTGAGCGGTGCCGAGCTGGAAGTCGCCGACATGGAAAATCGTAATGTGCTTCTGAAGACCGCGGTTGACGAGTTTCTGGAAACCAGCGAGGAGCACTACGACTACGTGATTATCGATTGCCCGCCAAGCCTCGGCCTGCTGGTAATTAATGCCATGTGTGCGGTGCATGAGATGCTGATTCCGATCCAGGCTGAGTACTATGCGCTGGAAGGTCTCGGCCAGCTCATCAATACTATCGGACTGGTGCAGGAGCATTTCAATCCGTCGCTGCTGGTTTCCACCATGCTGATCACCATGTTCGATAAGAGGACGTTACTCAGCCGTGAAGTGCATGACGAAGTCAAAAATCATTATCCGACTATCGTACTGAATACCACGATTCCCCGAACGGTGAAAATATCGGAAGCTCCAAGCTTCAATCAAAGCGTGATCGCCTACGATCCCAAGGGAATGGGAGCGATTGCCTATTGTGAGGCCGCATTGGAAATCGCACGTCGCTCGCAGACGGTGCTGAAGGCTATCGATGCAAGAAGGAATGAGAACTGATCATGGCTACGAAATCACGTTTAGGCAAGGGTCTCGGCGCACTGTTTCCGTCTCTTCCAGGAGAGTCGGCGAAATCGGAAGCCACTACTGAACCGGCTGTGGCTGTTGCGGGTGCAAAGGCTGATAACAAGATCGCTGGAAAGGTTTCAGAAAACGTAGCCGGTGGTGCGACTGTTGCCGGGCAATCCGCGGGGAAGACCGCGGTCAAGAGTTCCGTGGCAACCGCCAAGGCTTCCGTCGATGCCGTCCATGACATGAAGAAGAACGTTTCACGTGAAACCAAGAAGGGGAGTGGCCATCGAGCCAGTATGCCTTCCATCACGTTGAATGAGACTGCTCATCCTGCCGACATGTTCTTCGGTTCCACCAGTCCTGTTGCCACTTCCGAAGTGAAGCAGGAAAGTGTTTCACGTGAAACCGCTGCGGTAAAAAAGACCGAAGATAAGAAGAATGACGAACCTGAACTGTTGCCGGTGCAGGGCGGTTATCTCGTTGAATTGCGACTGAGTGATGTTGGACCGAACCTGCATCAGCCGCGTACCATTTTCGATGAGGATGATCTTCGTGAGCTTGCCGATTCCATCAAAGAAGTCGGCGTGCTGCAGCCTATTGTCGTACGGAAGCGTCCACTCGCGCAGATTGAGGCTGCTCGTAAGGAGAACGCCGCTAAAGATGCCGAGTCGCACAATATGTTCGACGGGCGCATGGATAGCATGTACGAGCTCATTATGGGTGAACGTCGTTGGCGCGCATCGCAGATCGCAGGTTTGAAAACGATTCCTGCGATTGTCAAAACCACTGCCGACGACGATATGTTGCGTGACGCTTTGCTGGAAAACCTGCATCGCGTTGCGTTGAATCCATTGGAAGAGGCGGCCGCCTATCAGCAGATGATCGACGATTTTGGCTTGACGCAGGCGCAATTGTCAAAGTCGGTGTCGAAGTCGCGTCCGCAAATCGCCAATACTCTGCGACTGCTGAATCTGCCTGCGACCGTACAAAAGAAGGTTGCTTCCGGCTTGCTGTCGGCCGGTCATGCGCGCGCATTGCTCGGATTACCGACGGAAGCTGACATGGAACAGCTTGCGACGCGCATTATTTCCGAAGGGTTGTCGGTACGCAGCACCGAGGAAATCGTGTCGATGAAGGTCGCTGAATCGGACCAGCCGAAGAAAGCGAAAACCAATAAGCTGAACCCTTGGGCCGGAACGCCGATGCAGGTCGGTCTTGAAAAGAGGTTCGGCACGAAGGTGTCGATCAAGGGATCCAAGGAGCATGGACGCATCGAAATCGTGTTCAAATCCGAAGACGACATGAAGCGCATTGTCGACCTGCTCATGCCCACTGCCGAAAAATAGTATTTCTTAAATTTTTTGGTGTCCGCGGAAGGGGCGGCATATTCTGTTCACGACACACTCAAGGCCGTTTGGCCAAGCTTACAGTCGTGAACAGAATATGCCGCCCTTCCGCTCGTTTTTCAAGTTTTTGTAGGGTATGACCGTGATGGGGAGCGTTACTGCTGGAGGTAGGCCTGGGCATCGAGGGCGGCCCGGCAGCCCATGCCGGCGGCACTGATCGCTTGACGGTAAATACTATCAACACAGTCGCCGGCTGCAAAAATGCCGGCAGTGCTGGTGCGTGTGCTGGCGCCGTCCACCTGAATATATCCACCCGCATCTCGCTGCACAATGCCGTCAATAAAAGCTGTGGCGGGGGAGTGGCCAATCGCCACAAAAATGCCGTTTGCGGCAATCGTGCTGGTCTCTCCGGTGATGACGTTGCGAATGTTCACGGATTGGGCTCCATTGTCGTCACCCAAGATTTCCTCCACCACGGAATCCGTGACGATGGTGATCTTCGGATTCTGCTGAGCGCGTTCCACGAGAATCTGCGATGCGCGGAATTCAGAACGACGATGAATCAACGTCACCGACGATCCAAATCGTGAAAGAAAATCAGCCTCGGTGAATGCGCTATCGCCGCCGCCGACCATAATAATCGGCTTATCTCGGAAGAAGAAGCCGTCGCAGGTCGCGCAATATGACACTCCCTTGCCGGAATATTCCGCCTCTCCGGGGATGTCGAGTTTGCGATATTCCGATCCGGTTGCGATGATCAAAGCATGGGTTTCAAAAACGTCTCCCTGATCGACGCTCACGGTTTTCACGCCGGTGACGTCATTGTTGCTCACGGAAACAACATCATCCCAAACGATTTCCGCGCCGAACTTCTCAGCCTGGCGTTGCATATTATTCATGAGTTCCGGTCCCATAATGCCGTCGGGGAAACCCGGAAAATTCTCCACTTCAGTGGTGTTGACGAGCTGCCCGCCTGGGGTCAGCGCACCCGCGATGACCAGTGGTTTGAATCCAGCCCGGCCCAAGTATATGGCCGCGGTATATCCGGCAGGGCCGGATCCGACAATAATCACATCTCGCAAATCACTCATATTCCCACTGTAGCGAACCACCAAAGCAACCAGCCGCGCACTGCACGATTTCACGCATTCCTTTTTCTTATGGCGTATTATCAAGTGCTTTCCAAGCCGGATCATCTACAGAGTTTCACGTGAAACACCAGCTGTTGTGCGTGGTTGCGTGCGGTGCTGTGTGTGCAGTTGCTGGGGTGGCTGGATTCTTGGCGTCGCTTGATCGGAACATGAGAAAGGGCTTGCGCTCCACATGGAGCGCAAGCCCTTCGGTCGTGTTAATGTGACGCCTGCCTGCGCGGGCCTTGGATCACTTGTTGATGACCTTCTTGAACAGATCGGCGCTGGCCTTGGCGAGTGCGAACTGGCCGAAGCCCGGATCGACGGAAGCGAGGTTGGCGTTGATGATCTGGTTGAAAGTGTTGTTCTTCATGATGTTTCCTTTCGTTCGGCTTGGCGGCGTTCTTGTTTTCTGTTCTTTCCTCTGGCCGCTGCCGTAAGTCTGTTGCTTTTTGGTTACGTTCAGCGCGGGTGGCGTTGCCGTTTCCCCGCGTGTGGGGTGCGGCTCCGGTTTTCTCTCCGGTTCCTGCCGCATCGTGTCTCTTTGTTCTGTTGTGCCTTCATCATAGGCAGGCTCAATCGTCGATGTCATGCAACGATCGTCGATTCTTTTGTATTTTCATCGGCTAATCTTGAAATAAACGTAACGATGCTGTGATGAACATCAATCGTCGATTGCAGGGCAGTATTGCCGTCGCAAAAGAAACGGCGCGATCTTCAGATTTTCTATCTTTTCTATCTTTTCTATGAAAGTCTCAAAATCGTTCTCCCGTAAGACTTTTCGCAAGGTCGGCATTGTTCTATCCATTTTCTATCTTCCTTATTTGCGGGAGTATTTGCGCTTGTTGCCGGCGAATGTCAGGTTACATTGATTGATATCGGGCTGATTGGGCTGGGCTGATTGGTGTGGCTGTTCGACAGGCTGATTGGTGTCGGGCATAAGAAAGGAACGTGATATGGCGACTATTCCTGAACAATATGAGAGCCAGCGCGTGGGCGTGCAGGGATATCGCGTGCTCAATCTCGATTTGGACGGCGTTTGCGCGGATTACAAGGGCGCGATCCGCGATTACCTGCAGCGGCAGGGCATTGACGTGCCGGAACGTGCGCTGCAGACCGCGCATTACAATCTCACGCGCGAGGACGGATGGCCGTTCGAGACGCTCGACGATTACATCGAAACGCACAAAGCCGCGGAGCGTGAGCATCTGTATGCGACGATGAAGCCGCTTCCGGGGGTCGCGCAGGCATTGCAGCGATTGGCGAATGAGCATGTGTACATTCGCATTGTCACGCACCGGCTGTTCGTGTCCGGCCAGCATCAGATGGTCGTTTCCGACACCGCGCAATGGCTGGACAGCAACCGCATTCCGTACATGAGTCTGTGCTTTACTGGGCTGAAAGACAGTATGCAGGCCACGATTCATATTGACGATTCGCCGGCGAATATCGAAACTTTGCGTGAGGCAGGGCAGCATGTGGTCGTGTTCGATCAGCCGTACAACAGTACGTATGCTGGTCCCAGAATCGACAGTTGGAGCGACACCAACGTTGAAACGCTCCTCACCCTCTTCGAATCCTGGCCGGAGTAAGGGGTGTGCTGGCGGTAGCTGCGATTCCGTCCGTGTGACTCTGGTAATCGGTTTTAGGTGCGGGTTGTGCGGACGGGATTATGTGAGCGACCGCATGATTTGTCAGTTGACCGCACGATTTCTTCTATCTGGCCTCATGATTTTGTTTTGGCGACCTCACGATCTGAAAAAGAGTGTCCCCGATTGAAATCGTGAGGTCAGCCAATCAAAATCGTGGGAAAATCGCAGATCGTGAGGTCGCCAGATCACAATCATGAGGCCAGCCAAACCAGATTATGGATCAGACTAATGCTGGGGTAGACGTTTCAGCGCGTCAGCCAGTCTGCGGCGGAATATACCTGCTCGTCTTTGGCTTGAAAACTTGATTCCACGCGAGCCGCCACAAAGCGCCGCTCAGAGCGCAAAGACGCAGGAATTTGTGGAAAGCGGTCACGTTTCGCACATTGAGATAACCGGCCACGTCTCGCTCGACATATGTGCTGAGATATGACGAAAAGAAGAGTTCAAGCGGCATTTCGGAACTGTAGAGACGGGGTAGCCGTCGCGCAGCATAAAATCATCCGCGAGCACGCTCCCGAATCTGACATTAGAGTTCTGACATTAGGGTGATAAAAATGGCGAAAAGTTGGTTGTCGATTCTTGAGCCAAGTTCCATCGCTTTTCGACTACGACCATATTCCAAAAATAAATACACAAAGAGCCTGCCATACGTGAGGTGACGCATGGCAGGCTCTTTTCGTATCGCAATCTTCAGAAGTAATCGGATATTGCGATGTGCTGACGATCAGAACACTTGAATGCTTTCGATGTACAGCTGGTTGCCCGGCAGGCTATCAAGTGGGACCCACAGCATGATGTCCTGCGTTTCCACGGCCTTGTCGAACTTGATGTCGGTCGTGCCGGAAGCGTCAAACTCGAACTGCGCCACCTGTTCGCCTTGGGACGGGCTGTTTGTCGCATTCACGCGAATATATCCCTGACCACCGGAAGAACGAATTTTGATGACCATGCGATACGCCTTCTGCGGCTGGCTCAGATGCACGTAATATCCGTAGCCCTGCTGTCCGTCAGGATTCGACAGGAATTGACGATTGTCGATTTCGTATGCGGTCGTGTTTTCCGGCTGCTTCGGATCCGGCACTTTCTTCGACTGCTTATCGGCGGTCACGACCTTGTCCTCGGTTTTCTTGGGTTGCTTGGACGCCGTAGACTCGCCGGATGCCGGCGTATTGGCGGAAGCATCGGAAGAATCCTTGGAATTGGACGAATCGGTATTGCCGGACGTATCGGAATTGGAAGAATCCGCGGAATTCGCATCCGACTGATCTCCCTCGCCGAACGGCACTTCGTCAAGATTTATTTCCGGCCATGGTCCTTTTGAATCAGTCGTAACCGAATCTGAAGGCTGCATCAAACCATGAACTGCAAACCCAAGTGCAACCGCAACAACGATGACCGCCACGATAATCGCAACGACCTTCGTTTTCAGCTTGCCAAACAGTTTCGCGTCGGCAACGTCAGTATTCGCCGAAGCGGAAGAAGGATTCTTCGGCGTGAAGCTCGGCGGAACCGCGGCTTGACCGGCGGCATACGCGGCATCGATCGCCTCCTGCTCTGCTTTCAACGCACGGGCGGACTCCTCGCCGGGCTGAATGACCTGACCATCCGCGCCGATTACTGGAATGCGACCGGTTTTTTCCAACTGGGAATCGTCGGATGACATGCCATCGGCCGGTACGGAAACCCTGATGGGGAAGGAGAAGGGAGAATCGCTGGTGTCGGTCACGCCATCGATGTCTTCTTCGCTCAGCAGTTCACGGCCGCTGCTCCACAACGATTTCACCGCTCCACTGGTGGCCGCGACGCTTTTCGCCAAAGCCTCCTTGCCATCGGAAAAATCGTTATGCGGTTCGGGAGCCGTGAACGTCATTTCCGGAATGCTTCCAGCCGCTGCCAGCGTATCCGGCAGCGGGAGCACATCCTTCTCAAGAATCTGCAGTAACGGAACATTGGCGATTGAGCATTCCGAATCCATGGAAGGCAACGTGATATCCATGCTTCCCAACGATGACAGCGGTTGATACTCGCCAAGCAACGCTTCCAATTCCGCAATGGTTGCCATCGGAACGGTGGGGAAGCCGTCGTCCTCTTCAAGTTCGAGACCGCGCTTGCAGATCACGCGGAATTCCATCGGCGTGGTCGGCGCGAGCGCTTCAAGACGGAAATCCGTCGACAGCGTGGACGGGCGTCGGATCAGCATAGCGTACAACAGCGCTGAGATTTGACGGATCGCAAGCTGTTCCCGATTTTCCAAAGCCTGCGCGCGGGAAGTGTCGGCAAGCATGATGCTCACTGGAGCATCTGCGATCTGAATGCCGGAACGGGTCAGTCGCACCGTGTCGGTGCTGATGGAGAAATGCGTGAGATTGTCTTTTTGCAGCGCATGCAATGATTCGATGACTTCGCCAATGATGGAGCGCATGGCTGTATAGCTCAACGGCTGGTTGGCGTTCAGCGCAAGATATTCACTGAGGGTCATGCCTTCGTCAAGCTGCGTCACCACCAGCGCGACCTGGCCGGCATGCTGGAGCTGCAGCACTTTCGTGAAGTGGGAATCATGCGAAATAGCCAGCATGGAAGCGGTTGCGTTGACTTCCTGCAATGCCTTGCTGCTGCTGACAATAAACAGCTGGCAATCCCGTGCGAGCACATGGTCGCTGGCCTTCCAGACCTGCAGTCCGGTTTCTTCGCGCAATGGCGAAACGAGCACGTAGCGATTGCTGATGGTATCTCCCAGCTGAGGTTTCATGGGTTCCTTCAACTTTTTGTAAACGTTTGTTCTGCCTATGGTCACTCGCCGTTTTCGGCGTCGTCCTGTTCCAGTCTATCGTTGGGGCTGGTCGGCTTGCGAAGTCCGGGAATACGTGAGGAAATCAGTGCGATCGCCTCCTTGAATTCCTCGGAACGTAGCAGCCGCAACATGCCTACGTAAACGATGAAGGCCACTATGGCCAGCAGTGCGGCACACGCCACTGCCTGAATCCAGTTCATATGACCGTCCACCGCTCCGATTTGGGCGCCGACAAGCTGGTAGACGCTGTCACGTACCGTCACGCCGATGAACATGGTAGCTACTGCCGCGCCAATCGATTTCAGATACGAGATGGCTATGCGCGGACCGTCGATATTGTTTTCGAATCGTTTGCGCAGCATGGCATACAGGATGGGGATCGGCAGTATGTAGCTCATGGCTCCCACCATGCCGATCATTGTCGTCCATTCGGTAGGGGGGAGTAGTTTCGCGCCGATGATCACGCTTACCGCTTGAATGCCCATGGCGAACAGCATGAAAATGAACGGCGATTTGCCGTCTTCGAATGCATAGAACGTGCGCTGGATAATCAGATACGCGCTGGCGAACGGAAGTCCCACGCCAAGCGTGACCAACGGTCCCGCCATAAGAATCGCCTCTCTGACGCTCACAGACGGCAGCAACGCGAGAATGATCGGAACGGGCATCACCACGAAAACGACCGCGAAATAGCACATGATCACACCCATATTGCGCAGCGCCTGACTGAGATCAATGCGCGCTTCGGCGATATTATGATCGGCGACCGCACGGGATATTTTCGGGAAAATCGCGGTTGCCAGCGAAACGGCAATCAGCGAATACGGCAACATGTAAATCGTGTACGCGTTCTGGTATGAAGCATTGCCGGCCACGTCGAGCGGATTGATGCCGAACTGCTGCTGCGCGAGCATCGGCGCGTTAGTGGAGGTACGCGTGATTACGATATTGGCGAGCTGGTCGATTACGACAATGCCGACACTCCAAGCCGCGACCGGTCCCATGGAACGCAATCCAATGCCACGAAGGCCGAAGGTGGGGCGGTATTTCAATCCGATTTTGGTCAGTGGAATGAACAGTACCAGCGCCTGGAATGCCACGCCCAACGTCCACGTGCCTGCGGTCAAGGCGATTTTGTCGGCGGTCCAAAAATCAAGAGGATGCTCGGTGGCACGGCCGAATAGCGCGATGAACGTGCCGAAGCCGATGCAGCTGATGATGTTCGCACCCACGGAACTCCACGCATACGCGGTGAAATGGTCTTTGGCCGCGAGAATCTGGCCGACCACCGTATATAGGCCGTAGAAGAAGATCTGCGGCATGCACCACAGGGTGAATGAGGTCGTCAACGCCATGGTTTCGGGGCTACCGTTCACATACAGCTTGGTGAGCAGCGGCGTGCATAGGGCCATCAGGATCATCACCGCCAACAGCATGGTGATGGCAAGCGTGATGAGCTTGTTGAGTTTGGTTTCGGCGTCTTTTGCCTTCAACGTGCGCACGATCTGCGGCACGAGCACGGCGTTGAAAATACCGCCGGAAACCAAGGTGTAGATCACCTGCGGAATCATGGATCCGGCTTGGTAGGCGTTCGCCGCATAGCCGGTGGTGCCTAAAGCCCAAGCGAGCAGAATGGTACGGATTTGCCCGGTCACGCGCGAGGCCGCGGTGCCGGAGGCCATGATCAGTGAATTACGGCCAACGGAAGAACTCATTCGTCTGGATCCTTCTTACGGTGGTATTGGCGCCACAGTCCCAAAGCTCCAAGCAGCACGGCGATGCCGATGATGATGAAGCCGGTTTTGTCGCTGATCTGCAATGCGCTGGTGATGTGGGTGGTTTGTGTCGCTCCGAATGTGATGCCCTGCCTGTCCTGCAGGCTGAGCGTGGCGTCCGCGGTGCCGGAGGTGGCCACGCGGATGGTGAACGCCACTTGGGCTTCGCTGTGCGCGGGCACTTCCACGGTGTCGAAACGCGAAGTGACGATCTGCATGGAGTTGGTCAATGATGAGACTTTTACCGTGACCGGATAGGGATGGCTGTTGCTGATGGTAACGGGCATTTGCGCGGTTTCGCTGACCACGTTGACGTTTTCCGTCGGTGTGATGGCCACGCCGTTGATGAGCAGGGACGCCAGTTGCCCGGCTCCTTCCACCATGGTGCTTCCGGCTGGATTTTCGCCGCCTAGCGCGTGCAGGGCCATGATGCCGTGCGCGTTGACGAGCTGCCTGCGCCACGCTTTGAGGCCTGCGGGGGCCTGCTTGGCATCGTCGGCGACGTCGGTGAGGATGGACGCGTTGAATCGTTTGATGTCGTTTGTCGAGGCTGCCAGTGTGTTGAGCGTCTGCCTGAGATTGGCTTGCGTCGCATCATTGATTCCGTCGGATTGCGGCACGATCGCGGCTGCATCGTCGCCGCTCAAGGCGGGGTCGGCATTGTTGAGCGTGTTCAGATCGGTGATGTTCAGCCATGGCGATTGTTCGACGTCCGTCATCAGTGCGTCCACGACGGCCGGATCAGAGTTGCCGTTCAGGCAGACCAGCAGATTGCGTTCCGAATACGGCTGCTCCATCTGGTAGAACGCGCTTTGCGCGACGAATCGCGCGAGACGCCCGGCCGTTGTTCCCTCGCCGTCCGCTTCGGCGTCGGCACTGGTCGCCTTGCCTTGTGCAAGGTTGGAAAGCACGCTTTGCGCGGTCAGTACGGTGATGTCGCCGGCGTCGGTGGTTACTACGGTCTTGCCGGTTTCCGCGGTGGCCGCATCATCCTCTTCGAAATCATGCGTGGCGATGACGGTGCCGTACCCCTGCTGCTTGGCTTTCGCCAGCGCGTCGGCGGTCCAATTGCCGGTGCCCTGCCATGCATACGTGGTCATACTCGCGTTCGGGTCACCCAACGCCGATTGATAGTTTTTCAAGGCCTGTTCGGCGTTCCATCGCGAGGTGCCGACGCCTGCCGAATCATAGGTTTTGCTATCGTTCAGCGCGGAATAGGCGGTGATGTCGAACAGGGCCGGTTGCGTGATGCCGTCGACTTGCGTCGGCATCGGCATCGTCTTCAGATAGGTTGGATCGGCCACCACCTGCAGTTTGTCATGCTTGGTGAACGTCTGTTCCAGCGACTTGAGTCGTGCCTCGTCTTCTTTGCCGGGAACGGCGATTTTCGAGAGTTCCGCGGAGGTGACGCCACCTTTGTTGACGAGCTGTTCCAGCATGGTGTTGTCGGTGGTCCATCCTTGCGCTTCGAGCGGCTGCACGATGGTGATATTCATCGCGGGCGTGTCGGGGGTATTGATTCCAGCTCCGGTCCGCGTTGCGAAAGTATGCGCTTCGTCTTGTTGAACGCCATTGGCCTCATAACTGAGCGTGACCGGTTTCGGCCCCCAGGAGTTGACGGACGCCAGCGTCTCCTGATTCGAGTCCGCGTCGATGTGCACGTTCGCCGAAGCTCCCGGTTGAAGCGCGGGAACCTCGCTCTGCCCAACGATATTGGGCGTGGGAATCTGCCCGATGCCTTCCGACCATTCCTGGATATCGTTGCGCGACACGAACGTGTAGAAGGCGTTCATGGCAAGGGTGAGCGTGCCTGAAGGGATTTCCTGATCGGTGGTGTTGGTCACCGTCGCGCTCAAATGATAGCCGGAAGTGTCGGTCAGCACGGCGGTGGAGGAGTCGATCGACAGCATGGTGCCGGATTGCGATTCCTGTGTTTCTTCGGCTTCGGCTTTCGGCACAGGTGCGTATAACAACATCAACGCCATGGTCATAACCATGGCGAGGATTGCCGAAAGCGCACGCATGCCGTGCGGAACGTTCCGTTGTGCGGGTCGATTCACCTTCACGCCTGTCTGTTGAGTTTCCTTGCGTACAACCATGCTATCTTTCGTTCGTTCGGGTAGCTGAGAACGTCGTCCAAATCAGCAAAATCCACCCAAATCGCGTCTTCCGCCTCATGATCCGGGTCGCCTTCCACCGTCAACTCGCCGCCGATCTGACGCAATGCGAAATGATGCACCAGCTTGTGCACGCGCTGGCTGGTTCCGGTGAACCAGTAGTCGATGGTGGCGATGGAATCGACCACTTCACCTAGGATTCCTGTTTCCTCGTGAACTTCGCGAACGGCGGTTTGCTGCGGTGTTTCGCCTTTTTCGATATGACCTTTCGGCAGGCACCATTCCAAATGTCCGCTACGCGAGTGGCGTGCGATGATCGCCACGCGGCCCTTGTCGTCGAATACGAGACCTCCCGCCGAATATTCGCGCACTACCGGCAGTTCCTGCGCGTCGAGCGAGGCGAACGTGGTCGGACCGTCCGTGGCGCGCCGCTGCGGCATCATTGCTGGGGTGGGTGCGTTGGGCGTGATGATGGTCTCTTGCCGCAAGGAAACGGACTGCGATGTGTACAGCAGTTTGTCCGGTTCCATCGGATTTTGGGCATGGTCGTCCGCAGCATGGGCAAGCATGCGTGCAAGGTCTGCGGGCGTAATCATGATTCCAACCATACTCAATTCTGTGTGCAGGTGGGGTAACGGTATGCTGGTAAGGCAGAAACTTGTGGTGTCGGAAAGGGATGGCGTGAACTTCGAAGTGTGGCCAGAGGCCATTGAATTAGGGCGTATGTTCGCCGCGGAAGGCTATGAATTGGCGTTGGTGGGAGGTCCCGTTCGAGACCTGCTGTTGCATCGCAAATCGCATGATTTGGATTTTTGCACATCGGCGCGTCCTGAGCAGTTTGAACGCATTTTGCGCCGTTTCGGGCGCGATGGCTTTTGGGATATGGGCCGTAAATTCGGCACGCTGGGCGCCATGCGCAGGCGTGAGGATGGCACGGAAGTGCAGGTTGAGGTAACGACCTACCGTTCCGACACGTATGACCCCGACTCGCGCAAGCCGGAAGTCAATTATGGCGACACGCTGGAAGGCGATCTTTCCCGCCGTGATTTCACGGTGAATGCCATGGCGTTGCGTGTGCCGGAATTGGAATTCGTCGATCCGTTCGGCGGCGCGAACGATTTGGCCAAGGGCGTGTTGCGCACGCCGGTCGATCCTCGCCAGTCGTTTGACGACGATCCGCTGCGCATGATGCGCGCCGTACGTTTCGTGGCGCAACTGGGCTTCCGTATCGAACCGGAAACCGCTGAAGCGCTGACCGACATGGTCGATCGCATTGAAATCGTTTCCGCTGAGCGCGTACGCGACGAACTGGTCAAAATGCTGCTGTCCGATCGCCCGCGCGCAGGTATCGAGGCGCTGGTCGATTCCGGTCTTGCCGATATCGTCTTCCCGGAAATTCCGGCATTGCAGCTCGAAATCGACGAACATCATCGTCATAAGGACGTGTTCGAGCACACCATGATCGTCATTGATCGTGCGGTTGCCCTCGAAACCGGCCCGGACGGCCCTGTGCCGGCACCGGATCTGACGTTGCGTTTGGCCGCGCTGATGCACGATATCGGCAAGCCGAAGACGCGTCGTTTCGAATCGGGCGGCAAGGTGAGCTTCCATCATCATGATGCGGTCGGCGCGAAAATGACCCGCAAGCGCCTTAAGGCATTGCATTTCGACCATCATATGGTCGAGGACGTCAGCGAGCTGGTCAATCTGCACTTGCGCTTCCATGGCTACGTAGAGGAGCCGTGGACGGATTCCGCGGTCCGCCGTTACGTCAAGGATGCGGGTCCGCTGTATGAGCGCCTGAACCGCCTTACGCGTGCCGACGCGACCACGCAGAACAAGCGCAAGGCCATGGTGTTCTCGTCGGCGATGGACGAGATGGAACAGCGCGTGCGCGATTTGAAGGAGAAGGAGGATTTCGACGCGATCCGCCCTGATCTGAACGGTGACGAAATCATGCAGCTGCTCGGCATTGACCCGGGACCGCTGGTTGGCAAGGCGTACAAGCACATGCTGGAATATCGCCTCGATAACGGCCCGGTCGAGCGTGATGTCGCTGTTGCCGAGTTGAACCGTTGGTATGAGGAACAGCAGGCCGAGTAGTCTGCTTGCTGACCTCACGATTTGGATTCTATGACCGCACGATTCGATTTTTCGGGCAAAAAATAGAATCGTGAGGTCAGTCGGTTCCGAAAGTGCGGTTTCGGGGGTATTCTCTGGAGGATTTCGCCCGCGATTTAACCCACGAATATAAGAATTGACCTCACGATCTTGATTTTCAGTGAAAAATCGAAATCGTGAGGTCAATCCGAAAATCTGCAAATCACACGGCGTCGTGTTCGGGGGCCTTCTGTACGTCGGTCATCTTGTCGACGGTAACGCATCCCTCGAAGCTGTCGATCTCCTTGCCGGCGGTCGGCACCTTCTTCTGATTCTGCAGATTGTCGAAAGTCGCGCCAACCACAACGTCGATCAGCATATCCTCACGATCGTCCATCACCATCGTCGCGTCGGTGAAGTTGCTGTTCACCGTGTACGCCTGATTGATGGCGTTCTTGCCGAAGATGATCATCGTGCGTTCCACTTTGGAGCTGGTGTAGTTGCCGGCTGCCTGGGTGTTGAACTCGCGGTTCTGCAACGCGCTGCTGACGGCTTGCGCGAAGCCGGCAAATTCAGTGCCGTTGAGCACGCGCACGGTGATGTTGCGGTTTTCCACGTACTTGCCTTTGCTGCCGTCCTGTTCCTGTGCTGCGCAAGGGGCCTGCTGGCCGTAATTCGGCTGTACCGCGGCCGACTTGACATTGCCCAATCCTCCAACATGGAAGAAGAACAGCAGGGAAATCACCAATGCGATCGTCAAAATGGTGCCGGTGATGGTGAACACCACCTTTTGACGGCGGCGAATGTACTGTTTGCGCGCGGCGCGCTCGTCGTTAGCCTGAGTCATGTACGAGTCCTTCTCCAAAAATCGGTTGACTTCAACCTTACTGTTACGCGATGATATGCACAATCGGATGGGCCGGTGCCTTGGTGGCGATGATGCGGTCGACGCAACGGCTTTGTTGCCATGCCGATTGCACGGTGCGTGCCGCATCGTCGGTTGGCACGAATGCGATTACGGAAGGGCCGGATCCGGAGACGAACGCCTGCTTGGCGCCTGCCTGCAACGCTTCGTCGATCGCCTGTCCGCTGCGTGGATGCAGTGAGATCGACGCCTGTTGCAGATGATTGTTGTCGGTTGCGCCGGCGCCGATTTGGTCGAACATGGCATACACTTCCGGCGTGCGCAGTTCCGCCTGATACGCGCCGACCAGCAGACGGCCTGCAAAGCCCTGATCCGTCAGTTCCAGCACGGCGTCGCTGTTTTCGCTGAGTTGTTCGATCTGCTCGCCGAAGCTGGTGCCTCGCGCATAGCCTCCGGTCAGGCAGAACGGCATATCCGCGCCCAATGTGGCGGCAACCTGTTGCAACCGTTCAATGGACCAATCAAGATTCCATAGCGTGTTCAATGCCAGAATCGTGGCGGCCGCATCCGCGGAACCTCCTGCCATGCCCGCGCCAACGGGAATGCGTTTTTCGATGTTCAACGCCACATCCGGTTCATGGCCGCTCGCTTCGGCCATGGCGAACAGGGCGAGCACGGCATGGTTGCGTCGCATGTCGCTGCCGGAGGAGGCCAGATCGCCAAGATAGGCACCTTCAAGATTCAGGGAGAAACCGGATCCGGGCTTTTTGCGACTGGTGGTGACGGTGTCGTACACGCCGACGGCGCAGTAGATGGTGTCGAGCTCGTGTCGGCCACCCCATTCGCTGCGTGGCCTGCCTACGTGCAGGGTCAGATTCGTTTTCGCCGGGCAGTCCACGCTGACCGTGTTGATTGCGGTGTTGGTGTCGCTCATGCTTGCGACACCTCGCCCACGGCTCGTGCCAATGCCACGAATTCGTCGATGGCAAGCGTTTCGCCACGGCGCGTCGGATCGATGCCCGCCTGCTCGAACGCTTCGGAGGGCACGATCTTCTTCAACGCGGCATGCAGGGTTTTGCGCCTCTGGCCGAATGCGGCGTCGATAAGACGGAACACGTTTTCGCGGTCCACTACGGAACCGTCGGGATTGTTGGCCGAAGGCGTGTGCCCGCCCTCATATCGTTTGAACAGCACCAGCGCGGAATCCACATTCGGTGCCGGCCAGAACACATTGCGCCCGATAATGCCCACACGTTCCGCGGTACCATACCAAGCGAGCTTCACGCTTGGAGTGCCGTAGATCTTTGAACCGGGCTTTTCGCTCAGTCGGTCCGCGACTTCCTTCTGCACCATCACGAGGAACGTGCCGAGATTGTCGAAACGTTCCAGCAAGGTCAGCAGAATCGGCGTGGCCACGTTGTATGGCAAATTGGCGACCAGTGTAAACGAATCATCATTTTGGAAATCAGGCAGATTTTCCGGCGTTACGGTCAACGCATCGCGATTGACCACGCGGAAACGATCCACCGCATCCGGCATGAATTCGGCGATGGTGCCGGGCAGTCGCTCCGCAACGGGCGGGTCGATCTCCACGGCGGTCATCGTGGCGCCGGTTTCCAAAATCGCCAATGTCAGTGAACCGAGTCCAGGTCCGACTTCCAGCACATGATCGTCGGCGGTCACACCTGCCTCGCGCACGATACGACGAACCGTGCCCGGGTCGATTACGAAATTCTGCCCGAATTTTTTCGTCGGGCTGATACCGGCCTCGGCCGCGATACGCCGAATGTCGGCAGCCCCCAACAGGCGGCCTTGCGCGGTTTCGTCGGTTGCGTTGGTTTCGTTCGCGTGTTCTGTCATTACCTCATTATCCGTTCAACTGGTATGAAAAGTGTGCGCTGTTGCGTTTGCGTATTGTTGCGATCGGCGTTGTTTAATACCATCCGACCTGCTCGGAATGCTCCCATGCCTTCGACGGGCTGCCGTAGCGTTGCGCGATGTAGCTCAGGCCCCAGTCGATCTGCACGGCCGCATCGTCACGCCAGTTTGCGCCGAATGCCGCCATTTTGCTGCCAGGAAGCGACTGCGGGATGCCGTAGGCTCCGGAAGATGCGTTTTCCGCATACCACAGCCAGCTCGATTCACGCGTCCACAGTTTCACCAGATCGGTCCAGTTTTGCCCGGTCCAGCCATATTGCGCCGCGGCTCCGGCCGCGTAGGCCTGTGCCTGCGCGGGGGAGGGGTGATAGAGGCGGCATCCTGCCGAAGGATCGGAAGGTTGCGGTGTCGGGGTGGGCGTCGGATCCGGCGTGGGGGTCGGGTCAGGAGTTGGCGTGGGGGTCGGGTCTGGAGTTGGCGTGGGGGTCGGGTCTGGAGTTGGCGTCGGATCCGGGTCCGTTTTCGATCCGGAATCGTCCTTCTTGTTGTCGTCTGAATTATCCGTATTGCCGGAATTACTGTTCGAATCGTCTTTCTTGTCGGAATTATCGGAATTGTTGTTCTTGTTCGAATTGTCGTTCTTTCCGGAATTATCGGAATTGCCGGTATCTCCGGAATTGCCGGATCCGTCATCCGATCCCGAATCGTCGGAAGATGCTGCCGGTCCTACTGCGATAATCTGATCGAGGGCGATTTTCGTGGTCGTTTCGTTGGTCAGCGTCTCGCTTTCCTTCTCGCCGTCCACATACGTGACGTCGTACGTTTGCTGGATTTCGCCGTCCTCGCCTTCCTGCCTGACTACGACTTCGCCGGGCTGCAGGCTGGGATCGACGATGGTTTGCGTGCCGAAAGGCACCGCTTTCGTGCGTGTTTCCTCGCCGTGCGTCACGCGGCGGACGCGCAGGATCGTTTCGCCGTTGTCTTTTTCGACGCTGACGCGATCCTCCTTGTTCAGCGTGATGCCTTTGGAGTCAAGAATGGAGGCCGCCGGCAGTTTGCCATTCGGCGATTCGGAGCTTTGCCCGTCTGCGATGACGGTGACCGGCCCGTTTTGGTTGATGATCAGTCCGCCGGTGAGTTTGTTGTACACGTTGTCGATATTGACGGTGACTTTTGCCGCGTCTGCTTCGTTTTGTTCGAAGAATCCGATCAGCTGTTCGGCGCTGGTCGCCACTGTCCAGAAGGGCACTTCCTGCCCGTTGATGGTGATGGTGGTCTGGTAGGCGCTTCGTACCGTCACCACGTCATGGTTGCTCAGCATGCTGGTGGGGCTGGTGGATTCCACGAGATCATGCGTTTTGACCTTCACGCCGCGTTCCTGCAGCAGACGGTCGACGCTCATCGCGTATGTGGTTACGGTGGTGGTTTCGCCATCGATGGTCAGAGCCACGGTTTTGCGCGCGCCTACGCCGAATGCGAGCGTCGAGGCGAGCGTCAACGAGACCACGCATGCCGTCACTCGAACACGCCGAAGCGTCACGAATCTCCGGGGGGTCCACCTTCTTGTCATACGTCCTCTTTCCAGCGACTGCCTACATCGCCGTCATTGTAACGGTCAGATCGGGACGAATGGCATGGTTTCCGCTGGCTTTATCTATACCACCACATTTTCGAGGAAAAGGAGTAAAGAAAAAAGGGGGGCAGGAGAGAAGGGGATGTCCTGCCCCCTGCCCGGACGAGGCAGGTTGGGGGAAGCCTCGTCCGGTCGCCAGAAGCCATAAGTTGGGGGAAGGCTTCTGGATCACTTACCCATGGTAAGAGGTCAAAGCCCGTCAAAACGGGTTTCGAGCCTCCTGTCGGGATCGAACCGACGACCTGCCGCTTACAAGGCGGCCGCTCTGGCCATCTGAGCTAAGGAGGCTTGTGCCGCTTTCTAGCATAATGCATAAAAACGGCAACGATTGAATAGCATAACCAGCGTGCCCGATGCCGTCAACTTGGAACTGCGCTTTGGCTGGCACGCTGGCGAGTAGGGGGGTATATTTTTTCGATTGTGAGGATTGCGTAGGGCTGATCACTCGCCAGTGGTGTTGGAGATCGGATCCTTGTCGGAGCCGATGGAGGGCATTACGCCTTCCTTGCCGATGTCGTCGGACTTGATTCCGATGGCCTCCAGCAGGCCTTCCTCAATGGTCTCCTGCGCAGTGCTCAACTGGTTCATATCCCAGAACTTGCCGTTGATGGTCACCGTTGGGGTGGTCATGCTGTCTTTGTAGGTTCCGGACGTGTTCCACAGTTCGGAGCGCTTCGGCGTATAGGTGTCGATGGCGTCAAGCCAATCCTGGTAGTCGCGGCCGAACGCCTTGTCCGCCACATCCTCGGAAACTCCCGAGGCGATCATCTGTTCCTTGATCTGATCGTCGCTGACGGACTTGTAATTCGAGCTTTCCTCAGGCTGGAAATCCTCGGCGTACATTTTTTCGAGGAAGGTGATCAGATGGCTCGGATCGCTGTCATGCTCGGCCAGATAGATCGCGGCATTCGCTGCGCGGCTTGAATAATCGTCGGTGGACCACTTGTCCATAAACGCCATGAAATGCAAATCAAGATTGATCTGACCCGCGTCGACCATCTTCTGCAGATCCTCATCAAGCTGACGATGCAGATTGCCGCAGCCCGGGCACAGGAAATCCATGTAGATCGCAACAGTCGGTGCGCCTTCGACGGACTTGCCGTAGCCATCCTTCGAAATCAGCAATCCGCCCTTCTTATCGACGAGCTTAGGGGTGTTGTCGACTTGCTGCAGCTTGTCGTACGCTTCTTCCACGGTCTGGGTGGAAGCCTGCGTTTCGGTGTTCTTGTGCATGTTGTGATACACGGTGAACGCGCCGATCGCCACCAGGATCACCAGCACCGCCATCACGATGGCGCCGATGAGGGTCTGCTGCTTGCGCTCCTTCTCCATCTGTTCGGCGCGAGCCTTCATCTCCGCGGCCTCAGCGGCCCTACGCTCGGCGCGGCTGGCGCGCTTCTGCGCATCCTTACTGTTCTGGGCCATCCACATTCCTTTCGATGTTCACATCACGATGCTGTGCACCATAGTAGTGTGGGCACGCTATTGCTGAATGAAGTATTTCGTAAAAGCTCACGTTGCCATACTACGTGCGATTATCTGATGTTTTTCTGATGATTGCAAACGTTTGCCGATTTTTGATTTTCGCTGCGTATTTCGTGAGATGGCGTCACTACATATCGTACGATTCGGCAGTGGTGCCGGATTTCGGGCGGCCGCGCAATGCGCCGGCACCCAATCGCAGCACCAATGCTCCCGGAGCGAGGGCGCATACCAGCCAGCCGATGGCGCAGCAACCGGCCTGGGCGACGCCGCTTTGCGAAACCGGCCCTTCAATCCAGGTCGGCAGCGGAATCGTGAATCCGAATATCGACGTATCAACCATGGCAAACGGCAGTTGCAGCGTGACTGTGGCAATCGTCAATCCTAATGCGGCGATGACCGCCATGATCAGTGCGCGTGGCACCGCATAACCCAGCCCCTTGAGCACATGCCAAGGCAGCGTGGCGGCGCGGGCGAACCAGTCGGAAGTCCTGCGGCTGCCCCCACGGCGGCCTTCGCGTTCCAGCTGCGCCTCCATATTGAATCCAATGGTGGCGAGCAACCAGGCCAGCAGCGCGCCCGCGATCAGGGCGATCCATGGCGAGAACAGGCCGCATGCGGCCACAGGAATCGCCATCAGCACGCAGAGGGGCACGCCTCTGCCTAGCAGTTCGCCGCGTTGCACGTCGGCCGGATTCGGCGGCTGCAGTACACTCTGCGGCACGTTCGGGTTGAGCGGCGCGGCCGGAGTGACCGGTGCGGTTGGCACGGCAGATGTTTGCATGTCTTGTGGCTGCGCACTTTGCGCCATTTCAACCGATGCGTTCGGTATTACGGCAGGAGGCCGCTGGTTGGCGATGCGCTGCAATGCAGGTTTGGTGGCCGGGTCGATCTGTGCGGCCTCTTGAGCGGGATTCCAAGCGTCCTGGACCGGCATCACCCGCGTGGATTGCGGTGTATCTTGCGGCAGCACACTGGTATCCCCACTATTGACAGGCAGCACGCGCGTGCCGGTGCCAAGAGGAATGGTTGCGGTATGCGCGTTGATATCCATGACCGAGGTGCCGACATCGGGCGCATCGGCAATAACGGTATCGGTTATGTCAGCAATAACGGTTGCGCCGATTGCCTGCGTGGCCTCAACGAATTGCGGCAAGGTGCGCGTGCCGATGGCGTCTTCTCCCGTCACATGGTCTAACGCCCGCCAAAGCATTCGTGGATTGTCGGGCGATCCATCAAAAGGGAGCATCGCCTCCGACCCGGCACTATCGGCGGCATCCGAAGTATTCCCCGAAATCCAAGCTTGCGGATTCAACGCATCCAACGCAATCGCCTGCAACAACTCGTCTGGAGTGCAACGTTTCGTACGATCCGGATCCAACGCCGAACGGAACGCGGCCATGGTCCCAGCCGGCAATCCCGCCAAATTCGCGCTTCCCGCGGCAGCACGCTCCAATACCGCCATCATCGGTTTCGTGCCGAACACCGGCTCGCCAGTGGCGGCAAATGCCAGCACGCTCGCCACCGACCACCAATCGCTCATCTCATCGGATTCGGCACCGTCGATGATTTCCGGCGCGATGAATCCAGGCGTGCCCATCACCAATCCGGTACGAGTCACATGACTTTCGCCCTCGCCCATGGCAATGCCGAAATCCACCAATACCGGTCCGGTATTCGACACCATCACATTCGTCGGTTTGATATCGCGATGCACAATACCGGCCGCATGCACGGCCTTCACCGCCTCGATCAGCTTGCGTCCCAACCGTTCCAAATCATCGCCCACATACCGGCCGTTGGCACGCACGTCCTCACGCAAATTCTTGCCTTCGATCAGCTCGGTTACGATAAAAGCCAGCGCATCATCCAATTCCATATCCACAATGCCGCACACGCCGGGATGACGCACTTTCTGCAGTGCCATCGCCTCCCTGCGCAGGCGCTCGCGTGCAGTCAGCTGGTCGCGGGAACGTTCGCTGGACGCATCTTCCTCGGCAAGGGAATCACGCAATATCTTCATCGCATACTGATGGCCGCCGTCATCTCGCACCCGCCATACCGATCCCATGGCACCCGATCCAAGCCGGGAAATCAACGTGTATCCGCCAACGAGGCTGCCTGCCTCCAGATTCAATGCGCTTAAGTCGCTCATGGCACCCATGGTACTTGCCTTACGTAAGTTGCCGCTGGAACAGCTCGCTGTAGTGTGCCGAAAATATCGCAGGAATTGCGATTATGGAGTTGGAAGCGCAATGAAGATCGATGATTTCCGCAATCAAGGCAAGGATGTTGCAACAATCTGCGGATGAGCGCACATTGTGCCAGATGCATGCGCGCAACGGGATTATATGTGCACGAATGGTAGTTTTACATGCGCAGGTGGTATGCAGATTATGCACGCGAAACGACAGGCTGGGAAAAATCAGGGTGCTTTTTTCGCGGATTTTGGTGAAATCGAAACATCGACATGAAGAAGTGTCTTCACTTCTGGAAATTGCGTGACGCGGGGCAGCGTTGCATGATTTCTGGTTTCGATGAGGAAATCGGAGCCTGCATGTCGTTTGGTTATGAGAATCAAGGAGGAGGCAGACCATGCTGCAAATCAACATGGCTGACGTCATGAACGTTATCGGTTCGTTGACGCCGTACCTGATTGCGATTGGCGTGCTATTTGTGCTCGCGCTGATCATTACTTTTGCCGTCAACAAGAAGACGGTGAAGGAAGTGGCGACCCGTAAGATCATCCATTCCGAGTCTTGGCTTGTGGCTTTGGTCGGCATTGTCGTCGCGGTTTCCATGATGCTGTCCGGTCCGCTGTCGACGCTGCTCAACAACGCGACCATCACCAAGTACATGCTGTCTGACACCACTGTTTCCAAGGCCAACGAGCTGGCCAAGGAAGTGCAGTCGGAAGCCATCACCATGCTGAAGAACGATGATTCCAACCTGCCGCTGGCTAACAAGAAGGTCAACGTGTTCGGTTGGGGCTCCACCAACCCGGTATACGGCGGCACCGGCTCCGGCTCCATGTCTGACCAGTATGACACCGTTTCCCTGCTTGATGGCATGAAGGAAGCCGGCATCGAGACCAACGCCGACCTGACCAAGCTGTACACCGATTACCGTGCAGATCGCCCAGTTGTTGGCATGTGGGCACAGGATTGGACCTTGCCTGAGGTTCCGGCCGACCAGTATTCCGATTCCCTGATCTCCGATGCCAAGAGCTTCTCCGATGAGGCTGTTGTAGTGCTCACCCGCGTCGGTGGCGAGGGCGCTGACCTTCCGATGAACATGAAGGCCGAAGGCATCACCTATGAGAACAACTCCAAGGATTACGAGGACTTCAAGGACGGCGAAAGCTTCCTGCAGCTGAGCCAGACCGAGCGCGATATGCTCGACCTGGTCACCAAGAACTTCAACAAGGTCACGCTCGTCTACAACGGCGCCAACACCTTCCAGTTCGACTTCCTGAACGACTATCCGCAGATCAAATCCGTCGTGTGGTGCCCGCCTGCAGGCCAGACCGGCTTCTCCGCACTCGGTGACGTGCTTGCCGGCGATACCAACCCGTCCGGCAAGACTTCCGACACCTTCCTGAAGGATCTCACCCAGTCGGTGTCTTACAACAACTTCGGCAAGTTCGAATACACCAACATGGAAGACAAGGCCGCCAAGTACACGGGCTTCACTGGTGACGAAGTCACCGCCATCCCGGGCTTTGTGAACTACTCCGAAGGCATCTATGTGGGCTACAAGTTCTATGAGACCGCAGCGGCCGAAGGTGCCATCGATTACGATTCCATGGTTGCATTCCCGTTCGGTTACGGTCTGAGCTACACCACCTTCGAGCAGAAGCTCAACGATGTGACGTACAAGGATGGCAAGGTCACCGTTGATGTGACCGTCACCAACACCGGCGACACCGCTGGCAAGGATGTTGTTGAGGTCTACTACAACCCGCCGTACACCGAAGGTGGCATCGAAAAGGCCAGTGCCAACCTGGTTGGCTTCGAGAAGACCGAGAAGCTTGAGCCGGGCGCTTCCGAGGACGTGACCGTTGAATTCGAAGACGATGACATGGCTTCCTATGATTACAAGAATGCCAAGGCATACGTGCTCGAAAAGGGCGATTACAACATCTCCATCAACTCCGACTCCCACACTGTGATCGGCTCCAAGAAGATCACCGTGGACGACACCATCACCTACGACTCCGATTCGAACACCCACAATGGCGACCAGACCGTGGCCACCAACCAGTTCGATGATGCTGCAGGCGATGTGACCTACCTGAGCCGTGCAGGACATTTCGCAAACTACAAGGAAGCCACCGCCGCTCCGACCAACTTCGAAATGTCTGATAAGGCAAAGGAAACCTTCTACAACAACACCAACTACGATCCGTCTCAGTTCAACGACGATTCCGACGAGATGCCGACCACCGGTGCCAAGAATGGCCTCCGCCTGGCCGACATGTACGGCAAGGATTACGACGATGCTGATTGGGAGAAGCTGCTTGACGAGCTGACCTTCGACGATATGGACAACCTCATTGCCAACGGCGGCTACGGCACTCCGGCCGTCTCCTCCGTCGGCAAGATCCAGCTCACCGACGCTGACGGCCCGGCCTCGTTGAACAACAACTTCACTGGTGTTGGCTCCATCGGCTTCCCGGCTTCCACCGCATTCGCTTGCACTTGGAACAAGGATCTGGCCAAGCAGTTCGGCGAGATGATCGGCGATATGGCTCACGACATGCATGTTGCTGGTTGGTACGCTCCGGCTATGAACATCCACCGCAACGCATTCTCCGGCCGTACTTTCGAGTACTTCTCCGAGGATTCCCTGCTCTCCGGCGTCATGGCATCCAACGAGATCGCCGGCGCCAAGGAGAAGGGCGTGTACTCCTTCATGAAGCACTTCGCACTGAACGATCAGGAAACCAAGCGTACTGAGATGCTCTGCACCTGGACCAACGAGCAGGCCATGCGTGAGATCTACCTCAAGCCGTTCGAGATGAGCGTGAAGGAAGGCGGCGCACAGGCCGTGATGAGCGCCTTCAACTACATCGGCAACACCTATGCCGGTGGCAACAACGTTCTGCTGAACACCGTGCTCCGTGACGAGTGGGGCTTCAAGGGCTTCGTCCTGACCGATTATTTCGGCGGCTACGGCTACCAGAACGGTGATCAGGAGATCCGTAACGGCAACGATTCCATGCTGGCTACCACCTCCATCACCAACCACATCACCGACAAGTCCGCAACCTCCGTGAAGGCCATGCGTACCGCCGCCCACAATATCCTGTACACCGCCGCCAACAGCTGGCAGTATGCAGACGGTGAGCCGAAGGTCGCCACCCCGATCTGGAAGACCGCCATGTACGTGGCTTGGGGCGTGACCGCAATCCTGGTGATCGCACTTGAGGCTCTGGCTATCAAGCGCTACATGGATCGCAAGAAGGCCAAGGCTGAGGTCACTGCCTGATCTCACTTCCTTCTCACAGGTCAAAACATAACTGAATAACAATTGAAACAGCGAGAGCCGTCGACTTCCCTGAGTCGGCGGCTCTTGTTGTATTTCAGCGTGCGTGCCGTCGCAAGTGCAGCCAGGTTTCATGCTTCTTCGCGTCTCTTTTGTATTTCTGTTCTTTCTGTTCCGCTGGAATCATGATTTGCGATTGCATTTGGGTATTCATCACATGGGAATGAGATGTATATGGGTATGACACGCCGTTTATAGTTTGTTTTTGGTTCATGTAGGCGTTGTCTTCGGGGTCTAGACTGGCTGTACGGCCGTTCGGAGGCCTTTTTCGACACGCCGAGGGATGTGTTTATTTGCAACGGTTCTAGGGTATCTTTGGAAGGGTCGATTTGCGTGATCGGCGGGGTTCGTGTAAAT